>Ga0307430_1001514_pt1 | contig 16889 bp, 13 predicted proteins | sample SalMarWE160130MG_FD_202159 | JGI IMG/M metagenome (GOLD analysis project Ga0307430, IMG submission 202159) | Salt marsh sediment microbial communities from the Plum Island Ecosystem LTER, Massachusetts, United States - WE1603-130 | ecosystem: Environmental > Aquatic > Marine > Intertidal zone >... | reverse complement strand
GACATTTCTTATAGTATTTCCTGTCAGATTGCAGTTGGAATTAATTTGAATTCCTATTCCGTTTGTGTCATAAATCAGGTTGCCTGTGAAAGTTGCATTCTCACTAACATATCCAATAGCCGAAGAAATAGTATTATATACTGTATTGTTTATGAATATATTATTATATCCCTCCCCCTGGAAGCCCATACCTCCGCCATTATATACTGTATTGTTTATGAAACTAGAATTTATAGACCCAGTAAAACTAAAAGCTAAATGAAACATATTGTAAATAACATTATTTTCAAACAGATTATTGGCTCTCACAGGGCCCCAATCATGATCATAAATTCCCCAATAAGGGGATATATCATAAATTGTGTTGTTTATAAATCTTGAATTTGACGCTCCACCATAACCCGCCCCTACCTCAATTCCATATGCACATAAAGATATGTTATTCCCAATAACACTACTATTTTCTGTGTATACCCCCCTATCAGAAGCTCCTCCATAAAAAGATATACCTTTACCAGAACTGTAAACACAATTTCTTATTGTCATATTTTCTATCGTAATATTCTGGGGATAATCATCAGTTTGTAACATATCAAGCATAATTATTCCATGGACATTAATATTAGTAATATTTCCATTGGATATTGTTATATTTCTGCAGCCAGTATCAACCACATAACCATCTGAATCCATGTACCACACATCATCTATTGTCCTGTACTGCACATTTCTGTCAAATACTCCATTTATTACATAGCGAAAAGATATGGTCATTCCTCTGTATAGTTTTGTAAGATTCAGTTTATTCCTGCTTACATTGGCATTTGTTACCCCTCCTATTTCCATAGCCCATTCATGGTCAAATATAGTATTATTGTATATAACCAGATTTATTGTGCTATTTGCCACAGGGGAGTCAGTATTAACCATTATGGCTTTCCAGTGCTTATACTGATGACTGCCTTCAATCATAGCCACATTTGTTCCATTAAACAGATTTCTCTCTATAGTGATGTTTTCTCCATACTCTATTGTGATAGCATTTGTATTCACAGCAGAAACATTAAAGATTTCATTATCCAAAATGTCCAGATTAGTTGCATTATCTGCAAAAATGCCAAAACCCTCCATATTGCAGTTCTGGATTGTTATATTGTCCACAAGAGATACATTAAAAGCATAATATCCTGTGTTATCTAAACCTACAAACACTATAGAATTATCATCACAGTCAAAAGTTACATCATTATCAAGATATATTGCTGTGGTGTTGCAATAGATGCTGCTGCTCATTGTGTAATCTGAGGTAATGTTAGAGCCACAAAGGGAAGAAAGTATTATAAAATTCCATGTTGATGACTGCGTTGTGTTTATTCCGTCTGTTACATCCACATACCACTGATGAATTCCATCAGACAACCCTGTCCAATTACATATAACTTCAGAGCTGTTTGATATTGATGTATTTGCGCAGAGTATAGAATCATCCGAAGCATTGTAAAAGGTTACATTCATATTATCCCCGTCTGCATCTGTTAATGTAACATTTAATATTACATAACTTGTGTTTATAGGAAATATTTCCATATCTGAAGGGGAGTTTAGATCTATAGAAGGAGCAATGTTCTGGATAGAAAAGTTCCATTCTGATGACTGTGATGTATCTATTCCATCTGTTATATTAACATACCACTGATAAGCCCCCTCAGATAAGCCTGTCCAATTACATATAACTTCAGAGCTGTTTGATATTGATGTATTTGCACAGATTACAGAATTATCTGAAGAATTGTAAAAGGTTACATTCATTGTGTCATTATCTACATCTGTAACTGTAATATTAAGAATTACACTTGTGATATTAGGGGAGAAAATCTCGCTGTTTGAAGGAGAATTTAATGCTGAAGAAGGCATACTATTATTTACTATTGTTGTATCTGAGATATTATAAGCAGAATAATTTATACTATCATAAGCACCGCATGTAACATTTATCATATCATGAGAATCACTTAACTGGATAACATATGTATTGTCTGTGCCCCAGGCTTGTAATGTTATGGAATCATTTACATTGTAGAATTCATAATGATAAATTATTGTGTCATCATCTGCATCTGTTGAGCCTAAACAATTTGCTGTCAGAGTATCTGAAACATTCACATTATTTAGTATTAAAGAGGTGGGGGTTGTCGGCGGATAGTTTATGGAAAAATTCCATTCTGATGACTGAGTCGTGTTTATGCCGTCTGTAACTTCAACATACCAGTTATAGGTTCCTGATGATAAATTAGACCATACATAAGTAACATCTGAGCCGTTTGCTACATCTGTTGATGTTTTTAATAAATCAAGATTTAAACTATATTGATAAATCTTAGCTCCCCCCTCTCCAATCTCATACAACCTTAAACCATCTGGCTTGAAGAATAAACCTTTTGGGTCATTATCCTGTGTTGAGATGTAAATAGAGTCATAAGAGCAACTTGAAAGGTTCCAGGCATCTGAGCAGGTGTATTGATAAATGTTATCTCCACTATATCCAATCTCATACAACCTTAAACCATCTGGCTTGAAGAATAAATCTGAAGGATTTCCATCCTGAGTTAAGATGTTCACTCCCACATAACTGCATGAGCTGATGTTCCAGGCATCTGAGCAGGTGTATTGATAAATCTCATCTTTACCACGTCCTATTTCATATAACCCTAGACCATCTGGCTTGAAGAATAAACTTTGAGGGTAATTATCCTGTGTTGAGATGTAAATAGAATCATAAGAACAAGAAGAAATGTTCCACGCATCTGAACAAGAATACTGATAAATTTTATTACTGCTATCTCCTATCTCATATAATCTTGAACCATCTGGGTTAAAGAATAAACCTTTTGGGTCATTATCTTGGGTTAAGATGGATATGCTGTCATAAGAGCAACTTGAAAGGTTCCAGGCATCTGAGCAGGTGTATTGGTATATTGAATTAGAACCATAAGGTTCATATCCAATCTCATACAGCCTGGTTCCGTCTGAACTGAAGAATAAGTCTTGTGGAGCACCATTCTGGGTTAAGATGGATATGCTGTCATAAGGATAATAACTTAGATCCCAAATAAAACATATACCATTATAAAAACTTACGTTCGTATTATCTCCTTCTGCATCAGTCACTGTAACATTAAGAACTACGCTTGTTGTGCTACCATAAAATACATGTCCGTCTGAAGGTGAGTTTAAACTTGCATTGGGTGAAGCAGCAAAGACAAACCACATAAAGCAAATTAAGGTCAGAGTAATAATTGCAGAACTGAACAGAAACTTTTTACTCATATAACCTCTTTTTTTCATTCTTATTCTAAAAGGAAGTTTATTTTTAAATATTATCTCATTCAATTTTTTTATGGGTATAACAAAATAAAACTTGTTTTATATTTTTAACTCAACAGACAAATTTAATAATACTCAATTATAATATTTCTCATGCATAAAAAAAGAGGATTACAGATTCGGAGAAAAAGTCCGCAGGAAGGAGATATGCAAACGCCCTTATCAAAAAAACTGAAAAAGAATAAAGCTGTGAATGTGCTTGGGTTTATATTTTCCTTATACATGTTTGTTTTTTCCCTGACTTTAATTAAGGTTTCTTCTGCATCTTTGGGCGGGGGAATTTTTTCTTTAACTAGAAACGGAATAAATGAGATAAATGCTTTTGGATTTGGCTGGCTCGCAACCCTGATAACTCAGTCTTCTGGAGCAGCTGCTGCAACTCTTATTGCTTTCCATCTGGCCGGAATCATCGGTCCGATTTTTTTAATATATATGATAATTGGAACAAGAATAGGGACTTCAATAACTGCTTTATTTGCTTCTTTCTTAATTCATGCAAAGAAAAGGGATTTCAGGCATGGTTTTGAAATAGGGTTGGCTAATCTGGTTTATGCTATTCCAATAGCAATTATAATGTTCTTGCTTGAGTTTTTCACAGGATTTTTTAGCAGGACAGGAGAATATTTTGTTGTTTTTGATTCTTCGTTTAAACACAATATTCTAGACATGGCTGTTCTGCCTATGATTAACTTAATTTCTTCTATACCTGATAATTTGAAAATTGTTTTAGGCGTGATTTTCCTGATTGGGAGTTTGAAGTATATTCCAAAGTTCATGATAAATATTTGGGGTGAGAAATATCTAAAATCAAAAATAAACAAATTTTTGGATAAAAAATGGAAGTCTTTTTTCTTAGGGCTGGGAATTACTGCTCTTTTAATGTCTACAACTATTACAATTACTTTTTTGATTCCATTGGTTGTTACAAGGATTACTAAATTGAAGAAAGTAATACCCTACATGATTGGTGCAAATCTAGGAGGGGTCTCAGAGATTGTTTTAGGCGGGCTTGTTTTAGGCGGGAGTGCTCTTCCAGCAGTTTTTACATACGTATCTTTTTCAGTAATCGGGCTTCTTTGGATGTTTAATACTGATTTGATATTTAAAGCAACAAAATTCCTGTCAAAAAGAACACTCCATGTCTCAAGACAAAGAGCTTTAATGTTTATTATTGCCTTTGTTCTGGCTGCAGTGGTTCTGTCTTTTATCTAAGATTTATTACTAAATTTTATTATATTGTTAGTTAGTAGATCTTAGAAACGGGCTTTGTTAAATAAGTCCTAATTTTGATTGACTTTTTTAACAGAATTTTAATTTAAACTCCTAACATATTCTTTTGTGGCATCAATAAGTTTTAACATAAGATTAATCATAATTTCCTGTATTCTATCCCAAGACTCTTTATCTCTTAAATTTCCAGCATCTGATTTGATTGAGATTCTACATGCTCTTCTGTGGTCTAATCTTTCCCATATAAGTCCCTGACCCATTTTTTCCTCAATTTCTCTTTTATGCTCAAACAATTTATCAAATCTTTCTTTATTCAATTCTTTTGAATCTTTTCCAGCATCAAAGTAAATTTCTGCATCTCCCCATTTGTTATTTATAACAAAATTGTAACTTATTCCAGATTTTCCTGCTCCAGTTCCAATCCAAGAATATATGTTTGGAGAAATTCTTGAGAAGATATTTGACCTTTGATTAATCTTTTCCAAAAGTTGAGTCCAAAATTCTTTTCTTAAAATGTGTCTTTCAGCATGTATCTTTTTTTGATGCCTATGACTTTTTTCTTGCTCTACTTCTTCAGGAATAATTGTTGTTCGTGCAAGAATTTCATCTCCATTAGAAGTTTTTGTATAAGTAAGCAATAAAACATTAATTCCCACATCGTAATTATCAGATAACCATCCAATCATCCTTTCAAGAGATTCGTCAACTCCTGTTCCGACTAACAAAATTTTTTGAGTATTATTAACAGAAATCTCTTCCAGAGTTTCCTCATCTAAATCAAAATTCTCCCCCAACAAATCTAAAATTGTTTTGCCCGTATATTTTTCACATTCATTATCTATTTTTTCAGCATCCCATGTGGCAATATTTGAAGCATAATCAATAGCTTGAGCAAGAACTTCTCTATGAAGTTTATCTCTTTTTAATTCAATTACAATTAAATTTCCTGATTTGTCTATTCCCAAGAAATCTAAGGGTCCCCTTTTGGTCATAATTTGCTCTCCAATAATTATTACATCATTACCCAGAACCTCTGGACTATTTTTTATCCATCTCTCCAAATCATCAGTTTCTCTCCTGCCAGAATCAACCATACTAATATCTGAAGGAACTAATTTTCCTTCTTTAATTTGCCATAATTTTATCTCTGTCGCCATTCTCAATCACTAATTTCTCCCTTTTTAACTATTTCCCCCAAAGCCTTAACAATCTCAACCTCTGCCATAGTATCCAAACAACAATATTTTTCAAGAGCATCTCTTACTTTTTTCCTATCTTCTTCTGGGACATCTCCATAAGTAACCCTTGAGAATTCAAAACTTGCAATATCCCCTTTCTTTATTTCTATTCCATCATACTTTAAATCTGAAAGCAAAGGAAGAATATATTTTATGCTCACAGAGCCTTTTTGCTTTTGGTCATAATAATAGAATTTATTAAAGACTTCCATTAAATCTTTAATTCTCTGTAAAAAATTATTTTCAATTAAATCAGAATATTCTGGGAAGAATTCAGCCAACTCTTTCAAAACCTTCTTTTCAAAAGATTGATTATAAACCAAAATATCTCCCTTCTCTCCTAAATTGTTTTTTAGAGCTTTTAGAAGGGCAGGTCTTGGGTCTTCTTTACCTTCTGCAAGAAATGATATGTGCTTTAAGTCTCCATTTGGCTTATCCTGAATATGAAGGCTAAACTGAAAAGGTATTTGTTGATAAGGTCTTGAGTTATCAAATCTTGGAACAGCAGAATAAATTGTCTCAAAATCAAAATAGTAAATTGGATATTGTAAATTATCTAAAAAATACTTAATTTGTTGTTTGTTTGAGTAAGTCTCTTTAGTTTCAGCAACCATTTTCTGAATCTTTTGTTTATCATTAAGTTTAAACCAGTTTGGAACATCAACCATTTTTATTATTCCTTCCTTGTAAAGTGGGACTGCTTTTTTCTTTAAGATTCTTACAAACTCAAAAATATTATTTTCAGGCAAAGATTCTATAAATTCATCTTTAGCAATATTTTCATATTCAATAGTCAATAAATCATCTACTTGAAAGTCTGGACATTCTCCATTAATACAATCCAACATATTCATTGCTCTTGATTCTACTTCTTCAATCGCTTCAACTTTCTCAGTAACTTCTGTCATTATTAGAAGTTCTTTTGGATTAATTTCTCCTTGTTTCACATATTCTTTATTGACATGAAGAACAAAACATTTTCTTATTTTTAAACCAGCTTTTTCATAAATATATTTTTGAAAAGCCAAATCTTCTAAGTGAATTTTCTTAGCTTTTGTTGAACTCTTAACTTCAATAATATCCCATTTATTATCTTCAACAGGTAAAAGAATATCTCCTCTTGAATATAAATCTTCATGCAGAAAACTCGCTTGAAATAAAGGGACTCTTTTTTTAGTATGTTCTTTAGTCTTTTCTACTTGTTCATCAAACTTAAATTTTGATAAATCAACTAAATCTGGAAAAAGCTGTTTAGAATACTCTTCAATTATATAACCTTCTTCAAATCTGGCTTTATCTAACTCTGTTAATTCAGGTATTCTTTCTTTATCGTTTTTGTTAATCCAAAGCCACCTCAAACATTGAATTCCACAAATGTAGTCTGACTTTGTTAGCATTTTAATCACTAAGAATCTCAACTTTTGGGTTTATTACTCTTTCGTAAGCATCCTTTAATTTTTCTTTTGTCTTTTCTATTTTATTATATTCCTCTGCAATCTCTTTCTGTTTATCCAAATCAAATTCACCTCTTCCATTAACAGGAATTTCTATTTTAATTTCTTTCATTCTTTCGGTTCCCAATCTTTTGTTGGAACCTTCCCCTAATTTGTAGTTTGGAAGTGTTTTATTCAATATAAAATTAAGGTATTCAAAATTAACTTTATCCTTATATTGCGGTTTAACTCTCAAGATTCCGCAGTGAGTAGTTATTGAAAATTTGCCATTTCTATAAAACACCGTCCCAACATAAGTCCCGTCTGTTGTCCAAGTAAAACATTCTTCATCATAATCAAAAGTATTTATACTCCCAATTTCTCCTAAATCAGAAGTTTGAGAAGAATAAACTGGAAATTCTCCTTTGTGGTCGTGCATATATTTTTTTGTATATTTTGCATTTCCTTTTTCAGCTTCAAAGATTCCCTCTTCTCCTGTAACAGAGAATTTTTTTATTTGATAATCTTTTTCTAATAAAACTTTTATATTTTCTATCTCAAGTTTTTGTTCCAAAAGTTTTTGCTTAATGTTTCTTATCAAATCATCTCTTTCGGAAATATTTTTCTGTTCTATCAAATCAAAATCTCCTTTTGAATCTATTGGGACTTCTATTTCAATATTTGACATATTTCTAAGCGAAGCACGAACACCCCTATCAAACCCGTAAAAATCTTTTACACTATTCAAAGCATAAAGTAAGTATAAGGGATTTATCCTTTTATCAAGAATTTCAATAGTTCCACAATGGTCTGTAGAGACAAATTTTTCCCCTGCAAATTTTACGTTAAAATCAAAATCTCCATCAATTCCCCATAAAATATAATCATTCTCAAAAGAGGAAATATTGCTCTTGTTAGTATGCCCCACAGGTGTAAAAACATTTGCACTGAAAATAGGAATTTCCCCAGAAAAATTTCTGATATTCTTTTTAACTAATCTCCTTCCTATTCCAAGATTAAAATATTTTTTATCTTCCAGCTTTATTTTTTTAAGTTTTTTTTTAAATTGGTGTTCAGACAACTTTTCTAAATCTTTTTGACTTTCTTTTATTGAGTTTGATATATCCCCAAGAAGAGAAGTAAAATCTGAAAAAGTGAGAATTTCATCTTTCTCAATAATTCCTAATTTAATTTTTTCTTCTTTAGTCCACCATTTATCAATCGTCCAATATTTTTCATTTTCAAATTTTTCAATAGGTTGCAATTTACAACGAGGGTCATCTGTTTTAAAACTCTGTGGACTACCTTTAAATTGATTGAATAAATTCTTTGCAGTATCTAAATCGTTTTCAGAGATTTCAAATCTATTAACATTAAGAGTTTCTCCAATATTAGAAACTAAATAAGTAAATATGGGAAAATCTTGTTTAAGATTTTCACATTCATCCTCATCGCAATCTTTTTTTGTTAATATCAAAACATAAGTCTTTTTTGGAGTATTAAAAAAAGTTTTTTTAGGCAATGAGATAATTCCATTAATATAGCAATTCTTTTTTATTTCATCTCTTAAAACTTTATTAGCAAATACATTAAATATGCTGTCAGGCAAAACAATAAATGCTTGTCCTTTTCTTTTCAAATTTTTTATTATCCACTTTAAGCATAAACCTTCAACACCTTTTCCACTATTTTTATAATAATCAGTTAATCCTTCTTCCTCTATTTGCCTTCTGATTGTTGTAACCCCACTTGTTATGTAAGGAGGATTGGTAATAATTAAATCTGGTTTATCATCTTCGTTTGCAAATTCTTCAGTTTCTCTTAATGTTCCAAGATTACTATCTGATAGAAAATGAAAGGTATCATTTATTATTTTTGAAAATTCTTTATTCAAGTTTGGATATTCTTCAACTAAATCTGAAAGATAAATAAGCATATTTGCCTTAGCCAAAATAATTGTTCTTTTTTGTTCTTCATTATCTTCCCTACCTGTATCGTATCCAAGAATTTTAACTTTAGAATCTATTTTATTATTCTTAGGTCTAAATTTATTTTTTAATGTTTGAGAAAGTTGGAATGGTTCTAAAACAAAACCTCCTACACCACAAAAAGGGTCACAAATAAATTCTGCTTTATCAACATCAGCCATTTCAACAATTCCTTTAACGACTTTTCTTGGAGTAAAGAATTGTCCTAATTTACTCTTATCTTTACTTTGTTTCAAAAATGTTTCAAATAACCTTGTCTTAAATCCTTTGTCAATATTTCTTAAATCTTCAAACTTCGCATATTTTTCAATAGTTTCTTTAAATAAACCAGCTTGAGATAAAACAGGATTCCCGTCTTTAGTTACAAAAATGGTTCCGTTTATTATTGAAGTTCCATCATCTCCTGCCCTAAATAATTTCCTTATTTCTTCTCTTGAAGTTTTTACATAATGTCTAAGAACTGTTTGATTATCTTCGGTCTTGTAAAGATTAAGCAAATAATCAAAACTATTTATTCCTTGCAGAACTCCCAAATCGCTTAAAAATTTAAAGATAAAAATCTCTACAACATTGTAAAGACAGGCAGTTGCATTATCGTGAGTGCTAATATAGATACTTTGCCATACGCTTCTTGCTAATGATGTTGGGTCTGTTTTCTCTGTTGCTTTCAAAATAGAATTATTATGGTTTGTTTCTGACAAAACTCTTTTAATTAATCTATAAGTTTCTCTTGTTTCATCATCTAATTTATTTACATTCTTTCTATCTCTTTCTTTGATAAAAAACTTTTTTTGTAATCTCTGTTTATCGTCATTAAAAATAAAAGAAAAACTTCTTTTCTTATTAGTTGTTTTATCCTTGTATTCATTCTTTTTATCTTGATGATTTGGGTTAATCCAATATGTAACTATTCCGTCGGTGATTACTCCAATATTTGCACCTAACTCTTGAGCCAAATCATTGCATTGTTCAATTGCTTCTCTTTTTTGTTTATCTGTTTGGAACTCTGAAGGTTTTTTATATTCTAAGGCAACAACAACTTTTGGCTTGGACTTATCTCCCCTATCTACAACAAGTCCGTCTGGTTTTCTTATTTCATATTTTCCATAATCTTTGTTTGGAATTATCTTAACTTTTTTGTATTGTTTTATTGTTGTGGAATGTAATGGAAAAAATTCATAATCTATCAAAGTAATTCCTTTCTCACTAAGATTTCTTTGAGTTAATTCTTCGCTCATACTTTTTCTAATACTTTGTGCTTTAAAACCTTTTCGGTACCATCCCATTATGTTCTGTTCTTTTTTCATCCTCTCACCTCTTTCTCAACAACGAACTCTTTTCTAATTCCGAGTTCATTTATTTCTTGAATAACAACACAGATATTATGACATAAAATTTTCAAAAGCAATTCATTTATTTGAGCAGTCTTAGTTTTAGAACGAAGATTATCTTTAAACTTCGTCTTAATCATGTGGAACACTGTTTCTGCATTGCTTCTCTTGTGATAGTGGTCTAAAAATTCATCATGTTTGTAGATAAAATAATGATACATCTTTTTCCAGATTCCGCAACTTGCTCTTTTTCCTCTAACATTTTTCTTAAAAGGAATGAAGGGGACAGCACCCACATTCTCAATCGCCTGTAAGTTCTTCCGTGAACTATAAGCCTTGTCTCCACTTACTTCGCCCACCCTAAAAGTTTTAGCTGTCTCCTCAACTAAGCGAGGTAATGAAGGACTATCATGCACCTCTCCTTCTGTAATTTCACAACCAGTTATAATGTTAGTCTTTGTTCCTGAAATTAAATGTGCCTTTAACCAAACTCTATATTTTCTTTCCTTTCCCCATTTTGCATCAAACCATCTTGCAAATCGTGAAGTGCTAAAACCTGAACTATCCACTGCAAAATCAGTTTCAACTTCTCTTAATGGACTTGCACTAACAGAAATTAATTGTTTTAGAATATCTGTTAAATCTTCTCTTTGCATGAAATAACAGATATTGGCATAGGTGCAAGTTGTTCCGACTAAATTCATTTCTTTAGCTATCTTAAAATCAGACATAAATCTTCTTAGACTAAAAGTAGAATAAACTTTCAAAGCAGATGCAAAAAGCATATCTGAAATTGGAAGTGTTGGTCTTCCGAATTTGTATTCTGGCTGTTCAATATTTTCACACAAGTCTTTAAGCAGTTTCATAAACATTAGCTTTTCATTAGTTTGTGCATTATTGTAAGCTTTCCAATTTTGCTGATAAGAAACTTTAATCCCTTTTGTTTCAGTTACTCTTCCTTCTTCATCTATTTGTTTTTTAACATAAAATTCAACTGCGTAAATATGCTTACACTTCTTATGTCTCATAGCACAATCAGGACAAGTACATTTTGGATTATCTCTAATAAATCTAACCATATATTGTCTTGAAGTATTTGTTTGGGAAGTAACTCTCCAACCAAAAGGAGTTTTCACTATCCTTGTGGATTTAGCCAAGAGTTTTCCTCGTTCTTCTCTGGTTAGTTTTTTCCAATCTGTTTTTAATGTTTGTTCCATTTTTCCTATAATTCGGTACCATACAGACTTTATATACTTTTCGGTACCACCAGATATATGTTTAGAACTGTATTAAAAAGATGATTATCTACAACTAATTTTCCAACTACTAAAAAATAGAATCACTCTTTTTCAATAATTATCTTGCCTTTTTCGGCTTTGGCTTTGAGTTTTTTGCCTTCCAATTTAGATTCTTTTATAGTTTCTTTAGGAATAGAGCCGACGAGATATTTGTAATAAGTCTTATCACCTACTTTTTTATTCTTGACTTTCATAATCTTCATGTGAATAGGTACCATAATAAATTATATAAATGTATCGGTACCATAATTTATATGGAAAGAACTAATGAAATGTTAAAGTTGGGCGAAGCATTTGTTAATGAGGGAATTAAAAGGTTGAAGGAGTATAAAATAGAAAGACCAAATTTCATTTATGATAGACATAAGATGATTATAAAAAAGAGATTTGCTGTTGTTGAATTCATTAATGGATTAGAATTAATCTTAAAGGCAATTATGATAAGAAAAGGGTACAACATCTATCTTTTGAAAAGAAAATTATTCAAGAAAAATGAAAAAATGTCTAATATGGTTAATCCCAAAAGAACTATAGACTTATTAGATGTAATTGAATTTTTTAGGAAAAATTACCGAGATTTGCCTTTTAATGGAGTTGATGAACTAAGAGAAATAAGAAACCAAATTGTTCATAAAGGAACTGAAATAGGCACAAAAAAGAGAGAATACTTTATTGATTCAATAAATTGCATAATTGGGATTTACAATCAAGAAGATATTAAACATAGAAAATTCCTAAGAAAAATTGAAGAATCAAAAGACCTTATTTGACTTTTTTAACAAACGCTACTTATTTAACAAAGCCTTAGAAACGTAAAAATTTATAAACAATTCAAACAACATAAAATCATGATAGGATGGATAATTGGCTTGGCTATTTTGATAGTGCTGATTTTTATAGTTTATTATAACAAGTTTATAACTCTGGAAAATAGGATAGGAAATTCTCTGAGCCAGATTGATGTTCAGCTTAAAAAAAGAGCTGATCTTGTTCCTAATCTTATTAATTCTGTTAAAGGATATGCAAAGCATGAAAAGGGAATAATGAATGAGGTTACAAAGGCTAGGAAAGCTTTTATGTCTGCAAAAACAATGCAGGAAAAAGTTAAGAAAGGAGCTGAATTACAGCATGCTTTGAAGTCAATTCTTGCAGTTGCAGAAAATTATCCTAAACTAAGGGCTAATGAAAACTTCCTTCATTTTCAGAAGGAGCTTGCAGCAATAGAAGACAAGGTTGCTTATGCTAGGCAGCATTACAACGATTCAATTCTCAGCTACAACGACCTGACAAAAAGATTTCCAGGAGTGATGTTTGCTTCTGTATACCACAGAAAACCAAAGAAATACCTTGAGATTCCGGAAGAAGAAAGGGCTGTTCCAAAGGTTGAGTTTTGAAAATCAAGACCATTAGGTGAGAGTTTTTAAGAGAGGAAATTAAATTAAAATTCTTTTAAAAAATAAATTTTCATTGTTTCCTTTACTCATCTTTTCTAGTTCATAATCTTTTAGAAGAGTTATGAGCTTTCCTTCAATTTTTCTGATTATTTCTCCTGCAGAACCCATTCCAGAAACAATAAAAATCATAGAAAGATTAGAAGTTGTTGTTTTAAGACAAAAATCTAGAATAAATCTTTCCTTATCATTAGATTTAACAAATAAAACATATTTTTCTATATTATTAATAATTTCATTTATTCTTTCTTTAAATTTTTCAATCGAACTAATATCATCTAACAAAATTCCAATATACCTATTTAAAACTCCGTTCTCAACAAATTTTGCTATATGGAGTCCCTTAACTTCGTATTTTTTCATAATATCTTCTCTTAATTTTTGCTTTCTTTCTCTTTCTCCTAACCTTTCCAACTTTCTCAGAACAAGACCCATACGAAGAATCATTAGTTTGTTTTTGTCATCAATATAGTGCTTATAAATTTGTAATTCCCCAGAATTATACTGCTCTCTTGCTATTTCTAAAGTATTTTTGTCCTCAATAAAATTTATTCCTTTTTCCTTAAATTTCTTAGCTAAATTTTTAATAAAATCCTCTCCCCATTCTAATGCTCCCTTAACTGCTCCTTTCCCAATTCCTTCTCCTAAATCTTTTATTGGTTCAGAACTCATCTCCAAATTCCTCTAAATATAAGGATAGAGATAATTCATTATTATCTAAAATTATTGTGCTTCCAGGAAAAATAGCCATATTATTCACTTTTACAGGAATTTCTATATATTTATCTAAGACCTTATTTCCGTTAGAATCAAGAACATATTCTCCATCTGAGTTAAATCCAATTTCTTTTAACAAAGCAATTTTAGAATTTACAGAAACTTCTTTTAGTGATATTAATTCCATCTTATCTTTGATCCTCCATCTTATTTAAACATTTAGTTAGCCCTTAATCAACACTTTTTTGCTATGCAAAAAAGTAGCAAACAAACCTTATAAATTTTTCTTATTTCAACCCTCACCAATACAAAAACCCTTTTATACCCTCATAGACATTCTTTTTTATGGCAAGGGGCAAGGAAATAAAAAAGATTTCATTCCATGACCAGATTCAGAGAAACAAAATGAAGTCTGTTTTATTGATAGTAGTTATAATTTTCTTTTTTGTGATTCTTGGTTATGTTATTGCTCTTATTTTTGACCCCGGCTATTTTTTTGTTATAATGATTTTTGCGATAATTTTTTCCCTGGTTTATGTTTTGATTGGTTATTATAACTCAGATAAAATTGCTTTGGCCTCTGTTAAGGCTAAACCAGCTTCACGAATAGAGCATAGTGAATTTTATCATGCAGCTGAAAATATGTCCATAGCTTCAGGCTTGCCAATGCCTAAACTTTACATTATGGAATCAGAAGAAATTAATGCTTTTGCTTCTGGGCGTGACCCCAAAAATGCAGTAATCTGTTTTACAACAGGATCCTTGAAGAAACTTAACAAGCAGGAACTTGAAGGGGTTGTTTCTCATGAGATGTCTCACATAGCAAACTATGACATAAGGTTCATGACTCTGACAGCTGTGCTTGTTGGAATGGTTTCCATACTTGCCCAGGTTTTCCTCAGGAGTTTGTGGTTTGGGGGGATGGGGAGAGGAAGCAAGGATAATAAATCTCAATTATTCTTAATTTTGCTCGGAGTTCTTTTTGCTGTTCTTGCTCCAATAGCTTCACAGCTTGTTTCTTTTTCCATTTCAAGAAAAAGAGAATATACTGCTGATGCAACAGGTGCAAAATTCACAAGATATCCTCCTGGCCTGGCAAATGCTTTAAAGAAAATTAAAGAAGAACATATTCCTAAAATTGAGAAAAAACACAGAGTTCCTGAAGCAATAGCCCCTTTATTTATTTCAGACCCTTTCAAAAGAAAAGTCCAGGGGCTTTTCAGCACTCATCCGCCAATTGAAGACAGGATAAAAAAGCTGGAGATGATGTAAAAATTGAGATTATTCTAAGAAAAAACTAGTAAAATAAATATTTCAAAATCTGAAACAAACTTATATAAACTGTTTCATCCAGCCGATATTATGAGTATAAACCCTATTTCAAAGGACACTCTTATGAAAGATATTTTGAAATCTTCTCCAAAAGCTGCTGAAGTATTAATGGAATATGGCCTGATATGTCTCGGCTGTCCGCATGCAGGAGAGCACAGTCTTAAAGAAATAAAAGATGATTATGGCTTTAGTGATAAGGATATAGAAGATATCCTAGACAGGCTTAATAAAATTAAAGAGAAAGAAAATAAAAATGATAATAAATAATAAAACTGCGAAAAAGATAAAGCAGGATTTTCCTATTTTTAAGAATAATAAAGGACTTATTTATTTGGATAATTCTGCGACATCTCAGAAGCCTAAACAAGTAATAAAAGCTATGACAGACTTCTATGAAAAAAATAATTCAAATGTCGGAAGAGGGCTTTACCTTCTTTCTGAAAAAGCAATGGAAGAGTATGATAATGCTAGGAAAACTGTTGCAGAGTTCATTAACTCTTCTTCAAATGAAATTATCTTTACAAGGAATACAACAGAATCTCTTAATCTTTTGTCTTATGTTCTTGCCTCAATTATTCCTGAAGGGAGAGATGAAATTGTTCTGACAGAAATGGAGCATCATTCAAATTTGATTCCCTGGCAGCAACTTGCAAAAAGGAACAAAATGAAGCTGAAAATAATAAAAATGAAGAATGATTTTACTTTTGATATGGAAGATGCTGAGCAGAAGATTACAGATAAGACAGCAATTCTTTCTTTTATGCATGTCTCAAATGTTACAGGAACAATAAATGATGTTAAGGAGTTAGTTAATCTTGGAAAGGAAAAAGGTGCAATTACAATTATTGATTCTGCGCAGGCTGTTTCAAGCATAAAAATTGATGTTAAGGATTTGGGGTGTGATTTCCTGGCATTTTCGTCACATAAGATATTTGGACCAATGGGAATAGGGGTTCTCTATGGAAAAAAAGAGCTTCTTGAAAAAATGCTTCCTTTTACTTTTGGTGGGGGGATGATAAAAAGGGTTGAATTAGGAAATGCAGAATGGGCAGATCTTCCTGAGAAGTTTGAGTCTGGAACACAGAACATTGCAGGGGCTGTTGGGCTTGCAGAAGCAATAAGATATCTGGAAAAGATTGGACAGGAGAATATTTCTGGCTGGGAAAAGCAGCTGACAAAATATGCTCTTGAAAAATTAAAAGAAGTTCCTCAGATTAAAATTTACAGTCCTGTTCTTGAGAAAAATGCCGGAATAATCTCTTTTAGTCTTGGAAGGATTCATCCGCATGATGTTGCTGCCTTGTTGGATGAAAAAGGAATTGCAATACGTGCAGGTCATTGTTGCGCAATGCCTTTAATGAAAAGGCTCGGGCTTGTGCAAGGAGTGTCAAGAATAAGTTTTTCAGCATTTAATACATTTAAGGAAATAGATAATCTAGTTGATGTTTTAAAGGAAATTGAGGCTAAGTTAGGAGATTAAGAAAATG
>Ga0307430_1001513_pt1 | contig 16899 bp, 12 predicted proteins | sample SalMarWE160130MG_FD_202159 | JGI IMG/M metagenome (GOLD analysis project Ga0307430, IMG submission 202159) | Salt marsh sediment microbial communities from the Plum Island Ecosystem LTER, Massachusetts, United States - WE1603-130 | ecosystem: Environmental > Aquatic > Marine > Intertidal zone >... | reverse complement strand
ACCTGACAAACTGAGCCGGATGATTCTCTGGGCGTTTTTCAACCTGGGAGTTGAAGCCAAATGAATCTGAAAACACCAACTATCAGTCATGTTCGCCTTATCAGTCTGTACTGGAGCCGTTATGCCGTGCGGAGCGGGGCGGGGCTGGTCTATCTTCTGATTGCATTGATCTTTGGTCTTTCCGTCGCTCACATATTAATCATGCCTGTCGAGCAATTAATGGCCCTGCAAAAGCGGCAAATAGGCAAAACCGATCCCCAGCTCATCAGGAAGACAATTATCGATATAGGCCAACCTATCATCCAGTTTGTTTTGGGAATAAAATCATTTGAGGAAGTCACCAAAGAAGCTGCAGCACTTCAGCCAGGTCCTCCGGATAACACTTCGACGGCGACACAGCCCGGAAAGAACGCCGCCGGTTTCGATCCCTGGACGAATTTTCTGCTCGAGAAAAAGCCCGCTCTATTATCAGTAATTTTTCTGATACTGCTGTTCGGCATGCCCTTTGTGATTTCCTTCCTGGCGTTTAACCAGATCAGCGGCGATGTTCAGAATCATGGTCTGCGCTACCTGCTGTTGAGAACAGAACGCAGCAACATCTATTTCGGCCGTTTTCTCGGAACTGCTATTTTTTCTACCGTGGTCATGGCAATTATTGTTGCTACGATTACATTTTATCTCGGTATGAAGACCAGAATCTACCCTGCGCTGGACCTGGCAGTTTGGGCCGTGCAAGGCTTTCTGGCTCTGGCGATTCTTATGATACCCTACATCGCTATTTGTTCGCTGATTTCTGCATCAGTGGATTCACCGTTTCTTTCTCTGGTCTTGGCGAAAGTGGCGATCGCTGGTGTCCTGCTTATAGCGATTCTGGGCAGCTTTGCATGGAAGCCGGCGAAATATCTTTTGTATGCTTTACCCTGGGGATGGCAAAATAATCTGCTCCATCCGGCCCCGGCCCATTGGCTCGGTGCGGTTTTAGCGTCTCTCGCCTATACGGCTTTCTTTCTAATGCTGGGGTATTACGGATTTGAGAGGCGTGATCTATAGGTTTGCAAATGACGAATGTCGTTTCTATAAATGGATTATCAAAGAGATTTGGACGCATTCAGGCCCTTAATAAGGTATCCTTCGAGGTCCCGTCAAATTCCATTTTTGGTTTACTCGGACCAAACGGTGCCGGAAAGACAACTCTTTTTTCCATCATCGCTGACTTCCTGAAGGCCGATGCCGGCACAATTGAGGTTCTCGGAATTGATACCCGATACATTTCCCGTTTGCGGGGACGTCTGAGTATTCTGCCGCAAGATGCGCAGTTCCAGCGCAATGTCCCGATCCTGGAGCAGCTCGTTTTTTTTCGGTTACTCGCCGGTCGCACAAAGCAACAGGCCCGCCAGGAAGTCATACAAAGCCTTGATATGGTCGGGCTGAAATCGTTTGCCAAAAGGCGGGTGAGTAGTTTATCTCACGGCATGGTTAAACGACTGGGAATTGCTCAGGCCTTTCTGGGGCACCCGGAAGTGATCCTTCTCGACGAACCCACCGCAGGCCTCGACCCGGCCAGTGCCCGACAGATTCGAGACCTGATAAAGCAATTACAGCAGCGCGCAACTATCGTAGTCAGTTCCCACAATCTGGCCGAGATACAGGAACTGTGCGACCACGTGGCTATTTTGGACCATGGCAATCTGGTTCTGGCCGGCTCGGTTGACGAGATTACTCGCGCCGACCGCGAATATAATCTGTCACTCTCACGCCCGCTGCAAAATAGCGAACTCCAACAGCTAACCTCAATTAAGGGCGTTCGAAGCATAAAAATGCTCTCCCACCCAGCCAGCCAGGGCAAAGAATCAGCAGACTATTTATTAACACTTAACTTATCTGATGACCATCTCAATCAGGATGCTGTTATTGCCCCTATTTTGCGCAGTCTTTTAGATATGTCCATCACTCCGCGTAAACTTACTGAAGGCCGCAGTCTGGAAACTCAATTCCTCGAAGTAACAGGTGCCCAAGCCGATAATCCCTAATTCTTGATTCCACTGAGCTTGCCTATCCTGGGATTTATGCATGCACAAAATACACTTGGCAAAACGATAAGATTGTAGGGCGGCGGCTTGCCCCACCAAGTTATTTTAGTTCACTTTAGCTCACTACTCACAACTTGCCTTTCGCTTTCTGTCTCACTTCATCATTCGAAATTCCTTGTTCGATATTCGATATTCACTCCATGTCAATCCTGTGTCTCGAGTCTTGTGTCTTGAGTCTGTGGTCTGGTGTCTTGTAAATTTTTCCATGCATTCCCCCCTGTAACATAATATACTAAAGGCTTGCGGGCGTTCCTTGATGTTCTAACCACATAAGTGTGCCATCCTCAACCCGAATCCACCACAACAAAACTCCAATGGAAGTCAATTACTAATTAAGCCTCAAGAAGAACCTTGGCAAAGGACTAAAAAGTATGGCAGGGAAAAAGCCGAATGTGCTTGACTTCATAAAAAGCAAGTGCTACCATAAAATCACCTACACGTTTTGTTATTTTACAGAAAAGGAGTGGCGAACTATGAATCCACAATTAACTCGTCGAGATTTCCTTCGCAACGTAGCTTGGGGCGGCACAGGCCTCATCATCATTTCAAACAGCCGGTTGGTACGAAGTGCCCAGGCCAATGAGAAGTTGAACATTGCCGGGATAGGTATCGGCGGTCGCGGCGCCGCCGACGTAAATGGTGTGGCGAGTGAGAATATCGTTGCCTTGTGTGATGTCGATGAGAAACACGCGGCACAAACATTCGAACGATTCCCCGATGCCAAACGATACAAAGACTTTCGCAAGATGCTCGACGAAATGCACCACCAGATTGATGCGGTTGTCATTGGCACACCCGACCACACCCACGCACCGGCTGGCGTAATGGCCATGAAACTCGGCAAGCATTGCTACTGTGAGAAACCTCTCACCCACAGCGTGTACGAAGCCCGAATGATGACGGAAGTCGCCCGTAAGAACAAGCTCGTTACACAAATGGGTACACAGATTCACGCCGGCAGCAACTACCGTCGCATCGTAGAGCTTATACAGACAGGTGCCATAGGTACCGTCCGCAAGGTCTATGTTTGGTTGGGCGCAAATTTCTCCGGTCCGCCCAAGCCAACAGATATGTACCAGCCCGATGCCCCCTCTGGCCGTCACACGGTGCCGGATACACTCGATTGGGACCTGTGGTTGGGACCCGCATCCTATCGGCCTTATAACCCAGCTTACGCACCACGTAGATGGCGCTCCTGGTGGAACTTTGCAAACGGTCAATTAGGGGACTTCTTCTGCCACTACTGCGATTTGGCATTCTGGGCATTGAAATTACGGCATCCGCTCACCGTGGAAGCCGAGGGGCCGGTCCACCCTGAGAGTGCCGCTCGCTGGACGATTGCCCGACAGGAATACCCTGCCCGTGGCGACCTGCCGCCCGTCACACTGACCTGGTATAACGGCGGCGGCTATCCCGCGCTTGTTATAGAAAACAAAGTCCCGCAGTGGTCAAACGCGGTGCTGTTCATCGGCTCGGATGGGATGCTGATTGCCGACTACAACCAACATCAACTGTTGCCTGAAGAGAAGTTCGCCGACTTTGAGCGGCCCGATCCTTTCATTCCGGATTCCATAGGACACCACCGTGAATGGATCGAGGCCTGCAAGACAGGCGGGCCGACCACCTGCAATTTCAACTACTCGGGTGCACTTACCGAAGCAGCTTTGCTCTGCAATGTCGCGCTGCGTACCGGCAGGAAACTCACCTGGGACGCCAGGAACCTCAAGGCAATCGGATGCCCGGAAGCCGACAAGTTTATCAGGCGTGAATACCGGAAAGGATGGACGCTATGAATCGAAGACAATTTATGGGCACTTCACTGGCTGTGGCTGCAGGATTGGCGGCAAACGTCAATAACATTTCTCAGAGTGCTCAAAAGAAAAAGTCGAATATGAAGGTTGGTTTGTACAGCATCACATTTCTTGGGGTTTGGTATCGCGGAGAGGCCCTTTCTTTGGAAGAGATGATTAAACGAGCCAAAAATTATGGTTACGAAGGGATTGAGATCGATGGAAAGCGTCCTCACGGCAATCCACTTGACTGGCCGACAAAACGTTGTAAAGAGCTTCACTCTGTCTCTGATGGAGAAGGTATTGAAATTCATGGAGTTGGGGCCAATAACGATTTTAGCAGTCCAATCCCGGAATATCGAGAGTGTCAGATTGCTTATGTTAAAGAGCTGATTCGAATGACATCGGATTTGGGTGCGAGGACTTTGCGAATGTTTCTGGCTTGGCCGGGTGTGACCAAACATCCACAACTGGCAAAATATACCATCGCAAGGGATATTTGGAAATATACCCATGAAAAATTTACAACCGAAGAAATATGGACCTGGTGTCGCGAAGGCATGGTGGAATGTTCGCGATATGCCGAAGATGCCGGCGTTGTTTTGGCATTACAAAATCATGCTCCTGTTATCCGGGATTATCGGGATGTGCTGCGGATGGTCAAAGAAGTCAATTCCCCCAGCCTGAAAGTTTCACTGGATGCTCCGATTATGGCGGATAAAAGTCCTGAAAATATCCGAAGAGCAGCTAAAGCCGTGGGCAATTTGCAGGTCTTGTCCCATTTTGGTGGTGAATATGATAGGGATAAAAACGGCAAAGTTGAAGGTGCGGCATTCTATAAACCTTTCATTCGGGCAATGCACGAGATTGGATATTCCGGTTATCTAAGTTACGAATTGTGCCATCCGCTGCCGAAAGTGAGAGGTCGGACGGTAGGCATCGAATTTGCGGAAAAAAATGCACGATTAGCTGCCGAATTTATGCGAGGGCTCATTACCGAAGTTACAAAGGAATAACAATAGAAAAAAAGGAACAGAGCCCCAAGTGTGAACGCGGGGTCATTTCGGGCAGAAGAGCCTGCCCTGAGCGCAGTCGAATGGGAGACACAAAGTGGCGGTAGCTAAATCTGTTAGGATTTGTCATTCCCGCGCAAGCGGGAATCCAGTATCAAGTATCCAATCTCCAGTTCACTAATTCTCTAATCCCCTCACGAGCATCGAGCATCCAACTTTATCTCACTCCTCACCAATTCTCTAATTCACTATTCTTTCCCCTTACAATTCCTGTTCTAATCATCTCCTACGACCCTTCATCATTCGAAATTCCATGTTCGATATTCGATATTCCTCATATTCGTCTTCTGCCCTAATCAACTAATCTCTAATTCTCTAATCTCTAATTCTCTAAAAGTGACTTCCGTCCTCTGTCAGTGTCTTAAGTCAGTGTTCTAAGTCAGTATCCCGAGTCAGTGTTTCCTGTCTGATTTAACCAAGTGTCCAATAGACCCAAAATGGCCTTTAACAGCATTAAAAACGGATTTTTAAGGACATATTTGACTTTTCGGCGATTACGGGTATATTTAAGTAGTCGGATGGTAATTTTTATCAGTTATCAATAGGAGTACCCATCGTGAGCGGGCTTCTCGGAGGGGTATCACAAATCGCCTCTTTTCTGGCGGAGCCAAAGTAATATGGCAGGGATGTTTGATAATAGTACGGTTGTTCAGGTTCAGCAGGCCAACGACATCGTTGACGTGATAGGTGAGCACATAAGCCTCAAGAAAAAAGGCCGGGAAATGGTGGGCATGTGTCCTTTCCACGACGACCATCGTCCGAGTTTGAATGTCAGCAGCGTCAAGCAGATATTCAAGTGTTTTGCCTGTGGTGCCGGCGGCGATGTGTTTAAGTTTGTTCAGATGCGAGAAAACCTCACTTTCCCGCAGGCAATTCAAAGGTTAGCCGAGCGCGCTGGAATAAAGCTAAAACCCACCAGACGTGCCAAAGATAAGGGCCAAACCCAAATGCCATCGGAAGATATCGACCCGAACAAACTGGCGAAGGTCAATGCCTGGGCCGCTAAATACTTCCAGCAAAACCTAAAAGATGAAAAAAAGGGCAAATACGCCCGTGACTATATCGCCCAGAGGCAGATAAATCCCGAAAGCGTAAAAAAATGGCAGCTCGGCCTGGCGCTAAATTCCAGCGATGATTTACTCAGTTCCGCAAAGACTAACAAAGTACCTGCCAAGCTCCTGGAACAGTCAGGCCTAATCACGGCCCTACATCAGGACAAGTTTGTAAACCGTCTTATGTTTACTATTACCGATGTAAGCAGCAGAGTTATTGGCTTCGGCGGCCGCACCTTAGACGAAACCGGCGCTAAATACATAAATTCACCGACAACGCCTCTGTTCGACAAAAGCAATTCGCTTTACGGCCTGGAGCAGGCCCGCCATCAGATTGTTTCAACGGGAACAGCAGTTATTGTGGAAGGCTACACCGACTGCATAATGGCGCATCAATTCGGCTGCAACAACGTTGTTGCGACGTTGGGAACCAGTTTCACTGCCGGCCATGGACGTATCTTACGACGCTATGCGAAAAAAGTGATTTTGCTTTTCGATAGTGACGTTGCCGGCATTGAAGCCGCCAACAGGGCTCTGGATGTCTGCCTCTCTCAGCGCATAGATATAAGACTTGCTTCGGTGCCGGAAGGTAAAGACCCGTGCGATTTTCTTTTAGCCACCGGCAAAGAGCAATTCGAACAGCTCCTAAACGACGCTGTCGATGTCTTACAGTTCAAATGGAACAGGTTAATAGCCAGTTTCGGCAGCGATGACACTCTTGCCGGAAAAAGGTTAGCGATTGAAGAGTACTTACAGACGATAGCAACCGCCTTATGGGCCGGCAATGTCCCGCCGATAGACCGTGGGTTGATAGTGAACCAGATTTCGAAGATTATCGGCCTTGACGGTAAGCAAATTAACGCCGAGCTGAACAGAAGACTCAGACAAGCCCAAAGGGCCGCAAGTTATAACGCCGAAAACCAAAAGGCACAACCAATAGATTACGGCCAGGGCCTTTTCGCCACGGCCCAACGCGAGGTCCTGGAAGTATTGCTGAACGAGCCCAAGCTCTTTGAGATTGTAAAGCAAAAAATTACAGCGGACCTCTTCGATGTACCGATATTGAGACAAGCAGCAGCGATTCTGTTTGAAACGCTGAATACTAATATTGATGCTTCGCTCAGCCAGATATTAGCCGGGACAGAATCTGTAGAGCTTGGCAAGTCTCTTGTGGAATTAACCCAGGCCGGAGAGGAAAAAGGAAATTTCCAGGCTCGTCTGACAGGCGCCCTGGATACGATTGAACGTTATCAGGTAAAGAAAAACAGTCGCATCAAAACAATAAATGAACCAGAGCAGTATCTACGTGAAGTCTATGAAAATACTGGAAAGGAAAACCCACACAACGTGGGTATGGTATAGTGAACAACCCCCGGCAAATAGACGTAACATAAAATATACTCGACAAAGCGTCCCGATTCTATCGAGATTGAAGATAATCTGACTTTGTGCTTTATGTGATTACGGGTTAACGTGATAAAACATATATAAGGGTGCAAATTGTGGCAAAAAAACGAAAAAAGAAAGCCAAACAAAATATCCCCGATAAAGTGAGCTCCGATGACGGATCCTCAAAGAGCACCGAGTTCATAGACCCGGAGCAGCAGATAAAATTGCTCGTTCAAAAGGGCAAGAAAAAAGGCTTTCTCACTTACGAGGAGATGAACGATGACCTGCCCGAGGATGCTATCAGTCCCGCTCGCCTGGACCGCCTGTTGGCAACGATGGATGAAATGGGCATCAGTCTGCTCGATGAAGCTAATGTGGAATCCCAGCAGGTCGCCAAAACCCAGGAAGAGGAATTTGACACGTCTGAAGATGCCCTAAGCGACGAAGAATCCGAAAAAGAACAGCAGCTCAAAGAGGACAAGCTACTCGAAAGGCAACTGGTGGGCGAAGAAGTCGCCCGACGAATTGACGACCCTATTCGCATGTATTTGACTCAGATGGGCCAGATACCTTTGCTGACGAGAAAGTCTGAAATTGCTCTCGCGCGAAAAATTGAAATAGCCAGATTGACCTTTAGAAGAAAAATGCTCCAGTGCGACTATTGCGCCAACAACTCTCTCGATTTACTACAGCAGGTTTACAACGGCATGATGTCGTTCGACAGAACAATCAAAGTCGGCACCGCGCCGCAACTCACCAAAAGCGTAATAAAAAAGCGACTCTCTGAGAACATCAGGACCGTAGATAAACTGCTCAAAATCAACCAGAACCTGTTTAAGAAAACTCTCACTGACCACAACAACAAGGAAGCCAAATCCGCATTGAAGCGAATACGCAGAAACAAACGAAAAATCGCAACGCTGCTCGAAGAGCTTAGCCTGCGAACCAGCAGAATTCAGCCAGTGAAAAATAAGCTCCACGGCATCTGCGGTAAAATGCACCAATTAGAGCGGGCTATTGCAGAAGGCCCTAACAACCAGATAACTGCCGATGATATCTATGCGATGAAGCAGGAACTGGCCGGCCTTACCGAATTGGTAATGGAAATGCCTAAACAGCTCGAAAAAAGACTGCACGTGCTGGACAGAGTCTTCAGCCAATACGAGAACACAAAGCGAACGCTCTCCAGCGCAAACCTTAGATTGGTCGTTTCTATCGCTAAGAAATATCGCAATCGTGGCCTGAGCTTTCTTGACTTAATCCAGGAAGGTAATACCGGCTTGATGAGAGCGGTGGACAAATATGAGTACCGAAGGGGATACAAATTCAGCACCTACGCCACCTGGTGGATTCGACAGGCGATTACTCGTGCCATCGCCGACCATGCACGGACGATTCGTATCCCGGTCCATATGATAGAGACGATGAGCCGATTGAGAACCGCCGGCAAAGTCCTGCATCAAAAATTAGGCAGAGAAGCTACTATCGAAGAAATCGCCGAGGAAGCCGAGATGAGCATCGAAGAGACCCGCAGGGTGCTCAAGATTTCCAAGCATCCCATCAGTCTTGACAGGCCGATAGGCGAAAGTGAGGACAGCTACTTCGGCGATTTTATCGAAGATGATAACATCGATTCACCGGTGGCCTCCGCTACTCAGGAAATGCTCAAGGACAGAATCGATGTGGTCCTCAAAACGCTTTCATATCGCGAACGCGAGATTATCAAGCTGCGATACGGAATCGGCGACGGCTATACCTATACGTTGGAGGAAGTCGGCAGAATCTTCAAAGTTACACGCGAACGCGTCAGACAGGTCGAGGCAAAAGCAATACGCAAACTCCAGCACCCCGTCCGTTCACGCAAACTCGAAGGCTTCATGGACCATAAAACGGCGTAGAAAGTGAGTAGTTAATTGGTTAATTTGTCAATTTGAGTTGTTCCACTTACCAATTAATTACTAACCAAAAACTCTGAGAAAAAGAAGATGTGAAAAATTGTCGCGCAAAAACAGGTGGCTGTCCCGAATTTATTTCCCGTATTATCGATTATATTGAGATGTATTGCGTTATAAGTGACAACAGGGCAATATCCGTGGTAATTCTACCCGTCGATTTCAAGTCCCTTACTACCTATCAACTGGAATACTATATAGTTGGCCGTTAATTCAGGTACCAAACCGTTTTCCATCCTGTCCCATACATCACTATCGAACACCCTTTGGTCATTGCATAATGTAACATGGCCGTCCTTGAAAAGGGCGTTGACCGCATAATTCTTCTGTCTCTTATGGCTTATCTGGTGTTTGTGACGGATTAAGTCGGTCATATAGGGAATGTAAGGATCGAGCAAATCGATTCTTTTCGCCGTTTCATCGGGCATGCCGGTGCTGCTGTTTTTGGGAGTTTTCGGGTCTATGGGAAGATATGTATATCCCATACGCACCCATTGATTATGCCCTTCTCCGTCTAAGGCGTTGAAATTCTGGGGTAGTCTGCCCCATGGTTTAGGGCTGTTGTAAGACTCAAACTTGTAGAGTAGATTTTTATTCGAGGGACAGTAAAACACCTTCGGATCCGCTATGTAATTCCCTTCATATAAAAGGGCCAGTTTCATGCCAAGAGGCTTCCCAGCGGAATCAACAAAGAGACTTTCGCTCCGATACAAAGCATAAGAGTGAATCAACAAATACGGATTAGAATTTGTGTTATTGGAGTTATAAGCCGGCATGTTACTCTCATTGTCCGATGCGTAAGCTGTCACGGCTAAGCCTATCTGTTTTACCTGGCTGGAACAGACAACTCGCTTGGCAGCTTCCCGGACCCTGTGCATTGCCGGCAGCAGAATTCCCATCAAAAGAGCAATAATCGCAATTACTACAAGCAATTCAATCAAAGTAAAACCAACTTTGTTGATTTTCATAATGCCCTTTTTTCCTGTAAAAGCAGACCCAGCAGCACCTCATTTCCTAAGGCTAATAATTCGGTCCCTTATCGTTGTTTATCAGTTTACTGCATTTACTCCTGGTCTGCTGATATATACAGCCGGATATCATCAAACAATACAGTACCGAAACCGCCCACAGGGCCGGTCCTTTCAAAGCCTATACCAAGAGTCGTAACATTTCCAAGTTCAATCTCAAAAGCCGCAAGGTCGACTTTCCATTCCTGCCAGGTAGCCTGCTGCAGGTTACTCAAATCACCATCATATGTCACCTTGGCTCCGTTTAGTGTCAGGTACATTTGTTCTGTAGGAGAATTAAACGGACCTCCAAAGAACCAAAGTGATAAAATCTTAAAATCATCTATACTCCAATCTTTGCCAATAGCCAGGTCCTCAAGGTTCACCGTAACCTCTGAATAAGTCGCAGTGCTGTTGCTGTACGCCAATGGGACCGACTGCACACCACCATGAACTTTCTCAGTCTCAAGAGACTTACCTACAACATAACCTATGGTGGCCCCGTTAACGGACGGATTATCATAACCGTCCGTCCATGTATAATAGACCAGGTTGCTGCCCTGCTCCTCGACCGGGATATCATTGTAGCTCTCGAAATCGTCCACCACCATATAGTCGGCCACTGTAAACTCCCAGACGACGCCCTTCCATGGACTATTTGGATCCGCATCATTGACTTCATCAATCCGCCAGTAGTAGGTCTTGCCTAATTCAAGACGGTTAGGATCGTAGCTGCAAGGGTCCTGGTTGCCTTTGAAGTCGGGCCAGAGTGCGATGTTGTTGACATCCGTTACATTGTTGGCATCACGGACAGCATTTGGATCTGTGCCGAAATAAATGTCATGCGAAACCGCATAATCACCCGGTGTCCAGCCGAGAGCAGGGCCATCAGGCGTCCGCTCAACCGTATCCAAATTACGCGGCGTCGGATTCCAGGCAAGCTCCGGGTCAAGCATCCTGGCCGTCACCATGGTCTGATTTGGATCTGAGGTATAGGTTACATTCAATATGCCCAAGCCGCCATAGCCGACCATCCAGCCCCTATTGATATACTCGTTTACTGTTGAAGTATAATCGCCGGGCAATATCAACGTACCTTCCGTAATTTCCATCAGGGGATCTCCGTAAATTTCGTCCGGATTCCGGAGATTACCGGCGTTAATAGTCCCACCATACAGATATAAGCGGGCAATACCGGTAGTTCGCGCTTCATCACCCTGTGCCAATTTGATGTTATCTTGAACGTTGAGCACGCCGCCGTACATATAGAAAGTACCTGTCCCGCGTGTCGCAATCTCAAGGTCGGTTGAGCTGCCCTCGAAGTTCATCGTTCCGTCGTACATATATACCACGCCATTACCACTTGCATTTTTCCCGATTTCGATTTTTTCATAAATGTTCAACTCACCGCCGTTCATAATGAAAGTGCCCTTACCGTTCATCCCGACCCACAGTCTTCCGTTAAGCGAGCTTGCGGTGCCGCCGCTCATAACAAAAACGGCGTTGCTATCGGACAGCTCTCCTATGCGGATATGACCCCCTGTAGTAAGGGTACCTCCGGTCATATTTAAAACACTGCTACTATCAACGTACAAAGTCTCGCAATCAGCAACCACAGAGGAGTCAATGATACAATTCGCGTCCGGAAGGTCGGAAAGATTAATTCGAGCGGTATCTGCAGCGCTGGGTACACCATCGGGGTCCCAGTTCTCCGGGACATTCCACAAGGTCCCCTCACCGCCATTGTCCCACAGATACGTCGCGGCTGGAGCGCGGCCGGTTAATACTAACACAAGAACGAACAAGATTAAACAGATCGCTTTTTTACACACAATACACCTCCTCTAAAATATCCAGTTAATACAATACATCATAACCACGCGTTTGGCGGGTAATAAACTTTGATAAACGTGCACGCGGCCATACTTATATAAAACACTGCCGTAAACAATAGCACCTGACATATGATGCGCTTCTTACAATCGAGTCATCACAACAAAATATGGCTCTTTAGAAAGGCATTCCCGATTTGCCTTGCTTTGAAAACTCCTGAACACATCAAATTTATATAATACCTGAATCTTATTTGGATTTCAACAATTTTCCGTGTATCTTCAACAAGTGTGTGAGATTTTTTACTGGCGCGATGTAACTACATGTTTTACAATGACTTACGGCACTAAAGATTTCGATGTTTTTGTTATTTTTCTGAAAGGTAAGTCATGGAAGACAAACGAGTTACAGCAGAGCAGGTTTTGGCCGAAATCGTTTGTCGCCTCTGTGCTTTCGTTGGGACTGCGAAGTATACCCTTCAGGGTAGTAAATTCCCGCGTGTAAAATCATAAACTATTATTGTAAAGCTACTCACCCGCGCACAAACGGGAATTTTCAATTGAGAGCACTATAAGCTACCCATTAACGGTAAGAGGCGATTTTTCAGGAAGCCGATCCCAATTTGTGGCCGGTGCCTATTGTGTATAGCCGCTTTTTCGGCTCGGTGTTGATATGGGAAGCAACAATCTCACCGACGAAGATAATGTGGTCGCCGGCGGGTAGCTGCGATTCCAAAGTGCATTCGAAATTGGCGACGGCATCATTCAGCAGCAGCGAATCAATGGATTTTGCGGGTTCGGTTTTGCAGTGGACTTGGCCATGCTGCGCATCGAACTCGGCGAATTTATCGGTGTCTCGGCCGGACTTTGAGCCGAAGAATAAAGCCGCATCGGCCATCTCCGAGGAGGGGAACGCAATCGTAAAACATTTTGAGTGCGTGATGGCTTCTATCGAATAGTGTGTCTTTGCGACAGCTATTGCCATCATCGGTGGGGACCCTGATACAATCATTGTCCAGCCTAACGTAACAGGGTTGGCTTTGCCGTTTTTGTCTTTTGCGATGGCTATCACTACCTGTTCGGGATATTTGGTTTTAATTGCATCGGAATATTCAGCTTCTTTTTGCATTGCTTTTCTCCGTAACTGGTTCTATATTTGCCATATAAAAATACACGACAGAATTTTAGACCTATAAACGTAAAATGTAAAGTGAGTTCCTTCGACTCCGCTGCCCCTTCGACTTCGCTCAGGGCTAAAGGCTATTTACGCTCAGGATGACAAAGGAGAGATAGTTTTATATTTACCACAGAAAAATTAAACGTTTATGGTATAGCTGATAGGGTATAGAAAGAAACGAGAAACGTAAAGAGAAAAACGTCGCCGTGCCGGCGACGGCTAAACAAGACCCCCGGCGCAGGTCCGGGGGCTAAACAAATAAGAAACACCCGGGTCGATTTCAATATGGTTTCAACGCCATAATCAGTTTTAACAAGGAGAAAGAAATGGACACAATAGGTTTTGTCGGTAGTGGGAATATGGCTGAAGCTATGATAAACGGTGTTCTGAAGGCCAATGTTTACAGGCCGGGTAAGGTTTTTGTCAGTGATATCCGGCCAGAAAGACTTGGATACCTGCGGGAGCACTACGGTGTAAGGACGGCGGAGGATAACGCGGAGCTGGCCTCGAAAGCAGATATTCTGGTTTTGAGCGTCAAGCCACAGAATATGTCTGAAGCACTGCAAAGCGTAAAAGATGTTATCAAACCAGAGGCACTTGTTATATCCATCGCGGCAGGTATAAAAACGACCAATATCGCAGCGGTGCTTGGTGATGTGGCAATTGTTCGTGTTATGCCGAACATGCCGGCGTGGGTTGATGAGGGCGCCAGCGTGTTATTCGCCAATGAGAAAGCAACAACAAGAGTGGAAATAGCACGGTTGATTTTCCTCTCGGTGGGCGAAGCCATTGTGATAGAGGATGAAGGTCTGCTGGATGCGATTACGGCGGTAAGCGGGACGGGACCAGCTTACTTTTTCCTTTTGATGGATGAGATGATAAAAACCGGTATCGAACTTGGTCTGCCAGAAGATGCGGTGAGAGATTTGGTTCTTCAGACGGGCAAGGGTGCCACGCTGATGGCTGAGAAGGCAGCAGAGGAAGGTGAGAGCCCGGCCCAGCTTGTTAAGCGGGTTGCCACTCCGGGGGGAACGACTGAAGCAGCGTTTAAGGTTTTTAGCGAGGGCAAATTCGGTCCATTGGTGGCAGCAGCCATAACCAGGGCATTCGAAAGAAGCCGGGAACTTTCAAAATAGAAAACGAATGGGATGAACCCTCATTCGCAGGATAGACTCGCATGATTAAGGCTGATAACCTAAAGAAGCGATACGGTGATATTATTGCACTGGATGATGTGAGCTTCGAGGTGCAAAAGGGGGAAACCTTCGGGTTGTTAGGGCCTAACGGAGCGGGTAAAACGACCACAATTCAAGTGCTCTGCGGGCTTTTAAAGCCGGATGGCGGAGCGGTGGAACTTGATGGAAAGAGAGACCCGAGCCTGGTTGAGGTTCGTTTGTCCTTGGGAGTAGTACCACAAGCATTGGCGATATATGAGGAGCTTTCAGCCGAAGAGAATCTGCGTTTCTTTGGCAGGATATATGGACTAAGCGGGCGACAGTTAAAAGAGCGCATCAGGAATTGCCTTGAGATAGCAGGATTGAGTCAACGAAGTAAGGAGCGGGTCTCGAAATATAGCGGTGGTATGAAACGCCGGCTTAATATGGTGTGCTCTTTTTTGCATGAGCCGCCACTTTTGCTGCTTGATGAGCCGACGGTCGGAGTGGACCCGCAGTCTCGCAATTTGATATTCGATACAATCGAGGGTATGAAAAAACAAGGCCGAACAATCATCTATACGACGCATTATATGGAGGAAGCCCAACGTCTTTGCGACAGAGTGGCGATTCTTGACCATGGCAGGATTTTGGATATGGACAGCGTCGAGAATCTTATTGTCAAGCATGGAGGCCCCTCCCATATTGAGGCCGAATTCGAGGAAAGACTGTCAGACCCCGATAAAATAAGGCCGTTTATTGATAGTAAGAATATACAGTTTGAAGAGACCAAGATTAGATTCCAGACCAGCCGGCCTATGGAGTCTTTAGCAATGCTTAACCGCAGCGGCGTGCGTTTTCGCTCGCTGAAAGTTCAGACTGCCAATCTTGAGGATGTTTTTCTTAACCTGACTGGACGGAGGCTTCGAGACTAATGAAGAAGTTATTATTTCTTGCTGTCAAAGACCTGCGTGTATTGCTCAGTGATAAGGGTAATATTTTTTGGGTCTTCGGTTTTCCGGTTCTGTTTGCCCTGTTTTTTGGCACTATATATTCAGGCGCCGGCAGCGGGCCGTCCGGGATGAAAATCGCTGTGGTGGACGAAGACAAGTCCGAGTTTTCAGGCTCCTATATATCGAAGCTGGAGTCCGACGAGGCATTACAAATAGTCCACCTGAGCCGGGAAGATGCAATTGAGCAGGTGAGAAAGGGTAAAGTAGCTGCTGCGGTTATTCTAAATAAGGGCTTTGGAGAGGGATTTGAAGCGTTGTTTAACAGCGACGAACCCAAATTAGAGATAGCAGCGGACCCGTCACGCAGGATGGAAAGCGGCTATCTTCAGGGCCTTCTTGCCAAGGCACAATTTGAGGCCCTGGGCGATAAATTCGGTGACCGAGAATGGATGAGGGATCAGATTAACCTCTGGCGAGAAGATATGGAAAACGCTAATGAACTCGATGCAGAGCAGGCAGAACTATATCTTGATCTCTTTGACTCTTTTGATACTCTACTAAAGGATGCCAATGAGGAGAGTTTTAGTGCAGGCTTTGAAGGAGACATGTTAAACTTTGCAAAAATGGATGTCAGCAGAGAATATGAAGGCCCTATTACACCGTTTCAGATTACATTTCCGCAGGTTCTGCTCTGGGGATTTCTTATGTGCACGGCGACATTTGCAGTTTCAATTGTGAAAGAGCGAACGAACGGCACTTTTGACCGTTTACGCATCGGCCCGCTGGGATACGCTCATATCCTTGGAGGAAAAGGCCTGGCGTGTTTTTTCACATGCATCTTTATAATATGTATTCTGTTTTTTGGTGCAAAGGCAATCTTCAAGATGCCCATAGGCAACCTGCCGCTATTTATTCTGGGGGTGTTCTGCACGATACTGTGTTTCGTTGGCCTTATGATGTTTATATGCACCTTGGGACGCACCGAGCAGAGTGTCGGCGCAGCAGGCTGGGCAATACTTATGATTATGGGCATGTTCGGGGGGGCTATGATGCCACTGGCTTTCATGCCATCGTGGTTACGAGCGTTCAGTCATTTCAGTCCGGTGAAATGGGGCATACTTGCTCTTGAAGGTGCTATCTGGCGCGACTTCAGATTCACGGAAATGATAAGCCCGTGTTTGGTGTTGCTGGCAATTGGGTTCACGTTCTTTTCGTTAGGCGTAGTTATGCTGCGAAGACAGGATAGCTAACTCCTGGTCTCAATAATATCGATAACAGCAAGCAAGAACGCATACACAGCACACGAATTCTTATCTCGCCCGATGATTATTAAATGCTATAGATTCTGCCCGCGGTTATCCCACGATGATTGCCTCGACCGGGCATTCGTCAGCGGCCTGCTGAACGGCGTCCTCGTACTCTTCAGGAAC
>Ga0307430_1001509_pt1 | contig 16942 bp, 14 predicted proteins | sample SalMarWE160130MG_FD_202159 | JGI IMG/M metagenome (GOLD analysis project Ga0307430, IMG submission 202159) | Salt marsh sediment microbial communities from the Plum Island Ecosystem LTER, Massachusetts, United States - WE1603-130 | ecosystem: Environmental > Aquatic > Marine > Intertidal zone >... | reverse complement strand
TGTGTGGAGACGGTGCGAGGCGTAGGTTGCAAGCTCAACGGTTGAGGCTGAGCCGGTCAAAGCTGGCCGCACAGCAAGCCGGCTGAGAGCAGGGCGTACCGCTTTTGTTGGCGCTCGCACGCCTCGCTCTCGAACTGGTCCGGGCGGTAGTACACGATAGGCAGCGTCGCGCTCAAGAGGCTCAGGTAATAGGGGCGCACGTCGTCCAGGTTGATCAGTTGGGAGACGGCTTGACGACGAATCTCCCGAATGGCCAGCCACGCTTTCTGAAAACGTTCCTCGATCAGAATCTCGGTTGCAGGCGATTTTGTCGGCAACTCGTGCAGCGACATCCCGCCGTTCAGCAGCGCCCGCTCAAAGTCTAAGGCCTGCCGTAGGTCGTCCTCATTCTCCAACACGGTCAAGATGCACTTGACGTCCGCCTCCAGCCGGGCGAAATCCCGCAGCGTGTGCCCGCGGTCGGGGTCGATGGACACACCCGCGTGAATTGCCTCGCGGGTACGTGCCGCCGATAGCCCGTTGCCGCTGTGGGAAAAGTCGATGAACCAGGGATGATGGTGATTGTTTTTGCCGATCTCGATCAGTATGTTCTGTGCGTGTAGATCGCCGTGGACGATAGAGCGGCGGATGGGCAGGTTGAGGGTGTGCCTGAGCCAGGTGCGCAGGAACGCCACGGGATCGTGCCAGGGGACGTTGGTCGGGGGGGCGAAGGCGGGCCTGAGATTGGGTTGCAGTCGTTCCTCGATCGCTGTAAAGTTGGCGCGATAGGGGTCGTCATCGGCTACCAGTTTTCCCACGTGGCCGATGATCGTCTCTCGTTTCTTGTGCAGCAGGTGGTACTCATCATACAGGTTAGCTTTTTCCTGCTTGCCGTTTTGATACCAAGCCCGTGTCAGATGGGTGTAGACTTCTTCGATCAGTTCGGATACCTCGATGGGGGTGCGCCCGTTGTAGAACTGGTAAAAACTCTGTATGTCGTGCCTCGGTTCCAGCCCGACGAACTCGTAGGCGATCCCGGCGAAAGCGTCCCACTCGGCGTATCGAAAGAAGTGGGCTGCGCTGGGCAGGTAATCTTGGACGTAGCGGACAAACTTTTCGTGTTCGTCGGCCATCTCGCGCTTGTTGCCCAACTTGACCACGTAGGATTTGAGCAGGGCGCTTTCCTCTTCCTGTCGTTGGCGCCTGACCAATACGGTTGTGTCGCCCCCACGCCCGCCGGACAAAGGCTTGACGTGCACGTGCTTGACGTCCGTGGGGCGTCTGAAAAGGATCTGGATCAAGGTCAAGAACTCGGCTCTATCTAGCTGTTTGTGCCCGTGGATGGCAGGGATCTCGTCATCGAGGGGATGTCCTTGCAGGGAGGCCAGCTCGCGCTCTGCCCGGCGGTAGTATCGCCAGAAGCAGTAACAGACGAGCCCGCTGGCGATGAGGGTGAATCCCGTGAGGGCGAGGACGAACCACGAAGCGATGGGCACGAAGAGGATGCCGTATTTCGAGGTGTATGCGGCGGTCAGTAGAGTGGGGAGGGCCAGGGCAATGATGGCCGTGATGCCGAACAGGACCCAGGGCAGTGCTTTCAGCTTTTTCATCCAGGTTTCCCCTCCACGGAAGATTATAGTCGGAGGAGGATGTTTGTCAATTCAAAATCCGGTCCACCGCAGCCATAACTGCTTCGATCGACGCCAGTTCTCCTAGATTCCGCCGCAGGTCTTTTAAGCCGGGCCTGCCGGCCAAGTATCTCGTCAGGTGACCGCCAGACCTACGGCAGGCGATTTGCTCGTTGGGGATCTGGCGAGGCTTGCGATTCCGATTCTCCATCTCGATCAGGCGGCTCAGACCGTGTAGGTGCTCGGCGATGACGGCGCGGCGTTCTTCGATCGGGGGCGGGGTGTAAGGTTGACCGGCCCACAGGTGGTAGATCTCCTCGAATATCCACGGGTTGCCGATGGCGGCCCGGGCGACCATCACCCCGTCGACGCCTGTCTGTGCCATCATCTCTAGGGCATGATGTGCCTCCCTGATGCCGCCGTTGCCGATGACGGGGATGGCGCGCTCGGCCTTGATGCGCTTTAGCGCCTCCCAATCGGCGGGGCCGCGGTGCTTTTCACTGGCGAACCTGGCGTGGACGGTGATGGCCTTTGCGCCGCCTTCCTCGGCGGCGTGGGCCACCTCCGAGACGTTGGCCGATTCTGGAGAAAGGCCAAGGCGGGTCTTGACCGTCACCGGCAGCGACACAGCCTGCGAGACGGCTTGCACGATGTCGTGGATTTTCTGCGGATCGTGCATCAGGGCCGCACCGGCACCGCGATTCACCACCTTGGGGACGGGGCAGCCGCAGTTGATGTCTACAAGCGCGAATCGCCCCAGGGATTCGATCACGCGTGCGGCGCGTACCAACACGTCGATGTCCGCACCGTAGATGTGCGCGCCGATGGGATATTCTTCGGGGAATATCTCGAGGAAGCGCAGGCTGCGGTGCGAGCGACGAGCGATGCCCTTGGCCGAGGTGACCTCGGTAAAGACCATGCCGCAGTGATACCGCCGGCAGATGGCGCGGAACGGCGCTTTGGTATAGCCCGACATCGGAGCCAGGAGGGTGGGCGGGTCGATGGTCAGATCTCCGATCTGGAGCGGTTTGGGTTTCACGCTGCTATGTTACCAGGTTTCGCGGCTCTGTCCAGTTTCCCAATCTCCACTCTCCCTGCACGCCGTCTCCACAATTCCTACACGATTTGCGGCTAAAATAAGGAAAAATCTGGTAGGGGGAAACGCATGAAAAAGAAATGGTGGATCGTTATTGCGGTTGTCGCCGTGGTTGTTTGCCTGGGGTACGTTGGGTTCAGCGTTTTGCAGAGTGGCGCGGCTCAACAGGCGATGGCTGACTCGGCGACGGAGACCACAGTCGTGGAACGCGGCACGATCCGGGTCACGATCGATGGCAGTGGCAGCCTGGCTCCCAATGACGAGGTCTCGTTGGCCTTTTCGTCTGGTGGGGAGGTGGTCGAGGTGCTGGTGGAGGTCGGGGACGAGGTGCGGGCGGGGGACGTGCTGGCCCGGCTGGACGATGCCGACGCACAGCAGGCGGTGGCCGACGCAGAACTGCAGGTGGCGCAGGCCGAGATCAACCTGGCCCTGGCGCGGGCCGAGGCGGAGCTGGGGCTGAAGCAGGCCAATCTGGATGCGGCCCAGGTCAGCTACGAGGAGGCCTTGGCGCTGGCCAATCGCACCGGCGATCAGCTCACGTCGGCGCGCGTCAGCCTGGCGCAGGCCCAGGATGCGCTCGCAGATGCCCAGGAGGACTATAATCAGGCTTGGGATCCGGCCCGCGATTGGGAACTCGAGATCAAGTGGAAAAAAGACGCGCTGGAGGCCGAGCGGGAGGCGACCGAGGCGGCTCTCGAAAGGGCGCAGTACGACCTGGAAGTAGCGCAGGCCAACTACAACCTGGCCGTCGCCGGCATCAGCCAGGCGAGCGTGCAGAGCGCCTGGACGCAGGTGCTCAATGCGCAGGTGGCCTTGGAAACAGAGCCGCTGCAGTTGGAGCAGTTGGAGCTTTCACTCTCTCAGGTGCAGCTCAAGCTGGATTCGGCGCGGCAGGCGCTGGAAGATACCAAGCTGGTCGCGCCGATGGATGGCACCGTCACCGTGCTGAACGCTAAGGCAGGTGAGCAGGCCAGCGCCGGGCAGGCTGCCGTCGTGTTGAGCGATCTGGAGACTTTCGTCGTCGAGGTCAGCCTCGACGAGACCGACGTGGCAAAAGTCGACATCGGACAGCAGGCTATCGTGACGCTGGACGCTTTCCCCGGCGTGGAGCTGGCCGGCGAGGTGACTGAGATCGCGCCGGTGGCGAGCGTTCAGTCGGGCGTGGTGCTCTACCCTGTGACTGTTCAGTTATCGCTTGCAGACCCTTCGGCAAGCTCAGGGCAAGGGGTGGACGCACGGGCGGGGATGACGGCGGATGTGGCGATCATCGCCGCCAGCCAGGCGGATACGTTGATCGTCCCGCTGCGTGCGATTCAGAGCGATGATGGGAAATCCTACGTGTGGCGGCGGTCCTCGGACGGTTTTGAAAAGGTCGAAGTGACGCTGGGAGTGATGACCGAGACCGAGATCGAAATCACCAGCGGCCTTTCAGAGGGAGACGTGGTGAGCGTGGTTGCATCTCCTTCTCAAGGGGGTGGGCAGCCCGCGTTTGGCCCGATGCGCTTCTTCGGCGGGGGGAACGATGATTGAGATCGAGAACGTCACCAAGGTTTATCAGATGGGCGAGGTGCAGGTGCACGCCCTGCGTGGGGTTTCACTGGGGATTGAGCAGGGCGAGTGGGTGGCGGTCATGGGGCCTTCGGGCTCGGGCAAGTCGACGTTGATGCACATCATCGGCTGCCTCGATACGCCGACGGCGGGCGTATACCGTCTGGACGGCGTCGAGGTGGGCGGGATGGGCGAAAATCAGTTGGCTGCTATCCGCAATCGGCAGATCGGCTTTGTGTTCCAGACGTTCAACCTGCTTGCCCGCACCAGCGCGCTCAAGCAGGTGATGCTGCCGATGCAGTACACAAGAAACGGGGCGCGGATCCCCCTGGGCGAGCGGGAGCGGCGGGCGCGGGAGGCATTGGAGATAGTTGGCCTGGGCGACCGGATGGACCACCAGCCGACGGAGCTCTCCGGCGGGGAGCAGCAGCGGGTGGCCATCGCCCGCGCGCTGGTCAACGATCCCGCCATCATTATGGCAGACGAGCCCACGGGTAACCTGGACTCGACATCGGGCGCCGAGGTGATGGATATCCTGCATCGCCTGCACGAGGAGCGAGGGATCATGATCGTGATGGTCACGCACGATGAAGAGATCGGCGCGCAGGCGGAACGGATCGTGCGGCTGCGGGATGGGTTGATCGTAAATGAGGTGAAGCAATGATTGCTTGGATAGCAGACTTGCTAGAAAATGTGCGGGTTGCTCTGGATGGTCTCTTGGCTAACAAGATGCGTTCGACGCTGACGATGCTGGGTGTGATCATCGGCGTGGGGGCGGTCATCGCGTTGATGTCCATCGGCGAGGGGGCGCAGGCTTCCATCACCGAGCAGATCAACAGCCTCGGCTCCAACCTGATCTATGTGAGCGCGGGCGCTCGGGGAATGGGGCCGGTGGAAGGTTCGGGGGGCAGCGCCTCACTCACCTATGACGATGCCAGAGCTATCGCCGATCTGCGCAACGTGCCCGACGCCGCGGCTGTCGCTCCGGAGTTTGGGCAGAACACGCAGGTCATCTTTGGCGACGAGAACATCAACGTCTCGGTGACGGGAGTGACGCCGGAGTACCCGCTTGCCTATAGCGGGATAGAGGTGGTCAATGGGCGCTTCATCGAGGATAAGGACGTGGACGGGCGCGGCAACGTGGCCGTGCTGGGCTACCAATCTGCGATAGACCTCTTTGGCGGCTTTGATCCGGTGGGACAAAAGATCAAGGTCGCTATGCCTAGTGCCGGGAATGGAGGAAACGGTGGTAAAGTCTCGCTGACTGTCGTGGGTGTCCTGGCCGAGCAGAGCAGTTCCGGGTTCAATGATCCGAACGAAGCGGTGTTCGTCCCTATTTCGACGGCCCAGACCAAGATCTTTAGCGGGCGCGATTCCCTGGGGGAGATCATCGTGGGCTCCGTGACCGTAGTGGCGGCATCGGAGGAGCAGGCGGACGCGGTCGTCGACGAGATCACGGCGTTGCTGCGGGAGCGTCACGGTATTGCCCCAAATGAGGACGATGACTTTTTTGTGATGCAGCAGGCCGATATGCTGGAGATGGCCGGCCAGATCACGGGCATCATGACCGCCTTTCTGGGAGCCATCGCCGGTATCTCGCTCTTGGTGGGCGGGATCGGCATCATGAACATCATGCTGGTCTCGGTGACGGAGCGCACGCGCGAGATCGGCCTGCGCAAGGCGGTTGGGGCGCGCAAGGGAGACATCCTGATCCAGTTTCTGCTGGAGGCGGTGGCGTTGAGCGTGCTGGGGGGATTACTCGGCATCCTGCTGGGTATGGGCCTGGGCAAGCTGGTCGATCTGACCGGGTTGATGAGTTCGGTGGTCACGCTCGATTCAGTGTTGCTGGCTGTCGGTTTCTCGGCCGCCGTAGGGTTATTCTTCGGCATCTATCCGGCCAACCAGGCAGCGCGGCTGAATCCGATCGAGGCGCTGCGGTACGAGTAGCAAGTGTAAGTCTGCAAGTTTGCAGGTGGCAAGTTTGCAGGCAGCAAGTAGGAGGTGTTAAATGCTCAAAAAAGGGAGAAGGATCTCAATATACGTTCAGGCAGCCATGGCGGTAATGCTGATCCAGCTAGTGCACAAGATCGTGCGTGAGATACCGCACGCTCTCAATATGGAGGGACCAGGCGGGGTCTTTACTATCGTGTTGGCCTGTCTTCTTGCCGTGGGAATACTATTGCTATTTGTGGGAATCAGGTGGGGGTTACTGCTAGGAATAGTTGACGCGGTCTGGATGCTCTTTCAGCCAATCTTGGTGCACGTCATTCTTGCCAGACCCGCCGTGGATGGAATCTGGTGGTATCCCGTGTTTCCGTGGACGCAGGCGATATTGATCCTCTATTTCTGCATTCTGGCCTGGAAGGAGCTTGGTCAACCGGGTGGTGAGCCTGAATCCCATGAAGACACTGTGGTACGAGTAGGGGGTGCGTGATCTTTGCGCGCCTTGGGTCTTCGCGGTACAATTGGAAACATCAGAACACCCGTTTTGAGCTTTTGGAGGACAGGATGAGATACTCACATTCACGATGCTTTGTTGTTTCGGCACTCTTGGCCGTCGTTTTATTGTCGGCCTGCTGCGCGCCAGCACCCGGCGGCGCGACAGAAACGGATGTGGAGGTGACGGAGGAAGCTGCTCAGGTGGCAGAGACTAGCACGCCTTCCCCCACTCGCATGCCTTCTCCGACCCGTACGCCCCGGCCTACGGTGACCTTGCCTGCGCCGACGGTCGAACCGAACAGTGAACCGACGCAGGTTCCGACGCAAGTTCCGACCAGTACGCCGACGCCACAGCCACTGATAAGTGCACCACCAGCATCTGGGGTTGTGGAGATAGAGTTGGAACGGCTCCCGAACAATGATCCCGGCCCGCCGTTCACGATCCTCGTGGACACGCTCCGCATCAGAGAGGATGGCAGGTACGAGGTACTCGGACGGGTGCGCAACGATGGCGACCAGATCTATGAGGGGATCAGCGTCAGGGCTTCGTTCCTCGACGACAAGGGAGGTGGATATGGCCCCGTGGACATCTACGCGCCGTGTCCGTTCCTCGAGCCGGGTGCCGAGTGCCCCTTTAGCTTGCAGATGTATGCGCGCCCTTATGTCGCCTATCGCCTGCATGCCAACGGGACGCCAGTCGTGTACCGCCAGCCGGCGTCCCTCGTGTTGAGCGGGCTCTCCGTGTTCAGGGACGGGATCGGCAACGTGCGGATAACGGGCACGGCGACCAACGGGAACGCGTTCACGGTCAGGAATCCGACCATCGCCGTTGCGCTGATCGACGCGGATGGAGACATCGTGAGTGTTGGATCGTCCATCGTGCTCGAGGAGGTTGCTCCGGGGGCCAGTGTGCCGTTCGACGTGCGCGTCGAGTACCAGCCTTACGCGTGGTACGAGCTGTACGTGCAGGCCACGCGGGATTAGGTGTGTTGTGGGGTTTTGAAGCATGGCGTATCAAACTATCCTCGTCGTAGATGATGAGCCGCAGATTGTCGAACTGGTGCAGGATTACCTCAAGCAGACGGGCTTCCGTGTGGTGACCGCCCGTGACGGGCAGACGGCCTTGACCGTCGCGCGGCACGAGCGGCCCGACTTGATCGTGCTCGATCTGATGCTGCCAGGCGGGATGGACGGCCTAGACGTGTGCCGCAGCGTGCGCCAAGATGCGACCTTGGGCAACGTGCCCATCATCATGCTGACGGCTCGCGATGAGGAAGCGGATCGGCTGATCGGCCTCGAGTTGGGGGCCGACGATTACGTGACCAAGCCCTTCAGCCCCCGCGAGGTGGTGGCCCGCGTACGCGCGGTGCTGCGCCGCGCCCAGGGGGACGTACAGCAATCGGGGGTCATACGCATCGGTGACGTGGTGATCGACTTGGCCGGTCGCAGCGTGGCCGTCGCTGGAGAAACGGTCTCCCTTACGCCGACCGAGTTCGATCTGCTGGCCATCATGGCGCGTAGTCCTGGCCGGCCTTTTACCCGCGCGCAACTGATGGACCTGGTCTACGACGTGGCCTACGCGGGTTATGATCGGGCCATCGATTCCCACATCAAGAACCTGCGGCGCAAGATCGAGCCGGACTCTCGTGAGCCGCGTTACATACTCACGGTTTATGGCGTGGGATACAAGCTGGTGGAGCAGTGAGATTATGGGCAATAGAATCCGCGAAAAGATAGTCGGCATATTCACAGGGTTGCACTTCCGGTTCTTCTGGCAACTCATTATAGCTTTTATCGCGGTCATACTTCTGGCCGGAGGCGGGGTGTTTCTGGTCGGACGCTTCGCCTTGCGCGAAATGGAGTCCTTAGCCCATGACAATCCTCCGGCTATGTTGCAGCCCTGGGTTGAGAATCTGGCGGGTTACTACGAAGAGCATAATGGTTGGGAGGGCGTCGCTGCCTTGATTGCCAACTACCCCTGTGGGCCTGGTTGGGAGTCTGAGGAGCAGAGTTGGAACATCGATTACATTGTGGCTGATCCTGATGGGATAGTTGTAGCCGCTAGCGACACTGGGCGGGTGGGGCAGTCGCTGCGTCGTGGGGAGAAAGTGGCATCCTTTCCGATCGTAGTAGGGGATCAAGAGACGGTGGGCCATTTGCTTCTATCGCCTTACGGTTCTTTTCAGGGTAGTTTCCACTTTATCGTTGGTTTTGCTGTACAGCGCTTTTTGGTCTTTGGGCTGAGCGTTGTTGCAGTGGCCCTGGTCACCGGCCTGGGCCTTTCGCGTGTCATCAGCCGGCCAGTGGTGAGGCTGACGGAGGCGACGCGTGCTGTGGCCGGGGGCGATCTCGGCGTGCGTGTGCGTGGTCAGTATCCCGGCGAGCTGGGCGAGCTGGCTGCTTCTTTCAATCAGATGACGGAGGAATTGGCCCGCGCCGACAACCTGCGCCGCAGTATGACCGCCGACGTGGCACACGAGCTGCGCACGCCGCTCAGCGTCATCCAGGGCAAGATCGAGGGTGTACTGGATGGCGTCTATCCCGCCACGCCGGAGCACTTGGAGCCTATCCTGGAGGAGACCAAGCTGCTGGCCCATCTGGTGGAGGATTTGCGCCTGCTGGCGCTGGCCGAGGCAGGACAGTTGAGCCTGGAGAAGCGGGCGCTGGACGTGGGCGATCTGCTGCGGGATGCCCAGGTCAACTTTGGCCCACAGGCGGACGACCGGGGTGTGACCCTGGCGCTCGACTTGCCCGCGGATCTCCCGCAGGTGACTGCCGACCGGCGGCGTATCGCGCAGGTGCTGGGCAACCTGTTGACCAACGCCCTGCGCCACACGCCACAGGGCGGCTGCGTGACCCTCTCCGCCGCCGTCACTCCCCCCCTATTTGGGGGGGTGGGTGGGAAGATGGTCACGATTTCCGTCTCCGACACCGGCGCGGGCATCCCGCCCGAGGACCTGCCCTACATCTTTGAGCGCTTCTGGCGTGGTGAGAAATCCCGCTCACGGGCGGCTGGGGGGAGTGGGCTTGGTTTGGCCATCGCCAAGCAGCTCGTGGAGATGCATAGGGGGACGATCACCGCGGAGAGCGTCCCGGGCAGGGGATCGGCCTTTCGCTTCACGCTGCCTCGGACGTAAGTAGCTGGGGGCGTTTACTATCGTGTGCGATTCGGAAGTCGCGGTTACTCCCTGACGGGTGCGCTCTGCTCCCCTCCCTTGGCGGGAGGGGGCCGACCGAACCGGTCGGTGGGGGAGGGGGAAAGCTGGTCAAGTCACTTTCACCCCCTCCTAGCCTCCCCCATCGAGGGGGAGGAACGTGCAAACTACCCCTTGGCAGACAGGTTCATCCGAAAACGTGAATCAGTTGCTTGACATCCTCGTGGTTTGCTGTATAATTTAGCTTGCTAAATATTAGCAAGCTAAATATCTTGGGGGCGTTATGAGCTGTAAACATCCGTGGCGGGAGACGACCGGATATCTGCTGGCGCAGACTTGCAAGCGCCTGCGCGCCCACGTGCACGGTGCGTTGGACACAATCGGGCTGTACAGGGGACAGCATTTCATCCTGCACGTTTTGTGGGAGAACGAGGGAATTACCCATTCGGAGTTGGCGGCGCAGTCGTGTGTCCAGCCGGCGACGATCACGAACGCTTTGCAGCGTATGGAAAAGGTCGGGCTGGTAGAGCGCCGGCCGGATGAAGAGGATCAGCGCGTCTCGCGTGTCTACCTGACCGACGCCGGGCGAAGTATGCGTGGGAAGGCAGAGCGGGCGTGGCGCGAGATGGAGGAGCGGGCCTTTGCCGGTTTAAGCCAGGAGGAGCAGAAGACGCTTCAGGAACTTTTGGTCAAGATCCAGAACAATCTAACGAGGGGTGAGGAATGAAGTCGTTACGACGTATCTTTGGCTTTGTCAAACCGTACAGGTGGCAGGCCGCGCTGGCGCTCGTCCTCCTGTCGGGCATGGTGGTCGCCGACCTGGCGATCCCGCGCCTGACGCAGACGATCATCGACGAGGGGATCGATGAGCGGAATATGCAAGTGGTCGGCAACTCGGCCCTCATGATGCTGGGGGCGGCGTTGCTCAGTGCCGTGTTTGCCGTCGCCAACACGCTGCTTTCGGTGCGGGTGGCGATGAACACGGCGACTGACATACGCAGCGCCATCGTCCGCAAGGTGCAGACCTTCTCGTTTGGCAACCTGGATCGCATCCAGTCGAGCCAGTTGCTGACGCGCACGACCAGCGATATCAACATGGTGATGATGATGGTGATGATGTCGCTGCGCATATTGACCCGCGCGCCGTTGTGGCTGATCGGCAGCGTGTTTATGCTCATCACCACCAGCGGGCAACTGGCCTGGCTGGTTCTGGTCATGATGCCCATCATTGCAGTGCTGGTCGTTTTCTTTGCCTCCAAGGCGCGCCCAGCTTTTATGCAGGTGCAGAAAAAGTTGGACCGGTTGAATATGGTCATGCAGGAGAGCCTGGAAGGCGTGCGTGTGGTCAAGGCGTTCGTGCGCGACGCACACGAGAGCGCGCGCTTTGAACAGGCAAACGAGGACTTGACGCTGCAGAGCATCCGGGTGCACCAGCTCATGGCTGTGTTGATCCCGACGATGTTTTTCTTCGTCAACCTTTCCATCGTGGGCGTCGTGTGGTTTGGCGGGCGGCTGGCGATCCTGGGCGAGTTCAACGTGGGCCAGATCGTGGCGTCGGTCAACTATGTGACGTTTTCGATCTTTCCGCTGATGATGCTGGGCATGATGATGGGGCCGCTTGCAGCCGCCGACGCCTCGGCCGAACGCATCCTCGAAGTGTTGGATGGCGAGCCGGAGGTGCAGGGACGGCCCGACGCACGGACTCCATCGGAGATAGCGGGGCGGGTGGCCTTTGAGGACGTGTGCTTCAGTTACAATCACGGTTGCGATGAAATGGTGCTCAATGGCGTCAACCTCGTGGCCGAGCCGGGGCAGACGGTGGCCGTACTGGGTGCCACCGGTTCGGGCAAGACGAGCCTGATCCATCTGATCCCCCGCTTTTACGACGTTGACCAGGGGCGGGTGACGATGGACGGCGTGGACGTGCGCGATATCCCGCTGGACGTGCTGCGCGCCCAGGTCGGCATCGCGCTGCAGGAGGCGGTGCTCTTCAGCGGCACGATCCGCGACAACATCCGCTACGGCAACCCCGACGTGACGGACGAGGAGGTCGTCGCCGCGGCCAAGGCGGCCCAAGCCCACGATTTCATCAGCGCGTTCCCCGATGGATACGACACCGAGGTCGGCCAGCGCGGCGTGAACCTTTCGGGTGGGCAGAAGCAGCGCATTGCCATCGCCCGCGCGCTGCTGGTGCGACCCCGGGTGCTCATCCTGGATGATAGCACCAGTTCCGTCGACGTGGAGACAGAGGTCAAGATCGAGACGGCGCTGGAGGAGCTGATGAAAAGCACCACCACCTTTGTCATCGCCCAGCGCATCAGCACGGTGCTCAACGCGGACAAGATCGTGGTGCTGGAGCGTGGGCAGGTTGCCGCCGAGGGGACACACGCGGAGATGATGGTGTCGAGTCCCATTTACCAGGAGATTTATGATTCGCAGTTGGGGGATGGAAATTCTGTGAGGAGTGATGCGTGATCCGTGAGATCGTTGTCACGCATCACGTATCGCGGATCACTTTGAGGAGAATCGCTTAATGGCTAAAACAACCGAACGACGACAACACCGCCCCGCCGGCATGCCCGGCCCCGGTCGCCATGGCAGCATGCGGATCGAAAAGGCGCGCGACCCACGCGGGGCACTGCGCCGCCTGCTGGCGCGGTTGTGGCCCTACCGTGTGTCTTTGGTGATGGTGTTTCTCCTGGTGTTGGTGAGCTCACTGCTGAGCTTGCTCGTGCCGGTCTTGATGCAGCTTGCCATCGATGGGTTCATTAAAACCGGCGACCTGGCGGGTTTGGGACGCGTCGTCCTGGCGATGTTGGCCGCGTATCTGGGCTCGTGGCTGCTGGGGGCGGTCCAGGGTACGGTTATGACCAGGGTCTCTCAGCAGGCGATGCGCACGCTGCGCCGCGATCTGTTCGATCATCTGCAGATGCTTTCCCTTAGCTTTTTCGACCGGCGACAGCCCGGCGAGTTGATGAGCCGTCTGACCAACGACCTGAACGCGATCACCACGGTGCTGGCGCAGAACGTGACCCAGCTGTTCTCCAGCGTGCTGATGCTGATCGGCATCCCGCTGGTGATGTTTGTCACGAATTTCTGGCTGGCATTGGCCTCGATGATCGTGTTCCCGCTGATGATGGGGCTGGTGGGTTTCGTGGGCAAGCGCACGCGGGCGGGCTTTCGCGAGTTCCAGATGCGGATCGGCCAACTGAACGGCCAGTTGGAGGAGATGTTCGGCGGGCAGCGCGTCATCATGGCATTCGGACAGGAGGCCAGGACGCTGGCCGATTTTGATCGGGCCAACGAGGCCGTGCGCGACGTTGGCATCCACGCCAACTCGTACGCCATGCTGGTCCCGCCGCTGATGGGCATTCTGAGCAACGCCAACATCGCCATCCTGGCCGGTCTGGGCGGCTGGATGACGCTTCAGGGTTTGGCCTCGGTAGGCACCATCGCCGCTTTCTACAACTACTCCCGCCAGTTCGCCAATCCACTGCGCCAGTTGGGCAACCTGTACAGCCAGCTGCAGTCGGCGCTGGCCGGGGCGGAGCGCGTGTTCGAGATCCTCGACGAGCAGCCGGAGTTGACCGACGCGCCCGATGCCGTCGTGTTGGATGGCATCGCCGGTGAGGTGGTCTTTGACGGCGTCGATTTTGCCTACGTGGAGGACGTGCCCGTGATCAAGAATATGAGTCTGCGGGCCGAACCGGGCCAGACCGTCGCGCTGGTCGGGCCGACGGGGGCGGGCAAGACGACGATGGTCAACCTGCTGACGCGCTTTTACGATATCGACGATGGCCAGATCGCTATCGACGACCACGACATCCGCGACGTGCAAAAGGCCAGCCTGCGGCGTAGGTTGGGGATCGTGCTGCAGGATACGTACCTCTTCTCCGAGTCGGTGATGGACAACATCCGCTACGGGCGGCTGGACGCCACCGGCGAGGAGGTCATCGCCGCGGCCAAGCTGGCCAACGCCGACCAGTTTATCCGCCGCCTGCCCCACGGGTACGATACGGAGCTTTCGGAGCGCGGCAGCAACCTGAGCCAGGGGCAGCGGCAGCTTTTGGCCATCGCCCGCGCGGTGCTGGCCAACCCATCGATCCTGATTCTCGACGAGGCGACCAGCAGCGTCGATACCCGCACCGAGGTGCACATCCAGGAGGCGCTGCTGCGGCTGATGGAGGGGCGCACCAGCTTCGTCATCGCCCACCGGCTGAGCACGATACGCGACGCCGACAAGATACTCGTGATCAACGACGGCGAGATCATCGAGCGCGGCACGCACGAGGAACTGCTGGCCCAGCGCGGGTTCTATCACAACCTATATATGAGCCAGTTCAAGGGGCAAGCGATGCCCGCGTAGCGCGAGCGATCGTCGCGTCTCATTTGGCCCAGCCTGGTGGTTTGATCCATTCCGGCTGGGCTTTTTAATTTCCCCTCCACTGGGGGAGGGCGCGCGCGAGTACGCGCGAAGGGGAGGGGGAAATCCGATCAAGTCACTTCCACCCCCTCCTAGCCTCCCCCATCAAGGGGGAGGAACGTGCAAACTGCACCCAGAGATGCATGCTTGACAACATCCGAAAAGCATGGTATTTTATTTCGGAAACGAAATATTCGTAACCGAAGTTTGGGGGTGGGTATGGACGGTCAAGACAAAGCGCTGTATTTGGAGACGATCCAGACGTTCCTCTCCGTGTATCGCTATCTGCGCCAATATTCCCGCCAGTTGCACAGCGAGGGGTTCAGCGGGCGCAAGATCGCCACGCTGAGATATTTGATGGAAGCCGAGCCGCTGACCATCGGCCAATTGCGTGATTATCTCTACATCAGCGACAGCACGACTTCCGAGTTGGTGGCCAAATTGGAGGATGCCGGTTGCGTCCAGCGCACGCGCTCGGAGGAGGATAACCGCGTCGTCCTCGTTTCCTTGACCCCTTCCGGGCGCGAGTCTGCCCAGAGCGCGCCTCTGGGGGGCATCCCTCTACTGCGCGAGCAGTTCAAGGCACTGCCACCGAAGCGGGTGGCTATGATTCACGAGGCGCTGACCGAAATCAAGCAGATGTTGGAGATCGACGATGAGCAGTGATTTGCCCCCGCCCGTCCGGCTGCGCAGGCCGGGGGGCGGGCGTACCCTGTGGCGCTGCATGAGCTACCTGCGTCCTTATTGGCCGCTCGTCCTCGGTTCATACCTGCTTCTCCTGGGTAATAACGGCATCTCGTTGGCCATTCCCCAGATCATCCGCTCGGTCGTCGATCAGGGCATCCGTGGCGGCGACATCGGCGTGATCCAGTGGGGCGTGTTGATTCTCTTGGGGCTGACCATGCTGCGGGGCGCGTTTACGTTCCTTTCGGGCCGCTGGACCGAGGTCGCCTCGCAGAGCGTGGCCTACGACCTGCGCAACGCCATCCACGCCAAGCTGCAATCGCTCTCATTCAGCTATCACGATCAAGCAGAGACGGGCCAGTTGCTGACGCGGGCGATCAGCGATGTCGACCGCGTGCGCTTTCTCACCGGGCGTGCCTTCCTGCGCCTGGTCGAGGTGACCGTCCTGATCGTGGGCGTCGCCGTTTCGATGCTGCTCATGAACGTGCGCCTGGCCCTGCTGACGCTGATCATCGTGCCGTTTCTGGCTTACGTGGCCCTGTGGTTTGGGATGCGCTACCGGCCTCTGGCGCGGGCCGTCCAGGGGCAGTTGGATGATCTCACCACGCGCCTGGAGCAGAACCTGCGCGGCGCGCGCGTCGTCAAGGCCTTTGCCCAGGAGCAGGCCGAGATCGAGCGCTTCGACGAGCAAAACACGCGTCTGTTCCGAGCCAACGTGACGGCCTCCCGCATGCGGGCGACTGGCCTGCCTCTGATGCGCTTGTTGGCCAGCGCGGGTACGATCTTTATCCTCCTCTACGGCGGCCAGTTGGCCATCGGGGAGCAGTTGACCCTTGGCGAGCTGGTGGCCTTTACGACCTACGTGAGTCAGTTGCTGGTCCCCGTCCGCCGCTTGGGGATGATCGTGTCGGCGGTCTCGCTGGCGGTGGCCTCGGGCGAGCGCATTTTCGAGATCCTGGATGCCAAGGGCGAGGTGGAGGATCTGCCGGACGCCGAGCCGCTGGGTCCCATCGAGGGAAACGTCCGCTTCGAGGGCGTCTCCTTCGCCTACTTTGGGCGGCACCGCGTGCTGGACGATATCGACTTTGAGGTGCAGCCGGGGCAGGTGGTCGCGCTGCTGGGAGCGACCGGCTCCGGCAAGAGCTCGGTCATCAGCCTCATCCCGCGCTTCTACGATCCCACGCAGGGACGGGTGCTGCTCGACGGGCAGGACATCCGCCACGTGACGGTCAACTCGCTGCGCCGCCAGATCGGCATCGTGTTGCAGGATACGACGCTGTTTGCCACCACGATCCGCGAGAACATCGCCTTTGGCCGTCCCGGCGCGAGCGAGGAGGAGGTCATCTCTGCGGCGCGGGATGCCGCGGCACACGATTTCATCTTGGAGTGCCCCGAAGGTTACGAGACCTACGTCGGTGAGAGAGGGGCGACGCTTTCTGGCGGGCAAAAGCAGCGCATCGCCATCGCCCGCGCGATTCTCAAGGACCCGCGCATCTTGATCCTGGACGACGCGACATCCAGCGTCGATACAGAGACTGAGGCGCTGATCCAGGCGGCGCTCGCCCGGCTGATGGAGGGGCGCACCAGTTTCGTCATCGCCCAGCGGCTGAGCACCATCCGCCAGGCGAATCTGGTGCTGGTGCTGGAAAAGCAGCGCATCGCGGCCTGCGGGCGGCGCACCGCAGAGCACACCGCGCACGACGAGTTGCTCAAGACCAGCGGTCTCTACGCAGAGATCTACTACCGCCAGTTGCGCCCACAAGAGGAGAGATCAACTCAATGAATATCAATGTCGGTGCTACCGCGCGCGGACCGGGGCATATGTTGAGAAGGCTCGGCTCCAAAGACGAGCGGGGCAAGATCAGTGGGCGCGTTCTATTCCGATTGTTGCGCTTTGTCCGTCCTCACTGGGCGCGCATGCTGGCGGCCACGCTGTTGATGTTTGCCTCGTCTGGCGCGGGCCTGCTGGCCCCTTACCTGACCAAGGTGT
>Ga0307430_1001506_pt1 | contig 16959 bp, 23 predicted proteins | sample SalMarWE160130MG_FD_202159 | JGI IMG/M metagenome (GOLD analysis project Ga0307430, IMG submission 202159) | Salt marsh sediment microbial communities from the Plum Island Ecosystem LTER, Massachusetts, United States - WE1603-130 | ecosystem: Environmental > Aquatic > Marine > Intertidal zone >... | reverse complement strand
CGTACCTAGACTCGATCGCCTCGCTTAAGCGACGGCCCCGGGCCCTTAAGCCGCGCCCCGTGCCCCGCCCCCGGGAGGCCTTCGACCGTAAGAAAACCATCTACCTCCCCTATATGGTGGACCACAATTACGCCATGGTGGGGGCGCTCGCGCACTTCGGGTACCAAGCGGAGACCCTGCCCCCGCCGGAGGAGGAGTCCCTGGCCTTGGGGCGGAAGTACGCCACCGGCGGGGAGTGCCTCCCGTTCATCCTTACCACCGGGGACTTCCTGAAGCTCGTGCGCCGGGAGGGCTTCGACCCGGCCCGATCGTGTCTGTTCATGGCCACGAGCACCGGGCCGTGTCGCTTCTGCCACTACTTCGCTGCCCAGAAGATGATCCTTAAGCGGCTCGGGTACGATGTAGATTTCATCGCCCTCGAGGCCTACGATGCTTACACCATAAAGGACCTGGGGACCGCGTTCCGCCGCACGGCCTGGTACAGCATCGCCGCCGTGGACCTCCTCCAGAAGCTACTCTGGCAAACTCGACCGTACGAAGTTCACCCTGGGGAGACGGAGACGATCTACCGGGAGGCGCTAAAGAGAATCGAGGCGTCCCTGGGCCAGGGCGGGATAAACGGGCTCCTCAGGGTTCTCCCGGGGATCGTTAAGCACTTCCTGAAGGTGGACCGCCAAGAGGGAGAACGCTCCCTGATAGGGATTGTGGGGGAGATCTATGTACGGGCTAATCCGTTCAGCAACGCCGATCTTGTACGGCTGATCGAGGAGCTCGGAGGGGAGGTCCGCATCGCCCCGGTCGGGGAGTGGCTCTCGTACACCTTCTACAAGAAGCTCGGGGATACCCGTCTGCGGGGCGAGTGGTTCGCGCACATAAAGACACGCCTGGAGAGGCTTGTGCTGCGACAAGATGAACACCGGCTCGCGCGGGCCTTCACCGCGGCCCTTCCTGCCTGGGAGCTCGAGGAGCCCCCGATCGAGGTGGTCACCCGCCACTCGGAGCCCTACATCTCGGAGGCGTACCGGGGGGAACCGGTGCTCACGGTGGGAAGGGCAGTGGACTACGCGCTCAAGGACTTTGACGGGATCATCAACGTGATGCCCTTCAGCTGCATGCCCGGGACGATGGTTGCCGCGGTCTCCGCACGGACGAAACGCGATCACCAGATCCCCTGGATCAACCTCACCTTCGACGGCCAGGAGCAAACTCATCTGCGCACACGGCTCGAGGCCTTCCTCCATCAGACGGAGCTCCACCGCCGCGCCAGCACAGGTCTCAGTCCGCGGGCCGGCCCACAGGCATGATCGCCAACGGCTCCTCTTCGATTCCCAAGAGCGTCTTCACGTCCTGATCGTCGAACGCTCCCACCATCACCGTCCCCAGACCCAGAGCCTGGGCCTGTAGGTACACGTCCTGGCCCACGTGGCCGACCTCGATGTGTACGTAGCGCACTCCCCGCTCACCATACCGTCCGGTGGTCCGCTCGTAGCGAGCGACGATCACTAGGCTCACCGGCGCGGCCCGTACCCATCCCTGCCCTAGGGCCGCCGAGGCGAGCTCTGCCCGCAGGTCCCCGGCCTTTCGGCGCACCAGATGGTGGCCGGCGGGGCGGTAAACGTACAACCCTGCTTCCAGCCCCGTAACCTCTCCCACCACAACGTACACCTGCAAGGGATAGGTTGCCCCGGCCGAGGGGGCGGTCCGGGCCCCCCAATCTGCAGTGATCCCCTGCGCCGCCCACAGGAGCTGAGCCAGCTCCGCCAGGGTAAGCGGCTCTTCCCGGTAGGCCCGCACCGAGCGCCTTAAGGCCAGGGCCTCCTCTACACTGAGATCCCCCACGAGCCCGGGCCGCGGGAAGCTTCACCTCGACCGGTTCCTCCTCTATGGACCCCAGCTCGCCCCCACAACCCAGGGCCAAGATCCCCAGGATTAACGCCATTCCACCGATCCCCTTGCGCGGGAGTCTCCTCATGGTCCTCACCTCCTTCGCGATTATATCGGACCGACATGTCCCCAGGGGTGGAGGCGGAGGGTGTCCGAGGTGAAGCTCGCCGTTGTCTTTACTGGTTACCGAGGTGATACTCATCCAGACGGGGCGGAAGGAAAGGCAGTTCCACGCCTTCCACGCGAGGCTGGCCACGTCAAGAAATTGGGGATCAGGGTCGAAAACGCGCCCGAGACATTGCTGAGTAGCAATTCTTCAACAACGAAACATCCATGCCTAGCCATTGTTTAGATGGTGAGGCAATGTGTCCGATTGATCGAGCGTGATCCTCCACCTATAATCACGCCGGAAAGGCGGGGAGTGGCGCAGCCTGGTAGCGCGCCTGCTTTGGGAGCAGGAAGTCGCTGGTTCAAATCCAGTCTCCCCGAAAAGAAATGGTGATCTTGTGGTGAGCGATACATCAGCATATATTTCCCTCTACCGGCGCTTCAGGCCGCAACGTTTCTCTGAGGTGGTTGGCCAGGAGGAGATCGTCCGCACGTTGCAAAATGCGGTGATTGCGAATGAGGTAGCGCACGCGTATCTCTTTGCCGGTGAACGTGGGATCGGCAAGACCTCAATCGCCCGCATCCTCTCGCGCGCGGCCAACTGCCTTAACCCGCAAGGGGGAGAGCCATGCAATAACTGTACCAACTGCAAGACGATCCTTGCCTCTCGCTCCTTGGATATCTTAGAGATCGACGGGGCCTCCAACCGGGGAATCGACCACATCCGCCGCCTGCGCGAGGAGGTGAACTTCGCTCCCACCGACTTAAAGACAAAGGTCTACATCATTGACGAGGTCCATATGCTGACCAACGAGGCGTTCAATGCTCTTCTAAAGACCCTGGAGGAGCCACCACCGCACGTCGTATTCATCTTCGCCACCACGCAGCCGCATAAGGTCCCGCGGACGATCGTCTCCCGCTGCCAGGCGTTTGACTTCCGCAAAATTCCATCGGAGAAGATCGCCGCCCGCCTCGCTGAGATCGCCCTAGGCGAGGAAATTACGATCTCCAAGGACGCACTTCACCTCCTCGCCCGCAAGGCCAATGGAGGGATGCGTGATGCGATCGTAATGCTTGAACAGGCAGTGAGCTTTAAGAGCGGGGAGATCACTACAGAGGCGCTTTTGGAGATGCTTGGTCTTGTTGGCCACGAGGTGCACGCACTCACTTTAAAGGCCATCGAAACAGGGGACCGCAAGACCGTCCTTGAGACAATCGACTCGCTCGTCGAGCGGGGGAAGGATCTAGAGGTCTTCCTCGACGATCTGGTTGGGAACCTGCGCGATCGGCTTGTCCACGGCGGTGATACCGAGAGGCGTGATATAAAGCTTTGCCGCGGTCTGCTCGACATTAAACAGCAGTTGTACCGCTCGCTCGATCGGCGGATCCTCCTTGAAATCGGCCTTCTCACCCTGATGGACGTGCCTGGATCGCACCCACAGCCTCCCCTCCTAGAGAAAGCGCCGGTGTCTACCGGCAAGAAATCAGACCAGAACGCAAGTACCCCGCTCCTTGAAGGAAAAAGTGTGAGGCAAGCCGCGCCTGAAGCGGTGTCCCATCCAAAGGAAGAGGCTTCACCCAACGCGGGGGCCAAAGCAACTTCCCCCATAGGAGAATCGCACTCAGAGACACCTGCAACACCTGAACCGGTCATCGCTACTGAGGCGGACAACTTCACTGGTCGCTGGAAGAAGATGATCGAGGAGATCGAGCGCGAGCGGATCGCCATCGCTGCCTTCCTCCTTGGGGGAACTGCGCGCCTTTCTGGGAACAAGGTGACAATCGCCTTTCACTCTGAACACAACTTCCACAAGGAGAGCCTGGAGAAATCTGGGAACCTACAGTACCTGGCGGGGATGGTCCATCGCCATCTGGGAGACCAATTTAACGTGGATATTGAGTTCGATGACGGGGTAGTGCGCAAGCCTTCTCCACGGAAAAAGCTGCTGGAGAAGGCACAGCTCGTTTGTCAAACATTTAATGGAAAGATTGTCAAGGAGGGATGATGAAAGGGATGGGGAACCTGGGGAACTTGATGAAGCAGGCGAAGAAAATCCAAGAGGAGCTTGAGAAGAAGCAGGCAGAGATTGCGGCAATGAAGGTGGAGGCAAGCTCCGGTGGGGGGATGGTGAAAGCAACGGTGAACGGCCGTGGGGAACTGTTGAACCTGCTGATCGAAAGGGAAGTCGTCGACCCGGACGATGTGGAGATGCTCATCGACCTTTTAATCGCCGCAGTGCAAGAGGCGCAAAAGAATGCGCAGGCCATTTCGCAAGAGAAGCTAGGACCACTGACACAGGGGATGAAACTCCCCGGAATGTCCGGCCTATGATCGCGCCGTTGGAAGAACTCATTGAACGACTGAAATCCCTTCCCGGAATCGGCCGCAAGAGCGCCGAACGAGTGGCTTTTCACCTGCTAAATGCGACAGAAGCGGAAGTAACTGGACTCGCCGAAGCGATCGGTGAAATTAAGACCACGGTGCACCGCTGCCAACGCTGCTACAACTTCGCCACCGGGCAGCTGTGTGAGATCTGCTCTAACCCCAAGCGCGACCAAGAGATGATCTGCGTAGTTGGACAGCCTTGGGAGATCCTGAAGCTCGAACGAACCGGGGAGTTCCGCGGGCTCTACCACGTCCTCGGAGGGTTGATCTCGCCGATGGACGAGGTCAGCGCCGCTGACCTGACTATTGACGCTCTCCTCGAACGAATCAAGAAAGAGGGAATCAAGGAGGTCATCCTTGCTCTGGAACCAAAGCTCGATGGTGAACTAACAGGAATGCACATCGTCTCACTCGTCAAGCCGCTTGAGGTGCGGATATCCCAGATTGCGCAGGGGATACCGGTCGGTCGCGACCTCGAGTTTGCGGATGAGATTACCCTTGGCCGCGCCTTGCGGGGGAGGATCGAACTGTAGCAGAAGCACCAAAGCTTAAGAAAGCTCGCCGCCTTGACCTAAAAAAGCGCTCGACCACTCTTCCAGTCTCTCATTCATTGTAAAAATGCACGTTCTAAGCGCTTGAACGCCCGCAGCTCCTCAGTCTGGTTGAGCTTGGCGCGGCGGATCGCTCGGCCGAGGAGTTCGATCGAGCTGTCGTAGAGATCACGATCAACCGGGTAAGGGGTACCGTCTTTTCCTCCGTGGGTAAAGCTGTAGCGAGCCGGGTCGTCAAAGCTTGGAGGTTTCCCGTAGACAAGTTCAGAAATCAAGGAGAGAGCACGCAAGGTCTTGGCACCTACTCCTTTAAGGGTGAGAAGCGACTCGAACCCTTCCGGTTGTGCTTGGTAGGTCTTGAGGAAGATCCGCGCCAACCGCCCCGGATCGATATCAGCGAGCATTACATCGTGTCGACGGGGTAGGGCAAGGGTCTTTAGGTGATTAAGCTTTAAGACGAGTTGCTGCGGGCGTTGTCGAGCGATCTCTGCGCTTGCTCGCCGTGTCCCTTCGCTATCCCGCGCCACAAGGTTAAGGGTTAGCCCACGCCTGTCACAGCAGATGGCAGCATGTGGCTCGCAAACAAAGTCCTCAACATCTATGGATAGCCAGTGGTAACGACGGGCCATCTTCGTCCCTATGTTCATCCCCTGCTGCACTACCGCCCAGTTTCCCTGTGCATCAAAGAAAAAGACATGATGGTAGATTTGGTAGCCATCCTGCACGGCGGCGCTGTCCACCTTTGCTGCTGTGCGACTCGAGTAGACGAGGGGTTCGGCGTCAATGCCAGTTCGCTCTCCCCAAGCAACGATCTCCGCGGGGGTCTTGCGTGAGGTTGATCCTTTTCCTCCGGCAACAAACAGGCCAAGTTCCTCCTCTTGCCCTTTGATCCCCTCCTTGATCGCGCCGCAGGTGGTAGTTGTGAGTCCGCTCGAGTGCCAGTCGAACCCGAGCACACAGCCAAGGGCCTGAAACCAGAACGGATCGGAGAGGTGCGCAAGAAGTCCGGCTGGCCCGTATTCGAGGACGATTACCTGCACGATCTCTTCGGCAAGCTGCTTCATCCGTGAAAAGAGCCACCGCGGGGCACTTCCGTAATGTAAAGGGAGATTGGCCGTTCCCGTTTTCATACGATTCACTATACCACACCACCCTCAGACGGTCGAGGAAACTTGCGCACGGCCAGTTCTATACTTATAGTCGGACAAAGACCAGCTAAGTCGACCGAGGGGGTGAGCGTGAGCGAAGAGATCACGTTGCTGCTCACAGTGCAGGAGAAGGACCAACAGGGTGTAGATCTATCCTTGAAAGTTGAGCGTCTGGAGAAGCAGAAGATACAAGTGCAGCGCAGGCTGGATGAGGAACGAGCAGCGGTCGACCGGGTCCGACAACAATTACAACAGTTGGAGCACAATAGCCGCCTGAAGAACCTTGAGGTCGACGACCTTGATATGCAAATTCGTGAGTACCAGAAGCGCCTGAATCAGGGGATCATCAGTTTCAAGGAGATGGAGGCACTCCGGACGAAGATTTTAAACCAGCGGGAGCGGATAAGCGAGATGGAGGACGAAGCCCTCGCCCTTATGGACGAAATAGAAGTCACAAAAACGAGGCTAGCAGAGGAGGAGAAGGCACTCGGGGAACGTGAGAAGGAATTCACCGCCCGCAGCCAAGAGATCGCCTCCCGTATTGCGCAGCTGAGGGAGGAAATTGCCTCCTGTATGGAAGAGCGGGCCGAAGTCGCTGCGAGGATTCCCGCTCATCTTCTCACCCGCTACGAGAATCTGCACACCAAGTTCAACGATCCAGTGGTAACAATCTTAGGTGGAACCTGCTCAGGATGCAAGCTCAAGGTAAGTGGCAATGCGATCGAACGAGCTCGAAATGGCGCGGAAATCGTCACCTGCGAGAATTGCTCGCGCATTCTCTACATCCACTGATCCGCCCGATGAGGGTCACGATCCTCCTTGCTATATTCATCGGGATTGCGGTGGAAACACATTCCCTTCCCCTTCCCATCGACCAGCTATCGGATTATGCGAACGTTCTCGATCGTCACGGCCGTGAGCGAATATCCGCTTTAATCGAAGGGGTTAAAAATCGGTTTGAGATTGAGATCTACATCCTCGCTAGCTGGGAGGCGTCCTACGAGGACATCGACCGCTACGCCTACGCTCTACTCCACTCCTGGAACCTCGCCCACGGGAAGACCGTGCTCGTCGTTTTTCTCAAGACGGGTACAGACTGGGAAGTGAAGGTCCTCGCTGGCGAGAAAATCGTCGCTACCCATCCTCAGCTTGCTCGTAATGTGGAAGAAGGGATCACGGACCTTGTTGACTACCACCGTATCGAGGAGGCGATGGTTGATCTGTTCACGGTCCTCGAACGCCAGCTGTCGCCAATAGCTCCTTCTCCCCAGCCCGCAGTGCAGAAACAAGGAAGTCGGGTTCTCCCGGTTCTACTTCTGATTCTCTCCCTTGGCCTTCTCGCATTCTTCATCCATCGGCGGATCTGCCCGCGATGCGGACGAATTCTGTGGGTTCACAAGAGTAAAACATTCGGCCCACATGGGGGAAACAATGTGGTATACTATTGTCGAAGGTGCGGTTATTCTCGCACCAAAAGGGGAGAGGGCTAGGTGGTCGCGGAGGGAGACCCTTTCGAGGGTTCCTCTGAGGAAAGTCCGGACTCCACAGGGCAGGCCACTGGGGAAATCCCAGCGGGGGTGACCTCGGGAAAGTGCCACAGAGAACAGACCGCCGATGGCCATGTGGGTATTTTCCACGGGCACAGGTGACGGTGAAACGGTGGTGTAAGAGACCACCAGCGGCCTGGGCGACCAGGCCGGCTCGGTAAACCCTGGCCGGAGCAAGGCCAAGTAGAAAGGCATCTGAGGGCTGCCCGCCCGAGCCTTTGGGTAGGCCGCGCAGATGAATGACCCCCCAGGACAGAATCCGGCTTACAGGCCCTCTCCCTTAATCATCGGAGAAAACGTGAGAAGACAAAGAGTGCTATGGGCCATCCTCCTCCTTTTCTATGCCGGTGCAATCTTTATCCTCTCAAGTTTCCCGTTAGAGGCGGGCGAGCCACTCGTCCCGTTTCCACACGGAGATAAACTCCTTCACTTCTTGGAGTTCTTTGTCTTCTTTGTCCTTTCTTGGAAGGTCCTGCCGGCCCGGCGTCGGCTGTTCTCCTCCTTAGTACTTACCGCAGTCTACGCAGGAAGTGATGAGTTTCATCAGTTCTTCATCGTCACCCGGGCAGCAAGTCTCTTGGACTGGCTTGCCGATCTCGCCGGTGGAGCGGCTGCTGCGGGCTTAATCGTCCTTCTCGTCCGCTTTCCCTTGCCGTTGTCTGCTAGAGTACGTATACTTAAACAGCGAGATTGCGATAAGGAGGGATAGGGATGTTCTGGGGACTTCCGTTTTTTATGGGGCCAAGTATTCTGATCTTGCTGCCAGCGCTGGCCTTGGCAATCTACGCCCAGTACAAGGTGCGTTCGACCTATTCGCGCTATTCTCAGGTGCAAACTGCGAACGGGACCAGTGCTTCGCAGACTGCGAAACGGATCCTGGAGGGAGCAGGGGTCAGTGATGTCGCCGTTGAGGGAACCCGGAGGAAGCTCTCTGACCATTACGATCCACGGGGAAAGGTATTACGTCTCTCCGATCCCAAGTCGGTGTCGGTTGCAGCGGTCGGTGTGGCAGCACATGAGGCCGGCCACGCTATTCAGCATGCGCGTGGATACAAACCGCTCGTGCTTCGTACGGCGATAGTGCCCCTAGCAAACTTCGGATCACAGCTTGCCCTCCCGCTATTTTTCGTAGGGCTGATCTTTCGCTACCAAATGCTGGTCACCGTCGGGATTTTCGCCTTCTCTCTCGCCGTACTGTTCACTCTGGTGACCCTCCCAGTGGAATTCGACGCCAGCCGGCGGGCGGTCGTCGCCCTCCGCTCAAGCCTCCTGGTAAATGAAGAGGAACTAGGAGCGGTGAAGGAGGTTCTGTTCGCCGCTGCGTTAACCTATGTCGCCGCTGCCGCGATGGCCGCACTACAGCTTCTCATGCTCCTATCGGTGAATAGAAGACGATGAAACTTGCCCCATCGCTCCTTGCCGCTGATTTTGGACAACTGCGGCAGGAGGCAAAAGAGGTTGAGCCTCTTGCTTCTTACTTCCATATAGACGTGATGGACGGCCACTTCGTTCCCAACCTGACGATCGGTCCACCGGTGGTCAACTCCCTTCGTCGCGGCCTTCAAAAGCCGTTTGACATCCACTTGATGATCGACCACCCCGCGATACACGCCCCCCACTTTGACGTGAAACCCGGTGACTTCATCACGTTTCATGTCGAAGCAAAGGACGATCCCGTCCTTACGATCGACGTGATTAAGAAGATCGGCGCGAATGTCGGAATTTCACTGCGACCAAAGACGCCTCTTGAGGCGATCTTCCCTTACCTCGATGAAGTTACCCTCGTCCTGGTGATGAGCGTGGGGCCAGGGTTCGGCGGGCAGGCGTTCATGCCGGAAGCCATCGAGCGGATCCGCTGCCTCCGCCGAAAGATCGGTGATCGATCGATCATGATCGCGGTAGACGGAGGAATCGGGCCACAGAACGTCCGTAGTGTCGTGGAAGCCGGAGCACAGCTCATCGTGGCCGGTTCGTCAATCTTTAAACAGGAGGACCGCTTGGCAGCGATGCGTGCCCTGCTGGAGGCGGCAGGATGACCCCCAACGAACTCAATAAACCCAATGAACCCAACGAACTCAATAAACTCAACGAATGACGGGCGCTTCATGCGTATCGCACTTGACCTCGCAAGAAAGGGCGAAGGAGCGGTCAACCCAAACCCGATTACCGGTGCAGTCGTAGTTAAGAACGGAGTCATAACCGGTCGGGGCTATCACAAGGCGTTCGGAGGACCGCACGCCGAGGTGTTTGCCCTCGAGGAGGCTGGAGAGAATGCTCGTGGTGCCACCTTGTATGTGACCCTGGAGCCATGCTGTCATCACGGGAAGACCCCTCCTTGCACGCGGCTAATCGTTGACGCAGGGATCAAGCGGGCAGTGATCGCCTGTCGGGATCCTAATCCGTTAGTCAACGGGCAAGGAATCGGCCACCTGCACGAGGCAGGGATCGAGGTCACAGAAGGGGTGTTAGAAGAGGGGGCGAAACGGGCAAACGAGATCTTCTTCAAGTTCATCACCACCCACCTTCCGTTTGTGCAGCTCAAACTCGCCATGAGCCTTGACGGAAAGATCGCCACCCGAACAGGAGATTCAAAGTGGATCACAGGAGAAGCATCCCGGAGGGAGGCACACCGGCTTAGGCGAAAGTTTGCCGCTGTCTTAGTCGGTTTAAAAACAGTGATCGTCGATGATCCCAGGCTTACCGTGCGCCATGTCCTCGGTAAAGATCCGATCCGGGTCGTACTGGATGGACAAGGCAAGATCGCAGTTGAGGCGACGCTCCTTCGCGACGCGGGGAGAACGATCATTGCCACCGCCGCAATGTCTAGAGACAAAGAACAAGCGCTACTCGACTTGGGGGTGGAAGTATGGCGACTCCCCGCAGACCAGGGTCAGGTTGACCTTAAGTCGTTACTGAAACGCCTCGGCGAGGAAGGCATCGATTCGGTCCTCGTAGAGGGCGGTGGTGAGACGGCCGCCTCGTTCCTTAGTGCTCGCTTGGTGGACAAGGTTTCATTCTTTATCGCCCCGATCATCATAGGTGGCCGCGATGCGGTCCCTGCAGTGGGGGGAATCGGCAGCGAATACGTCTTTGAAGGGATCTGGCTACACGATATCGAGGTAGAGCAAGTTGGGCAAGACACTCTCTACACAGGCTACCTTGAAAGGAGGAAGAAATGATCGAACGCTATACCCTCTCACCGATGAAGGAGTTGTGGACCTTAAAAGCCCAGTACGAGCGGTGGCTTGAGGTGGAACTCGCTTCCCTTACGGCAATGGAGAAACTCGGGGAGGTCCCCACGGGGACGCTTGCTGCTGTTAAGAAGACTGTTCGCATCGACCTTCCCCGTATCCAGGAGATCGAGGGTGAGATTCAGCACGACTTGCTTGCCTTCATCCGCTCGTTAGAGGAGCAGGCAGGTGATGCCGGCCGATACATCCATCGTGGCCTCACCTCGTCTGACGTGAAAGACACCGCCCTCGCACTGCAGATGCGCGATGGACTAAACATTATTTTGGAAGTAGCGTACCGACTTCAGGAGGCGCTCCTTAAAAAGGCACGCCAGTACCAGGACCTGGTGATGGTTGGCCGGACACACGGGATGCACGCTGAGCCGACGACGCTCGGGCTTAAGTTCTTCATCTGGCATGAGGAGGTCGGCCGCGACATCCAGCGCCTCGAACGGGCACTTAAAACGATCTCAGTGGGAAAGATCTCTGGCCCGGTGGGGACCTACTCGCAGGTCTCTCCTGAGGTGGAGAGGCTCACTTGCAAGAACCTCGGCCTTCAACCGGTGAGGGTGTCAAGCCAGATCATTCAACGCGACCGGCACGCCGAAGTGATAGCAGCTATTGCGATAACGGGGGCAACGTTGGAGAAGATCGCTCTGGAGATCCGCAACCTTTCGCGCAGCGAGGTTGGTGAAGTCGAGGAGCCAGCACCCGAGGGCTCCTCCTCTATGCCCCACAAGCGCAATCCGATCACCTCAGAGCGTATCTGTGGACTGGCGCGGTTGTTGCGGGGAAACCTTCAAGCGGCGTTGGAGAATGTCGCCCTGTGGCACGAGAGAGATATGTCTCACTCCTGCGCCGAGCGAGTCATCATTCCTGACAGCTTCCTCCTCGCCCACTACATGCTTGTTAAGATGACCACCATTATTGACCGGCTTGTGGTCCACAAGGAGCAAATTCAAAAAAACCTCGATCTGACGAAAGGAGCGATCTATTCACAGATTCTCCTGATTGAGTTAGTTGAGCACGGAATGGTGCGAAGCAAAGTGCATGAGGTGCTCAAGGCGGCATCGAAGCGAGCACTTGACACAAATACATCGCTTCTCTCCGTTCTCAACGATGATCCCCAGGTAGCAGAGCTCCTGAAAGAGCAAAAGATTGACGAGGACGTCCTGCTCGAGCGGCTACGCGCCACTAGCCACAGAATTATCGGGCATGAGTGAAACACATATTTTCTGAGCGGTGGGGCAGTGCCATCGGCTTGAAATCAGATCCTACGCCATATTAAACCGTTTCTATCGTGAGTGTGGGCGCAGAATATGAATGAAGCACTCCTAACGCATGTGGAAGCCCTCGCGCGAGAGATCGGCCCGCGGGGGACAGGGACAAAAGGAGAGGAGCAAGCGGCGCACTACGTCCGTGAACAGTTACAAAAACTCGGTTTGGCAGCAAATGAACAGCGTTTTCTTGCAGTGGGGGATATGAACTGGTTTCCCATCTCCGCTGCCCTGTTGGCTCTGTGCGGAACGATGATCTATCCCTGGGCGGGCTGGACGCGCTGGCTAGGGGCGCTTTTGGCCGGGCTGGCTGCAGTGCTCCTTTGGTGGGCGATCGTCCGCGCCGATAGCCCTCTCTGGTGTCTTCTTCCTCGCGTTACGAGCCGGAATGTCGTTGCTCGCGTTACTCCAACAGGAAAGACCCAACAGAGAGTGGTGGTCCTTTCACACCTCGACAGCAACCGCTGTCGTCTCGCTTGGTGCGCAGGGAAGGCCAAGACCATCAAGTACGGCTCGATCGCTACACTCACCGCCTACGGCCTGAACGGACTTCTTTACCTCCTGGGAGCTGCGAGCAGGTCTCAGTGGCCTTACCTGGCCTCTCTCCCCGGCGCGGCCTACGCCCTGGCAACGTTGGTCGTCCTTCTCGCGGAAATGCACCGTCCCTACTCTCCAGGAGCGAACGATAACGCTGCGAGCGTCGCGGTCAATCTGGGACTGGCAGAGTGGCTCACGAAAGACCCGCTTGAAAAGACCGAGGTTTTTCTTGCCTTCACCGGTGCGGAAGAGGTCGATCATCGTGGGTTGAAGGTCCTTCTAAAAGAACACACCGAGCTCCGCGAGGCTCTCTTCATCGATCTGGAAGGTGTCGGAGGAGGGGAGCTCTGTTACCTCGCGCAGGAGGGACTCATCAAACACTACCGGCCCGATCCGGAGCTCGTCGCGCTTGTGGAAGAGATGGCGAAGAGGCGGCCCGATCTCAAGGTGAAACCAGGAGTGCTGCTGGTGGTCGATGAGGTACAGACCCTGCGACGCCTGGGTTACCGCGCGATCTGCCTCGCAGGGAGGGACCCACAGACTGACTCTCTCCCCTACTGGCACACCTGCGAGGACACGCTGGAGCACGTTTCCGCTGCGGCGCTCGGGCGGGCAGCGGAGTTCGTCTGGGAGATGCTCCAGGAGATCGACCGCTAGTGCAGAAAGGGGGCTTGCAATGCAACAAGGGATGTGAGGGCATACTTGGTTGGCGCGCAATTTCCCGTATAATTATGCCCAGAGGTGATGCCTGTGCGCACGACTGTGGATCTAGATGAGGAGTTAGTGAGAGAAGTAATGGATCTATTGGGGGTCAAGACGAAGCGCCAGGCCATCCGACGCTCCTTAGAGGCCCTGGTCCAACAGAAGAAGAGGGAGAGGTTGAGAACCAAGTTGGGTAACTTGGATCTGGATCTTTCGTTGGAGGAGCTAAAATGGATAAGACAGCATGAGAGCTGAAGATCCGAATCGCCAAGAGCGAGGGCAAGGAGGGGATTTCCCCAAGGCTACCCTGATCGATACTTCCGCTTGGATCCTAGCTCTAGGAAAAGGGATTTCCTCCCGCGCCACGGATGAAGTCGACCGACGGATAGCGGACAATCGCGCGGCCACGGCAGGGATTATCATACTGGAACTCCTCTCTGGAGCGAGGACGGAAAGGGAGTATCAGGAGCTTAAGGAGGATCTGAGGGCGCTTATCCAACTTGAAACCACATCTAAAACGTGGGAGAGGGCTTCTCACCTGGCCTATGAGCTGAGACGGAAGGGATTGACCGTGCCCGCAACCGATGTACTTATCATGACTGTTGCTGTGGAGAACGGCTGTAGCCTGCTCCATGCCGATCATCATTTTGATCTAATGGCTGGAGAGGGGATAGGCTTACCCCCTTCCAAGGTGATGAACTTGCTGAAGGAGGGGCCAAGATGAAACCTACGTTAGCTTTATGCTCTTTTCGACGGGGGAGGAGAGAACTGAGGCATCCGCGATGAGATGATCCACAAGGCAATCGTGGCCCTTGGCTATGCACCGACGGCGCGACAGAAACGTCTTGACTTACAGCCTTCCACCCTGAGCTAAATCGCCAAACGAATCGAGGAAGAGAGACAAGGCGCAAAAAGCAAGGTTTAACCCGATGTTTTGTTTTCCTGTGAGTTCGAGTAACACAAACCCTTTTTCAGGCTGCTCCTTGAGGGATTGTGGTATGCGTCCCCGGCATTTCCAGGAGCCTCATCTCCCTATCGTGCCACGCAGCAGTTTTCCTGTCAATACCAGCCATGAAAAACCCTTAAAGGCTGTTGTGAACGTTATTGACATACAAAATAGATCACGGTAGTATTGAGCGGCTGTTCAGACTAATCAGTGTTCGTCGCGGAAGATCATATTCGGCCGAAGATTGCTATTCACGTGTTGCTCGCGTACACTGACCATATAGTCAAGATAGTGAGGTGCTCCCATGACGGCGCAAACTGAAGAGATTTTGTCCGAAGCCCTAGACCTATCACCTGTTGAGCGTGCAGAGTTGGTTGAACAGATTCTCTCCAGCTTCGATTTTCCCTCCCGAGAAGAAATCGACGCTCTATGGGCCGCAGAGGTCGAGGATCGAATTGATGCATACGATCAGAGTAAGATCAAAGCCACGCCAGCACACAATGTTCTCGAAAAGATTGACGGGTAGCGGTCCTCATGAACGTCGATTTTCTCGATCCTGCCGAAGCAGAATTCGTCGATGCCATAGCCTACTATAACACCCAGAGCGAAGGTCTCGGCTATGACTTTGCCGCCGAGGTGAAACGAACGATTGGACGTATCGTTCAGTATTCTGATGCTTGGGCCTCGCTCTCGCAACGAACCCGCCGCTGTCGCACGAACAGATTTCCATATGGCGTTGTCTACCAGGTCAGGGGTGACACGATTCTGATTGTTGCGGTCATGCATCTTCACAAGCACCCCGGATCTTGGAAGTCGCGGCTCGAACCAAGAGACATCTGAGATGCGGCGAACCAGAGGCTCAGCTCGCCGCGCGATAGCGCGCGCGAGTTAGCCTCATTGTTCGGACCGGTAAGGAAAGAGACGGTTAGATATGCGAGTGTTTCTCATAGGGGTCAGCTGTGTAGGCAAGACGACCATCGGAGTCAGCTTGGCTGAGCTGTTGGGTTGCCAGTTCTTCGATCTGGACAAGGAGATCGAGAGATTCTTTGGGACCTCGATCAAAAGGCTGCAGGATCGATTCCTCACAATGCATTCGTTTCGAAACGAAGCGGCCAAGGCTCTGGTGCATCTATTGAACCGCCCGGAGAGCCGGGATTGCGTGATAGCCTTGCCGCCGAGCGGCCTCATGGGAGGATACTTGCGTGTCGTAAAGAAGACCGGTGGAATCACCGTCGTGCTCAACGACAAACCGGAGAACATCCTGGAGAGAATCACGTTCTACGATGAAGACTCCCGGCCGATCGAGAAGAAACTAACGGCTGAAGAGAAACGCTTGTATCTGAGAGAGATTAAGAAGGATATCACCTACTTCCGCAAGACGTACGAGCGGGCCACCTTTCAGGTTGATATCTCCGGCCTGGACGCCGATGGAGCCGCCCGGAAGGTTAAAGAAACCGTGGAGGCATTCGCTAGCACGCTAGCAAGCGGCGAAATGTGAGAAGTCTGAACAATCGGCTGCAGCGGACGGCTAATCGCCGCTGTTGAGCCACACGTTCTGTCGGGAGATTGATGATCCGGACGGCAAGGACGGTCACAGATAAACAAGGTCAGTACTTGGCGTTCATCTACAACTACACCGTGATCAACGGGAGACCGCCGGCGGAAGCGGATTTGCAGCGATTCTTCCGTGTCACGCCGCCAACGATACATCAGATGATCCTGAGGCTGGAAGAAAAGGGATTCATCAGTCGAAGCCCCGGAATGGCCAGGTCGATCAAGTTGCTGGTGGATCCCGACCAGATTCCACGGCTGAAGAAACCGAAATAAAGGACGCTGGGGGTCAGAGGTGGGTCGCCTACCCTTCCCTGTGCCAGACTTTCACCAACTATACACCTCCGGCTTTTGACGGCGCTTCCAAAGTCTGACCCCGACGCCTCGACCTCAACATTAGTGAATTCAAGATTGTAATAGGCGAGCTCCCTCAGGCCGCATGAGCGTCGGTTACCAGCTCTGGTGGCGGTCCCAGGGGCCCTGCAAAGTCGAAGCCGTTGCATTCCTTGATCCCTCACGGGACCATACGGCAAAGGGCTCTTGAGAGGTTTTCATCTGCTGCATGAACTCCGCAGGCGTCTCTCCCTCATAAAGGATGATCGCCATAGCGCTCTCAGAGCCTTCTTGTCCCCAGCAGCGAATCCGTGACACACCACACTTCTTCATGAAGGCAGTAAAGTCGCTGTGTCTGGGACCCTCATGCAAATCCCGACTGAATGCTCTCCATTCGTCCAGCTTTCCTGGAAGTATCGGTGCAACTATCGCCGTTGCATCCATGGTATCACCTCCTTTCTACGCTGTGGTTAACGAAAATCTGTGAGTCTAACGAGCATTATTGTGACTCTGCAACAGAGTATGTCGAAGAGCGGCGGGTGTCAATTCTGTTCTTGCGAATTCGAGAGACATAGACCCTATCTCAGGCTGTTCCTTGAGGAATCATGGTAAGCGTCCCCGGAATTCTCCTATGACGAAATCCTAAGAATGAAGGTCTGAACATTCCACTTGATTTTTCAAGTCACATTGGCTTCACCTCCCGGAGTTCGTAGTCCCTTTCGTTCTTGAGCATTGACCAGATGACCCGAACAAGATGCC
>Ga0307430_1001493_pt1 | contig 17040 bp, 14 predicted proteins | sample SalMarWE160130MG_FD_202159 | JGI IMG/M metagenome (GOLD analysis project Ga0307430, IMG submission 202159) | Salt marsh sediment microbial communities from the Plum Island Ecosystem LTER, Massachusetts, United States - WE1603-130 | ecosystem: Environmental > Aquatic > Marine > Intertidal zone >... | reverse complement strand
GCATCTGGAGGACAGCCGCTATGTGGAAATCGAACCCGGCGGCATGGTCGATCTCGCCGTCAACGAGCTGGGCGCGAGGATCATCAAAGTCGAAGTGATCGACTAATAATTCCGTCTTTCTTTCGAGGCTGAATATCCAGCCTGTAAAAATTTTCCGCGCTGAATATAGCGGGAGGGCGACGAAGTGCCCTCCCGCCTGGCTTTTAACAATTCCCTAACACTCGTATGATAGAAATTAATTGATGCACATGAATAAAGAAAGTCTTAAATACACGTATGTCTACTTTCAATGAGTGCGATGAAATCGCGGCAACGTTCGAGGACTGTGAGCCCGTGCTTCTGTCTGCAATTCCGATTCTCCCCGGAGGAATGGTGGATATCGCCCTGAGCGAGTTGGGGGCGGTGATCGTCGATGCTGAAGAGGAAACCCCTCTCATTCTCGCCGAAACGATCTGAACGCAAGGCCCGTCATCCATCCACCTGGCCAACTCCTCGTTCGCAGACATATTCTTCTGCAGTATCTCTCTGCTATAATGTCCCCATTATGGCGATAACAATTGAGGAAGTACGTCACATTGCAGCATTGGCCCGCTTGCGTTTAACGCCTGCGGAAGAAAAACGATACAGCGAACAACTCTCCGCCATCCTGGACTACGCGGCCCGATTAAAAGAGGTCGACACCGCGGATATCCCGCCAACTGCGACGGTTCTACCACTGCAAGCGCCGCTCCGGGAGGACGCTGCCCGTCCAGGCCCCTCACGGGAGGGTATTATGCAAAACGCACCGTCCCAAGAGGAAGGCATGTTCCGCGTCCCACCGGTATTCGATGCGGAAGAGTAACAAAGTCCTGTTTGCCAACTAAAGGTTACCGTTGATTCCATGACTACACTTATTGATCTCTCTCTGCTTGAAGCTGTTGAATCCTTGCGCGGCGGCGACGTCTCTTCGGTCGAGCTGACACAAGCCTGCTTGGAACGTATGGAGGCGCTCGAACCGAAAGTGTGCGCCTTCCTGGAACAAACACCCGAACTCGCCCTGCAGCAAGCACGAGCAGCGGATCAGAAATTAACGACCTGGCGGAAGCAGGGCGGCGATCCTCCACCGATCATGCTTGGCATCCCGATTGCTGTCAAAGACGTGCTCTGCATGCAGGACATACCTACAACGTGCGGTTCAAAAATACTGGAAGGTTTTCGGCCGCCGTACACCGCCACCAGCGTACAGCGTTTGCTTGACGACGGAGTCGTCGTCCTGGGGAAAACCAACACGGACGAATTCGCCATGGGCTCTTCGACCGAGAATTCCGCCTATGGTCCTACGCACAACCCCTGGGATCTCGAGCGCGTCCCCGGCGGCTCATCCGGCGGCTCTGCAGCCGCCGTTGCTGCGCGCATGTGCTACGCAGCACTCGGCAGCGACACCGGCGGCTCCATCCGCCAGCCGGCTTCATTCTGCGGCGTTACCGGACTAAAAACATCGTACGGACGCGTCTCACGCTACGGCTTGATCGCCTATGGGTCGTCCCTCGATACTGTTGGGGGCCTGGCGCGTTCCGCCGCTGATTTCTTGCCCCTCTTCACCGCCATGGCAGGTTACGATCCCCTTGATTCGACCTGCATGCCAGTCGAGGTTCCCGAGATTTCACTCGAAGACATCAACCTCAAGGGCCTGCGCATCGGTGTGCCCAAGGAATACTTCATCGAAGGTATCCAACCCGAAGTGGAAGAAAAAGTCCGCGCAGCTGTCGACTTGTTCAAAGAGCTCGGTGTCACGGTTCGTGAAATCAGCTTGCCGCACACCGACCTCGCCCTGCCGGTCTATTATTTGATTGCGCCAGCCGAAGCTTCAGCGAACCTGGCCCGTTACGATGCGGTGCGCTTCGGTCCCCGACTCGAATCCGACGAACTCCTGGAACAGTATCTCGCCACGCGCGGTGCTTATTTCGGCTCGGAAGTCAAGCGGCGCATCATGCTCGGAACCTATGCACTCTCCGCCGGTTATTACGATGCTTACTACGGACAGGCGCAAAAAGTGCGCACCCTGATCAAGGGAGACTTTGAGGCCGCATTCGAATCCGTCGACCTGATCGCCTGCCCCGTTGCCCCCACGACCGCCTTTCGCATCGGTGAGCACGGCGACGATCCCCTTTCCATGTATCTCGAGGACGTTTTTACCTTGCCTGCCAACCTGGCCGGTGTGCCCGGGCTCGCTTTCAACGTCGGTTTCGATTCCAAGGGTATGCCGATCGGCATGCAGTTGAAAGCCCCTCATCTAAATGAGCCTTCGCTCTTCCATGCCGCCCACGCCTACCAGCAGGCGACTTCCTGGCACGAGGAGAAACCTCCGTTATGAAAATCGTTATCCCTATGGCCGGATACGGCACTCGCTTACGCCCGCACACGTGGTCGAAACCCAAGCCGCTCGTTTCCGTGGCCGGAAAACCCGTGTTGGGTCACGTACTGGATATGTTCCAGGATCTCAAGCAGATCGACGAAGCCATTTTCATCGTCGGCTACCTGGGCGAACAGGTGCGCCAGTATCTTGACGAATCCTACCCGCACCTCAAAGCTCGTTTCGTGCTTCAGGAGGAGATGCTGGGCCAATCGCACGCGCTCTGGTTGGCCAGAGAAGGCCTTGAAGGACCGGTGCTCATCGCCTTCGTAGACACCCTCATCGAGACCGATATTGTGCAAGCGCTGAAGGATGATGGAGAGGCCATCGCCTGGGTGAAAGAAGTACCGGACCCCAAACGTTTTGGCGTTACCAAACTCGGTGCAAACGGACATGTAACCCAATTGATCGAAAAACCAACCGACATGACCATAAACCTCGCTCTGGTCGGTTTTTATTATTTCCAGCACGCAGAGCAGTTGATCGCCGCCATTGACCAACAAATGGGAGAAGGTGGACAATTAAAAGGCGAGTACTACCTTGTAGATGCAATTAACATCATGCTCGAACAAGGTCTTAAGATGCGCGTTGAACCCGTCGATGTCTGGCAGGATTGTGGAAAGCCGGAGGCGCTTTTAGCGACCAACCGCTTTCTACTCGAACACGGAAGAGACAATTCGAAGGAAGCTTCCAAACGCGCAGATATTCTGGTCGTGCCGCCGGTCTACATCGATCCTTCCGCCGAGGTGCGGCAATCGGTCGTCGGACCCAACGTTACGATCGGTCCCGACTGCGTGATCCAGCGTTCTCTGCTGCGTGATTCCATCGTCGACGTCGGATCCCATATTTGCGACAGCATGCTGTCCTTGTCGTTGATTGGCCGCGATGCCAAAGTTATAGGTCGTGATCGCTCCCTTAACGTAGGCGATTCCTCCGAGGTTGGTTTCGCCTGATGCCTTCAACTTTAGAATCTCAAACAAATCCATCTGCGGCAAATCGGGTTGAATGTCACTCCGGTTACACCTACGCCGATCGGCCCATCACTTTAATCTCGAAAGGGCAAAGACGGCAGATTATCGAAATCCTGACTCGTTGGCAAATACCCGACGCCCGTTGTTTCCGCGTGCGCGTGGGTGATGGGGCGGTTTTCGAATTGTGCTACGATGAAGTGAGCGACGAATGGCAAGTCGTCGAGGTTTAATCCGTGCGAATACTATTCGCTCTATTAATCAAGTTCTGGATTTGAGTTGCGGTATCCACTCGCTGTACCCCTGATACTTTTTTCTAGAATCTGTTATCCTATGCGCTACTTAGCAACTCTCCTGTCCCTGTGGATGCGCATAAAGGAGCCGTTTCATGCGTGATTATATCGCTCGTCGAGTTTACGATGTCCCGCCATCGGGTATCCGCCGCTTCTTCGACATTGCCGCTACGATGGACGACGTGATTTCGTTGGGTATCGGCGAGCCAGACTTTGTTACTCCCAAACCGATCCTCGAGGCTGGTATACAATCACTGCGCGATGGCGAAACCGGTTACACCTCCAACGCGGGTATCTTCGAATTGCGCCAGGCGGTTTCTGCTCATCTCGAGCGCATGTATGGCGTTTCCTACAACCCGGAAACCGAAGTATTGATCACTGTGGGTGTATCGGAGGCGCTTCATCTCGCACTCTCCGCGGTCGTCAATCCGGGCGATGAAGTCATCCTCCACACACCGACTTTCGTCTCCTATCAACCGGAGGTGATCTTCGCCGGCGGTATCCCTGTGGCGATCCAAACCAAAACGGAAGATGCTTTCCAGCTCATGTCTGACGATGTGCTGCCGAAGATCAATGCTAAAACAAAAGCCCTGCTGCTGGGGTACCCGAACAATCCAACCGGCGGCGTGATGACACGCGAGAACATGCTCGCGCTATCCGAGCTGGCAGAGAAACACGATCTACTGGTGCTCTCTGATGAGATCTATGATCAATTGGTTTACGGTGGACACAAACACGTCTGCTTTGCCTCGCTGCCAGGAATGCGCGAGCGAACCATCACGTTGGGTGGTTTTTCCAAGAGTTACGCCATGACGGGCTGGCGCATCGGCTACGCTGCAGCACCAGCGCCCATCCTGGCTGCGCTGTCCAAAATTCACCAGTACACCATAATGTCCGCACCGACTCCGTCACAAGCCGCCGCGCTGCAAGCACTCCGAAACGGCGCGACGCACGTGAAAACAATGGTGGCGGAATATGACCGACGGCGGCAGTTGATCGTTTCAGGTTTAAACGAGCTGGGCCTGCCCACTTTCGAGCCTCTGGGTGCTTTCTACGCCTTTCCGAGCATTGACGCCTCGGGGATGGACGATGAAACTTTCGCCGAGCGTTTATTAACAGAGGAGTCTGTCGCTGTCGTGCCGGGTAATGCCTTCGGCGCGGAAGGGAATTTCGTCCGCTGCTGCTATGCCACTTCCTACGAGAAACTCGAGCAGGCACTGGAACGGATACACCGCTTCATGCAGCGACATGGATGATAGGTTTGGGCAACGAAAAGAAATCTTGATTGTATTTCTTTCGTCGAAATCAAGAACGATGGGAAGCTTTTTATGTCCGAGTACGAACCGGTAATTGGTCTGGAGATACACGCCGAACTATTGACGCAGTCGAAGATGTTCTGTGGCTGCAATGTTGTGGACCCTACGACATCCGAACCCAACACCGCAGTTTGCGAAATCTGTACCGGCATGCCTGGAACGCTGCCGGCGATCAACCAACGCGCGGTCGAGTTCGCCATTCGCGTGGGGCTTGCACTTCACTGCGATATCAAAGAAACCAGCGTCTTCGCCCGGAAAAATTACTTCTACCCCGATCTGCCCAAGGGCTACCAGATATCCATGTATGAACTGCCTCTTGCACGCAATGGTTGGTTGGACATCCAATCGGAAGCGGGTGAAAAACGCATTCGTATCCGCCGCGTGCACCTCGAGGAGGACACGGGGAAATTGACCCATTGCGATGGTTATTCCCTGGTGGATTACAATCGCTCCGGCGTCCCGCTGCTCGAGATCGTCAGTGAGCCCGATTTGCGTTCGATGGAGGAGGTCAAAAACTTCTCCCACGCCATCCGCAGCATCCTTCGCTATCTCGAAGTAAACAGCGGCGATATGGAAAAGGGAGTCATGCGTTTCGAAGCAAACATCTCCGTGCGTCCTGTCGGCTCCGATCAATTCGGCACCCGCACGGAAATCAAGAATCTCAATTCGTTCCGGGCCATGGTGCGAGCTCTCCATTACGAAGTGGATCGACAATCCAAGATCCACTCCCAGGGCGGTGATGTGGTTCAGGAAACCCTGGGATGGGACAAGATCAATAACGTTACCGTTTCCCAGCGCGGCAAGGAAGAAGCCCACGATTATCGCTACTTCCCTGAACCGGATTTGCCACCGCTGCACGTCGATTCTGCCTGGATCGAGCAGATTAAATCGGCACTACCGGAGCTTCCCGATACGAAAGCCGCTCGCTTTGTGAAGCAGTACGCTGTTACACCCTACACAGCCAATGTCCTTGTGGCCGAGCGTGCCGTGGCCGACTTTTTCGAAGCAGCTGTCTCCGCTGCGGCGGATGTTCCCGCGGACAAGATCGCAAATTGGATCACCAGCGATCTGTTTGGCCTTCTGAATGAAGAAGGTATGGAAATCACGGAAAGCAAGGTCTCGCCGCAAGCTTTAGCCGAACTCGTCTCCTTGGTGGAAAGCGGGAATGTCAATGCAACAAGCGCCAAGGTCGTGCTTGAAGAGACTTTCAAAAGTGGCGAACCGCCGAACAAGATCGTTGAAGCCAAAGGATTGGCTCAACTCAGCGACGCAGGTGCCATCGACACACTTGTGCAGCAGGTGCTGGTTGAAAATCCCGAACAGCTGGACCAATACCTGGGCGGTAAGGAGAATCTATCCCAGTGGTTCTTTGGCCAGGTGATGCAGGCAACCCGCGGTCGCGCCAATCCATCCATCGTCCGAACTTCCCTCGACGCTGCGCTACAACAGATTAAGGACGATCGTCTCTCTAACCCTTAACAACATCAACGGGTGCAGATAACGAGAGCGTCCTTTCATCTGCACGACGTGCACGCTTTAATACCGAAATTGCCCCTTTCATATCCATCTTGACAACCATCGGTTTTCCAGTATCATACGCCTAACTCATCGAACCGCTTCGTCCTGAAAAGTCTGTATCAAGAGATACTTTTCAGTTGAGCGAAGATAACGAGTTGGTTAGGCAATGGTGCCCAACGGCAAGAAAAATGCCGTTGGGCCTTTAATTTTGTCCACTGGATTACTTGACGGAAATTCATCGCACGCTGGACTTACCTTAAATCAAGGAGATATAAATGTCACCAACGAACGATAAACACAATCCCTTCAAGATCGCACAGCAGCAATTGGATGAGGCGGCGGCTATCCTCAAGCTGGATTCCGCTTTGCACGAATTGCTGCGCTGGCCGCTGCGGGAGCTTCACGTTACGCTGCCCGTGAAAATGGACGATGGAACGACGAAAGTCTTCCACGGCTTTCGCGTACAGTACAACGACGCACGCGGACCGACGAAAGGCGGCATCCGCTATCATCCCGACGAGACCATCGATACCGTGCGCGCCCTGGCGGCCTGGATGACCTGGAAGTGCTCCGTCGTGGATATCCCCCTCGGCGGCGGCAAGGGGGGCATCATCTGCAACCCCAAAGAGTTGTCGCAAGGCGAACTCGAGCGCCTCAGCCGCGCCTACATTCGCCAGGTCGGGCGGATCATCGGTCTGGAAAAAGATGTTCCCGCACCGGATGTTTACACCACACCGCAAATTATGGCCTGGATGGCGGATGAATACGCCTTCCTGAAGAGCCACAATGAATTTGGTGTCATCACCGGAAAACCTCTTCCCATGGGTGGATCTGCCGGGCGCTGCGATGCCACCGCTCGCGGCGGCATCTACTGTCTTCGAGAAGCCGGTAAAGTCTTGGGCATCGATCTGAAAGACGCTCCGACAGCCATCCAAGGGTACGGAAATGCGGGCTCCTTTGCCCACCAACTCGGAATCGAGATGCTGGGGCTCAAGGTCGTCGCTGTTTCCGATTCGAGGGGTGGTATCTACAACGAAGGCGGACTCGACTACGATAAGGTTCTCTCTCATAAGCAGAAGACCGGCTCCGTTACCGGCTTCCCGGGAACCAAGGAAATCAGCAACGAAGACCTTTTGGAGCTCGATGTGACCGTACTGTTCCCATCCGCTCTGGAAAACGTTATCACGGAAGACAACGCTGCCAACATCAAAGCGAAGGTCTCGATCGAATTGGCCAACGGTCCCACCACACCGGAAGCTGACAAGATACTGCACAAGAACGGCGTCTACGTCATTCCAGACTTCCTGGCCAATGCCGGTGGTGTGACGGTCTCGTATTTCGAGATGGTGCAGAATGCTTACAATTATTACTGGGAAGAAGCACTGGTCTACGAACGATTGGATGCCAAGATGACCTCTGCCTTCCACGCCGTGCATGAGGCTGCCCAGGAACACAAAGTTCACAACCGATTAGCAGCGTACTTGGTCGCCGTCACTCGTGTCGCTGAAGTAGTGAAATTGCGCGGTTGGGCGTAACGAATCGTAAGAAATACATCACGCTAAAAAAGATGGAGTTTTTACTCCATCTTTTTAATTAACTCACTTGGTATAAAAAATTGTTAAAAGGAAAAGTACTAATACGATATTCACAGCTTATTAAATATAAATGTATATTCGTAGTAGTAGTAGGGGAGGGGGAATTGTGGAGAGATACAGATGACGAAGGTCTAACACGAAGATGTGGGAAGATGGGACACATAAGACCCATATTTGGGGGTTATGTGCGTATAAATACCTCACAAGTTGGATGTGGAGAGCCAGGGGAGAGAGAAGGGACGGATAAGTACGCAGCTGAGTAGACACACATATGGGGGAGTGAAAAAGAAGAGAGCCATATCTTGGGGGAGAGGAAAGAAATCATGCATAGGTTTTCCCCAACAAACGCGAGTTATCCACAGATTTTGACAGGTTATCCACAGAATTAACAGGGAGTGACAAGGATTTAACAAGAGAAGTTCCGTTCTCCGCGGAACATCTCTCGTCAAGGAAGAATTTAGAAGACAATCCAATTCGTGAAGTCTTTTCAATAAATAGCTAGGTGTTGCGAAATCTCACAAGCTACTTTTCTGCCCAATGCTGCTGCTACATCAGTCGCAGAAATCGAGCATCCATACCTGGACACTTCTTACAGTTCCACATTTACTTCGCCTACCAATTCTCCACCAGGTAACTTCGCTATCCGTTAAATTGACGATGAAACAACCATCGTTTGTGTAACCGGGAGAGTATACCGTGTACCCTTTGTTGGTTTTGAGTACGATTTTGTAGGCGGGATTGGACAGCCAATAGGTCCCATAATTCAATCCAGGCAAGTAAGCACAGAAGTCAGGGTTATCTTCACACAGCGAGTCGTTGTTGTCCCAGGGGACACAAACCTCGGTTGGCTCGGCTGTGGGTTCTTCAGTCGGCTCGGCCGTCGGTTCTTCGGTTGGCTCAGCCGTCGGTTCTTCGGTCGGTTCGGCTGTGGGCTCTTCGGTCGGCTCGGCTGTGGGCTCTTCGGTCGGCTCGGCTGTGGGCTCTTCGGTCGGTGCGGGTCCGGGCTCTTCAGTCGGCTCGGCTGTGGGCTCTTCGGTCGGCTCGGCTGTGGGCTCTTCGGTCGGCTCGGCTGTGGGCTCGTCCTCGATTTCTGAACACACGGGCACGTTCCATACCTGTGTATGGTCAATATCCAGGCAACCTTCATGTGTACCCACCTTCTGCCATTCGACACGATTTAGATGAATATTTACAAGATAACAACCGTCATCCGTATAGCCGGATTCGTAAATATGATATTCTTGTCCGGCATTGATAACAAACGATTCGACATCTTCGTCCGACCAATAAATACCGGAGTTGAGACCGGCCGTGGTATTACAATCGGGATTTGTATCGCAGATTGAGCTGCCAGAACCATATACCATTGAAATACACTCGTCTTCACCGTACGAAGATCCGTCAGAATTTTGTTGGCCAGTTTCGGGGTCAAAACCTCCGCGTTCGAGCCATTCATCACATTTATCTTCGGATGGATCCATCACATAGACCATGCGGCAGAAGATGTAATTGGCATGCTCCGCCAGAGGAACCAGCACAATGAAGCTGATCAATAGAATTGGAGGCAGTAATGTTGCATATTCAACCATAGATTGGCCACGTTCTTTGGCCTTCGAAAAAATCTGGAAGTTCATTTTCCTTATTCTCCCTTCAACACTTCAGCTATGTCGGGCGATCGATATGGAGAAAGTCTTTCTGCACCCGTTGGCTGATGTTGTTTGTAAAGTACAGGTCCCATGATTGTCTTTGTGTTCAGACAGCCATGGGACCGAAAAAACGAAGCGGTGTGCCTTACTCTCTTCGGCAGCTGGCTGTCCTGGCTTCTTTCGAAGCGGTAGACCCTGTAGCTTTGCGCCACCGCCTTTCGACGGTTTTGCCTTTATCGGAGATTGCACACCGGGAACTGGTTTGTAACTTGCTTCTTACTTCCTGCCTGACCAAATACTAGCACATCTGTGCCTGCGGGTAACTTACAAGGCGCTTACAGCAGAGAGGGTGACCGGAGTCCTAGTGAAAAATTGCGATTCACAGGTTGCGTCACTCGATACACGCAGATGTGTTTTAATAGATGAGAGTAACGTTGGAGAGGGCATAAGTGGCAAACGAGCCCCTGCTGCAGGTCGATGATCTATCCTTTCGCTACCGGGATCGGGCGGGCACAGCGATCCAGGGCGTGGATCTTCAAATTCAACCAGGGGAATTGTTTTTGATTGCCGGACCCAGCGGCTGTGGAAAGACCACGCTCGTGCGTTGTATCAACGGGCTGATTCCACGTTCTTACAAGGGGGATATGTCGGGTGAGATTCGGATCGCCGGCAAGCCGGCTAGGGAGATGTCGCTCGCCAGGATCTCGCAGTATATCGGCACGGTGCTTCAGGATCCGGAGCGGCAAATCTTGGGGACGAAGGTCATCAACGAAGTTGCTTTCGGCCTGGAAAATCAGGGACTGGAACGAGCGGAGATACTCCAGCGTGTGGAAGCAGCGCTGGAACATTTAAACATTCCCCACTTGCGCGATCGAGAGACGTATAACCTCTCCGGCGGAGAGAAACAAAAAGTCGCACTGGCCGGTGTATTGGCGATGGAGCCGAGCATGTTGATCCTGGACGAACCGCTCGCCAGCCTCGATCCAGCCAGTGCAGTCGAAGCTTTGATGCTGATGCGTTCGTTGGTTGACGAGGGCATGGCGGTGGTCATCGTCGAACATCGCGTCGAGGATGTGTTGAAAATTCATCCCGATCGGGCGGTTTTCATGGCCGCGGGGGAAATCGTATTCGAGGGTTCGACGCAGGAGTTGATGCAGAAAGTGGATTACCACGAAGTCAAGCTTCCGGCGTCTGTGGCCATCGAACGGGCTGCGGCCGACCCGCCCATGGCAATCCCGCAACCTCAACTGGCCGCTGAAGCGCAGGCGAACGGATCATTGGTGAAGTTCGAGAACGTATCTTTCTTCTATGAAGCGGATAAGCAAGTGCTCATCGATATCAACCTCGATATTCGACGAGGGGACATCATCGCCGTATTAGGTCCCAATGGCGCCGGGAAGACAACGCTTGTAAAGCACGCTATCGGGCTATTGGAGCCCAAGACGGGCAGAGTGTTCGTCGAGGGAAACGATACGCGTAACATGAGTGTGGCGCAGGTTGCCAATACGTTGGGATACGTCTTCCAGAGTCCGAGTCATATGCTCTTCGCCCCGAGCGTACGTGCAGAGCTGCGGTTCGGGCCCGGCAATCTGGGTCACACGGACGAGGAAATAGAAAAGGAGGTGCAGCAGGCAATCGAAATCATGAATCTTTCCGGTATGGAGGACGATCCACCGCTGGCGTTGTCTTTCGGGCAGCAGAAGCGCGTGAGCATTGCTGCGGTGCTAGCCATGCGTTCGAAAATCCTGGTGATGGACGAACCCACGGCCGGCCAGGACTATCGCAACTACATGGACTTCATGGATGCCATCCTGCAAATTCCCAGCTTCGAGGCGATCTTGTTCATCACGCACGACATCGATATGGCGGTGGTCTATGCCAATCGGGTACTTTTACTCAGTGACGGCAGGCTCGCTGGCGATGGGAAGCCGGAGGAGGTCATGGCCGATACCGACCTGCTCCAGGCCTGCCGGCTGGTGCCCACCTCGCTGCTGGAGGCCAATCTGGCCATGCTCGAGAGGACTGAGCGTTTCATGCGCGCCGAAGCGTTGGCGCACGTTTCGTCCCCATGATATCGCCGGAACGCAAACCGATTTTGGCACGATCATCTACGTATTCAGAGTGGAGGAGATTATGAACGGCACAAAACCCCTGTCATTCCTTATTGCGATTGTATGTGTCTTTGTGGTTATGCTCTTGGTGGCCTTGCTTGGCCCAACGCTTTTCAATAATGATTCTCTCGAATTGGACGAGACCGGCGTACTGCGTTTCGTGTACGTAGGCGTGGGGCTGCTGATCGTCTTGGCGGTCTACTGGTTCACGCGCGAAAAGGAAGCCTGGAACGTCGGCACGCGCGAGGTGGTCTACATGGCCATCGGCGCGGCGCTGTACGCAGTGTTTTCCTATCTGTTCAACGGCACTGTCTTTGCGGTGCCGTCGGTGAGTCAGGTGGCCTTGCGGCCGGCGATCGCCATACCGATGTTCTTCGGCTACGCCTTCGGGCCGGTGGTGGGCTTGTTCACCGGTGCGGTGGGCAACATGTTCGGCGATGCCCTCACCGGATTCGGGCTCTCGCCGCAGTGGAGCCTCGGCAACGGCCTTATCGGTATGGTCTCGGGCATGATCGCGCTCTATGCCAATCGCAAGCGCGTAATGGACGTAGTGATGTACATCAGCGCTGCCCTGGCCCTGGTTGCCACATTGTTCTGGGTCGTTAAACCCGATCTGGCCAACATGATGTTCTTTGATGCGGATGCGGGAATCTTTGGCGACGCCACGATTTCTGCATTCGCCGGCTTGTCGGCGGTGATCGGCTTCGTGCTGGTGGTGGTTGTACGTCTGCTCTTCAGAGATGATCTCGACATGGCCGCAGCGGTGACCTGGGCGATGTTGGGCAACTTCGTGGGCATTGGATTCGCCGCCATCTCGGATATCCACATTAATGGCTTCTCAGCGGAAGTGGCCATCGTGGGTGAGTTCTTGCCCGCCGCCGGACCGAACATGATCTTCGCGGTGATCCTGGTGCCGATCTTGATCGCAGCCTATCGAGCATTCCAGCGCCAGACCGGCCGCTGATCGTCGTATAGAAACCTGAGTTTCGAAGGGCACGGCACTCGGGGCAATGTGCCCTTCGAAGAATCGTACGCTTGAAAGTACGCAATTTACCAATCGACACTTGAGGAAACGCATGCTGGTTACATGGCGTTATCGAGAACGTAAATCCATTATCCAGGCTTTCGATTCCAGCGCGTGGATCGTGTTTTACACCTGTTTCATCATCGGAACACTTTTCTTCTGGGACCTGCGCATCCTGGCCGGGTTTATGGCGTTGGCGCTGCTGATCTTATTAACCTCCGGCATAACCTGGCAGGAAAGCCGGCGGGCATGGCTCTTCATCGGCGCTTTCATTATTTTCTTCTCACTGCTTACGTTTCTAACCGGGCGCGGCGGGATGGAAGTCTATGATGTGGAACATACGATCACCACGCTGCGCGCCAAATTCTCGATCTTCGGTTGGCGTCCTACGCTGACGATCACCGTCGAGCGGTTGATATTTGCCGCCAGCCAGCTGGCCCGCGTGTTCAGCCTGGCGAGTATGACGATTCTGATTCCCTATTCGCTCAACCCGGCGCACTACGGCATCACCTTCCGCCGACTGGGGCTGCCGGACAAAATCGCCTATGCCATGGATCTGACCATGCGCTTCATTCCCACATTTGGGCGAGATTTCCAGCTGACCATGGACGCGCAGAAGGCCAGGGGCTACGAGATCGAGAAATTGAAAGGCGGTATCTTTGCGCAGGTGCGAAAACTGGCGCCGTTGATCGTCCCGGTGACCATTCATGCCATCGCGGGCAGCGAAGATATCATCGACGCCATGGACCTGCGCGGCTTCGGTGTCGGCCCGCGTACGTGGCTGGTGGAGCTTAAATATCGCAAACGAGACTACGCCTTGATGGCGTTCGGTGTTTTGGTATTGTTGGTGTCGATTTTGTTTTCCTTGTGGGGGTTCGGAAAGTTCTGGGTTCCGGAAGCCTTGGTTCAGGCCTGGACTTAATTACCTTTTATCAACAAAACAGTGGGCAAATCAGCAGTCGAATCGAGAATGAGATCGGCGCCGGCGCGCAATAGTTCTTCGCGTTCCCCAAATCCGCAGAGTACGCCAACGGTTTGCACTCCGGCCGCACGACCGGCGCGGATGTCGACCGGCGTGTCGCCCACCATGAGGCAATTTTGTGGGGAAAGGCCGAGTTGTTCGGAAGTCCACAGCACGGGTGCCGGATGCGGTTTTGACCGTCTGCACGTACCTGCCGTGGCGACGGATTGGAAGAGCGATTGAATCTGGAGTGTACGGAGCAGCGAATTGGCGCTGTGCTCCTCGCGCGCAGTGACCAGGGCGAGGGGATAAAAAGCGGCCAGGAGGGTCAATGCATCGGCGGCGCCGGGGATCAATCGTGCATCGTCGATCCTGGCTTCGCCGCGCAGGTGATGCAGCCCGTTGGAGAGCGGACGAATCCATTCATCCAGGGAAAATCTGTCGAGGAATCCGAGCAGGCGATTTAATGGGGATTCGGCAGCCATGACGATGCGGCGGGCGTATACAATTTCATTGTGGTTCCTGATGATAGACAGAAACGGACGCAGCACCGCGGCAAAGCGGCGAACGTAAGTATCATCGGTATCGGCAATCGTACCGTCGAGATCAAAAAGAATGGCGTGTACGCGCCCTGGATCGAGCACCTGGCTTATTCTTGTTCTACGGGCAAGGATACCGCCTGGCGCAAAACATCGGCCGTATCACTGTCCGGAGCCAGAATCCAGAGAGTCTGATTGGAGTTGCGCTCGAAGTAGATATACGCCTCGGCGAGGTCCCAGACGCTTACATAGGATGACGTACTCGTCTGTTCTCCGAAGCGCGCTTCGAGGTGGTCAATGAACGCAGCACTGAATTCGCGCCCATCTTTGATCGTATCCCATTGGGTGACGAGCAGGAGAAGGTTTTCTCCGTTCGAATCGTTGTGATAGACGTGATAGACATCGCCGCCCCAACCCTCTGCGGCTGGTGCTGCGACAGATTTTAAAAGTTGCTCGTTGAGCACGAGCTGGATGTGCCACTCGCCGAGGGTGTCTTCTTCAAGCAGGCTCCAACCACTTTCCAGGTTATTAAGTGCGTCGGGCACGATGAGCTTAACCGGATCATCGTGTGGATAACGCTCGGGATGCAGGATCTGTTCTGTGGAGTTGGGCGGATCTTGATAGACAGCATCGACGGCTGCCCATTTACCATCCCGGAAAATGGAATTAACGAAGTTCATACCGGCTTCGTAGGAAAAGAGAAGATCCTTGCTCAAGAAGGGAGGCGCGGCTTTGAAAACCGGGGTGTCGAGATTGTTGATATATTCCATCGTTTGCACGAGATCCTCTTGTGAGGCATACGTGCTCATCCATTGCAATTCGAGAACGGTTGCATCCCCTTCGATGAGTGCCTGGATACCGGCACAGCGTTGACTATCGAGATCGCAGCGTTCCTCGTTGAATCCGAGACCTTCGTCCAGGTCGTAGGTTTGGTCCTGGAGGGCGTGGGTGAATTCGTGAGAATAGACAAGACGTTCCCAACCACTGAAGCCTGCGCCGCAGATGATAGCCATCTCCTCCTGGGAATCGTCGTAGAAGCCGGCAATCTGTTCCTCGAAGAAGTCGATGTAGAAATTTAACAGGTCGAAATCCTCCGGTAGTAAGCCAAACAGGGATAAAACGAGCGCCTCGTCGCGTGCTTCCTCTTCGCTGTATTCGACCAGGAAATCGTCGATAATCCGCTGGCGCAATTGACTCTGCGTGAGCAGGATGCGTTCCACGGGAGCGGTTGACTGCAGTCCGCGCAGGGTCATCACTTGTTGCTCGATGCGATCCATCTCGGCGCGCAACTCGGCGTCCATTGGTGGGCAGGATTCCAGTTCCGCTTCGGGTGGTTCCAGTGAATCAACGGGGGAGGGTTCTTGGGTCGGTGTGGATGTGGGGCGATCGTCCAGCGCCGTGCACCCGCCAACGAGCAGAAGTGCGATCAGCGTGAAAAAGAAAGTCAACTTGAGTCTCATGTGTATGCAAAGCTCCATTAATATTGAATAGATTCTACCATTGCATTCTTCGCTGGGCCTGGCGTAAACTCGTGCGAGTACGTCGTTGTCGATATTAAATAAGAAAGATGTTTTCGTCCCGGCTGTGTGCAGAAAGAGGAAAGGAACAGAAATGAAACACAAGGAAGACTCGTGGCAGAGCGGCTTATTCCAAAACCGCAAGATCGTGCGATGTGGCGTTCCAGTGTTCGCCGTTGCTCTATTGTTGCTCTCACAGATCTGCTGCTCGGAGTCGACGCCCACAATTTCAATCGCGCCGATGCTAACGCCGCTGCCAAGACAACAACTTAAGGTCGAGAATTCGCCAACGAATGTCGAAGTTGAGTCTTTCGAAGGAAATGTAGAAGGTTGGCAGGGGTGGGCGGAGGGGGAAGTTCTTTCGCAAGCGACCTGGGATGAGACCGGGCAGCTGCTATGGTCGGTTCAACTACAACCCGAGAAATCGGCAGCACTTGCCAAGGGATGGCCTGCGTTGGCGGAAGCGGATGGATTGACGATTCGGCTGACTTCAAATGAACGGACGGCCTTTATAGTTCTGGGGGTTCAAGAGGCGGACGAATCGACCTACGGTCTGGTTCTGCCGCTCGGTATGCAGCAGCCCGCTGCGTACACGATCCCATTCGAGGGGATGAGTCTGTTGGATGGCAGCGAGGACGAGAACGGAAGGTTGGATCGCGATCAGTTGGTAACGCTGTTGATGATCGATATTGCCGGTTTTATCGCTGCGCCAACGCCAAATACGATTGCCATCGACGAGGTTATTCTCTGGAAAGGGGCAGTTCACGCATCCGATTTGAGTTGTTCCGCGCCGGTCAGCGATGGAGGCGATGAATCCTTTCGCACGGGTGTGGATGCCAATTACGTTCCGCAAGCGGAGGTGACGGGACGAGGCTATTATGTCGGTGAGGACCGGGTGGATCCGCTGGCGCTTTTCGCCGCCAATGGCGTGGATGCTTTCCGTGTGCGTTTGTGGGTGGGCGATGAGGGTGAATCTGGATTGGATTACGCCACCGAAATCGCACAGCGCGCCCAAGAGGCGGGCTTGCGACCCTATCTCGTGATTTTTCTCTCCGATGACTGGGCTGATGTCAACAAGCAACCCGTCCCGGAAATCTGGTCCGCTTTGTCTCTCGACGAGAGGGCGCAGCGGATCCAAGAATATACTCATCAGGTCGCCA
>Ga0307430_1001492_pt1 | contig 17045 bp, 15 predicted proteins | sample SalMarWE160130MG_FD_202159 | JGI IMG/M metagenome (GOLD analysis project Ga0307430, IMG submission 202159) | Salt marsh sediment microbial communities from the Plum Island Ecosystem LTER, Massachusetts, United States - WE1603-130 | ecosystem: Environmental > Aquatic > Marine > Intertidal zone >... | reverse complement strand
CCACCCAGCCCATCGTGCTCCAGCCCTGCATGGTGAGTCCTTCGACCAGGCAGGCCGTGCGATCGGCGTTGACCCCCTGCAGCACGACCTCGCTCCCAGCCTCCAGATCGCCCAGCCAGGTGCCGCCGTCGTTTAATGATGGACGGGTGAACATGGGCAGGATCGTAATGGTCTCATCTGGATCTTGCCTGACTAGCAATTTGACCATTTCATCCACCCCCAGATCGTCTGCGTCTCCGATTACATAAAACGTTCTGCTCATCGCTTACCTCCGTTTGATTTGCCCCAAAGGGCTAGATTTGTCTCCAGGTGGAGACCATTTCACACGCTCCGGACTCGAACCGGATCCGGGCACCTGCCGCGTGAATGATGTATGTTTTGCGGTTGAGCGCTTTATGGGGTATTCTGAATAAGGTTATTGAAGCCAGCGCTTTTTTATTCGATTCACTGGTGCAAGGTAAATAACAGGGAGGATTTCATGAAACAAAAAGCGGCGGGATTTTGGTATGGAACAACCGCTCTCATTTCCATCTTCATCGTGCTATTCTTAATCACGCTCATGACGTCCTGCAGTTCGTCTGCGGTCACCAGCGCGCCGCCTTCGCCGGAGGCCACGAAAGAACCAACCGATACCTTAGAGCCAACGCCTTCTCCCTCGTCGACGCCAACGCCCAGCCCAAGCCCGACGGTCACCCCCACTCCTTTAGGCGGGTCGGGGGTTGTGCTCCTGGATCTGCGGCCAACCACATTTGATGATTATCTGGGAATATTCGCGCTCGATGTCGTCTCGGGTGAATTCACCAGGGTTACTGATGATGGATACGCACTTGAAGCCGTATCGCCCAACGGCGACAAATTCCTGGTTTCTCAATCCGAAAACCTTATGCTCGCACTGCTCAACGAATCGGAATTCGTTGCCATTGCGCAGAATTTTCTAGGGAATGACAGTCATAGTACCAGGGCATATTGGCTTCCTGGAACAGACACGATTGTTTTTCTTGGGCAAGATCAAGGACAAGATTATGTATATTCTGTTCGCGAAGATGGAACGGATTTGAAGAAAATTACACAACAAGGGGCGGAGTTGTGGTGCCTTGCCAATACTCACTCAAGCAATTCAATCATGTGGCTAGAACAGGACAAAAATTCAATTTACTTTGCCCCCCCCCTTTGGCATAAAGCTAACATGGACGGCTCCAATCAGGAAACCCTGAAGGAAATAAGGGGATCTGTTTACTCTCCAACCGGAGCTCATCTTGCATATTGGGAAATAACGTCGGGATTTGATGTGGTATTTTATATAGCATCGGCAGACTTATCGGAGGCAGTTCAACTTGCGCTTCCGATCGAATTTGACCTTGTCGGGCGGCATTATGGGCTTTACATCCAATGGATAAGGGGCGGAAAGAATCTGTTGGTAAGTGTCGACGAAGAATTGCCATCTTACGAAATTCATCAGTATTCTTTCATATTCTCTGCATCAGGTGCGCTTGAAGAAGAAGTTGATATTCCGTTTCCGATGTCAGACACAAAGGTATCCCCCGACGGATTACAGCTATTTTTAACAAACCACGATCTCTACCTGCTCGATCTGCTTACATATGAAGTCACGCCACTTGAGTTTGATCTTCCCGAGGATCAAGCAATTGCAAGTATGATGTGGCTTTATTAATTTTGTGATTACGCTTTTCATATGTTCCCGAATGAAAGCCAATGGCATCCTTTGGTTTGATGCTCTGCTACGAGGGAATTTCTCAGGAGGGTGTGATGCAGCAAAAAGCGACAGGAACTGGATATAATGCGCCGATTCTGGTTTGCATCGGGTTGTTTGCAATCGTGCTCGTTACTGCTTGTAGTTCTTCTGAAAAAGCCAGCGCGCCTTCTTCGCAAGAGGCTACGAAAGAGCCAACAAGCACCTTAGAGCCAACGCCTTCCCCCACGATGACTCCTACCCTACAACCGAGTCCGACAATTACTCCCTTGGGCGGGTCGGGAACCTTGCTATTGGAAATACTCGACACAAGCGAAACCTGTGTTGATGCGTGCCCCTCTTTAGGGATTTTCTCATTCGATGTTGGCTCTAGCAAACTGACGCAAGTTGTTGATGAGGGATATCGACTCGAAGCAGTATCTCCCGATGGCGATAAAATTCTGATTTCTCAATCTGAGCGGCTTATGGTCAGTACACCCAACAGATCAGAAATAATTGACGTCGCAAATAATTTGTCAGGCGAAACCGGTTTCACACGAGCATATTGGCTCCCAGGGATAGACACGATTGTGTTCATTGGACAAGAGCAAGGACAAGATTTCATATATTCCGTCCGCGAAGATGGATCAGATCTAAAGAAGATCACACAAAAAGGAAGCGATATTTTACGACTCTATAATACGCACTCTAATTCAATAATTATGTGGGAGGAAGGTCTAGTCTCAAATGCGGGGATATTTAATCAGGGAACCTGGCGGGCAAAAATTGATGGCTCCGGGTTAGAGGAATTGGAAAATCTCTCGTCTCCCGTATTCTCTCCAAAAGGAGATCGTCTTGTTACGTTTAGGCTTGCAGAAATAGAAGGTGTCTATCAACCAGCACTATATATTGTAGATGCCGAATTGTCCGGCGAGGTCAAGCTAACACATCCACTGGAAGATAAGCAATTTTGGTGCGATGCGTGGCTATGGATAGATGGCGGGCAGCGTTTGTTAGTACAGATCGTCACTGGTGATCCTGTCCTCGACGAGTATCATCACTACCTTTATTCTGCATCAGGTGATCTTGAAGAAGAGGTTTCTATCCCGCATGACATATCATACCTGTCATCTGTATCACCTGATGGATTACAGCTAGCTTTTACATCCGTCGATCCAGGGCCTGTATATCATTCATACATAGTTGATCTGGTTACTTATGAAGTCACATCACTCGATATCGGTCTTTCTGAGGGCCAGAGCATTTCGAACATGATGTGGCTTCAATAGGGTCAGGCGGATGCCGTCTATCCGCCCTCGGTCGAAGATCATGAACTGATTTGTTGTAATTACTCAGGCGCTTACAATTCACGGTATTTAGGATGCCGCGCTCATGGCTTACCTCCGTTTGAATTGCCCCGAGGGGCTTGATTTGTCTCCAGGCAGAGACCAGTTCGCACGCTCCGGCCTCGAACCGGATTCAGCACCTGCAGCGGTGAATAAACCATAAAGTTGCACTTGGTAGTTGATTCCAGGAATCTTGAGAATCGGTGGATTCTTCCTTGACACCGACGAAACCGAAAAGACCTGGAATCAATCTCCTTCGTAAAAACGCAGCCGATTGCAGGCCACCCAGCCAATCGTGGACCAGCCCTGCATGGTGAGTCCTTCGACCAGGCAGGCCGTGCGATCGGCGTTCACACTGTGCAGCACGACCTCCGTCCCGGTCTGCAGGTCGCCCAGCCAGGTTCCGCCGTCGTTTAATGATGGACGGGTGAACATGGGCAGGATGGTGATTGTCTCGTTCGTGTCGTAGGGAATTTCGTTGGGCAGCACCCAGGCGCGCGCCGGGAAGAAATAGAGTGGGGTGCTTGTGGGCACTATGGAAGCCGGATCTTCCGTCTCGACGCCGTAGAGCTGCAGCGCTTCTTCGCCGCTGATCTCGCGCGGGGTTCCGCTTGTGGTTTGGAGATCATCTTCGGGTGTACCCGTTCCATCGTTTCCTTCGCCGAAGAGAGAACAGCCAACGATCAATATCGCAGCGACAACAACGCTGCTGCCCGCCAGTGCTGTCCGCTTCATGTCAGCATGCATCCCGTGACGACAGGCCAGAGCCAGAGATAGAGAATACCTGAAATCAAAGCGATCACCGCCCAGGGCGTACGGATCGCATGCACGTCCGGTTTTGCGCCAAGGTTCAGGAAAACGTAACGCAATCGTCTCAGCCCATCCGAAAATCCATATTTTCGAAACACGAGAATGACCATCCATATGATTGTACAGCCGACCAAGAGAACAAGGACAGGCCAATCGTGGCCGATCCCGATGAGCCCAATGGCGAGCTGCGCATCCCCACCACCGAACCAACGCATCCAGAAAAACACAGAAACCAGGACGATACCTAAAACGAGAGGAATGCTGCTGTCACTTCCAATATATACGGCTGCCATCGATGCCAGGATCAAAACCAGACTCCATATACCCCCGGAAGTGCACCAGATCGCAAGCACATAATACAGCGCTTCCACCCAAAGCCGGTTCCATAATAGAACGAACAAGCCGATAGACAAAATACACAATCCAGCGCCGCGGGGGATTTTTCTGATCCTGTAATCAACTCGCGCCGCCCAGATTAAGAGAACCGTCGTTAAAATAGAAACAAGAATATTCATCTCTTTTATATTTCCCGAGTTGTGTGAACTAGGCCAAATAACACGCAACGAAACCCTTGAGCCAGGGACTTAATAATCCTAAAACATGTTATGCTCATGAGTTCCTAAATCCCTCACGCTCAGACTGCCAACTCTCTTCACAGCTTATTCTTTCGCCGCTTCGTTCAAAACTAAATGCAGCGCCATGGTAGCGATGTGTAAACTCGATATTACTCTCACCCCGCCGGTTTTTCTCAATGGCCCAACGCACCAATGCAACACCATCTGTATCGACGCCATCCCGGTTGCCAATCAAAGCGACATCCGGTTCATACTGCATGGTGGAATTACCCCAGAGATTCTCGAAATGCACTCTTCCACGACGAATTCCATCGGCATCGGCGGCACCAACAACCATAATAGAAAGCACAGATCCTTGGGAAGTTGTACGCATCGCCATGCCTTTCAACCCGGTAAGAACTCGCTCGATGCGCTCGTCCGAATCGAGAGCGCGGGAGGTGTCAATAATAGGAACTCGCTGCACGTAATCAATGATAAGTACAACTCTGTGTTTATTATAGTGTTGGATCGCAAACTCTATGTATCGGCTTAACGACACCAGGTCCGTATTCACCCCATCACCCATAACCAACCAAATATTGCGCATGCGGTCGGTTAATCTCGACCAGGATTCTGTTCCCCTTGGCACCCTCGAAAGGACTTCGTCAAGTATGTGAATTTTATGGTTCGATTGATCGGTAAGAATCCGTTTGCGTTCTCTAATCGTTTCGATATACGCCTCGCGAAGTGATTCCATGGTGATATGATCATCAGGACTCACGGTAAACGAATTCTGACATAATAATCGTTCCCAAAGCGTGACGGTACTATGCTCGTAGCAAACGATAATGGCAAGGGCATCGTTGACTGCAATATGATTGGCGATTTGAAGAACGAGCGCGGTTTTTCCGACATTCTGAACGCCTCCGATAATTGTCAGATCGCCAGCATGCAATCCACCACCCGAATAACGATCGATGGGGTCAAAACCCGTAGGGATGGGCCAGAAGATGTCTTCACAGCCCACAGCTAGTTTTTCCTCAATATGAAGCGCCACTTCTTCAAGATCCTCTGGCGCCATCACAAATGGAGGTAGATGAAACCCCTTCGGGGCTTTTGGCATGATTGCTTATCCTTCATTCTATCAATGTTACTCTGTTCAGTCCTCTACTACCTTAATCTCCGAAACGAGGCGATACTTGGGAAGCCTTTTCGTTCCAGATTGAACGCTTTCTGTTATCTTGGTGCCTAACGTTTTTCGTATTCGGTTTCTTAATTTTCGCAGCCGCTCCGTCGTTGTAATGGGGTCCACTTCAAAATCTTCGCCCCAGACATGCATGATGATTTCTGGGCGATCAACGTATTTCCAGCCACCACCGTCGCGAGCAGCCGCCAGTAACTTAATTAACTTGATTTGGACGTGGGGAACAACAATCTCTGTACTTCCTCTCTTGAAAACCGCTTGATCCAAGTCAAGTACTCCGTCACCGATCTTGAGACTGATGTTGGTTGACCTCTTCAACGGCTGTCCTTCCAGACGTGCCCGCAATGTTTCCATTTGTTGGAGCATTGCCTTCGGCCGATAAGGTTTCCGTAAATACAGATCCGCCCCTCTAGACAACAAATCCCACTCAGGGTATTCTTCGAAAAATCCAGATAAAATGATAATGATTAGATCTTTTCCAAATTGCTCACGAAGAAGCGGTACGATTTCTGCAGAATTTCCATCTTCCAGGTTCAGGTCAAGAATTAACCATCCAGCTTTCGTTACGCTGACGAGATTAACTACTTCGGCTCTCCATTTCGTGATCGACACATCAAACCCTCCGATCACGTTGAGAATTTTCATCATTTCGGAAGCACGTTCTTGATCATCCTCTGCAAGGACTACACGTTCGTAATCTCTTTGTGCCACTACTATCAACCTCCCTACTTGAAGCGTTAATCATCATATGCCAGGGGAAAGAAAACCTCGAAACAACCTCCCCCTTCTTGCACATTGCTGTGACAAAGCAAACCGCCGCCATAGGCACGAGAAATCGCCCTCGACAGGGTTAAACCAACCCCCATACCATAATCCGCCCTAACACCCCTTCTTCGTCCCTCTTTATAACTCGCCAAAGGCGAGAATATCTTATCAATGTCCGCTGGATCAACCCCTGGACCCTCGTCTTGAACAAAAACACGTGCATAGTCTTTATCCTCCGCAACAGTTATCTTTACAGCACCATCATCAGGGGAAAATGAAGCTGCATTGTGTAAAAGATTGCGAAGGATCGAGCATACATGCTGATCACCTACAACATCCATTCGTTCTGCATCATCAGGAAATTCGAGAATAAACGAGAGATCAGGCCAGGCCTGACGAATTTCGTCGATTGTTCCACGGAGGGAGTCGAAAAGAGAGATAATATCCCGTTCAACAGGAAGCACATTGTCCACAAGAAACGGTGCCTCACGCATTAAGTGACTCCAATGACTCGCCCGGGCAAGCATTGCTCGAAGCTTTAAGAACCGGTTACTTGTTAACCCGTTGGAATAATCGAAGTATGTGGCCATGGTGTTCAATGCGCCCTGAAGATCATTGTTGATCTCATGAGCAAGCACCCGCATGATCAAACCAAGATTCTCGATTCCCAGACCCTCTCGTCGTTGAATTACCTCTGTCAGAATGCTGCCAATACGTTGAACAAGTAAATCCAAGCCGGTCGTTAATGCCTGCACTGTCATTGTGCCTGGCATCGCTTTCTTCTCGCCTACTCCAATCGCCATTCCGGTAGAAATATCCCCGGCTTTTATCTTCGAGGTCCAGACGAGCACAGGATAACCGTCAATTTTTTGTCGTATTAATCCACGCTTTCTATTCCTAAGAAAACCAACTGTCCGAGATTGCGCAGCAATCTGATCTGTCAATGACATGCCTGCCATGTCAGCCGACAATGTGCCTTCTGGTATTTTTGCTCCATACATCAACCTGGCTGCAACTCGCCTCTCTGACTCATCAACATTTTCAATCATGTCCTTGAGATGATTCTCAGCCCAGTGGATATCCCATTGATGATCTACTGGATCGAAGACAATAGGTAGATACTTACGCCTTCTTACTTCACCTCGGATTAACAAACCGGGAGCTCTAATTAGCAGAATCCATCCCGAATGCTCTGGAAAAACACTCAGCAGCTTCTCACAAATAGGATAGATGTTTTCAACATTTAGGGGAGCGGATAGTCCAGCGAGTAAGTAATTCAACTCCTGCAACCAGCCGAAGAGGTCCAGCGCCTTTGTTTCTTGACGTGCAGCGATAATGAGCAAAATACCCATCAATGCACCAAGTATTGCAATGAAAATTTGTAAGACGACATCGCTCCAATTCCCCACATGTGTATAGAGCGGGAATAGAGTTGCAGAAATCGCAATCGCACCACTTATCGCGACGATGAATATTCCCGCGAGATATAGGAAGAGACGCCGCCCGGACCGGGCGATTCGTCTTCGAAAGTGCCCTAGCATGATCGATTTACCCCCAAAGTCATCTAACCCCCTAAAACCGCCGTCAGGCAATAACCCGACTGACTGCGTAAGTATCTTTAAGAAAAGGATATGGTCCACGGATTTATGTCTTCGGTATAGCGTTACCGCTATTGAACCTCCACCATCTTGTCTGGAAAAGAATGTCTTCCATCTATCTGAGTGCGACATGTGGTATCAAACGCTTGAAAAACCCCCGTATCAGAAAAACAATGAATACGGTATTCACAATCCCCACACATATGCCATCCTCGTATCCATCGCGGAACATACAAACCGTATCGGATACCAACAATCACAGACCTTGACAATGCATCCAGATAATTAAGTCCATCACGAATACGAGGCGAAAACTCCTGAGACTCCCCAGAAGGAAGATGATAAAGACTCACACGTTTTACTATGTTTCTCCCGGTGAATCTATCAGGAGCCAATTTTGCCCACTTGAACGCCAGGATACGTATGTCCATGGCCAGACTATTTAACGAAGACAAGATTTCATTAAAAAGGAATACGGTGGTTTCAAGTTTCTGCGTATAAACGTTACTACACGGATCCTTGGAAGGTCGACCTACTCCTCTTGATCTTTCCAGTTCCTGGACGATATCGGCGCGACACTTTAATGTTACAGTTGGCAGATCAACCACCATGGGCACTCCGACACCGAGTACTCTACTTGGATCAGGCAAATGGATCTGCTCTGCCATGTCCATCGAATTCGAGAATGCATCCGCAAAGCCTATCGGGGATTGACGAGTATCGTCATCGCGAGCATTAATGCCTACCATCCCAATTGCTTCCTGATGACGATCTATCTTCTTCCGTAGATTCAATAGCCCATTAGTTATTGCATCCTCGCGCCATGCGCGCTTCATGATGGAATCCCTTCCATCCATACCATCCTGTGCTTTAAAAGACCTTTCTTCGAAGCGCTTTAGCAAAGTCCGCCGTCTCTGGTGGTACTCCACAAGTTGCGAAGTTAGGGCACCAGACAATTCCCAAGCATCAAGCCAATATCTCCATATCAACCCCAGACTTTCCCCAAAGGAAAAATCTGGCTGCTTTCGGATATTGCGGTAATAAAGGCGAATCGCTGAGCGAATCGACTCACGCACAAGGCTTTCGCCTGTGCGATTTCCTCCGAACCTGACAATATCAGATGCCAGCCCTTTGTGTCTCCACCAGACTCGTAATGGACAGTAAGCCCAGTCCCTTACATCTTCTAATTCGAGTGTAGGTTTCAAAGAACCTGCTGCGGCCATATCTTGTCCAATAAAGTGTTCAAATTCCGTTCGGCGACCAAGCCTTCCAGTAAAGCAAAGTCCCTTCAGAAAGCAAAGGTAATTTTGATGAGTGCAGTTCTAGAACATACCAGGATGGATGAGAGGTTCCATAATAAGGACGCCATCTCTTGGCCAGGATAGAATATTGGATTCTTCCTTCATAATTTAACCACGCGGCTGCGATATCAAAACGCATACCCAGCATGTGAATTGAATTGACGACGCCCGATTTCCCTTTGCGAAAGCCCGGCATTTTCATCAGGATTCCATCATCCGGGGCAAGGATACGCCGACCCAGCAAACCTTTTCGTCTCGAATCACGAGAATTGCAGTAAATAACATGGTCAGCTATTCTCTGATCTCCCGCACGAATAACCAATCTGGATTTATCTGGAATATCCATGTTTAGCCTTGGCACTGGGATTAATTCGAGTCCTTGAGACCCCAAAAGATTACCCCGTTACTCCTTGAAACATTCCCTTTATAAGTGAAGGTCCTAACCTACGTGATGGATGAATGTGCCCCCATAAGGATAAATACCAGGCGGTACAAAATGAGACTAGCCATAGAAGTGGTGATTATGACAAAGTTGCTCTAGCCTTGGTAGTTATTCCTGGTTCGGGATCGAAAGCCCAAATAAAAGAAAAAAATCCGACTACCGTCACAATCAATTCAATCGAAAATGATGAACCTGAAACCAAGGCAAACATGCCAATGGTTCCGACAATCAAAAGAACCATCCCCATATAGAGCAATCCATTCTTTGCTTTTTGACTATTGCTATCTTGATTTGCCACATTACCCCCTAGCCTATATCGCAATCATTCTTCCAAAAGATATATTGTCTGTACATTTCACAACACCAATATTGAATTTTAGATTCTCTATTTTATATTCAAATCCCTGAGTTCCCTGATATGAAAAAATCACCGTTCAAAGCATAATCGATCCAATGATGAAAATCGTGATGCCCCCGATAACGAACATCAAGATATTGATTGATATGGGATTCTTATTAACCCAACCAAGAAAACCCTCTTGATCTCTATCATTGCGTTTTTGAGCCGTGGAATAATCGTTCAACCACGAGCAATCGTCCAACCAAATTCGATCCATAGAGTCATGGTCCTGTTCAATCAACGATTGATCATCCACGGTTATCCTCCGATGCTAAACGAAATTTTCAATCTTCTTTTTCTGGGACCTCGAGTCCAGTAACATCTAGCTCATCATCTGGGTCTGGCAGAAAATAAGAAACCGATTCAGACCGCACATCCTTCCGCCTAGACTCCAAGCCACGTATGATTCCCTCAACAACTACGTCATACTCATCGGCATCCTTTTCGCACTGATGTTCACCGTCACCAACATCCATACCACCCCTTCCCTCCCCCATGCTTTATCACAATCCCGTTCGTGGCATGAGACAAGTACCGCATACCATCACAATCCAATCCCAACAAATACGTCAACCCGGATTCATTTTTACTGCTTTCTAAATTTTCCACCACGGCGACATTCGGTCGACAGACTCATAACACAAGCCAAATCAGACGGATGAGGTAAACCGTTGTATCGATCCCGGCGTAGATGTCCAATGACCTTCAGAGGCTTCACGCTAATGAACTTGTAACCTCACCTGCCTCATCTTGATCAATCAACGGTCCTTCGAATCCCATAACAAAATCCCGTCTCTCATCGGCGGTAATTTCTCCCTTCGAAGCTATATTCTGTGAAGCATCGCTGTTGTCGGGTATCTCCTGCCCTCCTGGCCCCTCCCCCCAGTAACAATCGATGGGGAGCGAGTCGCCTTCAACCCCATTGGTTTCGAGATCGGACAACAAGATACGTGCTGCTTGCGAACAGGGAGAATCAAGATGAAACCGAGAATGGGTCGGATGAATCCCCCTGGTGTTGATCGTTTGTCCGTATTCCTCAAAAACTATGAGCATTTCGAGTGCTCCTTGCATAGCAGTTTTGTATGGGAGACTATACTTGGCACGCAAGCCGCAGATACGATCGGCGAGAAGTTGGTCGAATTCAGGAGGAGGCTCACTTTCAAAATAAAAGGGTCGGCTTAGTCCTCCCGCTTGCCTTTCAAGCCGTACATACGCCTTGTGGGGCTCAAGACTGAGCAGCGTATCCGCAGCAGGACCTCCTTTCTCTCCACTGAGTTCTTTGGTTGAGATGTACGCTGCATCTTCACCGTTCATCGTGAAAGCAAAAAGGGAATACACACCGCTCAGGATGATCTCCGGAATTTCCGGATTTTGTTTGCGAAGGCTGGCCATGGATTGCGTTCCCAGGATCATGCGGCCGCCATATTTCCGCATTTGCTGGATGAGATCTTCCCAGGCAACACCCGTGAACGTCTGGAATTCGTCGATCACGAGAAAGACGGGCACACGATCGCGCGCCGCGCTTTCCCCTTGCCGAATCAACGCCAGGAGAATGATGTTGATCAACAACGAGCCAACGAAGTCGCTGACTTCGGAGCCGTACCGGTTCTTGCCGGTGTTAATCACCAAGACGTTGCGATTTTGGATAATCTCACCGAGATTCAATTTCGATTCAGGACAACTGAATATCGGCAGCATCGGTTCTTCTTCAAAGCGATGGGCTTTCGATAGAACGGGTTGGATCACCTGTTCACGGAAATTACGCGTGATGTCCTCATAGTCATGCAGGAAGTACTTCGCAAGTGTTTTGCGATGAGGACTTCCCTCCAAATCCCGGGCGATGAATTCTCTACGGACTTTCACATCCGCGTTGAGCAGCGATGCAAGCTGCGACAAACCCAGACATGAGTCTTTGGGACGAAGTTCGTTGGCGGCCGTGAGAAGTTGAACCCCCCGCTTGAGTGGAATCTGCATCCTCGGCCCCCAATATCTCGTCCACAACGACTGGCCGATATCCACGATGGAATTCGTGACCGCGAGGACGTCCCATCCCTCCCGATGGACATCGAGTGGGTTCAACGTATAGGCGTAGTCCCGATCGGTGATATCCAAAATCCGTATTCGATGCGCATCAGCAGGGTTGAGCGTACCGATAAACTCGTTCACCAGATCGCCATGCGGATCGATCAGGATCACAGCCGGCTGGCCATCGTCCTCCATCGCCGCATGGGAAAGATGGAGCATCAATGTTGATTTCCCGGCATCCGGTTTGCCAATGCAGAAAATGTTGTGCTTCAAGGCCGTGGATGAGATCTTGACCGCCTTTTTGACTCCCTCAGCCGAGTGGTACGTGCCGATCTTGTAAAAGCCCTGTACGTCCTCCGGGTCGGGCGAGCGCATCTCCACACCCCGGATGGGAACCAGTCCCGGAGAAATTCGATCGTTGATGATCGGTGGATGCCAAAGACCGGCGATTTCATCCGTACCGAGCCACATCCACGAACATTCTTGAATGGTACGGTGTATTGGCCATGGGCCAAAACCTTCGCATGGATCCGCTGCGATCGCAAAGCCGTTGCCCCCTGCCACAGCGTATTGGCCCATGACACTCTCCAGCCGTTCAGCCAGGATGCGAGCCTCGCCGGGCGACCTCGCCCAGACACTGGCTCGCAGCATCGTCTGAAAAAATACGTCCTGACACACGACTTTCTGGCGCACGAGCGAGAGATCGGCTTCATGCCAGGGATCGTCCTCTCTAGCGAGAAAGCGCCAGAGCAACCCGCCGAGGGAGATGCCGATCAAGGACAGGAACGTGAAAGACGGCCAATTTCCCCGGATGGCCAACACGCCCATGACAAAGGCGAAGAGCATCACAACCAGGTAGGCGATCCCGTTCGCCCAGGCGATGCTTTGCGGCAGCGGCGTTTGCCCGAAAGATGACGCTTGTGAGGCAATCGTGTTTCCTTCGTCGACGGCATAGCCGCGCTGGAACTCCAGCTTGAGCCGGCGTTGAGTCCTGGCCAACCAGTCTGGGTCTCCCTTTCTCCCCAGAAAGACCTGCAGCCAGATGCGTTCGTGCGCTTCAAGCCCGAGTGTGGCCGCCAGCAGCGAGTGCACCGGATCGCCCTGCAGGAACGACGTCCACGTGCGGATGGGCAGGTAGGCGGCTTCCTTCAATCGAAACGCAAAATCGTAGCGGGCGACATTCGCCTTTGCATCGCCCGACTCACCCACGGGATCATCATCCAGCAGGCGAAGCACGGCGCTGGGCCAGAGCGTCTGGATCTTCCCCGCCAGGTAGCGCAGGTTCTCGCACGGCCCCCGCACGAGCATCACGCGGCGGTCGCCTGCACCATACACTTCCAACGCCAGCGGCAGCGGGATCGAACTGAGGAACTGCCCCACCGCTTCTGCCTCCACCTCGTTATGCGCCGGTAACAATAATTCTGCAACGCAGGGTGCCGCGGGCGGGGCCGGGAACCGGACCGCGCTTTCCCCCCCGGCAATCCAGCCCATGTCCACGGGAACGAGTTCGCCGCCGCATCGGCTGCAGCGCATCCCCTGGCTGGCGGCCTGCGCCAGCGTCTGGGAGAGATGGCAGGTCCGACAGGCGACCGCAGGTTCGGAAAGCATGCAAGCCCTCACCGAAGGGAGACCGATTTCTCCCCTCGTTTTCTTCTCCTCATTGTACGAACGGTGGTGGTTTTCCTGGCGTGACGCGGCCGTCACGCAAGCGGGACATGGGCGTCCTTCGACTTCACTCGCCACTGAAATGGCGCGTTCCGCTCAGGATGATGGATAGAGGCACTCGCTGCTGTGCATCTCGTTCCGCTCAGGATGATTGAAAGTGGATGCGTGAAAGAACGAGATGAGCACATCCTGTGTGATGTGTTGGGTTTCGGTCTCCCGCAACCCAACCTACGAACTGCGCATCGCTTTCCGCCCAGGATGACGGAATGGATATATGCAACCAGCCTATGTGACAAGTGCATCCTGGGCGAGGTGTTGACTTTCGATCTAAATCCACCCAACTTACAGACTGCAGTCGCATAATGATGTTATCTCATCACTCTTTCGGGTTGCAAAAAAATCAATTCTTCTATAATGTAATGTTCAACGTCAGCTTGACCACAAGGGAAAATCTCCCCATGAAAACAGGGGGATGGAAAACAAAGTCACATATTCAAGCTAACGTCGTTCTCCACAAACTCCCATGTGATTCTGTACAAATCGTCAGTCCAACAAAGGGACGCGCAGCAAGAATTTGTGCTTCCGAGGGGATAGGCAAGCAGCTTAACAACAGCCATTGATGAGGGGGAAGCGTAATTCATAATCCAGAAAACGACACCGGAAGCAAGTTGTTCGTTGGCGTTTTACGCTTCATTCCACATTAACCCTCCTCACCATGCTAAAGGATGGTAAAAAAATGAGATTCACAAACAAACTTGGATATATCCTTTTCGTTGTATTATCTTTGATCTTGCTGGTATCTTGTGACAACCAAAAGGTTGAAGAACAGCCGCGAGTAGTTGTGCCAGGCGGGCTGATCGTTCCTTATGGCAACATTGCTCGCCTAGTGGCCCCTCACGACAGCGTGAGTGTCAGCATGTCTCCGTATCGCTTACCTGATGAAAATTGGCAGGTTCGCGGAGAACCCGACGCCCAGTTGCTGGGCATCCTTCCGCAGGGGAGACGTCTTGTTATCACCTCACCAGAACCCCAGCAGCAGACGACACGCTATTTAATGCATGTCGAGACCACCCGCGGGGACCTATATCAAATGGTAGTGTTCATCCTCGATCCGGGCTTTGAGCAAGCCCAGGAAAAGGCCGATGGCAAAGATAAGGAAGACATTACAAGCGAAGGCAAAGGCGATGGCGATGGCGAGAATCCTGATCTGACAATCGAGCAAATCGCTGAGGCGGTTGGACTGCCCGCCAACCTTGCCACAGCCGCCATTGAGAGCGGTATGAGTACGCAGGAATTCATTGACTTCATCCAGGATATGCAAAGGATGGGCGGCGATGATACCCTGACAGATAGCCGGACCATTGATCGTGTCGCCAGCGGCAAGGCGGAAAGCGTATTGGCTGACCAGGCCCGTGGCTTCTTCGATATTCCCGAAGGTGTCCTAAATAAGAATGCTGATGCCCAAAGCATTGCATGGCTTGGCCACACAATTGTTGAGCTTGGTGGCGACCCGAGTGATCGCAGTTGGTACGATGACTTTGGCGGTACAGTTCGAGATCACCTGGATGTGCCCCAAGATGCCACCAAAGACATGGATGTGCACGACATCCTCGAAGGCATGACCATCTTGCAGCAAACGGGTTCAGACATAAACGACCCGGGGGCGTGGGAAACATTGATAGAAGGCCAAAGACAGGGCAAGTCCGACCAGGAAATTGCCAAATCCTTGCTGGAACGTAATGAAAATGGGGCAATCGGTACGCCTGGAGTAGGAGTCTTTGTTGGGGGATCTTCTTCCACCACGGGGACAGGCAGCGAGAGAAACGACAGAAATGCGGACAACAATGCCCCGCCGTCTGGCTCCACCTCGTCGGATTCGGATAACGAGCGGCCGGACAGCAGTGACTTTGGTGGTGACGACAGCAGTGACAGCAGCAATGATGAACCTTTTGAATGGGTTGGCGCAGAAGCAGTCGTTCTCCAAGAGAGCGCAGCTTGGGTTTATTACATCAGCGGAGACGGAACAACCTGGATTGTCGATAAGAACACTGGCGAAGTAGTCGCACGTGATTCGAACCTGAATATTATTGATCCTCCACCCGATATACCGGGTGTCAGTGATGACGATGATGATAGTAGCAACGACAGCGACAATGGCAGCAATGACGACAGCGATGATGATAATGATGACAACGACGATGATAGCGATGATGATATTGATGATGACGACGATAGCGATGATGATAGTGACAATGGTGACGATGACAGCGATGATGATAGTGACAACGGCGACGATGATGACAGTGACGACAACGGCGAAGATACCTGGCCGGTCGCGGATTGGTATCCCAGCACCGTACCGGTCTGCAGGATTATTGCGATGGGGGAGATGCAGCTTGAACGGGTGACGTGGGTGAATCCCGACTATGAAGGCAGCCAGGGAGCTACTGGCGGTACAGGTCCCGGCTTTGGTGTTATCGACCCCGATCCTGACTATGAGGGCAGCAGAGGGGCAATCGGTGGTCATGGCCCTGGATTTGGTGTTATCGATTTCAATCCCGACTATGAAGGCAGCCGGGGAGCTATAGGCGGTCATGCTCCCGGTTCTGACATAATCGACCTGGCTGACCCCGATGCAGGGAGCAGCTCGGGAGGGGGCGGCACCCATCTGGGCGGTACGGGTGAAGGTGTATTCCTCTGCGTTGGCGAGCTGGCAATATGCCTTGATTTTAGCGAGTTCCGTTGCTGTCCCGCAACCAACGACAATATTGACGTAGCCAACACTTACGTTTCCGAGCACGAAGGTCAGCAGATGGTCTATTGGAACTACGGAGGAGAGAACCTCGTCTGCCTGGAAGACCAGTGGGTTCCGGCCTACCAGTCAGTCTGCAACCAGGATCAGTACTAGTGTAGGTTTTATCTCGTAATACACCTGTAATAGCAATTCCGCCATGCAGTGTTCAACAGACGAATCCGCAAGCGGGATCGCGTACGGACCCACACTTTGCTGTCCGGTATGCCAGCACATATCAACTGAAATGGGTTCGCCGCCGCAGCGGCTGCAGCGCATCCCCTGGCTGGCGGCCTGCGCCAGCGTCAGGGAGAGATGGCATTCCCGACAGGCGACCGCGGGTTCGGAGAACATGCAAGCCCTCACTGAAGGGAGATCGATTTCTCCCTTCGCTTTCTTCTACGCATTGTACGAACGGTGGTGGTTTTCCTGGCGTGACGCAGCCGTCACGCAA
>Ga0307430_1001491_pt1 | contig 17067 bp, 11 predicted proteins | sample SalMarWE160130MG_FD_202159 | JGI IMG/M metagenome (GOLD analysis project Ga0307430, IMG submission 202159) | Salt marsh sediment microbial communities from the Plum Island Ecosystem LTER, Massachusetts, United States - WE1603-130 | ecosystem: Environmental > Aquatic > Marine > Intertidal zone >... | reverse complement strand
TCAAGCCTTAATCACCCCGAGAGAACTTATTTTTTCTAATGTACTGATTGATGATGATATACCTTACTGGTTAGGTATGGGTAAAGATGTACCGGATAAAGGCATTAATCATTCAGGAGAATGGACTGAAGGGAAGAAAGACAAACAGGACAATGAAATTACCTGCTCCCATAAAAATGCCAGATATACCATAAGGCTAGATGCCTTGAAAAACATTGACCCTAAGGCCAATGACCCCGCAGGTGTACCTGTTCGGGCAATCATCTATGGCGGAAGAGATTCCGATACCACTATACCGGTAGTAGAATCTCTCAGTTGGTCTCACGGAGTTTTTCTCGGAGCTACTGTAGAATCAGAGACTACCTCTGCCACTATCGGTGCCCAGGGAGTAAGGAAACATAACCCCATGGCCAATCTTGACTTTATCTCGGTGCCTTTTAAGACCTACATAGAGAATCACCTAAAGTTTGCCCAGGGCCTTAATGATGTCCCCAAAATTTATGCCACTAATTATTTCTTAAAAGACGAATCCGGTAATTACCTCAATAGTAAACTCGATAAGAAAGTATGGCTTCTCTGGGCCGAAGGGAGAGTCCATAGTGAATTTGAAGCCATCGAAACCCCGGTAGGCCGAATACCCAAATATGAAGATTTAAAAACATTGTTCATCCGTGAACTGGACAAAGATTATACCGAGGCTGAATACCTTCAGCAGTTCTCCCTAAGGGTGACAAAATACTTAGAGAAGATGGAGAGGATGAGTAAGATATTTGAAAATATCCAGATGCCCGCAGCTTTTAGAGAAGAACTAAAAGCACAAACCGAGAGATTAAAATCAGCAAAAACAAAATATGGAGAGGACATAATTTCTCCTTTTCAATTTTAAATATATTTTAAATAAAAAAATGTAAAAAATGTCCCTTTTATCTTTGTTAAATCAAGCAAGATGAGAGGGACATTTTTTATAAAGTAGTTTTAAAGAAATTGTTTCTATTTGTTTATTTGAAAGTTTAATAGAATAAAATATGATTTTAATTAAATATAATAAATTGAAACTATGAAAAAAACTTCTTCTAAAGAGAAAAGGACTATCTAAAAAATTATTTGTAAGTAACATTTTTTAAGGGAGACTTTTCAAGCCTTCATGAACTAAGTGTAAAAGTGGATATTTTAAGTAAAGAATCCATAAAGAGAGACCATTCAAAATAAATTTTGAATTGATTAATTAGATGTGCTATTATTTTTTTGCTAGCTATCACTTTAAAATTAAAAATTTATACTGATATAAAAATACAAACAAAGGAAATTATAGATGATGCAAGACTTAGAAAAATATTTTAAAGAACACCCCATAATTGCTTCCATAAGAAATGATATAGATTTTAAATATGCTCTCAATAGCAAAGTAGCGGTCCTTTTTATCCTCCACGGGGACATATTTAATCTTCCCCGGATTATGAAAGAATGCAAGGAGCATAACAAGCTGGTTTTTTTAGATATAGATCTAATTAAAGGAATTGGTCGAGACAAGGAAGGAATAATATATTTAGCCAAAAAAGAACTTTGTAACGGGATTGTTACCACCAAAAGTAATCTGATCAATATAGCCAAAAAAGAAGGGCTTATTGCTGTACAGCGTCTTTTTTTACTCGACTCCGCTGCTTTGAAGACCGGGGAACAGCTGTTAAAAAATAACCAGCCAGATGCAGTGGAAATTTTGCCCGGGATTGCCGCTCCTTATTTTATAGAGCACATTTACAAAGATTTACTCTGCCCGGTTATTGCCGGCGGTTTAATTTCTGATAAAAGCGAAATAGAGAAATTATTTCAAAGAGGAGTTCTGGCCGTATCTACCAGCAGAAAAGAATTATGGTAAATTTTGTCTTTGAATATTTAGGAGATTGGGTTATAATTAAAATAACTCACAGTATACTTTTTAGAAAAGTAATTCGGAGTTATAATAGATAACTTCAACTTGTGATTTACCAACTACAAATTCCTTTCTAACTAACTACTAGATTAGCGTTGGATACTTGAGGAAGAATTCTATCAGTTCGATATTGTTTACGATGCGGGCGAGCTTTAATCACTTAACTGATAGAGTTATTCAATTCCTCTACTCTTGGCACGCTCTCAGGGAATAGCAATTTTGCATGGGATACTAATTTAAGATGATAGGGGGCGATATATAGAACCAATAAAGGTGTATCAATCGATAAAGTTTCAAAATTATTAAGGAGGTTATAATTTAACTATGAATGCAAGAAAAAGTTTGTTAATTTTTTTAGTTTTCACTTTATGTTTATTGTTGTCAGTGGGAACTGCTTTGGCACAACCGGTAACTATCACTTTCTGGCATGCCATGAGCGGGTCGCGTCTTGGGGTATTAGAGTCGATTATTGAGGGCTTTAATGCCACCCATCCCGAATTTGAAGTTAAGCCGCTATTTACCGGCTCCTATGCGGAAACACTAACCAAATATGTTGCGGCATACCCTAGTAAAACAGGACCAAACATCGTCCAGAGTTATGAAGTAGGTACCCAGACCATGATTGATAGTGGTGCCATTACTCCTGTCTATAAAATCCCTGAAATGTTAGGAGAAACCTGGGATTGGGCACAATATGTTATCCCTATTACTAACTACTATTCGGTCGAAGGGAATCTTTGGTCCATGCCTTTTAACTCCTCTACGGCCATGCTTTACTATAACAAAGATCTTTTTGAAAAAGCCGGACTTGATCCGAATAAGCCGCCTACAACCTGGAAAGAGATGGAAGAGTGTGGAGAAAAATTCCTGGCCAGCGGGGTAGTGGATCATGTCTATTCCACCGGTTGGCCTGATTGGATTTTCGAACAAGCCCTTGCCATTCATGACCATCTTTACGCAGATAATGATAACGGACGCTCCGGATTAGCCACAAAAGTGGTCTTTAATGATGATTTTGGTCAGATGGTATTCGAAACCTGGACAAGGCTGCACGATAAGGGAATTTATATCTTTGGTGGAGCAGAGTACTCGGCAAACACAGCTTTTAATTCTGGGCAGATCGCTATGCTTATCCAGTCTACTTCATCACTGGCTGGCATTATCAAAGCTGCTGAATTTAAGGTTGGCACCAGCTTCTACCCTCGTTTCGAAGGATATCCGGTAGGAAACTCTATTATCGGAGGCGGAAGCCTTTGGGTTACCAAAGGACAAAGCGAAGAAGAACTCCGCGCTGTTTGGGAATTCCTTAAATATCTTGGCCAAAAAGATATTGCTATCCAGTGGCACAAAGGTACCGGATACTTTCCGGTGAGCGGAGCCGCACTTAAAACTTTATTAGACGAGGGTTGGTTCTCGGAAGATCAAGCCTACCTCACTGCTTTCCTTCAGATCCTTTCCGGTAAACGGGATACTGCAGCATCTACCGGAGTCCGTTTAGGACCTTTTGTGGCCATGAGAGAAGATCTTGTATCTGGTTTAGAAAAAGCACTTGCCGGTCAACTTTCTCCGAAAGATGCTTTAAATGAAGCGGCAGAAAAAATGAACCTAAAATTAAAAGATTACTTAGAACTACACGGCAAATAAAAGTATACCGTACTACGGGAGCAAGTTTAATGCTTGTTCCCGTAGTTTTTTAAACTCCTGATGTACCAAAAGGAGAAAGAATGAACGAAGATAAATTTCCCGGACACAAATTTTTACCTTATATACTTATTACTCCTTCTATTGCGGTAATTATAATTTTTTTGATCGGTCCTTTTATTCAAAGTGTATATACATCTTTTTTTGTATCAACCACCTTCGGTACGAACACTATCTTTGTTGGGCTTCGCAATTATATCCGTTTATTTTCTTCCCCAGACTATCTGAACAGTGCTGTGGTTACTTTTAAGTTCGCAGCTTTTGTTATCATTGTCGGGCTTTCTATTGCACTGGCCATTGCTCAATTACTTAACCAGAAGATCAGAGGAGTGGGTTTTTATCAAGTCGCTCTTATCTGGACTTACGCCATCTCTCCAACCATAGCTGGGGTTATTTGGGCTTCAATGTTTGCACCCTCTACCGGCCTTATCCCTTATATTATTTCTAAAATCTCTGGCGGATATACCTTAAATTGGATGACCAACGGCCAGTTAGCGTTATTTATAGTCGCTGCTGCTGCTACATGGAAGATGTTGGGTTATAATATTATTTTTTTTCTGGCAGGATTGCAAAACGTGCCGGATGAATTTTTAGAAGCCGCCCAGATAGATGGCGCAAACCCCTGGAAATCATTTTGGCGTATCACTTTTCCCCTGCTTTCCCCGACTACCAGCTTTTTATTATTTGTTAATATGCTTTATGCTTTTTTCCAGGTTTTTGGGTTGATTGATATTATGACACATGGTGGACCGGGAAATGCAACAGAAATTTTGGTTTACAAGTTATATCGTGATGGTTTTATTCATCTGAATACCGGATCTGCTTCAGCCCAATCCTTTATAATCTTTTTTGTAATTTCTGTGGTAGCTATTATTCAATTGAGAATAGTTACCAAAAAAGCTATTTATTCTCGGTGAGGTAATATTTTATGACAAAAAAAACCCGACACGAAATTTTTATTCATGCAATACTTATTTTATTGGTTATAGTCCTGTCTTTTCCGGTATTTTTCGCTTTGGTTACCAGTACTTTAAGCTTACAGGAGTCCTACCAGTTTCCACCGAAACTTTTACCGGGAAACCAATTTATGAACAATCTTAAAGATGCCTGGGAGCGAATTAACATGGGAAGGCTCTTTTTTAATAGTACTTTGATTTCAGTAGTAGTAGCAATAGTGAAGACTATCCTGGCATTACTAGCTGCCTTCGCCTATACCCACTTTAAATTTCGCGGTCAGGGTCTCTTATTCTCTATGTGTATGATCACCCAAATGCTTCCCCTCCCCGTCCGTATTATTCCAACTTATCAATTAATGGCCAGCTTCAACTGGATAAATTCTTACTATGCTTTGATGGTACCGTTTTTTGCCAGCACAACCGGACTACTTCTTTTTCGGCAGTTTTATATGACTGTGCCTGCAGACCTTCCAGACGCTGCCCGGGTTGATGGAGCAGGCCCCATGCGATATTTCTGGCAAATTTTAATTCCTATCTCCAAGACTAACATTGCTGCACTATTTGTTATAGAATTCATCTTCATGTGGAGTCAGTATCTATGGCCCTTAATTGTCACCACTACCTCTGAAATGCGGGTTATACAAATTGGTATCAAAATGCTCCTGGCCAGTGAACAGATAGCCCCTGAGTGGAATATCATTATGGCCGCCACGGTGATAGCTATGCTGCCTCCGCTTATAGTCCTTTTAGTTTTGCGGAAAAGCTTTGTTGAAGGAATTGCCATGCAGACAGCTAAATAAAAAGAGTAAGGAGTAATTGCTAAATGCGCACACAACTGAACTGTGCCAGCTGTATAATAGATGATTTATGCGGTGCTTTACAGTTAATTCCTTTGGAGGAAAAAATTAAAAAGGAGATCTTAAAGGAATCTTTTCAATTTTTAGCTCGAGAGTTCTCCACAGAAAAAATTCCTTCTTACTTCATCACTGAAGTCCATAGAATTTTAAAGAGGATATCAGGAATCGAAATTCCTTTTAAGGAAAGAAGGGATAAGTGTAACCAGCTGGGAATAGAGATGGCAGAAAAGATTGCTTTGGAAGCAGAGGGGCTGGAGGAATCGGAAAGGTTTTCATTTTTGGTTAATTGGGCTATTGCCAGCAACCATCTTGATTTTCGGACAGTAGGAACCGGTTATGGTTTTCAAATGGCTGAAATAATAGAGGAGCTTCGGTCCTGTGTTTCGGAGGGTTTAAGAATAGATCGGAGGGCTGAAATTTTCCAGATAGTTAAAAGCTCGTCCAAAATACTTTATATTCATGATAACGTGGGTGAAATTGCTTTTGATAAGCTGCTAATTCATGAACTTAGAAGATATGGCAGCTCAGTGACCTCTGTTTTAAGAGGAGGGCCTATAACCAGTGATGCCACCATAGAAGACGGAGAAACGGTAGGCCTCCAGGAGGCTGCCTCGAAAATCATTTTAGCCGGGCCTGATACGCTGGGCATTTCTCTTAATGAAATGTCTGACCAGCTAAAACGAGAACTTCAGACTGCCGACCTGATAATTGCCAAAGGCCAGGCGAATTATTACGCCTTGACCGAATACAGGTCGAAAGTGCCCAGGGAGATTGCCTGTCTTTTTAGAACCAAATGTGAGATTGTATCAAATGAGCTAGGAGAGACAGGAAAAATAAATGTAGCCATTTTGCTCTAAATATAAGAAAAGTTAAAGGTCAATTCGCCAGATTTTTTTAATTTCAGAAAAAATTTATCCTCCCATTGCAATTCAAAAAACCTCTTTATTTAGCTTTAGAAAAATTTTCTATTTCTGTCATTGCAAGGAGTGAAACGACGCGGCAATCTCTATTTCCCCAACCGTCAACCGAAAATTATATCCTCCAAAAAAGAAGGGTTTTTAACAACTAATGCAGTATATAAATAATAGATTGTTTCTACACAAAATCACAATTTTTCTTAAAAAAATTAAGAAAAATCAAACTTTTTTCAATTTTTTCAAATTATTTTACTGATTTTTGCCATACAGTAGTCACAACACTGTGATATAATTATAAAAAATATCTAATTTTAACTAAAAAAGCAGTTAATGAGAAAATACTTAATACTTTAAGCATAAATAGAAATTCATTGTTAAGCATGACATTGCAAAATGAAAATTGCTATTTTAATTGAGGGATAACAATGCCAAAAATTAAAGACTTACCAAAACATAAAAGACCAAGAGAAAAGCTGTCTGAAAAGGGAGCAGAAAACTTAAGCGATGCCGAACTTTTGGCCATCCTTATCCGTACCGGGCGAGCCGGCAAGAGTGCTTTGGATATTGCCAGGGAAACCTTGAAAAAATATCCCTTATCAAAAATTCTGGCAGTTTCAATAGATAATCTTATCGGTATTAAGGGACTGGAAAATACCAAAGCCATTACTATCAAGGCAGCTTTGGAGCTTGGCAGCCGAGCGGTTGGTTCATTTAATGATTCTCTTCCCATCCTCGATTCCGTAAGAGACACTGTTGCCCAGCTTTCTGATTTGCGAGGGAAGCAAAAAGAATATTTTATGGTGCTATATCTCAATGCCCGCAAGCAGCTCATTTATAAAGAGGCTATCTCTATCGGCACGTTGACGGAAACCTTGGTGCATCCCCGCGAAGTTTTTGAACCGGCTATACGTCACTTTACTTCTTCCATTATACTGGCGCACAATCATCCCTCAAAAAACACGGAAGTGTCTGATGAGGATATCAAGCTCACTGAAAAATTGATCCAATCGGGCACGATTCTCGATATTGAAGTACTTGATCATATCATTATTACCGATGATAGTTATATCAGTTTTAAAGAGAAAGGATTACTTTTTAAGTAAATACCGTTAGAGAGTAAACATCTAATGGGGTAAATAAAAACTATGACACAACTTGAAAACATTGAAGCAATCGAAAAAAGACTTTGGAGCGCGGCGGATACACTCCGGGCTAATTCCAATTATGCCAGCAACCAGTATTTTATGCCGGTGATGGGTTTGGTTTTTTTACGCCATGCCTACAGCCGTTATTTAGCGGCAAAAAAAGAGATTATCGCAAGTTTACCTAAAAGATCGGATGGTTCAATGCCGGCTATCACCAAAGAAAATTTTCGTGGCAAATCGGCTATATTTTTACGTCCGCAAGCTGAATTTGATTATCTGGTAGGGCTGAAAGATAGCGATGACCGTGCCAAGGCTGTTATTGATGCGATGGAATTCATTGAAGAAGATAATGAAAGCCTGCGCGGTGTTTTGCCAAAAAGTGAATATCGAGAATTATCAAATGAAATTATGGGTGAGCTTTTACGGGCTTTGAATCCTGAAGAACTGAAAAAAGTTGACGGTGATGTATTTGGCCGTATTTATGAATATTTTCTTACCCAGTTTGCCGATCAAAAAGCCCACGACGGTGGAGAGTTTTTTACGCCGATTTCTCTGGTCTCACTCATTGCCAATGTGCTAGAACCCAAAAGGGGTACCGTTCTGGATCCGGCTTGCGGGAGCGGCGGGATGTTTGTCCAGAGCGCTCGTTTTGTGGAGAATTTGCACGAAAACCCAACCGCAAATTTGAAATTTTGCGGCTTAGAAAAAAACAAAATAACTATTGATCTGGCAAAAATGAACCTTGCTGTGCATGGATTAGATGGCGATATTAAACAAGCGATTACCTATTATGATGATCCGCATAATTTGTATAAAAAAGCCGATTTTGTGATGGCCAATCCTCCGTTTAATGTAGATGAGATTGATGCGGACAAAATCAAAAACGACCCCCGCCTTCCCTTTAGACTGCCCGGAGTAAATAAAAAAGGCAAAGTCAGTAATGGCAACTATGTCTGGATCAGTTATTTTTACAGTTATTTAGCCGAACAAGGTCGTGCCGGTTTTGTGATGTCGTCACAGGCCTCAAGCGCTGGAAATACCGAAGCTAAAGTGCGAGAAAAACTAATCGAAACCGGTCATGTGGATATCATGATTGCCATTCGTTCCAACTTTTTTTATACCCGAACCGTACCCTGCGAACTATGGTTTTTCAATAAATCCAAACCAGCGGAATTTAAAGACAAAGTCTTGATGATCGACGCGCGTAATATCTTCCGCAAGGTGACGCGCAAAATCTATGATTTCAGTCCGGAGCAATTACAAAATATTTTATCTATTATCTGGCTTTATCGAGGTGAAAACAAGCGTTTTCGTGACTTGGTAGTGAATTATATTTCCGCCACACTTAATGAAGCCGTGCAAAGCATCGCTCCGATACACGGCTATGAAACTATTTTTGCTAAATTAAATAAAGAACTTCAGCCGTTTTTGGCTACACTTCCTAAAGACCTGCCTGCCACGACGATTACAGCACAGGCAGGTGGAAAACAAGCGGAAACAGTAAAAGAATTAACCGACTGTCTGCAAGCGTACAAAAATAGTAGCCAAACATTTACAAAACTGGCACAAGAAAAAAGTACCTGGTGGGGAAAGCAGGACCCTAACAACATTAAACTTACCGAAGCTCTCAAAGAATTAGAACCGTTGGCCGAGGAAAACAATAAGCTGATTAAAGAAGCCGAACTATTGTATCGACTTGCTAACCGTTTGATTGACGTATGCTTGAATACCTACAATGCCAAAGAGAGCGATAAGTGGAATACCAGAGAGATTACCAACCTCAAAAAACAAACCGAAGAGGCGCGAGACACAGTGGTAAATCAATTGAAACTTGCCCGCTATTTTTATCACCAAGCGCAGTGGCTGGTGGAGCGATTTCCGGAAGTTAAACTGCGCGATGTGGAAGGATTGGTGAAGCTGGTGGATAAAGCCGAGCTTAAAGAAAATAACTGGAGCCTGACGCCTGGAAGGTATGTAGGTGTAGCACCAGAGGAAGAAGATCCGGACTTTGATTTTAGTGAAACTATGCGCACTATTCATGCTGAGTTGGAAGACCTGAACACCCAAGCCACAGATTTGGCGAAAAAAATTAGTGAAAATTATAAGAAGTTAGGAATATGAAATCTCAAATAGTAAATATTAATAACATAGCTTCCGTGAAAGGTGGAAAACGATTACCCAAGGGGCATGAATTTATAACTACTCCAATAAAGCACCCTTATATACGGGCTCGAGATATTGGGAATGGAAATATTGAAGTAAAAGAACCTGTTTATATTGCTGATTCTACCTTCCAAAAGATAAGACAATATACAGTTAAGAATAATGATATTGTAATTACAATTGTTGGTGTGAACATTGGGGATGTAGGTATAGTTACGGAAATATTAGATGGAGCCAATTTAACAGAAAATGCAGCTAAAATTAGCACTAATATAAATGTTTGTAATCCAAATTTTTTATTATGTCAACTAGCAACACCACGAAATAAGTTTAAATTTCAACAAATTGCTGCGGGGGCTGCACAGGGGAAACTTGGACTATTTAAAATTAAAGATTTCAAAATACTTTTGCCCCCGATAAATGCACAAAAGAATATTGCAGATATTTATTTTACCTTTACTAACCTCATTAACATCAATCGCCGCCGAATACAGCTTTTGGAAGAATCGGCGCGGCTTTTATTTCGCGAGTGGTTTGTGTATTTCCGTTTCCCGGGACATGAGAAGGTGAAGATTGTAAAAGATGGTATCAGTAAAGCACCAAAAGGATGGGGCAAGGAAAAAGTTGTAAATGTAGTTAAACGAGTAACTCCAGGAGAACTGTATGATCAAGCATCCGCCGAATCTACTGGAATTGTGCCAATTCTTGATCAAGGACAAAGTGGCATCATTGGTTATCATAATAACGAACCATCAGTAATAGCTTCACTTAATAATCCAGTTATTGTTTTTGCCAACCACACATGTAACCAAAGAATCATCCACTTTCCATTCTCTGCCATACAAAATATTTTCCCTTTCTTACCGAGTGATGAAAATTATAGAAATATTTACTGGCTACATTATGCAACTGACAATTTAGTTCAACTTAATGCATACAAAGGGCATTGGCCTGAATTTATGGCTAAAAATATAATATTACCACCAGCAGATTTATGTGAAAAGTTTGGGAATATTATTAGCATGATCCATAAGCAATTATTCTATCTATCAATCCAAAACCAAAAACTCGCCCAAGCTCGGGATTTATTATTGCCGCGACTGATGAGCGGCGAGATTGAGGTATAAAATTATGAAAAAACTACCTGATAATCAAATCGCTTTTTATCAATCACCGGACGGTTCAGTGAATATTGAGGTATTGTATGCCGAAGAAAATATTTGGCTTACCCAAAAGAAAATGGCAGAACTTTTTGACACTACGCCTCAAAACATTACCCAGCATCTCAAAAACATCTATGCAAAGGGCGAAGCTGACCAAACGGCAACTTGTAAGGATTTCTTACAAGTTCAAAAAGAAGGGGAAAGAGAAGTCAAAAGAAATACATCCCTTTATTCGTTAGAAGCTATTATTGCCGTTGGTTATCGGGTAAATTCCGAACGGGGCACCCAATTTAGGCTGTGGGCAACAGAAATTCTCAAAAGTTACATACACAAAGGCTATGCGTTAGACAGCGACAGGTTCAAATACGGCTCCCGTTTCAGCGCCAGATATTTTGATGAACTCTATGAGGAAATCAAAGATATCCGCTCCAGCGAGCGGATGCTCTATCAGAAAATTACTGATATTTATGCCACGGCCATAGACTATTCACCCAAAGCGTACGAGAGTAAACAGTTTTTCGCGACAGTACAAAACAAACTTCATTTTGCCATTACCGGAAAAACAGCAGCAGAAATTATCCAAGACCGCGTGAGTAGTAAAAAAGATAAGATGGGGCTTACATCGTGGAGAAGATCTCCCAACGGTAAAATTATGCCCAGCGATGTAGTTATCGCTAAAAACTATTTGGGCAAAAAAGACCTTACCGAGCTCAATAGAATCGTCAATATGTATTTGGATTATGCTGAGATGCAGGCTGCTCGCAGTCGAGCAATGACCATGAAAGAATGGATAGAAAAGCTCAATGCTTTTTTGAAATTCAGTGAACACGAGATTTTGATCAATGCAGGCAAGATTAGCCATGAAGTTGCAGAAGAACTTGCATTAAAAGAATATGAAAAATATCGGGTAATACAGGACAAAAACTATGTTTCCGATTTTGATCGCGAAGTCAAAAAATTACTTGATTCAGAGAATAAAAAATTATGATCTATTTAAACGAGGACACTTTAGTTCAACAAACAACTACTGATTACTTAAAAAATAATCTCGATTGGAATTCGGTGTATGCCTACAATCAGGAAACATTTGGAGCCGATGGTCTATTGGGCAGAAATTCCGACCGTGAGGTGGTGCTCACGCGTTATCTGAAAGAAGCTCTTAAAGAATTCAATCCGGGATTTCCGGATACCGCCTATGATGAAGCCGTGCGTCAAGTTGTGGATTACTCCCAGAGCCAGTCAATGCTTTCTTCCAATTTTGATAAATACAAACTATTTAAAGACGGTGTGCTGGTTTCTTTTCAGGGTAAAGATGGAGAGATAAAAAAAGAGAGACTCAAGATATTTGATTTTACTGAAGCGGCCAACAATCACTTCTTGGCAGTAAGGGAATTGTGGGTGCAGGGAGATTTATACCGCCGGCGGATTGATATTGTAGGGTTTGTAAACGGCATCCCGCTTTTGTTTGTGGAATGCAAAAATATTCATAAAGACCTCAAACAGGCTTACCAAAGAAACTTTGCTGATTACAAAGACACTATCCCGCACTTCTTTCATCATAATGCGATAATCATGCTTGCCAATGGCGAAAAAGCCAAAATCGGCACCATTACTGCTGGTTTTGAGCATTTTCATGAGTGGAAGCGTTTGTCGGAATCCGATCATGGTGTGGTGGATATGGAAACTCTTCTGAAGGGTGTTTGCGGCCAGAAAAATTTCATGGATATATTTGAAAATTTCATTGTCTATGATGATTCCAGCGGTAAACAAATAAAAGTGCTGGCGAAAAATCACCAGTATCTGGGCGTTAATCAAGTCATTAAAACCCTGAATGATCCCCATAGAGTCAAAGGAAAACTTGGCGTTTTCTGGCATACACAAGGTGCAGGAAAAAGTTATTCCATGGTGTTTTTTACTACCAAGGTGCATCGTAAAATCGGAGGCAATTATACTTTCTTGATCTGCACCGATCGTGATGATCTGGATACCCAAATATATAAAACCTTTGCCGGATGCGGTGTGGCGGATAACGACAAAACACCCTGCCGACCCAGCAGCGGCAGACATTTGGCAGAACTCATGAGTCAACAAAAGGCCTATGTTTTTACCACCATTCAAAAATTCAACCAAGAAGTTGACCCGAATGAAGGCTATACCAGGCGTGATGACATTATTGTGATCACCGACGAAGCGCACCGCACTCAATACGGCACTCTTGCTTTAAATATGCGCAATGCCTTGCCAAAAGCCAACTTTATCGGATTTACAGGAACACCGTTATTTAAAGATGATCAGATTACCATGCAGGTCTTTGGTGACTATGTTTCCACCTATGATTTTCAACGATCGGTAGAGGATAAATCAACTGTACCGCTCTATTACGATTCGCGGGGTGATACTCTGGGTGTAGCTACCAATGATATCAATGAGCGGATTGCCGAAAAACTGGAAGAAATTGAAATTAATGATATCGATGTTAGCCAGCGACTGGAAAGAGAACTGAAGCGCGAGTATCATATCGTTACTGCGAAAAAACGTCTCAATCAAATTGCCAAAGATTTTGTCGATCACTATACTACCTCTTGGGAAGCCGGAAAGGCGATGTTAGTGTGCATCGATAAATTAACCTGTGTGCGGATGTTTGAATTGATCGAACAATACTGGGATCAAAAAGCAGAGGAAATCAGAGAATCCTGGAACATGGCGGCGAGAGAAGAAAAGGATTATTTTTCCAATCAGCTCATCTGGATGAAAGAAACCAAGATGGCAGTAATTGTAAGTGAGGAGCAAGGTGAGGTAGAGAAGTTTAGAAAATGGGGTTTTGATATCACGCCTCATCGGCGGCTTATTAAGCATGGCTTTGAACTCTCCGATGGAACGCGAATTGATGTGGATTCTGCTTTTAAGAAAGAAGAACATCCTTTTAGAATTGCCATAGTTTGCGCGATGTGGCTGACCGGGTTTGATGTGCCGAGTTTGGCAAACCTTTATTTGGACAAGCCGCTCAAAGCCCATACGCTGATGCAGGCGATTGCCCGCGCCAACCGAATTAACGGTGATAAAAACAATGGGTTGATTATCGATTATTGCGGCATCCTCAAGAATTTACGCAAAGCACTCGCTACCTTTACCGGTACAGGCGATACCGGCAGAACAGGCGGCTTTGGGCCGGGCGAATTGGATCCAACCAGAACCAAAGAAGAATTACTTGAAGAGTTAAAACAAGCGATTGGCTTAGTATGTGATTTCTTGAGTGAGCGAAAAGCGCCGCTTGATGCAATCATCAAGGCAAGCGGATTTGAGAGAAACAAGGCAATTGTTGCGGCTAAAGAAGCAGTGAACGAAAATGATGAAACCAGAAAGAAGTTTGAGGTCATGTGCCGTGAAGTATTTATTAAATTCAAAGCCTGTCTGACCATTCCCGGAATAAATGCTTATCGTAACCAATACAACGCGATAAATATCATCTACAAAAGCCTGCAAAAAGACATTGAACGAGCAGATATCAGCGATATCATTAAAATGCTGCATAAAATTATTGATGAGTCGATTACCGTTACGCAGGGCAAAGGAAAAGAACCCAACAAGCCGTATGATATCAGTAAAATTAACTTTAAAAAACTGCACGTGGAATTTGTACACGACTTTAAGAAATCGAAAGAGAAAAATACCATCGTGCAAAGTCTTAAAAGCATGATTGAGAAAAAACTGGAACAGCTCATCCATAGAAATCCTCTCCGAACTGATTTTCAAGAACATTATGAAAAAATAATTGACGAATATAATAAAGAAAAAGATCGCCAAAATATTGAAGCCACCTTTGAAGCATTATTGAAATTTGTGCAAGAGTTGGACGTGGAAGAAAGCCGAGCAGTGCGAGAGGGGCTGGATGAGGAGACGCTGGCTATTTATGACCTTTTAGTAAAACCAGATTTAAAACCCCAGGAAATCCAAAAGATAAAGAAGGTAGCCCAAGGACTGCTAAAAACACTGAAAGGAAAGTTAAAAGATATGTATAAGTTCCAAGACAAAGAGCCAACACGAGATGCCGTAAAAGTTTTAATTAGAAATTTCTTATGGGACGAAAAAACCGGATTGCCTGTAGAGAATTACTCTCAAAATGATGTATATAAAAAAGCCGAAGCTGTTTTTTATCATGTATTTCGTGCGTACCCGACTGTACCATCGCCATACTATGCCTCGGTGGCAAGTTAGGGAGTGGTATAGGGGAGCACATCCCATTTTTTTTCTAATTAATATTTAACTTTTTAAATTAGATAAATAAGGAAGTCCCCTGACATACAAGAAGTTTCTCCATCTGGCTTTTTAAGATAAGTAAGGAAGAGAGAGTAGGGCGGATGTCGGAATATTAAAAGAGAAGGGGGTAGAGGTTAAAATTATGAAAAAATTAAAAGCAGATCTGGAAATGATTGCTAATGCCATGGAAGATGTAGCTCGAATGGATATGGATTACTATCTTGATAAAGAAACAGGAGAGGTTATTATTACCTCAGAGGAAATATTTGGATATGCTGAAGAAGATGAAGATAAGCTAAGAGAAGATTTACCTGATTGGCAGAAAGAGGATATTAAATTAGCCCAGGATATATTATTTAATAACCCTGATCGTTATATTTGCATCCCCGAGAGGCCATCATATGAAGGATATAATTTAATGGTTGAATTTGCCGAGAAGGTAGAGGATGAATTATTGAGGGAAAAATTGTATATATCTTTAGATGGAAAGGGAGCTTTCAGACGTTTCAAAAATGTAATAGCAAATTATCCGGATTATGGGGGAAAATGGTTCAAATTTAGAGATGAACGGCTGAATAAAGAAGTTATTGAGTGGTTAAATAGTATCGGAATCGAACCTGCGTAGAGAACGATCACTGTTGGAGTTAAACCCTTGACATTTAATATATTTAGCAATTCACCAACTATCCAATTTGATTTGTTAACAAAAAAATTTAAATTTTTATGCATTATGCAAAAAATATATAGAATAGAAAGTAGGGAACTATTATGAAACTCGATACCAAAATCATTGACTTTATTATTGACATAATGGAATTTTGTGAAAGAGACCCTTATTTATCTAAAGAATTAATCAAAGAAAGAGAAAGATTTTTTACTACCACCCCTGAGTTGTATTACAAAACATTTGAAGAAATAAATTCCGTCGAGCAGAGGTTTGCCGATTATTATATTTTTACTTGTGTTTCTCAATATTATGAAACGAGTCCCTTAGAAGTTTTTTTATCCAAGGATTTATTTAAATATAATAAAAAAGACCAAAATATCCTCCTGGGATTTAAAAATGATATTTTTGATATCTTTAACATTGTCAAAGTTGCGGTCGGTTCTTATTTTATAGCTAAGAATTTTACTTCTAATAAAGAATATAAAGTGTGGGAAAGTAATGCTACCTATCAAATCAAAGAAGGAGATCATGTTGTAGGACGCATTTTGCCCTATGAAACAGATTATGCTTTATGTAATTTCAATATATTATGTCCAAAAGATTTTACCTATTCATTAAAAAGATTACAGAGAAATGATCCTTTTGAGATCATTCATTCAATTACACCTTTAATGATAGAGAAAGAAATTTACCAGGCATGCCAAAATTATAATGTAGAGGAAAACAGTCTGGAATTTGTAGAAAAAAAGCTAAAACATTTTTTAAAAAAGTATTTAGGAAAAAAAGCGCCCTCTATCAAAAATCTTAGAAAGAAGATAAATAAAATTACCGATCCTTTTCCTCTATTGAGAGAATTGTCGGGAGAATTTGATTTTTCCTCTGATGATGAATTAATAGAATTTCAGAAAATATTTATGGATTTCTGGAATCTTTCTTCTCGTGATGAATTTCAGGGAGAATCTCCCCAGGAAGTTAATGAACAGAGTATGGGACCACAGGAAAGAGAATTGATTCTGGATTTAATGCGCCAGATTCAATCGAACATTAATCCGAATAATTTTTCCAATCAAGAAGAATTAGACAAAGCGATTAAGAAATATCAGGATCAATGGCTTCAACAACCCCAGGAAGAGCTTGACCGCAAAACTCCCTGGGAAGTAATTTTAGATGAAAGAAAAAGATTGGGCAGCCCTAGAAAGGGTTTCACCTTTTCAATGACTATAACACCTGTAAGCTGTGGAATGAAGGAAGAATATATTGATTTAACTGATTTAAGCAAAAAAGATAGTCCTCTGGCAGAAGATTTAGAAA
>Ga0307430_1001490_pt1 | contig 17069 bp, 14 predicted proteins | sample SalMarWE160130MG_FD_202159 | JGI IMG/M metagenome (GOLD analysis project Ga0307430, IMG submission 202159) | Salt marsh sediment microbial communities from the Plum Island Ecosystem LTER, Massachusetts, United States - WE1603-130 | ecosystem: Environmental > Aquatic > Marine > Intertidal zone >... | reverse complement strand
CGCTGGCGTGATGACTGCCCTTATCGGTCAGAAGGTGGCCACGCTCTCGCTAGCAGAGATCGACCATCCGAGCGGAAACTTTGACCCAGAGATCTACAGACTCGTCTGCGAGATAGCAAATTAGATCACTCGATCGTCTGTTGTGCTAGGGCGATCGCTCCGTATTCCACTGCCATCTTCCCTAACGGGGTGATCTGTACCGTAGGGGGAACTACGTTTAAGTGGTGGAGCATCTCTTTGTGCATCGGTTCGACAAGGTGAGGATGTGCGATTGCGATGCTTCCGCCGAGGGTGATCACGTCAGGGTCGTAAGCGTTGGCGATCGCGGCGAGGACAATCCCCCCGTAGTGGGTCATCTCCCAGATGACCGCGCGCGCGATCGGGTCTCCCATCTTCTCCGCCTGAAAGATGAGGGGAGACTTAACGAACCGCAGAAGCGAGGAGGGGTCCTCTCTATCGACTGTCTGGTCAGCGCGTGTAGCCGCATCCGTTGCCAGTTCGATCAAGGGAAGCCTCTCGGGGAGCTTCTCCGTGAGTAACCGGGCCCTGGCGTTGCTCTCTATCCCGTTCCCAGAGCAGTAGGCCTCTGCACAGCCATCGTTTCCGCATCCGCAACGGAGCCCTCCCTCTTTGACGAGGATGTGCCCGATCTCAGCCGCGTTCCCGTCCTTCCCGCGGAGAAGGTGGCCGCCAGTCCACACTCCCGCCCCGAGCCCGGTGCTCAGCGTGACGTATACCAGGTGCAGACGTCTCTTATCCACGGTTTTCTTTCCCACCCCGTAGATGACCTCGCCCAGAACGGCGGTGTTGCAGTCGTTCTCTAGCCGAATCGAGGTCGAAAAGGCGGCCTGAAGCGGCTCTGTCAGTGGAAGGTAGATAGGCTCACACGGAAGACCCGCAGGAATCGGAGGGAGATGGGTATTAGGGGAGTTGATGACGGCTCCATCCTGCAATGGCCCTGCCGAACCGATCCCGATTGCGGTGAGGGTGGAGATATCGGCGGCATTAAGGAGTCGGTCAAGCATTCGCTCTATCTGCGTCGCGATCCCGTAGTAGGCGGTCCCGTCGCGCCACTGCTTAAAGAATCCTTCTTGGGGGCGCAGTGGTTTCTCATCACGCGCGATGATCGCACCCGCGTGATCGGCGATCAGCACCCGCACCTTGCTCCCCCCAAGGTCCACTCCGCCGAAATAGCCTCTCTCCATACTGCCCTCCGCCTGGTAAGTTTATCCTTCCTTAGTAAGGCTCATCTTGCGGATGCCGCCCATGCAATTGCTCTCTTGCCTCCTGCAATTCACAGGGCCACCTCCTATCTCATCCTAAAAGTGTAGCGGCCCTTTAGGCAAAGAGCACGGGGATTTGTCTTGGAACTTGGGGGCTTTGACATTACATGTGTGGGCTATTGGTGAGCTGATCCAGACTTTCGCTGCTTAAGGGAAAGGGCTCTTCCCTTCGTTGGGTTGCGAACACCGGTAACCTCTTGGTCTTTGCCCTCAAGGTATGGTAAAACTTACGAGTGGACTGTACCAAGTAGTGGAGGCGCAATGGGCGTAAGTGATTGGAAATACGAGGTCGACAAAGAAGGCGCATTGCCGATCTATCACCAGTTGAAAGAGATAATCAAGCGGGAGATCGGACAGGGAAGGATCAAGCCAGGTGATCGCATTCCTACTGAGTATGAGCTGTGCGAGCAGTTTTCGATCAGCCGAACACCCGTTCGTCAAGCCTTGGCTGAACTGGTCCATGAGGGCCTTCTCGTACGTCTCCGTGGCCGTGGGACCTTTGTCAATGGTTATTCTTACTTAAACGTGAGACCAGTTAAGGCCATCATCCCCGAAAAGCGGTGGAGTCCGCCTCTGGAGAGGGCCGTAGAGATTTGGAATAGAGAGAATCCAAGCTCACGTGTAAAGCTCGACATTTCCATCGTTGGTTACCCCCAGTTTCGATTCAAAATTATCGCTGCTGTAGCCCGGGGGAAGGCTCCCGATTTAGCTTTGATCGATTCCGTCTGGATGGCGGAGTTCGCTGAGTTGGAGTTTCTCCAACCTTTGGATGAGCTTGACCGAGAATGGATCGAGCGGGATTTCAAAAGGGACTTCTTCCCCTCCTTTGCCACTAATTCTTTTCGCGATCACGTATACGGGATTCCACCTGAGGCCGATGTAGCTGGAGTCTGGTTTCGTCGGGATTGGTTTGAGCGAGAAGCAATCAGTCCTCCTCGAAACTGGGGGGAACTGCTCAGGGTCACCCAGCACTTCAAAAAGGGCAAGGTCAAGAGCAGGTATGGCTTAAGCGATTACCCTCTGGCTTTTCCCGGGGGGCTGGAAGCCGGTGAGACGACTTCATATATCCTGCTTCCCCTCCTCTGGTCAGCGGGAGAGGAAGTCTTCATTAATGGAAAGATCGTCCTGGGAGAGGGGGCCCGTCAGGTCGTTTCCCTTCTCGTTGAGTTAGTGCACAGATATAACGTTGCAGCCCCGGAGGTCATCTCCTACGAATGGAATAGATCCCCGATTCTGTTCGGGCAAGGGCAGACAGCCCTCTCTTTTGGTGGCAGCTACGAGAAATCGATCATCTGCCAAGCCGCCGGTTGGGGAGAGGAGGAGTTCAAGGAACGGGCCGATTTCATCCCTTTTCCAGCTGGACCGAAGGGGATTTCGACGACCATGGTCAGTGGGATGGTCTACTCCATTTTCCGCCAATCTAAGGCTCTTCACCAAGCTCTGGAGCTCCTGAAGCGGGCTGTATCCCCTGAAGTGATGAAGGATTTCTGTTGCTCCACGGGCCAGAACCCCTCCAGGATCTCGGTGGCTCAAGCCCTCGATCCCCAGGAGGACTGGTTTCTCTACCGCACTTCCAACCTCCTCTACAACGCTCGAGTTCGTCCACCAATACCGGAGTATGCAGCCGTTTCAGAACAATTGAGGGCGATGATGGAAAACGCTCTGTCCGGTCGAATGACGGTGGAGGAAGCGGTGGGGGGAGCTGAGCAGGTCATCGATGCGATCATGTCTCGGAAGTAGAGAAGCCATTTGGGTTACGACGGGATCTTAAGCATTCCCTCTTGACAAGACCTCCAATATACGGTATAAATGTAATGACATAGTTACAAATAAGGAGGTGAGGAAGTCATAGGAAGCCACTCCACTAGAAAATTTAGGCTTCAAAATCCAAAGGAGGGAAGAGCGAATGAACTGGCGAAGATCTGTATCTTTGATGTTGGTGTTGGCACTGTTTGCCGGTGTGGCCCTTATGGGGGTTGCACAGGCTGATCCCGAAGCGCCCGTACTTGAAATCTATCACTGGTGGACCTCAGGGTCAGAAAAGGCTGCGATAGGCGCGCTTGTCGACGTTTACAGGGAGATGTATCCTGGCGTGATAGTGCTGGAGAGCCCGGTAGCTTGCGGGGGTGGAATAACGATGCGGGAAGTTATCCACACCTTGATGCTCGCCGGGGAAGCCCCGGACTCGTTCCAGAGCTACCCATTCGGCCTGGTACCCTACTGGGAAGCAGGCATGCTCGATCCGATAGACGAGGTCTGGACGGAAGAGGTTAAAAGCGCTGTGCCGGATGTTGTAGAGGATATGTGCAAGATGCCTGACGGGCATTATTATGCCGTTCCGTGCGGTGTTCAACAGGCAGGCGTTATCTTTTACAATAAACATGTTTTCGCTGAATATGACCTACAAGAGCCTCAAACCTGGGATGAATTCTGGGCGGTATGCGATGTCTTAAAGGCTGAAGGGATAGATCCTATAGCCTTGGGAGACAAAAACGCATGGCCGCTGACATACATCTTCAGGGCGATCACAGCTAGCGAGGGGATCGAATACTACGAGGACTTCATAAACGGGATGGTCGTTTCCTCGGGTATCCCCGAGCTCGTAGATTCGTTGACGAAGCTCAATAAAGTCTTAGACTACGTCAACGCGGACCACGCTGCCTTGACCTGGGATGAAGCAATGGGACGTGTAGTCACAGGAGAAGCGGCGATGAGCATTATGGGTGACTGCGGGGCAGGGGAATTTATAGTTGCAGAAAAGAGTTACCCTGATGACTTCGACGTGTTCTATGTCCCCGGAGCACAGGATATATTCGGGGTTAGCCTAGATGTTTTCGCTCTCCCCAAGGGCGCTGAACACCCGACGAACGCCATGAACTGGTTTAAGACCATTGCTACTGCACAGGCTCAGAGCGCATTCGCCGGGCCCAAAGGCTTCATACCAGCGCGGACCGATGCAACCATGGGTGCAGGTTTCTCCGACTATCAACGGGATGAGTCTGCGATGCATTTCCAGTCTGCAACGTATTACCGCCCTGGCATGTGGAGCGGTGCGCCCCCGGCGTTCATGGGCAAACTAACCGATATCATCTCCGATAAAATCGGGGTAAAAAGAGACGTAAGTGGAGCAGCAAGCGCGATAGCACTCCTTGAAGCGCAAACTGAGTGGCCAAGGTCTTGGGATCTTACTCCTTAATGGATAGGGAGTAGAGACCGATCTGAAAGGTGTGGGTGGCTCATTTGGACTTTGGAAGTTTTCCTCCTTGTGAGTCACCCCTTGCTTTATATATTGCATAGAAAAACATTTTATTGAGCAACGGGGCAATGATAGGAATCTTCAAAATAGCTGGCTCGATTTTGGGCGACCATGAAACTTCTTAAGGCGGTTGGATTGAACCCGAAGACGAAGGAAAAGATAATCACTACGCTTATCGTTCTGCCACCCCTTATGAGCATATTCTTCTTTTTCTATGGCTTCAGCGGGTGGAATTTTTTCATATCCCTTACCGATTGGGAAGGCTTTCTTCCCACTCAGAATCTGGTGGGTTTTAAGAATTATGTGGCCTTATTCCACGATCCGTTATTCTGGACGTCATTGCAGAATAACTTGTTGTTAATCCTGATCTTTGTCCCCGGCGTTATCCTTATAGGTCTTATCTTAGCTGTGTTGTTGGATCAAAAAGTAAGGGGAGAGGCCCTCTTTAGAACCATCTATCTGTTGCCCTTTGCCCTCTCGTTTGTAGTTACCGCAGCTCTGTGGGCGTGGATGTATAGTCCGCGGGTGGGAACCATAAACGTTTTATTGGAGCAACTTGGCCTTGGATTCCTCAAAAGCGGGTGGATTACCGATCCAAGTATAGTTATGTACTGTATTATTGCAGCCCTCATATGGCAATTTGCTGGATACTCAACGATAATCTTCTTAGCCGGAATAAGATCCATCCCCGGATCTCAGATAGCGGCGGCGAAAGTGGATGGCGCTTCTACCTTCACCTTATATAGGCGCATTGTCCTTCCCCAATTGAAAGCATCATTTGTGACTGCATTTATTATATTTATGTGTTTTGCTCTAAAGGCATTCGACTTTATTTGGGTATTGAATAGAGGGGGTCCGGGATACTCTTCCCATATCCTGGGGGTGTCAATGTATAAGGAAACCTTTGGCTTCGACAAATTCGCCTACGGGGCCGCCTACGCCACGATAATACTCGTGTTGAGTCTCGTCATCGTTGTACCGTTTTTGTGCCGCGTATATAGGAGGGAATAAGAGTGAGGATTTCCAAGCCCAGTCGCGTAATGCTTTACAGCCTGCTTGCACTTTTTGCGTGTCTTACCCTTCTCCCGTTCTGGAGTTGTGTTGTAACAGCTTTAAAGACTTCAAAAGAGGTGGTCCTCACAACCCCAGTCACGCCCCCCCTACATCCAACGCTGGCCCCGTTGATGGAATCCTTCAACTATTTAAGAAGACCGTTGTTAAACAGCCTTGTTCTCGTGGGATCAGGCACGGTGGTCTCCTGTTTTTTTGGGTCCATCCTCGGATACGTTTTCTCTAAGCGTAAAGTCCGAGGCTCTACCCTTTTATTTGTTTTAGTCATTCTCGGCTTGTATATTCCACCCCAAGTACAGCTTATACCTATGGTTCGGGTCATCTCAAAAATAGGGCTCCATGGTGACTTGGGCGCACTGGTTTTATTGTACATGGTGTTTGGTATTCCCATGTGTACCTTTATCTTCAAAACTCTCTATGATGAAATTCCCGATAGTTTTATAAGAGCAGCCAAAGTGGATGGGGCTGGGACATGGACAATATACCGTCGGATAATACTGCCTCTCTCTGTGATTCCTTTTGTGGTCGCAGCCCTTCTTCAGGTAACTATAATCTGGAATGATTTCATTTGGGGATTGGTGTTAACTACTGGGATAAGAAACCTACCAGTTACGGTAGCGATGGCGAACCTGAAGGGGTCCTTTGTGGCTGAGTGGAACCTGCAAATGGGGGGAGCGTTATGGATTGCATTGCCCACGTTGATTATCTTCGTATTCTTAGGGAAATACATAATGCGCGGCTATGGGGCAAAGTAGGGGGCATTTGAATGGCTAGTTTGACTATAAAAGGCTTAACAAAAAGATATGGCGAGATAGTAGCCGTCGAAAAACTGGATCTAGAGGTAAAAGATAAGGAGTTTATCGTATTGGTGGGGCCCTCCGGGTGTGGCAAGACAACGGTTCTTAATAGCATCGCTGGCTTGCTTGAGATAAATGAAGGAGAGATTTGGTTTGGAGATGAGTTGGTAACCGCTCCGGAACACGACATATTTAGAATCCCGCAAAAGAGGGAAGTGGCGATGGTATTTCAAGACTACGCCATTTACCCTCATATGACCGTGTTTGGCAATATCGCTTTTCCTTTAGAAATTAGGAAAGTCAAGAAACGTGAGATCGAGGCAAGAGTAAAGAAGGTCGCTCAACTGTTGAAAATTGATAACCTGCTGGGTAGAAAACCAAAGGCGCTCAGCGGTGGCCAGAGACAGAGAATAGCACTGGGAAGAGCGATGGTCAGGGGACCTAGAATCTTCTTGCTGGACGAGCCCTTTGCAAACCTCGATGCCAAGCTAAGAGTTCACGCAAGGATGGAACTGAAAAAGCTGCAACAGGAGTTGGAGGTAACCGCCATATTTGTCACTCATGACCAAGTAGAGGCAATGACAATGGGCGATAGAATCGCTGTCATGAACGATGGTTCCCTGGAGCAGATAGGCACGCCAGTTGAATTATATCATAATCCCAGAAATACCTTCGTCGCTAAGTTTATCGGGAGCCCGCCCATGAACATGTTGGATGGAACCCTGATAGAGAAGAATGGAGATATTGCGATCGATCTAGGGTTTTTCGTCTATGGGCTTTCAGGAAGGATGAAAGAGCTGACAAAAAAAGCCAAAATGTTGAAGGTAGCCTTAGGAGTGCGCCCGGAGGAAATCGCAATTATGAAAGAGGGTACAAAGAACTCCTTTGAAGCAAAAGTCGTCTACATGGAGCTCGTAGGAAAGGAATCCAACGTTCACTTGGAGGCGGCGGGGAACCCTTTTATCGCGATAAGAACTTCCACCCAAGATCTGAAGGTCGGGAGTAAGGTTTGGGTTTCCTTTGATGAACAAAAGATTCATATCTTTGATCAAGAATCAGGGAAAGTGGTGCTTTGATGCGTGGAGGGAGCTATGAGAATTTCGAGAAGAATTGCAAGTTTGGCTATTAGCGTTGGGGTGTCTGGTGGCCTTTTTTACTATTTATCGGAAACATTAATGCAGTGGAGGATAGTATTTTCTGTTCTTATGTTCCTTGCTGCTTACATCATGCTCGATGGCTTCCTGAGACGTGCCTAGCAAATATGATTAGGGTTTGAAGACAGATTCAATTCCAAACACGGAGGCAACAAGGTGAACGATAAAAACATAAGACTCGCGCTAATTCAGATGGATTGTAGATTAAAGGACAAGGTCTACAATATTGGTAAGGCGATAAGATTCATGCGAGAACTTCAGGGACAAGTTGATATCGCATGCCTGCCAGAGTTTTTCACTACTGGCTTTAGCCTGGATTTAATCGGGAATGATTTCTATGAGCTTGCAGAGACCGTACCCGGTGAGACAACCGAACAGATAGGCAAGAAAGCAAAAGAATATGGTTTGGCAGTCGTAGGCAATATTGTAGAGAAAGATCCTTTATGCGAAGAAATCCTTTATGATACCGCCTTTGTTATCGATAGTGAGGGCGAACTGACTGGTAAATATAGGAAATTTTATCTTTATCCATCAGAGCATCAATATTTTAAGCAGGGAAAGGATTTTCTCGTCTTTGATCTGGGAGCGGTTAGAATAGGAATCGCCATCTGCTACGATCATGCCTTCCCAGAGTTGTTTCGGGTCTTTGCTCTCAAAGGGGCCCAGATTGTTTTTATCCTGTCAGCGGTTCCAACAGGATATGAGTACCTTTTGAACCTGCGGGCAAGGGCGAGGGCCCAGGACAACCAAATCTTCATCGCTCACGTAAACAGAGTGGGAAAAGAAGGGGATGCCCAATATTGCGGCTTGAGCAAAGTGGTCAATCCTAAGGGAGAGGTCGTTGCTGAGGCCTCCGCGGACCAAGAGGAGGTATTGTGCACAGAGATAGATCTTGATTTAATTTCAAAGGAGAAAAGACAGGAACGAGTCTTAAAAAGTCTAAGGCCTGAGATTTACGAATACTTATCCAAACTGCTACAATAGGAGGAATCTGCTATAGATAAAATGAATTCCAAAAGCATCGTCTGTTTCCCTTTCAAGAGCGAAGATATAGGAATCTTTACTAAGAATATTCGTGAGGCCGCATCTCATCCTCGGGTAGGCGCGGTGCTCTGCGTAGGCTACGAGGAGAACAAGTGCTACAAGGAGGTACTCGCGGCCATTCCGGAGATTGAGAAGGAGAACAACAAGAGGATTGACTTGGTCCTTCAGGAGAGACTGGGAAATAGACGTCCGGGAAAGGGCGATGGGATGAACACTGCGCTCAAGTATTTCCTGGAGGAGACTGGCTACGAGCGACTCCACTTTTATGACTCCGATATCGAAACCTTCTCCCAGGAGTGGATCACACAGGCAGAACTGCCAGCAGATGACGGCTACCAGGTGGTAAGACACTACTTTCCGCGGGCTTCTACCGATGCGATGGTCACCTGGATGATCACCAAGACCGGTTTTGCAGTCCTTTGGCCCGAGACGGAGCTACCGTTCATCGAACAGCCCTTGGGTGGGGAACTTCTCCTCACAAGAGAGGTAGCGGCAAAACTGTATGAGGATGAGCGAAGCATCCGACAGTCCGACTGGGGAATCGACACAGCCTACACCTGGATCATGGTCACAAACGAGTTCAGCCTGTATGAGACTTATGTGCCGATCGGCAAGGTTCACAAGCTCTACAAGACATTGGCTGACCTGCAAGACATGGCAATCGAGTGTTTCGCCACCATCCAGCAACTGAAGGACGAGAAAGTTGATACAGTGAAGATGATCCACCGTGTAGAGCGGCCAGGACCGGTCCCGGATAGGGTCAAGGAGAAGACCGCTTATGACCTGGAGGGGAGTTTGCACCTCCTTATGGAGGGCTGGTCAGATAAGCAGCTTGAGCTTCTAAATCACTTTCCCTCAAACGTCCGCGAAGGGATGGCGGAATGCCAAAGAAAACCCCGCTTTACGTTTATGGATGCAACGAGTTGGTATGAGACCTACAAGGTTCTGCTTGAGCACTTCGATCCCGAGGATAAAGCCTGGCGGGAATTGTTCTTCAAACTGTGGATTGCCAGGGTGCTGAATTACACCACCAAAGTAGCGCTCAGGGGCTACGATTACGCGCTCTTCTATCTCTATCAGATGGTGGAAGAGTTCCTCAGGATGTCAAAAGGGGAGAGGAGTGGAATCTGAGGCGTTTGCAGTTGTGATGGCCGGGGGAGGCGGGACGAGACTTTGGCCCCTGAGCACAAGAACAAGACCTAAGCAGTTCCTTCGTCTTAGCAAGCGCAGCCTGATTCAAGAAACGGTCGCTCGAATCTCACCTCTCTTTCCTTTCGAACGAATCTGCGTGGTTACCGTCAGGGGGCAAGGTGAACTTATCAGTGAGCATTTGCCGGAGATCCCTGTAAAGAACATCCTTGAAGAGCCTTTAGCTCGCAATACCGCTCCATGCCTAGGTTTTGCGGCGATTCATTTGAAACAGATTGATCCAGCAGCCGTGATGGTCGTGCTCCCCGCCGATCACTACATCGAAGAGGCAGGCCGCTTCCGCCAGGCGCTCACCCTGGGGATGGAGGTTGCTCAACAGGGATATCTTGTCACCTTGGGGATCGTTCCTGATTACCCTGCTACTGGTTACGGCTATATTGCTGCCGGGGACGTTCTTTCGGGATCACAGGATGATATCAAGGCCTACCACGTGAAACATTTCGTAGAGAAGCCCTCCCTAGCAAAAGCGAAAACGTTCATCGATGAGGGAAACTACTACTGGAACAGTGGAATCTTCATCTGGAAAGTTGAACGCATCCTGGAAGAGATAGCGCGTCATATGCCAGAACTCTATAGTGGCTTAGAGGAGGTCGAGGCATCCTGGAAGTGTTCTGAACTAAATGATATCATAGCGAAAGTCTACCAGAAGCAGGAGGCTGTCTCCATCGATCATGGGGTAATGGAGAAGGCATCGCGGATAGCTGTCATCCCGGTGGAGATGGGCTGGAACGACCTCGGTGATTGGAACTCTTTGGGTGCGGTCCTTGAGAAGGACGCGGACGGCAATGTGATCCATGCCAAGCATATCGGGATAGATAGCAAAGATTCCACGGTCTTCTCTTTGCAGGATAAGTTGATCGCCACCATTGGGCTTGAGAACATTGTGATCGTTGATACCCCTGAGGCTCTTCTAGTTATGGATAGAAAGAGGGCGCAGGATATAAAGGAGATAGTTGTCAAACTGAAAATGGAAAGTAAGGCAGCATCTACCTCCGAATGATGAAAAGAGGCTCTTCGTCGTTTCGAGTGGGTAACTGACCATTGAGCGTACTCGCAATCCTGCTCTAAGGAATCCAGGAAGCCATGAGAAATCCAACTGGAGCGAGGAGAGAGACTGCCCCTTGATTGAAATACCAACACCTCTTCTCTCGCCCGTTCGTTTCACTCACTTAAAGACGCTGAGGCGCAGAGGGGTACAACTTAACCCCTACTGCACGGATACCCTGCTGTGCCGTTCCCTCGATAGGTTTGTGCTTTTGTCTGGGTCTTCCTCGGCGTCTCTGCGCCTCTGCGCGAGCATGGTTTTGAGGATGACGTGCTGTTCCGAGTGGGTAACGTTCGAGTCGGTTTAAGCAGCTACTCCGAAGCCGAGCGTCTCTGCGCGGCAGCATCGCTGGGCCGGTTACCCACACCAAATAGCGAGGAGCCTGAAAAGATTGCATGGAAATGAGTCACGCCCTGACGGGTAGAAGAGGATCCTCTTTTGGAAGTTCTCCAATATCGACGCCCTGCTTGGCCTTTACTTGTGTAGTGTGGTAAAACTTACGGAGGGTCGATCGGGTGCCCTGAGGGGAGGTATTCTTATGCGAGATTTAGAACGCAGCATCGATAAACAGGCCTCCCTGCCTATCTATCGTCAGTTAAAAGAGATCATCAAAGAGAAGATCGGAGACGGGAAATTCAGGCCAGGTGATCGCATACCGACTGAGTATGAGCTGTGCGAGCAGTTTGAAATCAGCCGAGCTCCTGTTCGTCAAGCGCTAGCTGAGTTGGTCAACGAGGGCTTTCTTTACCGCCAACAGGGGAGTGGGACTTTTGTCAACCACCATCGTGGCGATACGGCACTATCTCTGCGCGTGATCGTAACGGAAGATCTGTGGATTCCATCCTTGAATAAGGCCGTTTCAATTTATAACAGTGAACAGAAGAGCCCCAGAGTTAGGCTAGAAGTGGAAACCCTTGGGCGCCCTCAACTTCGTGCGAAGATTCTCTCTGCGGTAGGACGAGGAGAGGCTCCTGACATCGCCCTAATCGACTGGGCGTGGGTGAGCGAGTTTGCGGACCTCCGCTTCCTGAAACGACTAGATATCCTTGACCGCGAGTGGACGGAGACCTTCAAAGCGGATCTATTTCCAGCGTTTGTGGATCGGTCGACTCCGGCATTGTATGGGATTCAGCCAGAGGCGAACGTCTCGATGATCTGGTACCGGAAGGATTGGTTCGAAAGAGAGGGGCAGACTCCGCCGCAGACGTGGGACGAACTAGTGCGGACGGCAAAGTACTTCAAACGTTTCGTCGAGTTTCCCCTGACCTTTGTGGCCAGTTGCCGAGCTGGGGAGACCACTACCTATCAGCTTCTCCCGTTTCTCTGGTCGACGGGTGGATGCCTGTTCTCGGATGGGAAAGTGGTACTGGGTGAACAGGCGGTCATTGCGCTCGAGTTTCTTAGCTCACTCGTTCACAAGTACCGAGTAGCCTCTCCCGAGGTTGTCTCCTACGCGTGGGATCGCCCGGCGCGCCTCTTCGCAAAAGGTAATGCAGCCTTGGCCGTTGGTGGGAGCTACGAGAAACCACTGATTCAGGAGGAATCTGGATGGGACGATGAGACCTTCCGAAACAGAGTCGGTTGCATCCCTGTTCCGGCCGGTCCCGGTGGGGCGCAAGCGACGGTCGCCGGAGGGATGGCTTATGTGATCTTCCGCCAATCAAAGGACGCGAAACTGGCACTCGATATCCTGAAGCGGGTGGTAAGCCCATCCTTGATGCGGGAATTCTGCACAAAGACCGGTCGCAGTCCGACGCGTGTCTCCGTGGTGGAGACCCTGGATACGGAACAAGGTTGGTTCTCTCGCCGGGTCTCACAATTTCTGCATAGTGCGCGTACACGATCGAGCATCCCGGAATACGCGAGAGTCTCCAAGCAGATCCAGCTGATGATGGAAAGCGCAATCTCCGGCCGGGTCCTCCCCCGGGAAGCGGTCGAGAAGACGCGGGAGATCCTGCAAGCTGTTATATCTCACGAAAACTGAACAGGCTTTGCGGTCAGGCTTGATCGCGTTCTTTACCCTCCTTCCTACACCTTTCAACAAGATCTTCGTCGTTCCTCCCCTCTTGACAAGGTACGCGAAGCGTGCTATATTTGGTATAACAACTTCTGCCTCTCATTCTTTTCCTGGAGGTGATCGATCTAAGCACTTAAAACTGAGGTATTCGAACGGAGTAGCTCGCAAGACAAAAAGGATGTTCTGCTTTAAGGAGGAAAAGAAGATGAAAAAAGGCGTGAAAAGCTTACTAGTGATTGGTCTGCTTCTGGTCGGTTTGTTGACGGCTTACGCAGCTGATAAGACGGTGGTTGAATTCTGGACAACTGACAACGAGCCCGATCGTGTTGCTGTCTACGAAGCGGTTGCGGCGCGATTCATGGCCGAGAACCCGGGCATTGAAGTGCAGATCATACCTATTCAAGAGGCCGATGTTAGCCAACGGATTGCCACTGCGATGGCCGCCAATGATCTGCCGGACATTGTCCGCATGGGGATCGAGCGCGTGGCGGTCTTCGCCGCTGATGGAATCATGGATGAGGATGCTGCTGAGGCTACAATCGCCAGCATCGGGAAGAGCGACTTCCGCGCCGGTCCGTTGGCAATGGTTGTCGATCCTGCAACCGGCAAGTATGCAGCGATTCCTTACGACGGCTGGATTCAGGCCATCTGGTATCGTGCCGATATGTTTAAGGAAGCAGGCCTTACTCCGCCGGTTTCCTGGGCCGACATCAACGCAGCGGCTGAGGTGCTCCCTGGAACGGGGAACTTGCTCTACGCTCTGGGCCTCGGTACGGACCCGGGTCAGAACTACCCGCATCAGGTCTTCGAGCAGGTGGCGATATCCAACGATGCCTGGCCGTTTGACGCGGATGGAAACGTTACCATGAACACGCCGGAGATGATCGCTGCACTGCGATTCTACACCGACCTGCAGCGTGCCGCGATCCCTGGGCCGCAGTACTGGCAAGGGGCTCGCGAGGCCTACGAACTCGATCAGTCCGGGATGCTCTTCTACAGCACCTACATCATGGATGACCTGGTAGAAGGTTCCGGCGCGGCGGCCGGAGGCAAGATCCAGATCGCCGTAGAAGACCTGGCGCTCAAGACCGGCTTTGCACCGAAGATGGTCGGACCTAACGGCTCTGCTACGTACGGACAGCTGGTCACCCTCGGGATCATGAAGGGTGCCGACCCCGCTGCGCAGAAAGTCGTCGAGTACTTCCTGACCGAAGGCTACATCGAGGTTCTTGCTCTTTCCCCGTTTGGGAAGATCCCCGTGCTGGCGAGTGCGGTGGATGGCTGGAAGGATCTTAGCCCGTTCTTCGCTTACTACTCGAGTGATACGTTGGATCAGATCGCCAACGGCTTCGAGACAATGCAGCGATGGCTCTTCCGACCGGACTACGACCCGGTGGAGCGAGCCGTGATCGGCGATATCGAAGGGCGCCTGTTGATTTCACAGGCCATCAGCAACATCGCTCTGGAAGGGATCATGACCCCAGAGACCGGTGCCGCATGGTTGCAGGGACAGGTTGAAGCGATGCTGGCCGAACGCCGGTAGGAAGTAAATACTTAAAGAGTCGGGGGCGCGGCGTACCGTCGCGTCCCCATTTAACTCTACCTTTGGGGCCGGGTTCTCACCTTAAAAGGTCTCCCCCGCTGGTGGATCGGGAGGTTAAATTTCATGGTATGGCGAGAGCTGTGAAGGGATTATTGTCTGCGACAGGTCGGTGGAACTCGCTTCAGTCCCGGGAGGCTCACCTCGCCTGGATGCTAATCTCCCCCACGGCTCTAATCGTCTTTGGATTGGTCCTCTTCCCCGCTATCTTTAGTATCTGGATCAGCTTTCACGACGTTACCCTGCGCAACCTAAACGACGTCTTCCATGCGCCGTTCGTGGGCTGGGATAACTATCGCCATGTAGTCAACGATTTTGCGTTCAAGTATCAAAACTTACGTGTATGGGGAGCAGCGGTCACCAGCATTGTATATTCATTCGTCTCCACATTTGTCACCGTGCTTCTCGGCCTGATAGCCGCACTATTACTCAACCGACCGTTCCGTGGTCGGGGAACGGTACGTGCCATCTTCCTATTCCCCTATATCGCGCCGATCGTCAGCGTAGCGTTCGTCTGGCGCTGGATCCTCGATCCACGTCCGTCTGGTGTACTGAACGATCTATTGATGCGGTTGGGCATGATCGATGCTCCAAGAGCGTATCTCGCCACACGCGGTCTCGCTCTGGTATTAGTGATCATCTTTACTGCGTGGCGCTATTTTCCGTTTGCCATGTTGATGATATTGGCTCGACTTCAGGCGATCGATAAGAGCATGTACGAGGCGGCCAGCGTGGATGGTGCCAATGCCTGGGATAAGTTTCGAAATATCACCATCCCTGAATTGAGGTACGTTCTGGGTGCTGTCTTTCTCCTTCGGTTGATCTGGACCTTCAATAAATTCGATGACATATTCCTGCTGACCGGGGGAGGCTTCGGCACCAACGTCCTACCGGTACTTACCTATCAATTCAGCTTCAGAGCATTCAACTTTGGCAAAGGAGCGGCCAACGCCATGATCCTGCTGGTCATCCTGGGGACTTTCATGCTGGTATATGCGCGCACCGTTATGCGAGAGAAAGGGTAGAGGAGGCAGCCGTGACGCACGATCACTCCCCAAGATCATCGAAAAACGAACGCTTAAATTTGATCGATCGCCTGGCACGCTCGATCACCTGGCCCCGTTTCGTCTCCGCGTTGATCTTGACCTTCTTCCTCACCAGCATCCTGTTCCCCTTCTATTGGATGGTCAGCTCTTCGTTCAAGACCTACGCGGAGATTGGCAGCCGCGATACTGTTTACTTTCCGAGTGCCTTGCGCCTGGATGCGTACAAAGAGCTGTTCAACCCCAGTGATCCGAACTTCTGGAACTTCGGCGTCAATATCGTCAACAGCATCAAGGTCGCGATCCCCACGGCGATCGTTGCGGTTATCCTGTCAACACTAGGGGCCTACGCTATCGCCAGGCTGCGTTTCCGGGGGAAGAACCTTCTGCTCAACGGTATTCTCCTCGTCTATCTCTTCCCCGGGGTCTTACTGATCATCCCTCTCTTTGCGATGATCGCCCGGATCGGTGCGAGGTTCGGTTTCGGGGTTCAGGATAACCTCCCCATACTGATCATCACGTACTTGGCACAGACCTTGCCCGTAGCACTGTACATGCTGGCCAACTACTTTCGTACGATCCCCGCCGAGATTGAGCAGGCCGGCCTGATCGACGGGTGCAGCCGTTCGGGCGTCATCTGGCGGATCACGTTACCCCTATCGATCCCCGCGTTGGTCTCCGTTTCCATCTACACGTTCATGATCGCCTGGAACGAGTTCCTGTATGCCCTCGTATTCCTGAACAGCCGTGTGATGTTTACCATGCCGATCAAGATCAGCATGATCTTTAACGATCCCACCCCCCGTCCACACGTTGTCATGGCCGCTTCGACCGTGATGACGATACCGGTTGTGATCCTCTTTCTCGCTCTAGAACGGTTTCTGACGGAGGGGCTCACCGCGGGTGGTGTGAAGGGGTAACGGGGTGTGAGAGCCACAGAGCTTTCGCATTCAACGATTTAAGGGGATGGCTATGACCACGGTTGGCATTTGTCATTATAAAATTGGAGATACGGACGGCGTCTCCCTGGAGATGGAGAAGTGGAAGGTCGCTCTGGAGAGATTGGGGCACACGGTTCACCTCTGTGGTGGAGACCTCGGGAAGGCTGAAGGGTTCCTCATCGAAGAGCTGTATCACCATCGTGAGAATATCGAGAGGATACATCGTAATGCCTTTGATCGGCTCACTGACTACGAGAGCGAGGCGGCCCTGGAAAGGGAGATCTTTGAGGTGGCCGATCGGATAGAACAGGGCCTCTGTTCGTTCATCGACGAATTTTCCCTTGACCTACTCATTCCTAACAACGTCTGGTCGATCGGCGTGAACCTTCCTGCCGCCATTGCTTTCGCGCGTGTGGTTCGTAAACGGGGGATTCCCGCTGTCGCTCACCATCACGATTTTCACTGGGAGATGTTCCGAGGGATGACGCCAACGTGCGCGGTGGTGCAATGCATTGCCCAAGAATACCTCCCTCCCAAAGATCCATTGGTCGCCCACGTGGTGATCAACAGCCTAGTCCAAGCGGAGCTTCGCCAAAGGAGTGGGGTGGA
>Ga0307430_1001488_pt1 | contig 17091 bp, 13 predicted proteins | sample SalMarWE160130MG_FD_202159 | JGI IMG/M metagenome (GOLD analysis project Ga0307430, IMG submission 202159) | Salt marsh sediment microbial communities from the Plum Island Ecosystem LTER, Massachusetts, United States - WE1603-130 | ecosystem: Environmental > Aquatic > Marine > Intertidal zone >... | reverse complement strand
CTTCTGGTTTTGGACTCTATCCGCTTTAGAGCTTGGGCTTCCATTTCTCCCTCCTTTGTGAACTATTGTAAATGAAAATATCTCTTCTAACAACCCTAACCGGACAAATGTCCTAACTGTAAATTTAGTTTATTCCGAATTTATTTGGAAAATGCGGAAGAGGGGATTCGAACCCCTACGGCTATTAACCACTGGACCCTGAACCCAGCGCGTCTACCGGTTCCGCCACTTCCGCTACTTAAGTAGAAATATAGCTAATCATCTATTACTGTCAAGAGCCTCTATGTTTGTTAGTGAGTTAGTGTGTGTAGGATTAAGTTTTGACTTTGGACACTGGATATTAGAATAATAAACAAATCTACGTCCAATTTCCCCATTTTTTTCTTTGTGTAGAGACGCAGAATCGAAATTTGACACTTGACCCTTTATAGGTTACACGTTATAATTAAAATTATGAATTTTTCAGGATATAAACCACATAAATTGTCAGTGCGAAGTCGCTTAAAAAATAAAATTGAGCAGAAATACCAAAAAATAAAACCAAAGGAAAGGAAAAATCCAAATGAAAAGCTTAATTGTCTTTATTTCACTGATAATTTCAGTTATATTTATCCCCATCAGTAAAGTATCCGCAATGAAAACAACCGGCGCCGAACATCTTTCAAAACACAATGGGGCTTACTTTTCAGGAGAATACCAAAATCTTTTCAGCGAGTTACTCGGTAAAAGTCAATCAGAGATAGAAACCAAATTGAACAATGCCTGGAACCAATTATTCTATGGAGATGATAATATACAACGTGTATACTATCCCGTTGAGCCTGATATGGCTTATATTAAAGACGTTTATAACAACGACGTTCGTAGTGAAGGAATATCCTATGGTATGATGATCGCAGTTCAATTAGATAAAAAGTCAGAATTTGACCGTTTATGGAAATGGGCAAAAACCTATATGCAGCATAAAGAAGGAAAACGAAGGAATTATTTCGCATGGCAGCTTCAGAGCGATGGTACTATTATAAGTCCAAACTCAGCTTCAGATGGAGAAGAATGGATTGTTATGGCACTGTTTTTTGCATCTGCACGATGGGGAAACAGCACAGGCATTTATAACTATAAAGCCGAGGCACAGATTATTTTAGATGCTATGCTTAATAAAGCAGAAACCTCCAATGATGATACCACAATATCAAACATTTTTAATAAAAAAGAAAAACAAATTGTCTTTGTTCCCCTGGGTAGTGCAGATGATTTCACTGATCCTTCTTATCACACACCTCATTTCTATGAACTCTGGGCACGCTGGGCCGATAAAGATAAACAGTTTTGGTTGGATGCTGCTGTCGTAAGCCGTGAATTTTTGAAGAAAGCTGCCCATCCAAAAACAGGCTTAACACCTGACTATGCTAATTTTGATGGTGAACCTTTTAATCCCTTTGGGGGAGGAACTGATAATTTTCAATATGATGCATGGAGGGTTGCAATGAATGTTGCTATTGATTATGCATGGTTTGCAAAAAATAATTGGGCAATAACTCAAAGCAACAGATTACTTGATTTCTTTGCTAAAAAGGGAATAAACACTTACGGTAGCATGTTCACCTTAGATGGCGAAACATTGTCAGACAATCATAATCCTGGTTTAGTTGCCATGAATGCAGTTGCCTGCCTTGCTTCAACAAACGATAATAGAACTAACTTCTTAGAAGAATTATGGGATACACCAATCCCCATTGAGGAGGGACGCTATTACGATGGATTGCTTTATATGCTGGGTATGTTACAGGTAAGCGGTAACTTTAAAATTTATGATCCAACCGGGAGAACCGTTCCTGCTTGCTTAAATGAAGAATAAATCCTGTTGATCCTTTCTGGTTCGTAGATTCTTTGAATCTAAGTTGAGTGGCTTTTTTGGGATTTGGGATTTAGGATATAGGGTTTAGTAAAAATAAATAAAACAAGTTTTTATTCGTGCTATTTGTGTAATTTGTTGTTAAAATTAAATTTTAGATATTGTTTTTTAGGTTTTAGTAAAACGACGAAATATACTTTTTTTCTCTCTGTGATCTCTGTGTTTTTTGTTTTTTCTCTGTGTTCTCTGTGTTAAATGTTTTTTTCGTGTTTTTCGTGTGTTTTGCGGCTAAAACACACCTTGACAAAAGACACGGTTCATATAATTTTACAAGCAACAAAAAGAAATGATTGAAATAAGAAACGTTAGCAAAAAATTCAAAAAGGGCTGGTACGCTCTAAAAAACATTGATTTATCAATAGCAAAAGGTGATTTTCTTTTTCTTACCGGGCAAACCGGTTCAGGTAAGACCACCCTTCTTCGTCTCATATATATGGATATTTTTCCGGATGAAGGTGAAGTAGCTGTAGCCGGTTTTCTATCATCAACTATAAAAGAAGAGGAAATTCCCTTTCTCAGAAGAAGAATAGGTATTATTTTCCAGGACTTTAAATTATTGAGGGATAAAACAATTTATGAAAACGTGGCTTTCGCCTTAGAAGTTACAGGTCAATCAGGTAGAAAAATGAGAGAAAAAGTAATGAAGGTATTGACTCTTGTAGGATTATCGCATAAAAGAAATGATTTTCCTTACACTCTTTCGGGTGGAGAACAACAGAAAACAGCTATCGCAAGAGCACTGGTTAGAGAACCATTCATTCTTCTTGCTGACGAACCTACCGGCAACATTGATCCGGAAGGTTCAGAGGATATTATAAAAATCCTGCAGGAAGTAAACACTGCGGGAACTGCTGTCTTAATGGCTACTCATGACGTAGAACTTTCCAAGAAAATGGGAGGAAAATTTCTGAATCTTGAACAGGGACAGATATTAAAGACATAAAATGTTTTCATTAAGAGAAGCTTTAATCGGACTCAGGAGAAATGGCGTTATGACTTTTATTGCCATAGGGATAATGTTCTTTTCTCTTTTTCTACTTGGCGCTTTCCTCTGGGGCACCTTCAACCTCTTCGGCATAATAAGACTCGCAAGGGAAAAAGTCGAAATAAACGCCTTTTTGAGAGAAAATTTACCTGAAAAACAAATAGAAGAACTGTCGGAAAAGCTTATGTCCATGGTTGGGGTGGAGAGTGTAGAATACGTTAACAAAGAAGAAGCATTAAGAAAATTTCAAGAGGAGATAAAGGACGCTCCAAGTTTAATTGAAGCAGTAAAATCAAATCCTCTGCCTGCTTCTTTCAGCATAAAGTTAAAAGATGGCTTCACTTCTCCTGAAAAAGTAAAAGAAGTGTCTGAAAAAATAGATATTTTTAACGAATTTATAACCGTAGAATACGGAGAAAGTTGGATTAACAGATTAGACAGGGTTGTAAAAATTTTATTCCTCTTCGATATACTCCTGGGAATTGTAATTAGTTTTGCCTCTGTTTTTGTCATATCAAATACCGTACGTCTTACGGTTCTAGCCCGAAAGAGAACCATAGAAGTAATGAAATTAGTAGGAGCCACAGAAAAGACCATTCACGCTCCTTTCATACTTGCCGGTTCAATAGAAGGCGGCGTGGCAGGAGTTATGAGCGGAGGTCTTTTATATTTAATTTACCAGGTAACCTCAAAATTTTTCGTTAAATTTTATTTTCCTCACAATTTAATAATAATAGGGACTGTAGTCTTCGGAATAATTCTGGGGATGATAGGGAGTAAATTAGCAGTAAAATCAACTTCAAAGGAAATGAAATTTGAAACTCCTAACGTTTAAAGGTGGCATACATCCATACGACTACAAAGAAAAATCTAAAAATTCCAAAATAAAAAGAATCGATCCACCCGATTTTCTATATCTTCATTTATCTCAGCACACGGGCATTCCTTCCGAGCCAATCCTCGAAAAGGGAGCAGAAATTGTAATAGGACAGAAAATCGCAAACGCATCCGGAAAATTATCAGTGCCTCTTCACTCTCCTGTAAACGGAACCTATATGGGGACGATAATATACCCTCACCCCCTTGGCGGCATGAAGGAAGCAATGAAAATAAAAGTAAACAAAGAAAATACCGAACCCTTTAAAGAAAAAAAAAGAGAACAAGTAACAAACCTGCCCAAACAAAAGCTTATTAGTATTATAAAGGATAGTGGTATCGTAGGTATGGGCGGAGCTGCTTTTCCGACCTATTTTAAATTACAAATACCTTCCAACAAAAAAATAAAAGATCTAATAATAAACGGAATTGAGTGTGAACCTTATCTAACGAGCGACTATAGATTAATGATGGAAAAAGCAGAAGGAATAATGAAAGGCGTTGACATAATCAGAAGAATAGTTAAACCTGAAAATGTATGGATTGCGATTGAGTCTAATAAACTCGACGCGCTCGAAAATATGGAAAGTTCCGCCTCACTATTTCCCTGGGCAAATTTCGCAACTCTTAAAACTAAATATCCTCAAGGCTCAGAGAAACAATTAATTGATGCCATAACGGGAAGAAAAGTACCGGAAGGAGGCTTACCTTTCGACGTAAACGTTTATGTTCAGAACATTGGAACAGCCTTCGCAATCTATGAAGCAGTATACCTCACGAAACCTCTTTTTGAAAGAGTTGTTACTCTAACAGGGAACGTAAGACATCAATCAAACTTCCTTGCACCCATCGGAACACCTTTCGAATACCTTATTGAATTGACTGAAGGTCCTATCGGAAAGATTTCGAAAATTATAAACGGTGGGCCTCTTATGGGTATCACACAATCTCGCGCGGAAGCTCCCGTTCTAAAAGGAACCACAGGAATTCTTATTCAAAACGAAAAAGAATTCAAGAAAAAGGAACCTGCACCTTGTATAAGATGCGCCGCATGCGTAGATTCCTGCCCAATGAAATTAATACCCACAGAATTATATAAATATATAGAAATGGACAGATTGGAAAAAGCAAAAGATTTAGGAATCCTATCCTGCATGGAATGCGGCAGTTGTTCATACGTTTGTCCTGCAAATATTCCTCTTACACAACAATTTAAGATTGCCAAAAACAGAATAACAAAAAAGAGTAAATAATGTTAAATATTAGCCCGGCTCCCCATATAATATCTACCAGTAGCACGAATAAGATAATGTGGAGTGTGGTGGGTGCTTTAATACCCGCTTTCATATATTCTATAAGTATATACGGAGAAAGAGTAATCTTACTAACCTTACTTTCAATACTGTCAGCCGTGGGAACCGAATATACTTTCAAAAAAATAACAAAAAGAAAAATCAATATTTCGGACGGAAGCGCTGTTATCACCGGAATGCTTTTAGCTTTCAATATATCTCCAAATTCTCCCTGGTGGCTCCCCGTAGTAGGGTCTGCTTTTGCTATCTTCGTAGTAAAAGAAGTCTTTGGAGGCTTAGGCTACAATATTTTCAACCCCGCTCTCGCGGGAAGAGCATTTCTAACAGCTTCCTGGCCAGGTTTAATGGCCGGAAATTGGAAAACTCCGCTTGATGGAACCCTATCCGGCTTACCTTTACAGGCCCTTGACGGTGTAGCCCAGGCAACACCACTAACTTTGCTTAAAGTACAGCCGACCGAGTCGATAGCACAATCTCTAAACTCAACTTATATGCTTAAAGCTCTTTTCTTTGGAAATGTTGGAGGTTGTATTGGTGAAACCTCAGCAATTCTTCTCTTGATAGGTGCTTTATACCTGTTTATTAGAAAATACGCAGATTGGAAAATCTCACTGGGATATATTGGATCGGTCTTTGCTTTCTCAGGCATTTTATATTATTTAGGGAAAACACCGGCAATTCCACTTTTTCATATACTTTCCGGCGGAGTAATGCTTGGAGGTCTTTTTATGGCAACAGATATGGTAACTTCTCCGGTAACAGTAAAAGGAAGATGGATATTCGGTATTGGCGGCGGTGTGATTTGTGTTCTAATAAGAGTCTGGGGTGGATATCCTGAAGGTGTCTCTTACTCTATTTTGATTATGAACATGTTCGTACCTCTTCTCGACAAAATATCCGAGAAAAAAATATTCGGGAGGTAAAGATGTCGCAGAAAATTCGGGAAGTATCGGTATTGTTTTTAGTAGGAATAACTTCTGCATTCTTTCTTTCCTTTGTCTACAAGCAAACAGCCCCTGTGATTTCCAAGTACAAAGAAGAATCATTGAAAAAATCATTGAGCGAAGTATTCAGCGACCCATCGGTTCGTTTCGAAGAAATAAAAGCAGATACCTTATGGAAAGTTTTTAAAGGAAAAGAATATGTAGGCCTTATCTTCAGATCCGAGAAAAAAGGATATTCCGGTAAAATAAGACCGATTGTAGGAGTCGATTCAATCGGAAAAATCATAAGAGTAAAAATACCAAAAGAGGACCTTTCGGAAACACCGGGACTGGGTATGAAAATCGCGGAAGTTGCATTTCTGGATCAATTCAAAAATCTCATCGCAGATGAAGTTTTCTTAAAAAAAGATAAAAAGGAAGGCAAAATAGACGCAATAACTTCTGCAACCATTTCATCCAGAGCTGCTACTGATGCTATAAGAGACGGGTTAAAGAAATACAAAGAGATTCTACCCCGATATGAATTTAAAGAATTTCTAAAAACTTCTTTAGAAAATTTAGCACAATCTTCGGACTCAACACTCGAAGAAATTACACCTGACAAACTATGGAAAAATTTAAATAATTTTATATATCTTTCAAAAATCGAGGACTCTTCCTTTGTTTTTCACCTTCTTACACAAATCGAAAATAAAAGAATTAATAAAATATCGATATTCATTGAAAATCCCCAAACAGAAAAGGAAGAAACCTCCGAAGAGAGCAAAGCTTTAAAGCAAGCTCTGGAAAAGAAATTCGAAGGGGTTTTATTGAAAAATATACACAAATTGAAATTCACGTCTGAAATCCAAGGGATTGCAGAAAAAATCAGGGAAGAAATAAGAACTACTTACGCAAAACACATTAAATGGAGGGAGAAATAAAACGCACTCTTATCGACGGAATAATTAAGAATAATCTGATTCTGGTTCTGGCAATCGGACTTTGCCCTACTCTTGCCGTCACCACATCCGCATACAACGGACTCGGAATGGGGCTTGCCGCGACTTTCGTTTTTATATTGTCTAACCTGCTTATTTCCTCGTTAAGAAAAATAATCCCTGGCAATTTAAGGATTCCCATATTCATAATAATAATTGCTTCATTTGTAACAATGATAGATTATGCTTTAAAAGCCTACCTGCCTCCTCTTTCCACTCAATTGGGAGTGTTTGTACCTCTAATCGTGGTAAACTGCGGCATCCTGGGAAGAGCCGAAGGCTTTGCCTACAAAAATCCCGTGCATCTCTCTTTTATGGACGGCCTAGGAGCGGGAATCGGATTTACCCTGGTACTTTTTATAATGGGAACTATCAGAGAAATCCTAGGGCAGGGTATCTGGCTTAATATTCCCGGGATTTTCCCCGGAATAAAAGCTCTCGGTTCCTCTTTTGCCGAGTCCTCAATAATTCTGCTGATTCTACCCCCCGGTGGGTTTCTAACAATTGCATTACTCATGGGACTTTTCAACTACTGGAGAAAAAAATAATGGATAATGTATTTTTAATATTCCTGTCTGCCTTCCTGGTCAACAATATAGTGTTAATGAAATTTTTAGGATTATGTCCTTTCTTCGGTGTCTCCAGAGAGATGAAAACAGCGGGATCCATGGGTATAAGTGTTATATTCGTAATGACGCTTGCTACGGTTATTACCTGGTTTTTATTTCAATATATTCTTATGCCGTTAAATTTAATTTATCTCAGAACAGTTGTATTCATTCTTGTCATTGCCTCTCTTGTTCAGTTCCTTGAACTGTTCTTCAAAAAGCAACTACCCGGGCTATATTCCGCTCTTGGAATATTCTTGCCTCTTATTACAACCAACTGCGCAATCCTGGGAGTAGCCTTTCTAAATATAGACAATAATTTCACTCTTATATCAGGAATTGTTTTTGCTGTTAGCAGCGGTTTAGGTTTTCTCCTTGCAATAGTCCTTATAGGTTCAATTCGCGAAAGATTGGAAAACGCTCCTATCCCCGAATCTCTCAAAGGGCTTCCTATATCCTTCGTAACTGCTGCACTTATGGGACTCGCATTTCTTGGCTTCGCGGGCTTTCTGGGCCTATCTTTGTGAAGCTCAAAGACGAATTATACCATTTTTTAAAGAAAGAAATTGGTAAAAAGAGGATATTCAACCCTCCCTCTTATCCGGGAGAACTTCTTTTGGCTTATGGACTTAAAGATAAAATTCCTCTGGTTCTCCTGAGTGAAGAAGACCCCTTAAAAGTTACACAAGACGCAGAGTTTTTCTTCGATAAAGTTTTTACCCTTACGGAAGAAAATCTAACCCGGATAGGGGCAATTACCGCCTCAAAAGATTTTGATATTTTAATTCTTGACAAAAAGAATATCGAACTAAAAATTCCCGAGCAGCTCCCTATTAACCTTGCTGTGGGAGACAATATCTCTTTAGAGAAGTTACTTACATCCCTTGAAAACGGCGGACTAACCCGCAGAAATCGTGTTTACGAAGAGGATGAATATGTAAGCCGGGGAGGGATAGTTGATGTATGGAGCTCCAATCATAAAAATCCTTTAAGAATAGAACTCACCGAACAAAAAATAGAGTCCCTTAGATTTTTCAATCCCAGCAATCAATTATCCACTGAAATAATTAAAAATACAATTTTATTGATTAAGAAAGGCTCGAGCAAATCGCTTGCCAAGGCGCTTGCGGAATTCTTTAAAATAGGAGTGGAAACTCCCGAGTTTAAAGTAGATGTAAAATTCGATTCCACAGGCAAATCCATACCTTATATTCCCGCAATCTCTTTTAATAGAAATCTTGAGTATTTTAAAAAAGAATTAAAATCTCTTAAAAAATATCGTATCTTTATTGCCGCAGGAACTCCTGGTGAGATATATCGTCTTCGTGATCTATTTGACAGTGAATTCCCTGAAATAGAATATTTAGACGCTTTTATATCAAAAGGTTTTATCATAGAAAAGGCAAAAATTGCCGTGTTTACAGAAGCAGATATTTTCGGAGCCCTGCGAGCGAAACACAAAACAAAAAAAGAAGAAATCTATTTAAAAACGGAAAAAGGGTTCAACCGGGGAGAATATATCGTACACGAAGATTTTGGTATAGGGCGCTTTGAGGGTCTTGAAATAATAGATATAGATAAGAGAAAAAGGGAATGCCTCGTAGTAGAATATAAAAACAAGAGCAGAGTACTCATTCCGGTAGAAAAATCCAGGCTTCTTACGGAATACATATCCGGAGGAGAAAAAGAACCAACACTTTCCGAACTCTCAAAAAGCAAATGGGAAACAAAAAAAAGAAGAGTCAAAAAAGATCTGGAAAAGTATACACAGAGCCTTCTTTTGCTTTACGCAAAGAGAACCGTCTCAAAAGGTCACGCCTACTCTGAAGATGATTCCCTAATAAGAGAACTCGAACTATCCTTCCCCTTTCAGGAAACAACTGATCAGGAAGAAGCCATAAAAAAAGTCTACCAGGATATGAAAAAAGAAAAGCCAATGGATAGACTCCTTTGCGGAGAGGTCGGCTTTGGCAAAACTGAGGTTGCCCTTCGTACCGCATTTAAGGCTGTAAATGAGTCTAAACAATCGGCACTGCTAGCCCCAACGACTCTTCTTGCAGAACAACATTACCGTACCTTCAAAGAAAGACTGAAAAATTTCCCCGTTAATGTTGAGCTGCTTTCAAGATTTACAAAGAAAAAAGAAAAGGAAATACTTGAGAAAATCAAATCAGGAAAATGTGATATAATAATCGGCACTCATATGCTTCTCAATAAAAAAATCGATTTTAAAGATCTAGGTCTACTTATAATCGACGAAGAACAGCGCTTTGGAGTCAAGCAGAAAGAAAAAATAAAGGAGCTGCGAACGGATATCGACATTCTCTCTATGAGTGCAACTCCTATACCCCGCACACTGCAATTCTCACTCCTCGGAATAAGAGACCTTTCAATTATACAAACACCACCACAAGGAAGAAGAGGAGTAGTAACTAATGTAATACATTGGAATGAGAAAAAAATCAGGGATGCCGTATTAAGAGAAACAGAAAGAGGCGGACAGGTTTTCTTTGTACACAATAGAGTTGAGAGCATCGAATCAATCAGGATAAAATTAGAAAAATTTATACCTGAAATCAGAATCGTTGTCGGTCACGGACAGTTAGCAACGGAAATTCTGGAAAAAAGAATGACGGATTTTCTCAATCACAAATACGATCTTTTGCTTTCCACCTCGATAATAGAATCAGGATTAGATTTACCTAATGTCAATACTATAATAATAGATAAAGCTGAGAATTTCGGTTTATCGGACTTACACCAGTTAAGGGGAAGAGTCGGACGTTCTCTAAGACAGGGCTTCTGCTATCTAATTGTATCAAGAGAACTAAAAGGTAAAGCAAAAGAGAGAATATCCACTATTAAAACATATTCCCAGTTAGGGTCAGGTTTCAAGATATCCCTTAAGGATCTGGAAATAAGGGGAGCCGGCGAGATCCTAGGGCAGGAGCAACATGGGCATATCGCTAATATAGGATATAAACTATATCTGAAAATCCTAAACAGAGCAATAAAGAAAGCAAAGGGAGAAAAAATCGAGGAAAGGAAGGAGTCGGAAGTTTCCCTTCAGGGCTCTTTTTATATACCAAAGAATTATATATCCGAAGAAGATGAAAGAATAGAATTATATAGAAAAATCTCATCCGCCGGGAACTTAGAAGAAATAACAAGAATAGAAAACGAAATAAAGGATAGATTCGGAAAATTTCCGCCCAATGTAATACGTATATTAAAATGGGCAAGAATTAAAATCCTCGCAGAAGCATCGGGAATAAGAAAAATAGACGAAGGAATAAAATATTTCGCCTGCGAAATGAAAATAGACATCAGCAAAGCCCAAATAGAAAAACTTATTTCAACTATTGAAGGAATTAAATTTTCTTATAAAGAGAAAACCTTAACTATTTCGGTACCCCGTGATTCTATTTTTGAATTTCTAGAAACTTGTAAAACTTAACCACAGATTACACCCTGGTACAGTCGTTCCTCCCTACAGGGCAGGCAGATTAACACAAGATTACCCCACAACACCAAAAATTAATATCACACAGAGACACGGAGGCACGGAGCCACACCCCACGCCCTTTTTATTTTGTTTATCTAAAACCCAACCCACAACACCTAAGAGGAACAACAAATCACACGAATAGCACAAATTTTTTATTCTTTTTATTCCGTCCGCCGTCTGCGGTCGTCTGTCATTTTTAAGGCTTCGCCTTAAAAATCCCCTTGACTTATTGAACTTGCTAAATATTTTCTAATGAGGAACAAATTTTATGTATGATATAGCTATTATAGGTGCCGGTCCTGCAGGATGTACCCTGGCAAGGTTAATTGGAGATAAATATAAAGTCCTGTTAATTGATAAAAGGAATTTAACCGCTTCACCCGAAAAAGCATCATCGGTAAAGTGCTGCGGTGGGCTTCTTGCTCCCGATGCACAGATACTGTTGTCAAAATTAGGATTGGGTTTACCCAAGAACGTCCTGGTCGAACCTCAACTTTTCGTTGTCAGGGCAATCGATACCCAGCGAGGTCTGGAAAGGTATTATCAGCGCTACTATATTAACATGGACCGACAGAAATTTGATCGCTGGCTATTATCAATGATTCCTTTGAGTGTTGATATAAGACTTGGCTGTCAATTCAAATCATACGAATCGGAAAACGGCAATTTCAAAATAAAATTTAGCGATAGGAATAACACCTATATAGATAAAACTAAAATTTTAATAGGGGCAGATGGAGCATCTTCCCTGGTACACAAGCAATTGGTCTCAAAGCACCATTCCTCAAAACCATATTTCGCAATTCAGGAATGGGTCGAAGCCGATAACAGAAAATTACCATACTTTTCTACGGTATTCGATCCGGAAATTACCGATTATTACTGCTGGACTATTCCCAAGGGAAAACACCTGATTATCGGAGCAGCTCTAAATCCGAACGATAAGGCATCCGGAAAATTTTTACTACTGAAAGAAAAGCTTGAAGATTACGGATTTGCTTTTGGTAAGGCTACGAAAAGAGAAGGAGCACTTATTATGCGACCCGTAAGGATACGTCAACTCTCCACCGGCACGAAGGGTATTGCGTTATTGGGTGAGGCTGGAGGTTGGATAAGCCCGAGCTCTGCCGAAGGCATCAGTTATGCTTTCAGAAGTGCACTGATCCTGGCGGACGTACTACGCTCTTCATTAGACAACTTCGAAAAACGTTATCACAAAAAAACAAGACAATTAAGAAGAAATATATTTTCGAAGAATTTAAAGTCACATTTCATATTCAATCCTCGGTTAAGGAAAATAGTAATGAAATCCGGATTCCGGAGTATGAAGTTATATAAACCGTCAGAGTAGGTTCCGGGTACCAGATACCAGTTAAACACAATAAAAAGATTCGCACTATCCGTGAAATTAGTTGCTAAACTCAGATTTTAGCTCTTCGCCTTTAGCTATTAGCTTTAAAAAAAAATAAAGATTGTGGTGTGGTTGAGTAATCCGGTGTGAATCTGTGTTAATCTGTGGCTAATTATTTGGTGTGGTGGGGCTTTGCGTTCTCGGCGTCTCTGCGGTGAAATTTCTTTAAAAGTCAACTCTTATCCCCAATCGCAAGAATCTCGGATTCGTATAATATAAATATTTAAAATCCGGCTTGTCTATATAGTCCTTATCAACTTCTCCCACCCTATCATTCCCGTCGATTAGAAGGGTATCCAAAGCATATCTTTCCTCTCTATACATAGGAAGATGAAGAGAATGCAGATACTCTATCTTATCTGTATTTGCGGAATCAACCCTGAAGCAATTATCATTAGTTATGTATTTAGAATCAAAGAGATTGTTAACTTCCGCGTAAAAACTAAATGTGAAACCCCGTAACGAGACATCTTTACTCAAAAGCAAATTCCAGTAAGCTTCATCCTGCCACTTCAGATTGTTTATGTAAGCTGGAACATCAGGTGCAAAAGGATCATCCGCATAAGGGTCGTAACTAAAATAATCTCCACCCCTTCGCGTATAAAGGATACTGCTTGAAATATTCTTTAGTACCTTTCCCCAATCATCAGATGTGTCAAAAGTTAAAAGAAGGCGAAGAGACCCTTTTGATTTTATTTGAATATCATCAATTCCTGCCCCTTTGTATGCACCCATATTCAAATTATATTTCAAAAACCCCCTAAAAAGTTTCCCGTATCTTTTTCTTAGAGAGATTTCGAATCCTTTCATATCTCCATAAAAATTACTAGCATAAGTGCTATAAGAAATATCTCGATCACCATCAAAATTCACCTCACCTATTTGGTTATCATAATCGTTGTGATAAGCAGAAACGCTAAATAAATACTGATCGAAAAGACTCTTTTCAAAGCCTAATTCGTAAGAAATCTTTTCTGGCAAATTTAATCGGGGATTACCACGGTATCCAATGGAATCCATATAATTGGTATACTCACAATAAAGCTTTTCGGTTTCGGGCAACTCATAAAAATAACCAAAATTGAAATAAAATTTGCCGAACTTTCCAATCGGCGTTGATATCCCCAACCGAGGACTTAATTTCCATCTAGCATTGCTACTTCCCGAATTATAATAATCTAATCTTAATCCGAGTTTAGTATACGATTTTTCAAAAGAGAATTTATCCTGCACATAAAATCCTGCCCGAAAAGGTTTAACACTACAGTAAATCTCCTCGGTAACTTCTCCCATCCCTCCGGGAACGCCACTATATAAATGCGCCCTCATCCGATCATAATTAATTTTAATTCCGCTTTTAAGCTGATGCCACGAATTAACCTGAGAGGTCACTTCAGTGCTAAAATTGATAGTGTTAATCCAGGAAGTATCCCCCTGGGTTCTCCCAAAGTTGCTGAACAGAAAATCTGTGGGCAGTAAATCCCTGTAATAACAATTATTACCTGCGAAGCTTTCATAACCAAAGGGTGTTTCTCTTGGTATGCTTATATTTCCAAAAAATATAAGTTCTGTCGTATCCCTGAGATCCGTACTTGAACTCGTCTCTTCCCAAATAGGTGTTGATGAATGCTTAAACCGTGAGTAAAACATCTTTAGGTTATAGAATGTAGACGGACTAAGAGAATGGTTGAAATCCAAACCCCATCCATATCTTCTTATATTATAAGGATTAACAGCATCTACCCAGTACATAAAATCCTTACCCGCAGCATTATCAAGAATATTGCCACTCTGCGCCCAAATTCTGCCGTCTTTGTATATTTTCCTCGAATCACTGGTAACAGTCTCTGTGATTTCGAATAAACCTTTAAGGTTAAGCTTTATCTCGGGTTTTAGATGAAAAGTCATCTTCCAGTCCGTTTTATTCATAACGTAATTTTCCCTTGTTACGGGAAGGGAAAAAGGTTCTACTTTCCTTATATTCGAAACATAAAAAGTTACAATGTTCACCCCCGGAAAAGGTCCCCCAAAACCAAAATCAATCACGTACCCCGGTTCATTTTCATAACTTCCGGGAATCTGACCAAGATTCTCACTGCCTTCGGTTCTATACACATACATAAATAAATCTCTCCACTCACGAGGGGTAAGAGTATCTCCTTGGTTTTCCCTATCCTGCGCATACTGAATCCAGCCTTCAAAGGATTCGTAATCATCCGCTTCTTCTTCCGGTAGTACAGAGGTGCCATTCCAGCAGAGATTGTCCGTCGTATCAGCAAACGGACGAATGTGAACGTTATAAGGGCTAAAAATACTACTCCCATGATGCGGCATATGAGGGAAAGTGTACCCGAAATCAACCGAACCATGATATGAATCTCTACCCCCTTCTTTCTCTATAACATTAACCACACAAGAATTTACATTCCCATACTCGGCACCAAAACCTCCATCAAGAACAATAACATTTTTTACGGCAGACAAGGGCGGCATCATTACCGAGGTATTCAGCCTGTTATCTAATATAGAAAATCCATCAGTCATATACAAAATGTCGGGGTTTTCTCTTTCCATGTATCCCAATTTCTCCTGAAATGAGTAAAAAGCGAGATAATCTTCAAGGTCCGAAACCAGAGGAATTTCTCTTATCTCTTCAATATTCGAACAATACCCCCTTGAAGACATATCCATATTAATAATCTCTTTTTCTGCCTCGATTGTTACTTCTTTACCTTTTATTGTTCTGGGGGCAAACAGTTCAAGCTCCAATTGGGTACTATGATCCGCTTCTACAAAAACACCTGTTACGGTTAAGGGCAGATAACCTATACCTCTAGCCTGAATATCATATATACCGGGAGAAATATTTGTTATATGGTAAGAGCCATCGCTTTCGCAATCCGTTCCCAGGCTGGTTCCAACGATAATTATATTGACATAAGATAAAGGCCTACCCGTTTTCGCGTCAACCACACTGCCTTCAATTTGACCTTTAGTACCAGCTAAAGATTGTAATGAAAAAACAAAGAGGAGAAAAAAAATAATAGGACGCAGATGAACGCAGATTAAAAAGGATTTTTTATTTGTTTTTTTTACCTTGTACCTTGTACCCGGCATCTAAAATCTATTTTATTTATACTATATCCTAATTTCACCAATTAACCAATCAACTAATTCACTAATACACTAACTTTAATCTGATTCTATCTCTATTGCGCCTAGAGAACAGGAAGCAACACAAGCCTGACACTCAATACATTCAGGCATATCAAAAGTCAATACGAGTTTCGAAGAATCATTAGGGTCAATTTCTTTATAATATTTGTCAAGCTCTTCCTTGTTTGCAACCTCATCATCAACAGGCTTACACCATCTTCCGCTTCCGCTACCTTCCAGTATCTCTACCGGACAAGCTTCAGCACAATCAGCAAGACCGGTACATTTACTATAATCATAAATAACTTTAGGCATTTAAACCTCCTTACTTATATCAATGGAAAATTATTACATCTATTCAATCTTTTGTCAAGGGGGCTTTAGATTCAAAGAATCTAAAGCAGTCGTGAGTCCTATGTCGCGAGTCGTGCGTCAAAAGAAATATAATCTCTGCGTTCTCAGTTTCTCTGTATAAGATAAATTTGGTGGTGTGTGGATTGGGTTTTATTTTGGATTATGGCGCCGGGCTCAAGACTCAATGCGAAGCATTTTCTTTGCCATATCAAAACTTATACACAAGAGACAACCCATAACTTTTGTCTTTTACATCTATCTCGGGAGTAAGATGAAAACCGCCATAATCACGAACTGATTCATTGTATTTTTCAACCGAACGGGGACAAGTCCGGATATCATACGCTGCAGACCATAATATACCCACACCCAAAGCTATAATGGCTAAAGAAGAAATCGCTGCGCCGACGTCATTATCTGAATACATAAAACCCCCCAGCAAAAGCGTACTTAACCCGCCTGCAAAAAGGCAAGCCGATCTCAAACCAATAGAGGCCATTGCTCTTTCGCTATTACCTGCATAAAAATGTCCGACACTAGGCCCTACAAAAAACCCGGAAAGACACAACAAAAACCCACCTAAATCAACATAGTCATGACCCATAGTTATAAGAAACAAACCGGGCACAACAGGAAGAAGCGTTGCCCCAACAGAGTATTTTACTGCAGTACTCGAACTCTTTAACTTTATCGCCTCTCCTTCATAACCGTAGGACAAAAAAGAACTAAAAAACATCAACAAAACCAAAACTATATCTTTCATAATAATTCCTCCCGATTAACCTCTTTTAATTTTTTAAATTCTCTCATAATATTTTCCTATAACAAAGTACTTTGTTATATAAAGTATAATAATCAATTTTCCAAATTTGTCAAGGGGTATTTTAGGTTCGAAGAATCTAAGTCAAATAGCCAAATTGAAAAACAGGACATTTGTCCTAATAGGTCAACTCTCAACCAAAATCTAAAAACAATTTCTATAATTGCAAGGTTTCTTTTGGTATTTTTCATTTTTTAAGTTTTTTTCAGTGCAGGGTGGAA
>Ga0307430_1001480_pt1 | contig 17133 bp, 13 predicted proteins | sample SalMarWE160130MG_FD_202159 | JGI IMG/M metagenome (GOLD analysis project Ga0307430, IMG submission 202159) | Salt marsh sediment microbial communities from the Plum Island Ecosystem LTER, Massachusetts, United States - WE1603-130 | ecosystem: Environmental > Aquatic > Marine > Intertidal zone >... | reverse complement strand
GTTATCTGAAAATCGTCCTGCCAGTTCCGGCCCTCGTAGCCGTTTTCCGGCAGGAGAGGGTCGGTAAAAAATATGCGCAAGCCGTCGAAATCGGCGCGAAGACGATCAAGGACGATTATATTCGGCGCGATGAGCAGAAAATTCGTGGAAAGCTGTGAATCAGGCTTATACAGCTTGTGAAAATAACACCAGGTGATGATCAGACTCATCACCTTCGTCTTCCCGCTGCCGGTGGCCATTTTAACCACCAGGCGGAGCCATTCCTCATCGAACATGCCTGTCGATACCGCCCCGGAAGAATCATATTTAAAAAGATCGTACTTGTCTTTCACATCAGCCACTTCATACAGCCAGATAATCGTTTCGATCGCCTCTCTCTGGGAAAAGTAATACCTGAATCCGCTCATTGCGCCGTCGGATTCCGCAATGTTGTACCTGGTGTTAAACCACCAGTTGAGCAGGGCTCGCGAAGTGGCAGTGGAGCCGTCATACCGGTTGTCGCGCCAGTTTTTCACTTCCCGTCGTATTTTACAGACAAGGGGCGGCAGGAGTTTTTCGTAGCTCGATTCACGGAGGCTCTCGTCAGCCGGAAACCAGCGGTATTCGGGATCAAGCGGCTCATAAGGGGATACGGGGAAAGAGGGGTGGATGGCCATTCAGGCCTCCTCAAATCCGGAAATCTTTTGAGAAATTAGAAATTCCTTTATACGCATAACTGTTTGTAAGGCTTCCTTGGCTTCCTCCTGAGAAGGCAGATAAAAATCATCGGGGTAGCGAATTTCAGCCGCATACGGCGTTAAAGTTTCCGCCATACTGCTTATCTCCAAGAAGGCCGGGTTAAACTGCGCGCACATTCGAGTCAAATCCGCCAGGTCGTGAGTCCTGGGAATATCCGCATCAAAGTAGACCAGGCAAGCCTTAAGATATTTTTCGACAGCCTGCTGGCAATGAAAACATACCGTATCAAAGGGCGTTTCATCCCCGACAGGAAGGAATTCCAGTATGGTTTTGGCATTAATAAAGTCATGCCTGGCTTTTTTCAGCCAGTTTCTGATATAGGCTTGTTTTTCACCGTTCATAAAGCACGATTCCTTCCCTGAGCACGGTGCTGACGAAGGATTGACGTACGGACCGCCATTTCCCGAAATCACCGTGAGTATAAAAAAGAATATCCTTGGGTAGCGGAATGGAAGCAAGTTTCAACCGCACCTTGAGTCCCCGCTTGTAGCGCGGAAGGTCCTTTTCTTTATCCGAAACCACCAAAATATCAATGTCACTATCAGGGTAATTTTCCCCTCTGGCTCTTGAGCCGAAGAGAATGATCTTATCCGGCTGGTACTCACGGATGATTATATCCTTGATCTTTTCAATATCATTACTGATATTTCTCATACATTAACCTCGATGATCTTCATGGTGTCGTTCCCGAAAATGTCCACCACTTTCACCGCGATTTTACGGCGTCCTGGTTTGCACTCATGAAAGGGCGTTTTAAGTTCCAGCGACCTGTCCTTTTTTGTGCGGAACGACTGCCATTCGTTTTCAAAAATGAACTCGCCGGTCCATTGCTCCTCGGTCTGGCCGGTGGCCTGGTTTTTAACGCGGATGATCTCCCGTTTGCTGGTAAAGTCAAAGTCTACCGCCCAGTAATCGATCCAGTCAGTCCATTTCTTCGTCAGAATTTCGGGCTTGACGATGCCGTCCCTGTCCTTTGACACCTTGATGATCTTCCCGCCTTCAACCACGATCTTGTTCTTCCCTTGCTTAAGCTGGGCGGCGGCGTTGTCCACGGTGTCCTGGTTATAATACACTGAAAAATCCGTAAGCTCAACGGCAATGGCGGGCCGGCTGTCTTTACTGCGTTTATCAGCCTGTTTTACGTGCGGTTTCACCTCGATATACGACACGTCGTGGAAGACCACCTGGTTTTTTTCCACGGCGCGCTTGTCGAAGACCTCCCGTGGGATATACTTCATGGCCAGATCTATTCCCTTTTCCCCGGCCTCATCGAGGATGTTGGGGAAAAGCCCCATCTCGAACTCGAAGGCCAGGATGTCCGCGCGGGAGATACGTTTCTCACGGCACTCCAGGATAACCTCCTCCACAAAAAGCCGGGTTACGGGCAGGTTGACCGGCCCCACAGACACCAAACGCCCGGCCTTCTTACCGTGAAAACACTTAAAGTTTTCCAGTGCCTCCGCCCTGTACGCCTTAAGAATGAGGGCGATAAAATCTTTTTCCTTCTGCTCAAGCTGTTTGCGTTGTTCCTCCTCGCGCAGGGAAAGGTTGATGCCGATGTAGTGCGCCCGCTCGTACTTGCCCAGGTTGAGGATTTCAAAGGCGCGGAAGTCCTTGCCCGCTTGTTTAAGCTGCCGCTGGACCCCGATCATGCGCTTGCGCGTGGTGTGAATGGCGAACTTGCCCAGGTCAGTCCCGATCCACTTGCGCCCTAACTTTTCGGCTACGGCAAGGGTGGTACCGGAGCCGACAAAAAAGTCCGCGACGATGTCGTTTTCGTTGGAGCTGGCTTTGATGATGCGGTCGAGAAGGGTTTCGGGTTTTTGGGTGGGGTAAGCAACCCGTTCACTCGATTGAGAACTTAATCCTTTAACATCGTACCAAAGAGTTTGAACTGGAACGCCCTGACCTTCGTCTAGATAGAGTTTACGACGGGGAACATTGCCCTCGCCAGTCTGCACGACCATACCTTTTTTCATAAGATCTTGCATTTTTTCCTCTGAATAGCGCCAGTAACGAGTGACCCCCAATACTTCATATTGAGGATTACCTTTTGATGAATCGCCAGGGGCAGTCATACTGATTAGTTGATAGCGTCGTCCTGTCTCTGGCTCTATATATTTATAAAAGTCGTTAATATAGTCCTGTGAATAATTGCTGTACTGTGAATTGAAAATGTATTCTTCGCTCTTTGAATACAGAAATAACGTGTCAGTATTTGTATCAAAAACCTTCGTACCTTGCCCCGTGTTTCCCTTCACTGTCGATGCGCGTTTCCAAGTTAGGTCATTCATAAACCGTATAGAACCAAAGACTTCATCCAGTACCAAACGGATGAAAGAATTGACACGACGGTCACAATGTACATAAATACTCCCATCCTCTGAAAGCAGATCCCGCATCAACACCAGTCGCTCGTAGATCATGGCGATGAAGCTGTCAGCGCCCCGGCCCCAGGTATCACGATAGGCTAGTTCCTCCAGCACGTTCGGGCGCTTGGTGAAAGTTTCATCACCAATCTCAATATCCATGGAAAAGTCCGCACCCACGTCAAAGGGAGGGTCGATGTAGATGAGCTTGATGCCGCCGTTTTGTTCGATCTCTTCTCGAATCGGGCCGTTTTTCAGACTGGAAAGGATCAGCTTGTTGTCGCCCCAGATGAGCTTGTTAGTCCAGCCGGATTTCTGACGGCCGCGGAAGTCGAAGAGCATGCCTTCCCACTCGTGATCCTTCCGGTCTTTGCGCGGCTCATCGACCTGCTCGATGATCTGGAAGGGGAGGACGAGGTTGCAGACCTCATTGGTCTTGCCGTTCCAGACCAGCTCCACCTCGCGCTTGTCGTCGAAGAGGAGAAAACGGTATTTGTCAGGGAGAGGCTTGCCGGCTTCTATGAGCTTGAAGACTTCACGTTTTTCATTGTCGGTGAGGTTCACCGTTAATTATCTCCTTATTATTTTCTTTTAATAATTCTATACCAATAAGCTGTATGATTAAAATCCCAAAATTTATTCTCTATTCCCATATCTTCATCATGCATATATTTTTTAAACTCTTTGAAATATTCATTTGTTCCACTTACTAAATTATGTACGACTTTTCGCAGATGATCAGCAACCAGAAAATATATTAAATCCGGGAAAAGCATCCGTGGTGTTGGAATACGCAAATAATTTATATATTTTGATTCAATTTCTGGACAATCAGATGGCCATTTTTTTTGCAGCGATTCAGGAAGCCAAGAAAGTGGCAAAGGTTTAGAATTCATCTGGACATGAAACAAAGGATCACCGGCGCCACTCCCTTCCCATGGATGGTAATCAAACCGTAAAAGAAAAGCTTTTAAATTATCATTTAAACTATTTGGGAAAAATAATATTTCCGCACAAGATGCATATATTTTTTGTTTTTTTTTGTTTTGCTTCACAATAAGATAATAATCTATAGCAATATTTATTTTTCCTTCCGGATATTTTTTAGATGGCCAATCTGGAAAACCAATTTTTTCTGTCAGTACAATCTTTTCAAAACCATTACAGTTATCATTTGATTTAAACATTATTGACTTACGAGGATAGACTAAACAATCTTTAATGATCAGACAAAATCTATTCCAGAAATTATTAAGTAAACTAACAATTTCATTTGCCATCAATATAATCCCAAGAAAGGTCCAATTTTATCATGTTCTTTTTTTGATATTCTTGATAGATCTGCTCCTGACGGAAACCAGCTTATGGCTCCACGTGAATGGTTTTTACAAACAGGTTTTTTAGATAACATGCAGTAAAACCCTGCAGAGTGATCTTCACCTTCGTAACAAATACTAGGTCTTACATCTTTTATGGTTTTGTTAACGTAATATAGACCACTCTCACAATTATTATCCATTAATAGTTCATCTAAATTACGCCTCCACCACCAATCATAGCAATCAGAAAATGGTCCTTTATATTTCGCTTCTTCAAATAATAATTGGACTTCCGGCCTTTTAAAATCACCTTCATTAATATCTAAATAACTGGAAGCAGCTATAAAATTTACAAGAATACCGGGGAATCTTAAAATTGATGTATATAACCAATTACCTAGAATACGAGGATATCTTTCTTTTAATTGAGTCAAAACATCATCATCAATTTTATTTTCGAATTCTGGCATCATTTCTGGTAAAATCCCCTGATCACCAGAACCATACAATGCAATCTGATCTGATTCACCAGTTTTATCTAAAATAGTTGCCAATATCTCAGAAGGGGTCATGGTCATAAATTTTGCTTTTTTTATTTTTTGTAATCGTTTTTCTATTATTTGGAAACCATTGAAAATCCCAACACACTCTTTCCCAAAGCTTTCACTCTTATCATCAATTATTATTGTCCCGCTTTCCCATGAGCGTCGTTTAAACATTAGATATGTGCTCTTATTCTGCCCAGCCGTATAAAAGCATACTGGGATGGACATTTTTTCAGCTACTGCTGATATAATATTTCCTGAGATTCCATTAAAATCATCAAGAGTAGAAAGTTCGTAATCACATACTATTAATCCTATTCCATTCTTGCCGTCATAATCCGTATTTAATATTTTTTCAATTTGTATTTCAAATACTTCAGGTTCTTCGTCTTCGCTACTTGCTGGTTTTTTTCTAAACGGCAGAACTGTTACCTTATTATCAGCTACTTTTATTTGTTCCAATCTTTCTTCTCTCTGGTTTTTTTTATCCTCAAAAAGCAGTATTATTTTATTGCTCATGTCTTATTCCTCTTTGAATCTAAATTCTATTCTAAAGCATGTTTTATAACCGGGGGGCGGTTCTACAATATCGTAACGCCCCTTGATTTTTGATATTATTTCTTTTATTAAACTTAATCCAAGTCCCATACCGGACCCAAGAGGGTTTGCTATTCCTCCTGATGTTGTGGTGAATAAAGGATCCCATATATATTTTTTAATTTCTTCTGGTATTCCAAGACCATTATCTGCAACCTCTAATATGTGGCGCCCTTTTTCATTCCATGCTTTAAAAATTATTGACGGATTTTTTATTGTCGATGTTCCCATTGTTACGGCTTTTAAGGCGTTGGTATATAAATTGAGCAATATACCGCTATAAATGGCTACCGGCATTGAGGGACCGACGAGATTTTTATCCACTTCGTTTAAGACTTTAATATGATGGTCATCTGCGAAATTTTCAAATCGTTCAATAATTAAATCTATTTGAGCACTAGCAGGTATTTTATTAGGATTGATATTTTTATTCTGAATTGAGCCTATAAACATTGTGCTGTAGTCTATCTGTCCGTTAAATTCATTAAAAGTCCGTTTGATTTTCGGAAGGATTTTTGCAACAAAATTATCAGAAGAAGCTATTTTATCTAAATGCTCAATTATTTCTTTTATTTCCGAAACAAGACTTTTTGCCTCATGAGTAATAAATCCCGCAAGTACGCCCAGAAGTGCCATCGTCTGCATGCCTTGGTTAACTTCATGATAATAATCTTCAACCTTTTCCAATTTCTCCGAAAGAGTTGAATATTGTATAATAATCTGGTTTTTATCATCTTCCTCTAGTGAGGTAACTCCCTTAATATATTCAATTGCGTTACGGAAATCAGACTTTAGAGTATTTGCCGCAACACGGGCTTTCTCTTCTTCTATCCTACGATTTTCACTATGATCTATAAGCGCAAGCAGCTCCATCCCAGTTCTAACGATCTCCACCATTTCATGGTATGCCTCATTTTCCAAAAATCCTTCGCGGTCTGCCGCCGGAGTAAGATCAGTCGGTCGTTTTTTATCAATATCTTGGTTGGATTCTACAAATATAGCTCCGACAAGTTGATGAAAATTGGGAAGGTAGAGCATTGGGTTCGCTTTTTCTTTAGTTTGATTTTTTAATGGCTCTTCGATTGGGTAATACTCTTTCATGATTTTTGAACGCCATTCACGTTCACTATGGGCTGTGTCTGTTTGTAGTTTTAACCAGTCATCATCTTCTAAACCATAAGGTGGAACTCTGAACCCATGGTCGATAACGCCGATACCGCAATTATCACGAATCCAAGTCCAGGCTTTTTTCCCGTTAACTTCCGTCCCCTGAAACATACCGTAACGTCTTGGGAAATATCTTATATCACCATGAAGTCCCTGTGAGATATGAGAAGAATAATTGAATTTTCTTTCTAATAATACTCGCCTATCTTTATGAATTATTTTATATTTTAATTCAGAATTATTATATTCTATTATTACTTGTGCGTAATAATGAGATAGAACGGATTGTGCAAGATTTATTTCTTCCTTATTTTCGTCACCACCTGGTAACTCAAGTTTAAATCCAGGATCTCCGGAATTCTTTTTTAGATAATTAAAACGTCCGCGTTCAAGTCCGCCTATTGGCGATATAATACTCAAAGCTTGTGTTTTTAATGTTTTGCCGAAACTAATTTTTTCAGTATCTCTTAAGCGGGAAATGATTAATGTGGTACCACTTTTTACAGAAGATTCTTCTTTAATAATTTTGTAGGGTATCTTGGCTTTATTAAGTTCGGAAGATTTATCGATATCCTCCCAATCGAATTCTGAAATCAGTTTTGTTTTACAGTTTCGATACTGATCTTCTGCAATACTTTCAAGTGTAAGTTTGCGCCCAAGAAACCTTACTGCGAATCTACCTATTCCCTTTGCTCCGGTCATCAATCGATTATAATAACGAGAAAATCTTTCTTTTTGCTTCTTACCTGTGGCAATTCTCATCCATTTATTTAAAAATTCTTTTTCCGTAATTCCGTGTCCATCATCTGTTATTGTTATAATATCACCATCATAGGTAACTTTACAGACAGACGCATCCGCGTCATATGAATTTTTAATTAATTCCAGTAGAGCAACATCGGCATTCGATACAAGACGTTCTCCGAGTTCTTGAAGCAGTCTTCCTTCTGTTTCAAAAGAAACTTCCTTGCTAACAAGAACGTTTAGGTCTGACATTGCCATACCTCAATGTAAATTTATTTAACACAGAATTGAATTGCCTTATTTCAATTTTTTTTAAATTGTCTGAATGGGCGACTACTTGTTTTTCAAAATCCAATTCCTTTAAATATTTGACTAATTCATTAATAGATTTGTCATTATTTTCATAGTAGATACCACAGACACTCCCAAGCGGATATACGCCTGCTTCGTTTATAACTATTTTGGGGCCATGATTAATAAAAGCACTGGCAGAAATAATTTTCGGACAAGGATGCAATGAAAACTTATACCATGGATTACGTGTTTTACATGTCCATGTTGCTCTTTTCTCCTCCGGGACATTATCTAAATATTTCTTCACTCTTTCACTTAAATAATCATGAGATTTTATTAACCAGCACTTTACCCCTTTTTCCACAAAATATTTATTAAAATTATTCACAGACAATTTATTCACATTATATGGTATATTTCGTAAACTGGTTACACAAGGTAACACATCGTCTTTAGAAAGACCTGCATGAATTCTTTCCCCCTCTGTAAGGGTAAATACTTTTTGAGTTCCCGGGCTCATCCCCCGCATAGCCCATATTTCACCCCTATTTTCAAAAGGTATTAGCTTATAGGAAGTTGTTGTAACTTCAGGTTTTTTTATTGTATTACCATCTGAATCAATTTCAAAATAGTTCCATAATCCATCTGGCTTATTTTTATCAATGACACTGATTGATGCTGTTGTCATCACATCCTCGAAAATATTAGCCTTAAATCTATAGATGTCTACATGCCAGCTATTATTATCGATATATTTTCTCAACCAGCTCGCTGATGGACGTGACGCCCACTCGTATGGAACAAGTAGAGAAACCAAACCATTTTCGCTGGTATGTAATAAACCCAGTAGAATGAAGTAAATGTATAAATTTGCATTCCTATTTATCGTAATATTTATTTTTTCACTCAAATTCTGTGTAATCATGTCGCGCCATTCTTGATCTAAATTATGATGCCTTACATAAGGCGGATTACCTATACATAAAGAATAATTTCGCTTATGGTGTTCAAATGCACATTGGAAATGGATCAGTGCATTTTGAGGACGTTCTATGAAATTGCATGATTCATCAATCTCAATTCCTTCATATTTTTTATATATTCCTTCATTTGAATAACGTCCATCCCCTGCACCTAAATCTAATACTGTATCAAATTGGCTTCTATATTTATGGGTTATCTCCCAATGTGTTCTAATTATGTTAATTGGAGTTTTTATTTGAGAATTTGATAGTTCATATGAAGATTTTCTTATTATCATTTTTAAATGAATAATATTCCATTAGTTGATATAGGTCAAGTTGCCTTAATATTAGAATTATCTGTATACAAATCCTGGTCAGATGCTGGTCATCGCGATATGCGTCCCTAATTTGACCTTCAAACTCTGGATTGCTGTCCGGAGTTTTATTTTTTATCTTCAAAACATTTTTTCACATCTCCTCCAACAGTAAGATTCGAAAAAAGCCTGTAATTATTTTTTTTGTACTGGATATGCCCCGCGATAATCGCGGGATGGATATTCAATTCTTTCGCGTATTCAATAACATCATTTTGAGAGGGAAATTCTTTTTCATCAAGATCGAAAGTAGTGCCCAACAGTGTCTTTTCCGCGAAATTATCCGCCTCTTTTTCTATGGAATTGTCCGATGCTGAACCCCGTAGTGTCATGTCATCGGCGATAAAATGGCCATTTTCCAGGTGTTTTAATACATGGGCGATTTCATGGAAGAGGGTGAACCAAAAATTGTCAATCCGGTTATAACGGCGTGTGAGACCGATCACAGGAACGCCCTCCATGGTGATAAAAGATGCGCCGTCCAGGTAAGTGTTTTTTAGATGCTTTATCAGTTTAAAGATGATTCCCCCGTTCGCCAGGTATTCTTCTACAAAATCGGGGCCTTTATCCAGAATACTCAAACTTGCAAGCCCCTTAAGGAAGGCATTATTTATATTCTCTTTTTTGTATTTTTTTATGTTCTTCACCGTTTTCGCTTCCGCAAGCAGGTGCAGGCTCCAGCCTTGAAGCGCGTACGGATCGAGTTTCGCGTTCGCACGTGCCGAACGTGTTTTGCGAAACAGTCCTTCGGGGATTGCTTCCGGCCCACCTGTCTTTTTAATAAGATACCTGATTGCTTCCTCCGCTTTTTCATTTATATTTGAAGTATCAAATCCCCGGAAAGCGCCGTTTTTCTCCATCTCAATGATCGGGAATCTGTCAAAATCAATATCCTCAAAATCCGATGGGAGCGTACCGGACGGATCACGGATTAACACCTCCGCGGGAATTCCCAGATGATTGTGCAACGCCCTGATCATTTTAAGTGTAAGGTCTTTTTTACCGGATAAAACCTCCGACACCTTGGAACGGCTTCCTATATAAGGGATAAGCTCATTTTGCGTCAGTCCTGCCTGCTCCATTCTGAATTTAATCGCTTCAACAGGTGATGGTTTTGGGATGGGGAAGTGTTCCTGTTCATATTTTTCAATAAGGATGGAAAGCACGTCCCTTTCATCCGCGTCAAGGGTTCCCTCTTCCGCGTCCATAAGAGCGGAAAGCTTTTCTAAAGCATCAGCGTAATCTTTTTTATTTCTGACAGGTTTGATAATATTCTTCATCATATTTTCTCCGCTTCCGCGAACCAAGCATTGAGCGCTCCGGCTGAATCGGGGTACCTGGCTTGAAACTCAAGGAGCGCCCCGCGTCCAACGATTGTCATATAAACTTATAATACAATGTTCCTGATTTCATGTCAATACAATGTTCCTAAAATGGGAACAATTATTTAATACCACACACTTTTTCAACCACCCACTTGCCTTATTCACGATTATTGTGTATATTACATGAAATATTTTATGTGATGTTCAGAAGACGTTAGAAATTTTTGTTCATAAGACCTATAGATTCAATTAGCTCGAAACAATCTCTGTATCCTCACAAATGACCTTCTCTTAATAAAGGGGACAGGTCGAAGATGGAGTTATTTTATGTTTTTTAAAGAACTCGGCCTTAAGGCCGAACTACTCAGCGCGGTTACCGCGCAGGGCTATAAAAGCCCGACCCCTATTCAGGAACAGGCGATCCCGGAGATTTTAAACGGGTGCGATGTTATCGGGGGTGCCCAGACGGGAACAGGCAAAACAGCGGCCTTCGCCCTGCCCATACTTCAATTGTTAAGTGCGAACAGACAGGGGGGCTTGCATCCCCGCGCTCTTATTCTAACCCCCACACGCGAATTGGCTGCACAGGTGGCAAAAAGTGTAGCGGTCTACGGTAAAAACCTTAGGTTGCGCTCCACAGTTGTTTTCGGGGGAGTCAATATCAATCCCCAGATCAGGGAGCTTCGCCGGGGAACGGACATCCTTATAGCGACACCGGGCAGGCTGCTTGACCACGCCGGGCAACGCACGCTTGATTTATCCGATGTGGAAATCCTGGTACTGGATGAAGCCGACCGCATGCTGGATATGGGTTTTATTCACGATATACGGAGGATACTGAAGCTTCTTCCGCAAAAACGGCAGAACCTGCTTTTTTCCGCTACCTATCCGCAGAGCGTCAGGAACCTTGCCGACAGCATCCTGCACAATCCCAGGCTGGTTGAAGTAAGCCGACGCAATACCGCGGTGGAAACGATCACCCAGATACTGCATCCCGTGGCCCGTGCCGATAAATTCAAGCTGCTCACACACCTGATAAAACAGGGCGATGTGAGCCGTGCGCTTGTCTTTATCAGGACAAAACACGGCGCCAATAATCTGGCGGAGAAGCTTGCGCGTAACAGCATATGCGCTGCCGCTATTCACGGCAACAAAAGCCAGTCCCAGCGCACGCGCGCGCTGGCCGACTTTAAAAAAGGCGACGTGGATATTTTGGTTGCCACGGATATTGCTTCCAGGGGCCTGGATATAAATCATCTGCCACAGGTGGTCAACTATGATCTTCCGGGAATCCCTGAAGATTATATCCACCGCATCGGGCGCACCGGCAGGGCAGGCGCCAACGGTCTGGCACTTTCCCTGGTGAGCAATGATGAGATCGATCTGCTTGCCAATATCGAGAAACTGCTTTGTACGAGAATTCAGGTACAGGACATACCCGGTTTCAAAAAGGAAGAAGCCGCCTCGTGCGCTCCTTATGTCAAATACGGATTCCGGTCCAGTCCGCGGAGACACGCTGCCGGCTTTCGAGGCAGAGGCGCCCGCCGTTAAAGCACGGGCCAAAGACTGCGACGCGCCCGGCCGTTTACACGGGAAGGAAAAATATAATATGGATAAACCGAGGATTAAAAATATCGCAATTATCGCGCATGTTGACCACGGCAAGACCACCCTTGTGGATCAAATGTTTCGTCAGAGCGGAATGTTCCGCGACAATCAGATCGTAGAGGAACGCATGATGGATTCCCTGGATCTGGAACGGGAACGGGGCATTACCATCGCCTCTAAAAACGGATCGGTCTGTTATAAGGACTACCGGATTAACCTTGTCGACACTCCCGGCCATGCGGATTTTGGGGGTCAGGTTGAGCGTATCTTGAAAATGGTCGACGGTGCGCTGCTGTTGGTAGACGCACAGGAGGGACCCATGCCGCAGACCTATTACGTGCTGCGAAAGGCGCTGGCGCTCGGACTGCCCATCATTGTGGTTATCAATAAAATTGATAAACCGGCTGCACGTCCGGACTGGGTTGTAGACCAGGTCCTGGAGCTCTTCTTAAAGCTCGAGGCGCCCGAGGCCTGCCTGGACTTTCCCATCCTCTATGCATCGGCCAAAGACGGCTATGCTACCCGGGATTATCGGAATAAAACAGCGGACATCACGGAGTTGTTTGATGAGATTGTGCGCTTTATTCCCGAGCCGGCCGGGGACACAGAGGCTCCGCTGCAGCTCCTGGTGAGTTCTCTGTCCTATTCTTCATTTCTGGGCCGTCTGGCGATCGGAAAAATCACCGGAGGCAGGATCAGCATTAATGATGATGTGGTTGCCTGCCGAGGCACTGATGTAGCGTGCGCAACACGGGTCACCAAGATATACCGTTTTGAAGGTACAAAAATGGTTCAGCTGGATTGTGCCGGAGTGGGTGAGATTGTGGCTCTTGCGGGTTTGGAAAACGTTACTATCGGTGAGACCATTACCGACCCGCTGAAACCGCTGCCGCTCCCCTTTATGGAGCTTGATCCGCCGACCATGTCCATGAACTTTATCCCCAATGACTCGCCTTTCGCGGGCCTGGAGGGCAGATTTGTCACCTCTCAACACCTGCGTGAGCGGCTCTACCGTGAGACACTTAACGATGTGGCACTGCAGGTAAAAGAGATGGAAGCGGGCATCGGCTACAAGGTCTCCGGACGGGGAGAGCTCCACCTTTCCATTCTCATCGAGAAGATGCGGCGTGAAGGCTATGAGTTTCAGGTGACGCGGCCCGAAGTCATTATGCAGAAGAAAGACGGACAACTGCTGGAGCCCTACGAGGAGCTCACCATAGATATCGATGAAGCCTACATGGGTAAGATTATGGAGCACCTGGGCGGCCGCAAGGGCCGGATCAAGGATATGCAGCACAACAACGGTATGGTTCACCTGGTGTATACCATCCCCACGCGCGGGCTGTTGGGTTTTAGAAATACTTTTCTGACAGAGTCCAGAGGTATGGGAGTTATGAATTACATTTTCTCGGGATTCGATAAATATGTGGGAGAGATCAAAAACCGAAAAAAGGGTGTGCTTATATCCATGGAGCAGTGCACCAGCGTGGCCTACGCTCTTTTTAATCTTCAGGAACGGGGAAGGCTCTTTATCGGTCCCCAGGTAAAACTATACCAGGGACAGATTATCGGCGAGCACTCGCGTGAAAACGACCTGGTGGTAAATCCCGGCAGAGGTAAAAAGCTTACTAATCTGCGCGCCTCGGGCAGTGATGAAAACATCGTGCTCACGACCCCGGTCAAGCTGAGTCTGGAGGATTACATCGCCTTTATTAATGACGATGAGCTGGTGGAACTAACTCCCCGGTCCATCAGACTGCGTAAGATAAAACTCAAGGAATCGGAACGTAAAAACGCGGGCAATGAAGCAAAACGCAAAGCTGTATATTCTGCGGCCTAAGGACTCCCGGTATTGTCTTCTTTAATGTTATTTAGCAGATTTCCTCGGAATATTGGAGAACTTGCCTGTTTTAGTCATTTTGGGTTTCTGGAAAGGATTAATTTTTTTATGTTTTGTTTTGACCGCTTTTTTATCATCAGCAGATTCTTCGCTATCTTCAGCCGTTTTATTTGCTTTTTCTAATTCTGCCTGCTGTTTTTTTAATTCTTCGCTATACGCAGCTTCATCTTTAAACAAATGACATTTTTTATATTTTTTTCCGGAACCGCAGGGGCAGGGATCATTTCTTCCTGTATTTTTTTTGCGCCCCAAAAAATCTAATTCGTCCATATTAGTGCCTTTTTTACGTTCAGTATCGGGTTCTTGCTGTCTGATAATAATGAATCCACACCGAATTCTATATAGCATACCGGAGGTTCCTTTTGTTGTCAAGCAAACGCGGTTCCGCTAAAAGCTTCTGTTATAAAAACATCCTCAAATACAAATTTCCGGACAGGTGCCCTGCGCCGCTTAACGATCCGATTATTTGTTTGACAGCCTCTGCGCTTTAGACTATATTTAGAGCATGGAACTTGAAGCAGTATCCGGTTTTGGATCTGATATGTTACGTCAGCAGGTTGCCGTAAGCATGCTCAAAAAAAGTATGGATTTTCAACAACAGGCAGCCCTGCAGCTTATTCAAAGCCTTGCCCGTGTACAAGACCCCGCCCTCGGCAATAACATAGATACCTATGCCTGATAATTTGAATGATGCACGGATAAAAATAGTTTTCACACTCAAATAACAATAAATCTCTTGCCGGATTTAAAAATACTTACTTTCCTTGTTGATTCGGAAATTACCACAGCCAGGGCCTGAGTCGCAGAAGTTATGCTGGCGGCAGCCGCGTGCCTGGCGCCTAATCCCGGTTGAAAATCAATATGCGGAGTATGAGTGCTCAAGTATGCGCCCGACGTAATAATGACCCCGTCCCCTCGGATAATCAGAGCGCCGTCCAGTTTGGAAAACTCTTTGATTGTCTCTTCCAAGCTGGGATCAAGGATGTTTCGCTCATCTTCCTTCAGGCCTTTAAAAGGATTAACCACCATCTGCCGGCAATAGCGTGCAACATGCTCATGATCGGCCAGCACAAAAATCGCGCCTACGGGTTTTCCCTCTCTGCCTTCGTATGCCAGATTATTTGCCAGCTGAATGGTCCTGGCAAAAACTTCATGTTTTAAATCCGGAGGAAGCAGTCCCGGTTCAAAAGGAAAATAGTCGCCAAGTACACTCTCAATATCCGTAATAATAACGGCATCGAAAACACCTGAATTCTGCTTTCCGTAAACACTGACAACCTTATCGCCTTTTTTTAATAATCCTTTGGCAGCAATGAATAATTGGGCTATCTCCAGCTGACCGCCGCGGTCCAAGCCATGGAAAGGGACCTGGATAAGCTCTGTATTATTATAATTTATAATATTTTGATACTTTTCTTTATACTGAGTAATAATGTACACTTTTTCATCCGTAATATGCTGTAGTATAAACCCGATATCACCCAAAGCATCGGCATAAACAATAAGAGCTTTGGCCGCTATTTCCTTTAAAAGCGTACACGCATGCCGGAAAAGACTCCGAGAGATTTTTAATTTTTCCTCAGTTAAAGAAACCTCATCGGCACTGGTTGTCAGCAGTTTATAGATTTCATGTGTGGTTTGAGCGGCAATTATTTTATCATACAGCTGTTTCTGATTGAGCCTTGAGGCAATACCGCTTAATAGCGGAAGGTAGCTGTCATTATCACTTAAAATCATTACGAAAAGATAGACCTTATTTACGTTGTTTACATCATAATCGATACCTTTAACACTTTTTCCCACCACTATTACAGGGAGATCGAGCCATGCGAGTTTTGCGTGAGGAATTGCTATTCCAGGAGCTACATTAGTGGTAACCATATTTTCTCTTTCCCAGATCTCACTCAAGACTTGATCATATTTTAAGCGGGGATTCTGTCTGCATATCAGATGAGCCAGTTCGGCAAAGACCTGTTCTTTTGTTTCGCTCTTCAATAAAATTACTCTTTCGGGAGTAAGATAATCCTTATAGTGCATAAAACAATTATACTATAAATCTTTTCAAATGTCATATTCCTGTTTATACGCGAAAGACAAAAAAAATTTGAAATCAGACGGTTGAGCCTATTATTTTTTTAATATCCGGATTGTAACGTTAAAAAGTGAATACTCTTTGGTGTTTTTACAGGTTTACCCACTTTCGCTCCCGATCGGACTGAAAAAGCGCGTCGATAACCTTCATATTATTGACAGCATCTACCGGCGGAATGGGCGGTTCCGTATCATTGATAATTGCCCTGGCAAACTCTTCAAATTCAACCTGGTAATGATCGCAGGGGCCGGTTTTAACACAGCGTGTACCTACCCCGGTTGTAATAAACAGTTCAGCGGGTACATCGGGATAGATATTAAAGGGAATCGGCATGCGCATTCTGCCCCCCGATCCGATCAGCTCGACCTGCTGATAGTTAAAGGCCTGTGTACTCACGGAAAAGGTTGCCCGCTCCTCAGCAAAATCCAGTACGCCGGAGGCAAGTACATCCGTTTTAAAATCAGGATCCCTGGTCAAAACACACAGCACGCGTACGGGCTCTTTTTGGAACAGGAAGCGCGCAGATGATACCGCATAACAGCCGATATCATAGAGTGCTCCGCCGCCCATTTCGGGATGGTTCCTGATATCGCGGGGATTGGAATTGGAGTAACAGAAAAAGCTGTGAACAAAGCGGAGGTTGCCTATTTCTCCGATTGCAGCCAGCTCCTGTGCACGCCGCCACTGGGGATGGCACTTGTACATGAATGCTTCCATAATTTTCACATTCGCCTTTTGACAGTAGGCTGCTGCTGCCTGGGCCTGCGCGGCGGTGAGAGTAAGCGGTTTTTCACAGAGTATATGCTTACCCGCGTCCGCTGCTTTTTTTATCCATTCTTCGTGCAGATGATTGGGTAGGGGAATATACACGGCATCAATTTCCGGGTCCTCAAGTAGTTCCTGATAAGAACCGTACCACTTGGGAATATTCAATTCTTTAGCCCATGCTTTTGCTTGTTCCGCCCGGCGCGAGGCCAGACCGTACATCTCCAGCACAGAGGAATCTGCAAGCGCTAAAGAGACTCTCAGGATAAAGTGATGAGAAACACCCAGTATGCCAAATCTAATTTTTTTCATAACATTACTATAGGAATAC
>Ga0307430_1001470_pt1 | contig 17259 bp, 11 predicted proteins | sample SalMarWE160130MG_FD_202159 | JGI IMG/M metagenome (GOLD analysis project Ga0307430, IMG submission 202159) | Salt marsh sediment microbial communities from the Plum Island Ecosystem LTER, Massachusetts, United States - WE1603-130 | ecosystem: Environmental > Aquatic > Marine > Intertidal zone >... | reverse complement strand
CTCGTGGCCGGCGCGCGCATATTCCGAGGCGAGCGCGCCGGCAACGCGTGCCGCCCCGCCCGCGTGCCACGGCGGGAAACGGTCTGACACGACGAGGATCTTCACGGCGTCGCCTCGGGCTGGGACGAGAGCTCGACCTCGGCCTGGGTCGCCGCGAGCGCGCGCAGCACACGAAACGACTCGACGAGCTGGACGGCCGACAACGCGATCCACCACGCCGCGTAGCCGGCCGCGGCGCCAAGCGCGGCGCCCACGAGCGGATCCGACCACAGCGATTGGCCGAGGAGCGCCGCGCCGATCACGGCCCCGGCGCCGAACGGCAGCGAGATGAGCTTGACCCGTGCCGCCCACCAGACACGGCCGGCCACGAGCACGAAGGCGCCGAGGCCGATCGAAAACCCGTCGACGACGAACTTGGCCACCAGCACGTAGGCGACCGAGGAAAGAGCCACCTGCCCGGCACGGAACAGCCGCAGGACGATCGGCAACAGCAATACGCAGACAACGGCGACGCCGCACGCGCCCAGCCCGCTGGCCACCACAGCGCGACGGTAGTCGCGCCACAGACGCGCGAACTGCTGCTTGCCCTTCAGCTCGCTGAAGAACGGCAGCAGGTTCTTCGCCAGGCCGCTGAAGGCGAGGCCGAGGCTGCGCATGATGTTGCGTGCAAGATGGAAATAGCCGGCCGGCACCTCCGAGACGGCTATCCGCCCGAGAACAAGCACAGGGATCGCCTCGATCAGCTTCACGAGCTGGCGGTCGGCCGTGATGAGCGCGCCGAGCCTGAACATACCCCGCCACGGCGCGCGGACCGCCTCGCGTGCCAGGCGCCCGAGTCGCGGCAGCACGTCGACCTCGCGGGCCACACGTTCGTAGACGAACACGGCGGCGAGCGACAGCACGAGGGTTGCCGCGACGTGCGCGCCAACCACGCCCCACAGTCCGAGCCCCACGGCCAACGCCCCGCCGATGGCGGCGAGCCGAACAACGGCGAACGTCGTGTCGAGCAGGGCCAGCGTCTTCATCCGGCGCAGCCCGGCCAGCAGCGTCGAGACGAACCCGCGCCCGATGCCCACCAGGCTCGTGAGAAACAGCAGGCGCGCGAACGCACCCACCTCGGGCTTGCGGTAGATCACGCGCGCCAGCACGGGCGAGAGGACACCGCCCACGAGCGCCACGCCGACGCCCAGGAGCGCCGTCATCTTCAACAGGTAGCCGGTCTGCCCGGCAATCGCTTGCCGGTCGCCGGCGCCCTGCGCCTCGCTGAGCTGGCTGATCGACGCGCGCCCCACGCCGAGGTCGCCCAGGATGTTGACGAGCGCATAGAGCGCGAACACGAGCGCGTAGCGGCCGTACAGCTCTTTGCCCAGCCCGTCCCAGAGCAGGTACGCGGTCACCAGGCCGCACGCGGCCGACACGACGAGCCCGAGCTGCGTCGCGGCCGTGTCGCGCGCGAAGCGGCCCGTGGCCAGCCGTCGGATGCGCTCCCTCATTGCCCGGCGACCTCCTCGTAGAGGGCCGCGTACTGCTCGGCCGTCCGCTCCCACGTGAGCGACTCGGCGCGCCGTCGCGCTGCGCGGCCCATCCGCTCGCGCAACGCGTCGTCAGACAGCAGGCGGACCACGGCCTCGGTGGTCGCCGCCTCGTCCTCTTGCGGCACGACCAGGCCCGTTTCGCCGTCGAGCACGGCCTCCTCGGCGCCGTTGCCGCGCGTCGCCACCGACGGCACGCCGCACGCGCCGGCCTCGACGTAGACCAGGCCGAACCCCTCGAAGTGCGCGCCGACGTTGACGGGCGTCAGCGCGAACAGCCACGCGCGCCGGTACCAGCGCACGAGATCGGCGTCGGACACGCGCTCCTCGAACGAGACGGCCTCGTCGAGGCCGAGCTGCCCCACGAGGGCGCGGAGGCGCTGCGCGTACGCCCCGTTGTGCACGGCGCCGACGAGCACGAGGCGCGCCGCCGGCACGGCCTGCCGCACCCGGGCAAACGCGCGCACGAGCACGTCCTGTCCTTTGCGTGGTTTGATCGCGCCGACGCAGACCACCAGCGGCTCGGCCTCGCGCGGCGTGTCGGCAGGGCCGAAGCGCTCGAGCGACACGCCCGAGTAGATCACGCGCGTCGTCGCGCGCACCTCCTGCTCGACGCGGCTGGCCGTGTAGCGGCTGACACACGCGATGGCGGTCGCGCGCCGGAACGGGCGCGTGTAGACCCGCCGCTGATACCAATGGCGGAACGGGGCGATCGCGTACGTGCCGTGCGCTGTCACGACCGCGGCGCACGCCTTCCCGGGCCGCCGTGCGCGACGCAGCCGCTCGCCGAGCGGCGCGTACGGCTCGACGAGCGCATGGACCACGTCACGATCGCCCATCGCCGGCAGGACCGCGCGCGCATCGCGCCGCACGCGCCACGGCTTGCGGTACCCGTTGGGCCACGAGGTGAGCACGGCGCGCGGCTCGAGGTCGCCAAGTGCGTCGACAGGCCGACCGGCCGTGCAGAACACCCGGCACTCGATGCCGAGCGCCCCAAGCCGCGGGAGCAGCTCGACGGCATAGGTGCCCGTGCCGGTGTCCGGCGTCACGTCGTCGCACAGGAAACAGACCTTCATGCCCCTGTCCAGTCACTCGCAACCTCAGTCACTATAGCACAGACCGTCCGGCCGGCCCCGCGCGCCGCATCCGCCCGGCGCCGTGCAAAACGGGGTTGCCCTGCGAGCGTGCCGTCTGTAGCGTCGCTGCAGCTTGTGCTTCGATCGCCGGCAGCTTGTGCGAGGAGACGATCGCGTATGAACGGCCCGTTGCGCGTGTGCTACTTCGGCGCCTACAACCCAGCCTACTCGCGGAACGCCGTGCTGCGAGCCGGCCTGCGGCACTGTGGCGTCGAGGTGACCGAGTGCCGGGTTTCGCCCAGGGTCCCGATCGCGCTGCGGCCGGCCGCACTGCTGGCGCGTTTCGCCGGCCTCGGGCGGACGCGGTTCGACGCGTTCGTCGTCGCCGAGTTGAACGCCGAGGTGGCCTGGCTTGCCCGGCTGCTCGGCGCGCTGCGCGGCACGCCCGTCGTGCTCGACATTTTCTTCTCCAAGTACGACTCGCTCGTCCACGACCGCGCCACCGAGCCGGGCTGGTCGCCGCGCGCCCTGGCCCTGCGGCTGATCGAGGCGGCCGCCGTCCGGACCGCGCACGTCGTGCTGGCCGACACGGCGGCCCACGCCGCCTACTACCGCCGCGTCTTCGCCGCCTCGCGCACGCGGTTCGAGGTCGTGCCCGTCGGCGCGGACGAGCGCCTCTTTCATCCCCCGGCGGCGCCGAAACCGTCGTCCGATCAGCTTGTCGTCGGCTTCTGGGGCACGTACATCCCGCTGCACGGGACCGAGACGATCGTCGAGGCCGCCGCCCTGCTTCGTGACGAGCCGATCCGCTTCGAGCTCATCGGCACCGGGCAGACGTTTGCCCGGACCGCCGCCCTGGTCCAGCGGCTCGGCGCGCGCGACGTCCGGCTGCTGCCGCCGGTGCCGTTGGCCGAGGTGGCCGGCTTCGCCCGCCGCTGCGATATCGCGCTCGGCATCTTCGGCACCACGCCGAAGGCCGCGCGCGTGGTGCCGCACAAGGTCTTTCAAGCGATGCTCACAGGCCTTCCCGTCATCACACGCGACTCACCCGCCGCGCGCGAGCTATTCCGCGACGGCGAGCATCTGGTCCTTGTCCCTCCGGCCGACCCCCGCGCGCTGGCCGAGGCGATCCGCCGCCTGCACCGGAGCGCACCCCGGCGTGCCCGGCTCGGCCAGGCCGCCCGCGATCTGGCACGGCGGCGGTTCACCGCCGGCCCGATCGGTGAGCGCTTGGCCCTCATCCTGAACGGCTTGGCCGGCAGGCACCGCTGACCTGCTGCGCGCTCAGGTTGCGGTGTGGGTTACCCAATATTGCCCTTGACAGCCGGGGCTGACGGGCCTATCAATTCCCGTTTCCGGCACGTCCGGACGGGCCGCCGGCCGATCAAGGGGTGAACACATGGGGACTTCCCAGAAGAAGGCCTCCTACAAGAAGACGGTCAACACGCCGCGCACCGACTTCCCGATGCGCGCCAACCTGCCCGAGCACGAGCCAGAGATCCTGGCGCGCTGGGACCAGATCGGCCTCTACGAGCGAATCCAGCGGCAGAACGCCGACGGCGAGTGGTACCTGCTCCACGATGGCCCGCCATACGCCAACAACCACATCCATATGGGCACCACGCGCAACAAGGTGCTCAAGGATTTCGTCGTCAAGTATAAGTCAATGCGCGGCTTCCGTAGCCCCTTTGTGCCCGGGTTCGACTGCCACGGTCTGCCGATCGAGCTCGCGCTCTTCAAGCAGATGGGCAAGACGAAGCACGACGTCGACCGCGTCGAGTTCCACCGCCGTGCGCGCGAGTTCGCGCTCAAATGGATCGGCGTGCAGACCGAGGAGTTCAAACGTCTCGGTGTGCTCGGCACCTGGGACAGGCCGTACGTCACAATGGACCCGGCCATCGAGGCGCGCGAGATCGAGTGCTTCGGCCAGCTTTTTCTGGATGGCTACATCTACCACGGCCTCAAGCCGACGCACTGGTGCACGTCGTGTGAGACGGCGCTCGCCGAGGCCGAGGTCGACTACGCCGAGAAGATCTCGCCGTCGATCTATGTGAAGTTCAAGGCCGGCCCCGAGCTCGCCACGCTCTTCGGCGTGCCTGAGGCTGAGGTCGTGATCTGGACCACGACGCCCTGGACGCTGCCGGCGAACCTGGCGCTCGCCGTCGGCGAAGGGCTTGACTACGCGGCCGTTCGGGTCAACGGGGAAACACTCATCATTGCCGAGGGCACGCTCCTGCGCGTGCAGGCCGAGCTCGGATGGGAGAAGCCCGAGATCGTCGGCCGCGCCAAGGGTGCGGCGATGGACGGCCTCACGGCGCGGCACCCGTTCTACGACCGCGACTCGCGCGTGATCCTCGGCACCGAGTTCGTCACGCTCGATGCCGGCTCAGGCATCATCCACACCGCGCCCGGCCACGGCCACGAGGATTTCCTCATGGGCCAGCGCAACGGGCTGGAGGTGCTCTCGCCCGTGGACGAGCAGGGCCGGTTCGTCGCCGACCTGCCGCTGTTCGGCGGCCAGGTCGTGTGGGACGCCAACGCGCCGATTGTCGAGCACCTTCAGGCGCAGGGCAGGCTGCTCGGCTCGCGCGAGTACGCGCACTCGTACCCACACTGCTGGCGATGCAAGAAGCCCGTGATCTTCCGCGCCACGCCGCAGTGGTTCCTCAACGTCGAGCACAACAGCCTGAGGACTCGCGCACTCGAGGCAATCCGGAAGACCGAGTGGTTACCGACCTCCAGCATCAAGCGGATCGGCTCGATGGTCGAGGCCCGGCCCGACTGGTGCTTGAGCCGCCAGCGGCTCTGGGGCGTGCCGGTGCCGATCTTTGTGGACGGCCGCACCGGCCGACACGTGCTGACGCGCCAGATCATCGACCACGTCGTGGCGCTCGTGCGCGAGCACGGCGTCATCGTGTGGAGCGAGCGCGAACCCAAAGACCTGCTGCCGCCGGATCCCGAGCTCCCGGACGGCTGCCGCGTCGAGGACCTCCGCAAGGAGGACGACATCCTCGACGTCTGGTTCGACTCGGGCGTGACCCACCAGACCGTCATGGCCCAGCGGCCCGAGCTCAAGTTCCCGTGCGACCTCTACCTCGAGTCCACCGACCAGCACCGCGGCTGGTTCCAGACCTCGCTGCTCACGAGCGTGGCGCTCACAGGCCGCGCCCCGTTCGCCACCGTGCTGACCTACGGGTGGGCGCTCGATGAGGCGGGCGAGAAGGAATCGAAGTCCAAGGGCAACGTCACCTCGCCCGTCGAGGTGATGAAGACACTTGGCGCCGACATCATCCGGCTCTGGGTCTCCAGTGTCGACTATGCCAACGACGTGGTGGTTGGCCCTTACGTCATCGAGCAGACGGCCGAATCATATAGGAAGATACGCAACACGCTGCGCTTCCTGCTGGGCAACCTGCACGACTTCGACCCGGCCGCGCACGCGGTTGCGCTGGACGATCTTTGTGAAATCGACCGCTGGGTGCTCGCCAAGCTCCAGGAGCTGCTCGAGGACGTGACGGCCGCCTACGATCGCTTCGAGTTCCACCGGGTGTTCCGGCGCGCCTACGCCTTCTGCGTCGTCGAGCTGAGCGCGTTCTACCTCGACGTGCTCAAGGACCGGCTCTACGTCTCGGCGCCCGACTCGCGCGAGCGGCGCTCGGCGCAGACGGCGCTGCGGCACGTGGCCGAGACGCTCATCACGATGCTCGCGCCCGTGCTCGCGTTCACGGCCGAGGAGGTCTGGCGCGTGCTCAAGCCGGACGCCGACCCCGCCCGCCCTGGGGCGGGCGAACCCGCCACTGTTGGGGCGGGCGAACCCGCTGGCCTTGAGGCGGGCAGCGTCCACCTCGAGCCGTGGCCCGAGGGGAACCCGGCGTGGCGGGACACCGTTCTTGAGGCGAAGTGGGACCGCTTCGACGCGCTGCGGCCGGCCGTGATGAAGCGGCTCGAGGAGCTGCGCGCCGAGAAGGTCATCGGCGATTCGCTCGAGGCCGAGGTTGAGCTCATCACCACCGACGACGAGCTCGCCCGTTTCCTCGAGGGGTTCGAGGACCTGGCGTCCTTGTGTATCGTTTCGAAACTGACCGTGACCCGGATCGAGCCCGATGCCGCCGCCTCGCTCGGCGAACCGGCGGAGGAGGGGCTCTGGGTGCGGGTCACGAGGACGAGCGGCGTCAAGTGTCGCCGCTGCTGGAAATACGTTGATGCCCTCAGCGGCTCGGAACGGCATCCCGAGGTGTGCCCACGCTGCCTCGAGGTGCTCGACGAGCTCGGGCTCTAGGTGGCATCGTCAACCGGTTGTTCCAGAAAAACGGCACAGGCGACGCCGTTATTTCCCGGCGGCGTCGCCCGGAGGCGAACCGGCAATGGACAAGAGAACGCGTGAGAAGTACCGCAAGATCCTGCTCGAGCAGAAAGAAAAGCTCCTGAACCAGATCAACAGCCTGGCGCAGGAGACGTTCAGCAGCTCGCAACGCGACGCCTCCGGCGATCTCTCGGGCTACTCGATGCACATGGCCGATGTGGGCACCGACAGCTTCGAGCGCGAGCTCGCCCTCGGCCTGGTCTCCAACGAGCAGCAAGTGCTCTACCGGATGAATGAAGCGCTCAAACGCATCGACGAAGGCACCTACGGCAAGTGCGAGGTCTGCGGCCAGCTCATCAAGGAGAGCCGGCTCAAGGCGCTGCCGTTTGCCACGATGTGCATCAGTTGTAAAGAAAAGGAAGAGGGTCGCGGCGGGCGGTAGCCGCCTGTTCCTGTGGAACAGCACCGAGCGCCCACCGAGCCCCTGATGGGACCTGTGCCTGACGCTGCCGAGAACAAGGCTACCGGCTACCGGAGTGGGTTGAGTGCCCACCTGAGCCGCATCCTGCTCCTGGCGGTCGTCACGGTCGCCGTGGTCGGCCTCGACCAGGTCACCAAGCTGGCGGCCTTCGAACTCGACGGCCACCGCTCGCTGCTGGGCGGCCTGATCGTGCTCAACCGGAACGAGAACGCGGGCGCCGCCTTCGGCATCCTGCGCAACGTGCCGGGCAGCGCCGTCATTTTGACCGCCACGACGCTCGCGACCATTGTGCTGCTCGCCGTCCTGTTTCGCAAACTGATCCGGACGCACCTGGTGACCGGCTGCATCGCCGTCGGCCTCATCTACGGCGGCGCGATCGGCAACCTGGTCGACCGGGTCGCCCTCGGCAAGGTGCGCGACTTCATCGAGCTGCACCTGGGCTTTGTGAGGTGGCCGGCGTTCAATGTCGCCGACGTCTCGATCGTCATCGGCATCGTCCTGCTGCTCGCCGGCCTGCTTGGCATCTCCAGGCGTCGCCATGCCCCCGCCACGGCTGGATCGGCGTCGGCGTCGGCGGAGGCCGCATCCAACGCCGGTGGGGAGGCGTGAGGTTATGCACCGCATCCTGTTCCGCATCCCGATGCCGTTCGGCCTCAAGCCGCTCGAGATCGCCGCTTGGGGCACCATGGTCGCCCTCGGCGCGCTGGTCGGCATCTATGTCGCCTCCGTGCGCGCCCGCCGCAACGGGGTCAAGCCGGACCTGATTCTCGACCTGGGTCCCGTCGTCATCATCAGCGGCCTTCTCGGCGCCCGCTTCTTCTTCTTCCTGTTCGACGACTGGGCGTCCTTCACCAGCAGCGGGGTGGGGCACGCGCTCCGGGAGTTCATCAACTTCCCGAGCGGCGGCCTGAGCTTCTACGGCGCGCTCGCGTTCGGCATTCCGGCCGGCCTCGTGTTCCTGCACATCCGGGTCAAGAAAATGCCGGGCGTACGGCTCTGGAAGGTGGCCGATATTTCGATGCCGTCGATCGCGCTCGGCATCGCGTTCGCCCGGATCGGGTGTCACCTCAACGGCTGCTGCTTCGGCAAGCCCAGCCCGGCCTGGTTCCCGCTCGGCCAGGCGTTCCCGGACGGTTCAATCCCGGCCCAGCACTATGCCGCGCAGTTCGGGTCCGAATGGCCCGTGCTCCTGTACCCGACCCAGCTTATCTCGTCGCTGAACGCCTTCATCCTGTTCATCGTGCTGAGCCTGCTGTTCAAAAAGCGCCGCTTCGACGGCCAGCTCTTCTGCCTCTTCGGCATCTGGTACGGCCTGAGCCGCGCCGCGATCGAGTTCCTCCGGGGCGACAACGCGCTCACGGTCCGTGGCGTCATGACCACCTGGCAGCTCGCCGGCCTGGTGCTCGCCGTCGGCTGCGCCGCCCTCTGGATCGTCCTCCAGCGCCGCCGGCAGCCTGTCCTGAAGTCGGCCTGATCCCCGCCTTCCGGCGCATAACGCCCGCTCCTGCAGTTACTTCCGCCTGCTCCCGGCACACGCGCTGGCTGGGCATCCTGTTGGACTGCCGCCTGTAGCTGGGCTTCGCATTCGGCCGCTGGCCCTTTTTCGTTTTTTCCCTTGACTGTTCACATATCATGGTCGATATGATACGTGATGATACAGACGCACAGCGGAAGGGAGAGAGACAATGGCCGGCAGAACCACTCGGAAGAGCACGAAGAGAACGCGGAAGCGGCCGGCGAAGAAGGCGCAGGACAAGACAACCCGCGCGGCCCAAGCGGCGGGCGCCGAGTCGCCGCCGGAGCGGCTGCTGACGATGAACGAGGCGATCGAGCGCCTGGGCACCACGCGCCCGACGTTCTACCGCTGGCTGCGAACTGGCAAGATCAAGGGCCTCAAGGTCGGCCGCCAGTGGCGGTTCGAGCCGGCCGAGATCGACCGGTTCCTCAAAGGCGAGGAGCCGCGCATCGAGCTGCGCACCGACATCGGACCGTTGGTGCGCGAGCTCACCAAGCGCGCCGACCGGCTCGCCGCCAAGGCCGTCACGCTGCCTAACGAGACCGACGTCCAGCAGGCCGTGGCGCAGAGTGTCCGGCTGGGCTTTGCGGCGCGCGCCAGCGACATCCATGTCCATCCGCACCTCGGCGAGGACGGAGCCGCGCGCACGGCCATCATACGGTATCGCATTGACGGCGTGCTCCAGCCCGGTCTCGAGTTCGACATCCGCCTTCTGCCGGCCGTCGTCGAGCAGTGGAAGCGCCTCGTTGCATGCGATCCCCACGAGAGTCGCCGTCCCCAGCTCGGACGCATGAAGTTCGACCGCGGCGGCCAGCCGGCGGACGTTTTCGCCAGTTTCGTGCCGTCCGTGCGCGGCGAGAGCCTCACGGCGCGCTTGATCGCCGTGGCCGGTGCGATCATCGGTCTCGACCGGATCGACTACACGCCCGCCGACCGGACGAAGCTGCTGCGCGCCCTGCACGGTCCACGTGGGCTCGTTTTGGTGACCGGCCCGGCCGACTGCGGCAAGACGACCAATCTCTACTCGTTCCTGAACCACGTCGCCGGACCCGCGCTCAAGACTATGACAGTCGAAGATCCCGTCGAGATCGTCTTCCCCTGGATCGTGCAGGTGCAGGTCAACGCCCCCGAAGGCGTGACGTACTCGCGCGCCGTGCGCGCCATCCTGCGCTCGGACCCCGACGTGATCATGATCGGCGAGCTGCGCGACACCGAGACGGCCAACCTCGCCCTGCAGGCTGCCGCCACCGGCCACCTGGTGCTGACCACGCTCCACGCCGACGACGCGGTCAAGGCCCTCATCCGCATGGTCGAGATGGGATGCCCGCCTTTCGTGGTCGGCGACGCCACCCGGTTAGTCACGTCGCAGCGCCTGGTCCGCCTCCTTTGCTCCGACTGCAGCGAGGAAGCCGATCCCGGCTCGGAGCATCTCGCCAGGGCCGTCGAGCTGTGCCGCGTCGGCGGCGTTGACTGGGACTCCCTGCCGAAGCGATTCCGTAGGCCGGTCGGCTGCGACAAGTGCAACCAGACCGGCTACCGAGACCGCAACATCATCGCCGAGCTGCTCGAAGTCACGCCTGAAATCGGTGCCGCCCTCCGCCGCAACGCCTCGGTCGACGAGATGCGCGCCATCGCCGTCGGCCAGGGCATGATGACGATGGCCGCCGACGGCATCCGCAAGGCGTCCGAAGGCAAGACATCGCTCGCCGAGGTTTTCCGGGTCCTGCCGCCTGAGGTCGGCTAGACCGGCACGCAGCCTCCGACGCGGCACCCGCGCGCCTGCGTGAAGTTCACGCATAATGGGTGCCCTGGCGCGGCTTTCACGCCGGGGGCGAAACTCCATCACGTTGCCACAGGCTGACTTACGAATGCGCGTGCCTCCTGGCACAGATGTTGTGTAACCGCATGGTGGCAACCTGGAGTAAGGATTGGAATCTGTGTCCAATGGCCACAAAAGCGTTGCAGGCGAAGTTGAGCCAGGCTTGGTCAGCGAAGCCGACCGGCTCGCGGCCGAGGCTCGCCTACGCGGGGAGCTCGCCGGGCTCAACCTCACGGAGCGGCAACAGTTTTTGGCTGCGCGCTTTGTTTGCCGGCCAGATCCATCCGTACCGCCGGATCGCCAGGAATACCTGACGATTCGCCGCAACATCATCGGCGATCGTCGGACACGGCTGGTGAACCGGTGCCGATTCGACTCTTCGCTGACCGTCAGCGAGGACCACGTTGTCGGCTACTGCTGCAACCCAGGTTTTGCGCAGTGCCCGTTCTGGCGGTCGCGCGATGACATCGCCGCTTAGGAAAGCGGTGGACCGCCTAAGAAGGCGGTGGCCGCCTAGGAAGGCGGCAGGCTGTTTGAAAACATGGTGGGCCGGTTAGGAAGGTCGTGGGCTGCCTGAACAGGCGGCGCGCCGGGGGCGGCGTCCGGAAGTTGAACGCTGTCATTCGTACCCTGTAAGTAGGGCGACGTCCCTCGGGAGACGCCAGACTTGAAAGGAAGCCCACAATAGGCCGCACCAAAGCGGCCGTTCATGACCCCTTACAAGGCCCACTCTGACACACGCGATACCCCCCCAGGGCCCGCGCCGCTCCCCCCAGTGGCGCGGGCCCTCCCCCTTTTCTGGACCGACCCACGATGTGCTACGCGGGCGCGCCCTGCTGCAGGGCGGTGAGGTCGAAGCCGAGCTGGGCGGCGATCTCGGCGATGAGGGAGCGGGTCTCGGCGGCCTCGTCGGGGCCGGTCTCGGACGTCGGGTAGTCGGCGCCGCCCTTGAGCAGCTTGAAGAACTCGTTCTGGGCACGGTAGAGGCGGGCGCCGAGATCGAGGTCGCGGCCGACGAGGAGCGCCTCGTGCAGCGCGCGGGCGTTGTCGAGGCTGAGGTCGCCGCACAGTGCCCAGACGCGGTCGAGGACGATCTCCTCGAAAACCATCGCCGCCTTGTCGAGCTGCGGCGTGAACTCGAGCGCGCGGGCGTGTGCGAGCGCGTCCATCATGTCGCGCACGCGGTCGCGCGTCAGGCTCTCGCGGTGCTCCTTGAGCCGGTCGGCGAGCGCCTCGCCGAGGGCGTATTCGCTCGAGACGCGCAGCACGGGCGGCACCTTCCAGCCCACGTCGTGGTAGCGCTTCAACAGCCCCATGTTGTCGCGGAACAGATCGAGGAACTGCCAGGTCGCCTGGCCGAGGCGGTCCTGAAGCAGGCTGGTCACCAGCCGCTCGCGCTCGTCGTAGAGCAGGTCCGATAGCGTGAACGCCTCGCCGGCGAAGTACGGCCGCGCGAGCGCCTCGATGCCGGTCTTGAGGTAGTCGGGCGCGCGTTTGCCGACGGCGGCGACCGCCGCCTCGTACTGGCGCTGCGCGGCGTCGAGGGTGACGTAGCAGCGGACGCGATCGTCGCCCAGGTGGGCGAGCAGGTACATGGCCTCGCGCTGCTCGGCGGTGACGCCGCTCGTGAGGCTGAGCCGGGCCATGACGAAGAGCGCGCCGTCGGCGTTGAAGCGCTGCTCGTCGTGCCGCTCGACGCGGTAGTGGTAGATGCGGTCGGGCTCGGCGAGCTCGTCGCCCAGGCCGAGCGTGATGGCGTAGTGCGCCACGAGCCGGTCCCACGGGAGCGCCGCCGGCTTCACCAGTTGTTCGTAGACGTCGCAGCCCGTGGGGTACGCGGTCGTATTGCCGGGCGCCTCGGCCAGTTTCTCGACGAGCGCGGTCTCGAGGTCCCGGCCGGTGAGCTCGCGCACAAGCTCGGCCGCGCGCCGCGCGTACTGCATGCACTGGACCGACTCGGGCCGCGAGATCTCGTCGAAGAACCAGCCGCAGCTCGTGTACATGAGCATGGCGTGGCGCTGGCTTTCGAGCCACTTGAGCGCCGCGGTCCGGGCGTCGTCGGTGTTGTCAACGGCGAGATGCTTGGCCATAAAGCGCTCGATGCTCTCGTCGGACCGGTCGAGGATGACGTCGATGTAGGCGTCGCGCGCGGCCCAGGGGTCTTTGAGGAGCCGGCCGCCGTGTTGCTCGAACAGCTCGGCCGCGGCGTCGCGGAGCTGGTCGAACGCCTCGCGCATCGGGGCGCGCCACTTCTGGTGGCCGCCGGTCTCGCCGGTCCAGCAGCCGCAGTCGGTCTGCCAGCGGTCGACGCCGTGCGCGCAGCTCCACGAGGTGCCCTGGCCGTCGCGTCCGGGCTTGATCTCGACCTGGTAGCGCGGCGGGAACTTGGCGAGGAACGCGGCGTAGTTGGTCAGCGTGATGCCGCGTTTGGGCAGCTCGTACTTGGTCAGGTAGCCGAGCGCCATGTCGCTGAAGCGCCGGTGATGGCCGTACGTCTCGCCGTCGGTGGCGACGTTGACGAGCCGGGCCATGGCGTGCATGGGCGCGCCGAACGCCAACTCGACGCGGTCGGCGAGCTCCTCGGCCCTCGACAGCGCGTCGTCGAACGCGATGCTGTGCGCCAGGCCGCCGTCGTAGAAGAACGCGGCGAGCTCGCCCTCGATCGGCCTCTCGTCGCCGCCCGGCGCTCCGTCGCCGACGGGCGCGTTGTCGCCGGCCTCGCCCTCGATCACGACGCGGTACGGCTGGCGGGGGTCGATCGCGCCGTCGGCCACATCGTGCCAGTCGTCTGCGCCGATCGGCCGGTAGCGCCACGCCTGACCCGGCGCGAGGACGATGAACTTGATGCCGGCAGCCGCCAGCGCGCGCAGCGTGGCAGCGTTCACGGCCGTTTCGGGCAGCCACATCCCCTCGGGCTCGCGGCCGAAGCGGGAGCGGAAGTCGGCGATCCCCCAGGCGATCTGCGTGCGGCGGTCGCGCTCGTTCGCCAGCGGCAGGATCATGTGGTTATAGGCCTGGGCCATCGCGTTGCCGTGGCCGTCGTTCGCCTCGGCGCTGGCGGCGTCGGCCGCCACGATCGCCGCGTACACGTCGGGGAACTCCCCCTCGAGCCAGGCGAGCAGCGTTGGGCCGATGTTGAAGTTGATTGTGCGGTAGTTGTTGACGAGGTCGATGATCTGGCCCGCGTCGTTGACGACGCGCGAGACCATGTTCGGCAGGTAGCACTCCCAGGTCACGACCTGGTTCCAGTCGTGGTGTGGCGCGGCGCCGGGTTGGCGCTCGATCGCCTCGATCCACGGGTTCTCGCGCGGCGGCTGGTAGAAGTGGCCGTGGATAACGGCGTATCGCTTATCCGGGCTCCGCTTCGTGCTCGTTGTCGGCGTGTCGCCCATCGCGTCCGCCGCTCCTGCCGTTGTCTGTTCCTCGTGCGCTTTACGGGAAGAGGTCCCTACGTGAAGAGGTCCCTACGTGAAGAGGTCCCTACGGGAAGAGGCCCCGCAGCGTCTTGGCCTCGGCCACCTTGCGCACGCCGAGCGAGAGGGCGGCCAGTCGCATCGGCACCTTCTCGCGCGTATGGACCTCGTGCACTCGGTGGAAGGCCTGGCCGATGATCTCCCGCAGCCGCGAGTTCACCTCGTCCTCGCTCCAGAAGTAGTTCTGCAGATCCTGGACCCACTCGAAGTACGAGACGATCACGCCGCCGGCGTTGCACAGGATGTCGGGGATGACGAAGGTGTCGGTCTCGCCGAGCACCACATCAGCCTCGGGTGTCGTCGGCCCGTTCGCCCCCTCGGCCAGGATGCGGCACCGGAGCTGCCCGGCGTTCTCGCCGGTGATCTGTCGCTCGATGGCGGCCGGCACGAGCAGGTCGCACTCGAGGGTGAGCAGATCGGCGTTCGTGATCGGCTCGGCGGCGTCGAAGCCCTTGAGCGTGCCGGTCTCGGCGACGTGGCGGCGCACCGCCTGGATGTCGAGCCCGTCGGGGTCAACGATGCCGCTGGCGATGTCGCTCACGGCGATCACCTTCGCGCCCGTTGCGTGGAACAGCGCCGCGCACACGCTGCCGACGTTGCCGAAGCCCTGGATGGCCACGCGCAGTCCTTCGAGCCGCATGTCAAGCAGTTTAAGCGTCTCCTGCACGCAGTAGAACACGCCGCGGCCCGTGGCCTCTTTTCGCCCGAGCGAGCCGCCGATCGTGACCGGCTTGCCCGTGACGATGCCCGGCACCGCGTGCCCGGCCTGCATGCTGTAGGTATCCATAATCCAGGCCATCGTCTGTTCGTTAGTGCCCAGGTCGGGCGCCATGATGTCCACCTCGGGGCCGATCAGCGGCAGGATCTCCTGGGTGAAGCGGCGCGTCATGCCCTCAACCTCGAGCTGGCTCATTGCCGACGGGTTGCAGCGCACGCCGCCCTTGGCGCCGCCGTACGGCAAGCCGACGAGCGCGCACTTCCACGACATCCACATCGCGAGCGCCGCGACCTCGCCGAGGTCCACATTCGGGCTATAGCGCAGCCCGCCCTTGCACGGGCCGAGCGAGAGGTTGTGCTGCACGCGGAAGCCGGGAAACATCTCGACGCGCCCGTCGTCGAGACGCGTCGGCACGCTGACGATCATCGCCCGCTTCGGCACGCGGACGCGTTCGCGCGCCTCCTGGGTCAGCTCGAGGTAGTCGGCCGCCATCTCGAACTGCTTGACGGCCATCATGTAGGTCGCACCGTGGTAGGTTTGCATCGAGGCACTCCGTCAGGTCAGCACGTGTTCGGCTCCGCTCGTCTCACGTTCGGCCTTCCGCGGTCCCGCGGCGGCGTCCGGGCAGGAGCACGAGGAGGTTGTTCATCGTCAGGTAGTGGACGTCGACGTCGTCGAGGTGGCAGGCGATCTGCACCCGCTCGCCGCGCTCGTCGTTGATCGTGAACAGGATGAAGCGCTCGGGCGGGCCGGGGTAGTCCTTGCGCGCCACCTCCTCGCCCTCGTAGCGCTTCCAGGCGTAGACGCGGTAGAGGGTGCCGCGCGAGATCGCCAGCGCCTCCGGCGGGTACGTCAGCGGCTGGAGGGCCACCACGTCGCCCGGCCCGAACGGCCGCGGCGCCGGCTCGCTCGGTTCCTCGTACTCCTCGTTGCGCTCCATGAACCACTCGTCGGGGTCCTTGAACAGCGCGATCGGCTGCGAGCTCAGCGTCAGCGGCGGCTCCTGGAAGTAGAGGTGCGTGTGGTCGGCTTCGCTCTGGCTGTCGAGCAGCGCCTGGAGCGTCTCGATCAGCAACTGGAGCCCGGCCGCGTTGGCCGACACCTGCAGACCCTGCTCGTCGTCGTAGTCGCAGTGAATGAACGAATTCTCGTCGGGCGGCACGGCGTTGTGGACCCAGTCGAAGTGCGCCGGCTGGTCCTGGCCGAGCCGCTCGGCCGCCAGATCGAGGAACAGGTTGCAGGCAGGATCGGCCCCGAGCTCCTGCTCGGCGTAGCGCAGGCACGCCTCGAGCGCGTGGCGGCGCTGGGCCTTGTCGTCGAGGTCGTATCGACTCAGGATCTCATCGAGCGCCTGCTCGAGCTCGTCCTCGTCCATGCGTCTCGGTGCGGCCTCCTCGGTGCGTCGAAGGCACTGCTTCTAACACTCCTGGCCGCCGCGTGCAAGCGATACCGGCGAGGCGCCGCACCGCTAGCGCGCGGCCTGCCGGGCCTGCTCGACGGCCCGCTCGTAGACGGCGCGCACACGGCGGCGCTGCGCGGCGAGCCGCTCGGCGAATGCGGCCGGCTCGACGTTGAACAGCCGCAACGCCCGGAGCAGGCGGCGCAGCTCGGCCTCGTCGGTGGGCAGCTCGTCGGTGGCCGCGTTCGTCTCGATCCGCAGCGCGTTCTCGACGATCCGGTAGAACGTATACGTCGAGTCAAGGAACAGCACATCGTCGCGGTCCAGGTGGCCGGCGGCGCCCAGCGCGGCGAGTGCGCGCGCCGTGTTCGCCTGCACGAGCGAGCGGTCGTCCCGGCCGTAGACCAGCGCGAGCAGGTGCGCCGTGAACTCGATCTCGACGAGCCCGCCGTGGCTCAGCTTCAGGTCGCGGTCGCGTGCAGCGGTCGCCACGCGTTCGGTCGCCATTCGTTCGCGGATGCGCGCGATCTCGTCGACCTCGTCGCGCCGAAGCGGCTCGGCGAAGACCGCCTCGTCACGCACGCGCATGAAGTCGGCCGCGAGCAAGCGGTCGCCTGCCACGTACGTGGCGCGCAGGAGCGCCTGCTTCTCCCACGGCTGGATCCGGCGCCGGTACGCGTTCGCGTAGCCCTCGAGCGTCGGGCAGAGCGAGCCCTGCTCGCCGCCGGGCCGGATCCGGGCGTCGACCTTGGCGAGCGCGCCGAGCGGCGTCGGCGCCGTCATCGTGCGGAGCACGGCCGCGGCGAGCTCGGCGACGTACTGGGCCGCCGGCACGCTGCGCGCGCCGGCGGCGCCGGTGGTGTCGCCCTCGGCGTCGCAGACCAACAGCACGTCGAGGTCCGAGCCGTAGCTCAGCTCGTCGCCGCCGAGCTTGCCCACGCC
>Ga0307430_1001468_pt1 | contig 17277 bp, 16 predicted proteins | sample SalMarWE160130MG_FD_202159 | JGI IMG/M metagenome (GOLD analysis project Ga0307430, IMG submission 202159) | Salt marsh sediment microbial communities from the Plum Island Ecosystem LTER, Massachusetts, United States - WE1603-130 | ecosystem: Environmental > Aquatic > Marine > Intertidal zone >... | reverse complement strand
GATTTTGAATACGCCATTATTATCGCCGTGCTTTTAATTTATGTTATTCTGGCCCTGAGCTTAAACTCGGTTTATAAGCCATTCATAATACTCTTCGCCATACCTTTCGGTTGTGTAGGAATTATTTTTGCCTTACAGATCCACGGTATATTCATATACGGATTCTTTTCCGCAGTCGGGGCACTGGGTTTGGCAGGTGTGGTTGTAAATGATTCCATAGTTCTCTTGGATAAACTTGAAAAAGAATACCATAATCCGGATCACGGTTCCACACCGATTATAAAAGTAGCCAATATAACAAAAACAAGACTAAGAGCCGTACTGCTTACCACTATCACCACTGTGGCGGGATTACTGCCCACCGCGTACGGTGTTTTCGGATACGATTCCATGTTATCGGAAATGATGCTTACAATGGCCTGGGGACTTATCTTCGGCACGGTAATTACGCTTGTCCTGGTACCGGCAATTTACTGCAGTATAAAAGAATTCGGACTCCGTACTAAAAAAAAGGAAGGAAAATAATATGAAACAGCTTTTTTTTATCTGCATTATGATTTCCCTCATATGTGCTGTTGGTTCTGCACAAGAAGCACAGCAAGATACGGTATTGGAGCTTACTGCTTTTATTCAACTTGTTTGCAGACACAGTACATTTGAAGAAATATTAATTGAAGAGCTGTCTTTAAAATATAATAACATCTTAAGCACCCCTCAAATACGTGTTTTATTAAATACCGACGCACATTATACATTGGCCCTGGACCCCAACCGGGACAGCTACCCTGCGGCAAGCATTGCACTCTCAGGTCTGTTTCCCGCTTCCGGAACAACGCTCTCGGCAGAATACGATACGGGAAGATCCCCTTCCATGACCGGGAGCTCGCCTAATTCCAGTATTTCTCTAAAGGTGGAGCAGTCCGTTCTTAATAACGCTTTTGGGAGCACAAACCGTTTATTAGCGATAATGGCAGGCTATGAAACAACACTGGCAACATATCAAATATTAGAGGCATACGAAGAATATCTGGCCCAACTTTTAAATATTTATATTGACTGGTATGCAGCTTATGAAAATGTAAAGTATGCGCAAAAATCATTACAGGACAGCACCACACTGCTTAACCTCACCAAACGTAAACGGCAGTATAATATCGCCCTGCCCATAGATGTGAACAAAAGCACGTTACAGGTTTTAAGTAACGAGGAGCAACTGCTTAAAGCCCGGAGAATATATGAGTCATTACGTAAAAGAGCGGCCATGCTCAGCGGTATGGCGCCTGAAGAATTTAGTTATATTCCGGGTGACATTACTTTATCTCTGGACGAGATAAATATGGAAGAAAAGAATAATCATTTTTTAAGCAATAGCAGAACCGTAAGAATGCTGGAACTCTTAACAACAATCAGCAAACATGAGCTTGATCTGGCCCTTGACGACCTCCTGCCCACTGCAACGGTATACGCGGCATATACCTTAAGCGGAGACGAGTATCTTCCTTTGGAAAACCAAGCCAATGATATTGAGTTGGGTTTCTCCTTCAGCATGCCTCTTTTAAACACCGAGGCAAAGGCAAAGGTAAAGATACAGAAAAATGTGCTTGAAAAATCATTATTGTCGCAAACCAACCAAAAGCAGGAATTAAACCTGCAGTTAAACGTTCTGCATGATAGCATTGCCTTTTTTAAAAAACAGCTTAACCTGGCGGAGCAGAAGCTCAATACGGCGCGTTTAATAGTCAGAGAAGAAGAGATACAATACAACCAGGGAAGATCCGGTTTAGACGATGTGCTTAATGCCTACAAAACCCTCGATACCATAAACCAGTCTCGACTAACGGCTATTATTGAATTAATAAAAAGCTATATTGAGTGGCTGCGATTTACCGATACCCTTATAAATGAAAACAAACAGATAATTCTGGAAAAGGATATCAAGCAAGAATAACCGATTATGCTTTGTTTTTTCCTGCACAGGCTATGATGAAATATATTATACCGCTTACTATGAGCAGCAAACTGATAGCGATTAAAGCGAATTTAATAATCCCTGAGACACTCGTCAAACAGGCAAGTGTCTCAAAATCCGCCGGATATATGCGTATCATGCCAAATATACCGAAATTCTCCAACAGGTCAAACAAAGCCCCGGCCAAGGGGAGTATATTAAGCAATAAAAGCCGGTTGTATTTCTCGAATGCTTTCCGCTGAATGAGAGTTATAATAGAAGAAAAAAGCAATCCGTAGCACAATGGGAATATTATATCAACAATCTGAAAATAATTGTAAAAACGTATTCCCTCCTCTCCGTATTGAGCAATTTGAGTATAGGCGGTTTTATATGAAAAACCGGGTTGTAAATCCAGAGAGCTCGGCACTCCTGCTTGTTTAAGAAATTCAGGCTGGATAAGCATAAACAGTGCCTGACAGGCGATAAATATAATAAAAAACATTATTATGAAACGCGCTTTACTTAGTTTAATTATCCATTTCATATGTATCCCCTTTACATTTTTCCTCTATCGAAAGTCTCACACAATACACATTTATGCAACTCCCTCAATAGAAATAACTCTGGCTCCCGTAAGCTTATGATAAAATAATTTGACAGCTTTACTTAAGTTTTTAAAAACCTTCTTATTCTCCTGCATTTAATCTTATTAAAATCGGCGGTTAAGGAATATTTGTTGCCCACATGTTTTATCACCTTCAATTCAACAAACTCCTTTAAGTGCTCCTTAAAATCAGCTACAGTGATATTATGAAAGTCGATGTTTATGATTTGCAGCAGCCTGGGAATTCTTTCTATGAAATCCCCTTTAAATAATTGCATGAGCTCTTTTTTTGAATAATCCCTATCCGCGGGTTTGGACTTCAGCCATAATAGCAATGCTCTCTGCTGAGTATGCTTAATACCCTTACCCATAAAGTGGATAATATGCGTTTTCTCTTCTGCTTTTTTTGTAAATTCCTGAATTAAGCCGATTGCACTTTTTAATATTAAAAATCCTATAATAAAAGAAACTCCGGCATCAGCATAATAAAGCCACTCTGCGCCGAGACTTTGCGCGAAAAAAGTTATAAGGATACCGACACAAACCAGCAGAGATGTAAGTACATGGTTCCTTGAGTCAACAGCCTGGCAGAGGATGGCAAAGTTGGCTGTCCTTTTACCCACAAGATATTGATAAGATGATAACATGAGCATAACCAGACCACAGACAGCCGAAACAATAAAAGCGTTCCAGCCATTCTCTACCGGGCCCGGATTAAAGATCTTTTGCATACCGATACATAATATGCCACCTAAAGAGAAAAACATTATGATGATGATCAGCAGGGCTGCCGCTCTTTCTTTTTTCAATCTTAACCCTGCCCAGATACCAATTGAAGCAAGAGTATCCATAGTGTTATCAATGGCGTCGGCAATAAGCCCTGCGGAAAGGGATAAAAGACCAAAAAGACCCTTTACCACACTTAAAACAATATGCAAAATCAAAGTGAAGAAAGTGGACGTACGTTCGGACAGGGCATAGCGTATAAAAAGCGAAATAACTTTTTCAAGATATACTGCCATATTCCGGCCGCGCTGTGTAAGAGATATTTTGCCGCTCTTATTTAAGAATAGGTTCGCCTTTAATGCTTTATCCAGCCCGTTCTCAATTTCACTCTCTTTAGTATCTTTTTTATGCTGACCGGCACCTAAAATATTCATCCGCTTTACGAAACTTTTTATTTCTTGAACTGTGAGCGGGCCCTTTGTGAGCTCAAGCAGTACGGCTTCTATGAAGTCGGGAAGCTTATGCATAGTGCGCTGCATCTCCTTCTCGTCCTTCCAATAAACAGGTTTTATTTTTACCTGGCGGATAAACTCCCGGAATCCGATTTGTTTTTTACTCACACTATAATCCCCTGTTCTCTATAAACTTTAAAATCTCGACAGCCGCTTTTTTATACCCGCCCGCTCTCCGCAATGTTTTACTGATAGTGCAGGCGTTCTCCGCAAACGATTTGTCTTGTTGGATTTTTTCAAGAACTTTGAGCTGCGGCACATGATTACTTATTATAACATTCGCAGGAATACAAGGCAGATCTTGCGCTTTTATCCTTCTACCGATAGAGACAACGACTGTAAAATCACTGTCTTTAAATAAATCAATACAGTTTTTGTAAAACTCCGGCTTATCATTGATAATGGTACCGAAAGATACATAGACAAGCTTTTTCCCCGCCAGTTTTTCCAGAGGAAAATCATGGATCTCACTTCTTTCCGAGATACTCGGGCCCACAAAACAAAATGATTCATCAAAAGATTCCGCATCCGGTTGAAAATAAGCGGAAGTATACACGATGTTCAAAGGCGCTTTATTTAAGAAAACGTCAAAAAGATTTAGCAAAATGTGAGTTCGCAACCAGATAAGCATCCGATATAAGAGCATCGTGCAGATATGCCGGATGTTCCTGGTAAAAAATCTAACAATAAACAATGGTGTAAAAGCGGATAAAACCTCTTTCTCGTCACACACAAGAATGGGAACAGAGCTTACATGGTTAATGTTCAGCTTTTGTGCGATTATTTTTCCGGCAGCCCAAAGTGAATCATAGACAATACAGTCCGCTTTAAGCGCGGCTATTTCAGTCAGATGGCACGTGCAAATTCTCAAAGCCACCTTAAACAGGAAAGCGCTGAATTCAAACAGATTTTGCAGGATACCGTATTTGTCAAATGCTATCCCCGCCAGATTGTACTTTTTATATTCAGCTCCGCTGTGTACTATTTTTGCCTTCAGCTCATCACTACCGTAATAAATGACTCTGTGCCCATTTAATATAAGCTCCCTTACCACGGGAAGCGTAGGATTGATATGGCCGTGTGCCGGAAATATAAGGAAAACAATGGTACTCATGTATGTGTTATTATAACCAAATATACTTCTGTTATTAAATACCTTTTAGTTATTTTAATAGCCATGCTCCCTGGCGCTCATAACGAAGACATCCTCAAGTGTGGGCACTATCTGTTCTATTTCAGCATTTATCTTCCATTTACGCAGGTATGCCCTTAATTCTTTTCCCGCATCCCGTTTCTTTGTGCAGAGCAAATGAATATCACGGCCGAACATCGAAACCTCACTCACAAAAGAGAGCGCCCTCATTCTGTCAAACAGGTCAATATAGCAAGAGGCCCTTACGACGTATACGGTATAAGGCAAGTCGTGTTTAAGCTTATCGGGAGAATCAACCGCAATCAGTCTGCCGTTAATAATAAGTGAGATGCGGTTGCAGTGATCGGCTTCATCCATATAGTGGGTGGTAACAAAAATAGTTTTTCCCTGCCCGGCAAAATCATAAACAAGCTCCCAAAAATTACGGCGCATGAGCGGGTCTACCCCCGAAGTGGGCTCGTCTAAAAAAAGCAGAGGAGGATCGTGGATAATCGCCGCGCCCAAGGCTAACCTCTGTTTTAAGCCGATGGGTAATCGTTTTACCAGCCAGTGCTTCTCTTTTGTTATACCCGCAAGCTTCAGCACTGCATTTGTTCTTTTTACCAGAAAAGAGCGGGTAAGCTCATAGATGCTCCCAAAAAACTCCAGGTTCTCAATAACGGTAAGATCATCGTAGAGAGAAAATTTTTGAGACATATACCCGATACTCTGTTTGATTTTATACTGCTCTTCGTAGATATCCCTGCCCAGCACATGTCCCCGCCCTGAAGTGGGCAGCAGGATTCCGCAGAGCATTTTAATGGTCGTACTTTTTCCCGCTCCGTTTGGTCCCAAAAAACCGAATATCTCACTTTTGGCCACACTAAAATTTATATTGTCTACGGCGGTAAAACGGCCGAATTTTTTAGTGAGATGTTCCACTTCTACCACATTTTGCATAGAGATCTCCTCTTACTCCAAGTGTTTTCTAAAACGTCTGGTGCTAAAAATTATAAGCACAAACCCCATACAAAAGAGGGCTAATAAATCGGGCCAAAGAATATTGATTCCAACTCCCTTTAAAAATATGCCTCTGACAATTCTGATATAATAGCGAAGGGGATTTAATAGGGTAAGCCATCTGATAACCTGCGGCATGGAGGAAATGGGAAAAACGAATCCTGAAAGAAGCATGGCGGGCATAAAAAATAAAAACACGGAGAGCAGCGCCTGCTGCTGTGTTCTGGAAATAGTGGAGATATATACGCCTACCGCGGAAGTAAATAAAATGAACCCCAGCGAGCATATAAGCATAAATATAAAGCTTCCTAAAAAAGGGACATTAAACCAGAGAAGCATAATGGTGGTAACAACAACGGTATCGATGAGGCTGACCGCCATAAACGGAATGGTCTTGCCGGCAATCAGTTCCAGGGCATGGATGGGAGTAACGATGAGCTGCTCCATAGTCCCCATCTCCCTCTCTTTTACAATCGACATGCTTGTCAGAGTTATGGTGATCATGGTAATTATCAGGCCCAAAATCGCCGGTAAAAAGAAATTACGGCTGGAGAGCTCCGGATTAAACCAAAAGCGCTCCTTAAGCTCAATTGTCTTTTTAAGAGTAACCGGAAGGCCCCTGCGGGAAATAATTTTCAGCGCAAGCTTTTTTTCAAACAACTCCAGGGCATAACTGTTTGTAACTGCATTCACGTAGGCGATAATCACATTTGCCCTGCTGGCATCCGCTCCGTCAATAAGCAGCTGTATACTTACATCTCCCCCGCTCCTTAATTCTTCTTCAAAACCAGTGGGGATATGAAAGATCATCTCAACCTGCATTGTATCTAAAAGCGTATCAATCTCCCGCGCTGAAGAGACAGACGCATAATACTGGAAATAGCCTGAAGCTGAAAACTCCCCGGTAAATTCCCTGCTCATCAAGGTTTTATCTTCATCGTAAACGGCAAAGCGGATATTTTTAACATCCGTGTTCACCGCGTACCCGAATAGTAAAAGCATAAAAACAGGAGCTGCAAACAAAATCATACGCATACGCACATCACGCAGCATCTGTTTAAACTCTTTACGCATAAAACCCAATAAAATATTCTTCCGTATCACCTTCATATTAAACCAACCCTTTGTTGCTATTTTTCAGGCAATGTCAGCCTGAGTGTGATAAGACAGACCGTACCTACGGCAAGGGCAAACACCAATAAAAAGAGAATTTGTCCCCAGAGCAGGGTATATCCTATACCCCTTAAAGCTAAACTCTTTACATAGACCATAAGATATCTCGCGGGAATCAGGTACGTGACGGTTTGTACGAGATTGGGCATATTAAGGATGGGGAACACATACCCGGAGAGAATAAAGCTGGGAAGGTATGTTATAAGGATGGCGAACTGCACCGAAAGTACCTGGGAGCGCGTTGCCGACGAAAGCATCATGCCCAGACTGGATGTGCCGATTAAAAATAAAAGCGCTATTAAATAAAATTCCACAAAGCTGCCTTTAAAGAGAACATTGAACACAAAATAAGCCAGGGTGAATGTGCATATCACATCAAACAGGGCAATAAAGATATAGGGTATGAGCTTGCCGAAATAGAGCTCGTATTTTCTTAAAGGGGTGGAAATCAATGTTTCCATGGTACCGCGCTCCCACTCGCGTGAAATGGTCAAAGAAGTTATAAGCGCTGAGATGATGGCCATAATGAGCACAATAAGGCCGGGGATAATAAAATTTTTACTCTCGAGCTCGGGATTATACCACACACGGTTTGCTATGGTTATGGGAAAATCGGTCTGCCCGTAACCATATCGCTTAAACTCCCGTTCCTTCTCCTGTTTATTAAAATCGAATAGGATTGAGCGCACATAACTCGCCGCAATGGTAGCGATTGTTGAATCGCTGCCGTCCACAATTAATTGCAGCTCGCTCTGTTTACCGGCATAATAGTATTCCGAAAAACGGGGAGGAAAAACCAAAGCCATTTTAATAACATCCTGATCGATTAAAATATCTATTTCCTCATAATCATTAAGATAAGAGTACAAGACCAAATACTCATTATGGAACAGGCTGTCAATCAAACGGCGGGAAAGAACAGATTTATCCTGATCAAATACAGCTACACCGACGTTCTTTACATCCATATTCAGGGCATAGCCGAATAACAGGAGGAGAATCACCGGCAGGATGAGTGAAAGTACAAGACTGCGCCAATCGCGCCTGATCTGAATCCATTCTTTTTCCGCGATAGCCAGCAGGCGGATGAGTGATTTTAAGGCTGTCTTCATAAAAATTAGTTGTTCCTTTTACCAAATTTCATAGTACACACTCCATGGCCTTAAGTCTTTTTAGTTGAACTACTCCTGCGGGAGATTATATCAACAAAACAGTCTTCGAGTGTCGGGCGGGAAGGCTTCCAGCTTTTAATGGCAACTCCGCCCTTTTTTAATATGGATGTAATCTTCTCTATTTCCATTAAGGGCTCTTTTACAAATATTTTAATCATCTCTCCTTTCAGTAAGATTCCGGGATAATATCTTTTTAAAAGCTTAGCTGCCGCAGGGGCTTCCGCTACATATATTTGGAGCATAGTTCTTCCGATTTCCTGTTTTATATGGAGCGGATCGCCGCTGGCAATAAAACGTCCCCGATAAATAAGTGCCAGGGTATTACAGCGCTCGGCTTCATCCAAATAGGCCGTGCTCACAATAATTGTCACACCGCCGGTCAGAAGATCATAAAGGATCTTCCAAAATTCACGCCGTGAAACCGGATCCACCCCGTTGGTGGGCTCATCCAGGATAATCACTTCGGGCCTGTGAACAAGACAGCAGGCCAGGCCCAATTTCTGCTTCATGCCCCCTGAAAGCCGGCCGGCCAGCCTGTTTTTAAAAGGATCAAGGCGGCTGAAATTATAGAGTTCCGGAAGCCTGTTTTTAATTTGTCTTCCGGAAACTCCAAAAAGCCTCCCGAAAAAAAACAGGTTCTCTTCTACCGTGAGATCCTCATAGAGTCCAAAACGCTGAGGCATGTAGGCGATTCTTTCCTTAATCGAATACGGATTCTTAAATACATCCTCGCCTTCGAACAAAATCCTGCCCTTATCCGGCTTTAAAATACCTGCCAGCATTCTGTTGAGAGTGCTTTTCCCGGCAGCGTCCGGTCCGACAACGCCGAAAATCTCACTTTTAGCGACTGTAAAGGATAAATCCTTAACAGCCTCTACCGAAGCATACGATTTGGAAATACTCTCTGCTGTTATCAAGATCGTAATCCTTTTAATTCTGTCTTTATTGTTTTATTCTTATTTCAGCGTCGGCGGGCATACCCGGTTTTAATTCCAGTTCGGGATTTGAGATGCCGATCTTTACGGCATACATTAATTTGATCCGTTCTTCTTTTGTCTGAATTGTTTTGGGAGTAAACTCCGCTTTACTGGAAATGGCAATCACCTGTCCACTGAATGTCTTGTCGGGAAAAGAGTCAACTTTAACCTCCGCCCTCTGTCCTAATTTTACCAAGCCCAGCTGTTTTTCGCTTACATATATTTTCATCCAGGGATGTGCCAAATCTCCGAGGGTAAGAATACTTGATCCGGGGAAGGCCATTTCACCCAGTTCCAGATTCTTCTGTAATACGGTAGCGTCGATCGGAGCATAAAGAATTGCATCCTCAATGGAAACGGCAATAAGCTTGTAATTGGCCTTTGCCACTTTGTAGTTCGAGAGGGCGTTCTCATAATCCTGTGTTGATTTTGAGCCCGCATTATAAAGGGTTTTCATCCGCGCATACAACTGCCGCGCATTTTCCAAATTTGCCTGGGCAGCTTCAAGCTGGGCCTGAAGCGTGTCATGATCAAGCTCCACAAGCAGATCCTCTTTTTTCACCCGGCTTCCTTCTTGGGCAGGCAATGTAATAATCCGGCCCGCGATCTTTGCGCTCACTTGTATTTCTGTAGCCTCTATTGTTCCCGAAGCCTGGATCAGGTTCGGATCCCTCACTTTGTCTTTAAAAAACTCAAAGTATACCGTAGCGGCGATTAAAATAAGGACGATAACAATTACTGGTATAACGGTTTTTATACGCACCGGCGCTGCTCCTTTCCTATTCCACGGGCGGTTTGGTAAGTGTATCCAAAATCACATCTGCAAATTTAGTAAAAAACACCCTGTCGGTCATTTCCGGATCATAACTGAACACCTCCAAAAAGATATCTTTGAACATGAAATACATGAGGAGTGGTACGCTCTGAAAGAAAAACATACGGATATAGTACTGCTCCCTGCTCTTTATTTTAATTCCCCGCTCCGTAAAGGTCTCAAACATCTGGTTATAAAAGGTTTTAAGGGTATTGAAGGTTAATTGGTAATCAAGTGAGCCTTTCACAAACTCTTTAATAATAAAGCTTACGATATTTATATTCGGCTCAATAAGCTCTTTTATCTTGTTTTTGATAAGCTCCGGATTCATTTTTGTAAAATCCATCAACGCAGTAAATTCATTTTTCATAATTTCCCCTGCCTTTTTTAAGACATTCTGTGAAAGGGCCTGGAGAATATTTTCTTTGCTTTTAAAATAATAGTAGAGCATCATTTTGCTAACTCCGGCTTTGGCCGCTATATCTTCCATGCGGGCCTTATCATAGCCTTTGCCGATAAATTCCTCTTGAGCGGCTTTCAGTATGTTTTCTTTAGTCTGTTCCGAACTGCTCATTTTACTCATTATTACCTCGGACTATACTCTTATATTATACTTTAAGTATAGTATAAGAGTATATATTTTTGAAGTCAAGGGGAATTATGAGGCTTAATTGATGCGTGCAGCTACCATATACCCGGAATCCATCTGGCTACTCTGCCTTTATATGCCTGATATTCATCACTATACTTTTTCTCCAGCATTTTCTCTTCATAAGCGGCAATAAAATTATAGAAAAATAATACGATGATCCAAAAAGCCAGGGAAGCCAAAGAGAGAGTTGCCGCAATAAAGGCAAGATACAATAAAAGCGATCCCAAATATAGGGGATGCCTTACCAGTTTATAGACACTTTTCTCTATAACAACCGGTGTTTCACGAACCTGCTTAAATACAATATGGTGAGCCTCACCGCCCAGATAACAAGCCGCTGCCGCAATAAGAACTCCAAGCGGGATCGAAATATAGAGAGGTACATATAATTGTAAAAATACTGTCCAGCGTCCTATAAAAGAATCAACAGTCCAAATAATTAAAAATGTAGCCGCCAGAATCAATTGTCCCATGTCTCCGAATGGATGCTCCTGTGCAAGATCATTTCTGGATCTATGATCTTGTCGCCCGTAGCCGCGAAGATTCATATTTTTTGATTTCATTATCTCATACCGCCCTTTTTTAGATTTTATATATTAATAAAAAACGAAAAAGCGCGAGAAATATTGTAGATAAAGCAGATCTTTTCTTAACAAGTTGTTCATATCATTTTTAAAATATATCTGGATTATTTAAACCTGTTTATTAAGATACGCCCTCACCTTGGGCAGATGCTTTTCAAATTTTTTCTGGATAAAGCTAACCAGCTTCTCCCGTACTTCACAGCGTAAATCCCAGGCTGTGCCCGCATCAGCCGCACTTACCAGTGCCCGCAGCTCAAGGGTTTGTTCTTTAGCATCCGTTACCTGCAGCAGGCAGACCCTTTTATCCCAAAGTGAAGAAGCCCGGCAAATCTCCTTTAACTTTTTTCGTACTGCCTCCAATGGTATAGTGTAATCGCAATAGAAAAAGACCGTGCCTAAAAGCTCCGCCGTAACCCTGGTCCAATTCTGAAAAGGGCGCTCGATAAAGTAACTTATGGGAACCACAAGTCTCCTTTGATCCCAAATCTTTACCACCACATAGGTTAAAGTTATTTCTTCTATTCTCCCCCACTCATTTTCCACTATTACAACATCATCAAGCCTGATAGGCTGGGTAAACGCCAGCTGAAATCCTGCAACCAGGGTGGCAAGAGTTTTTTGGGCGGCAAAACCTATAATCAATCCGATAATACCGGCCGATGCCAGGAGTGTTGTACCCAACTGACGGATTTCTTCAAAGCGCATGAGAACCACGGCCAGGGCAATAATAAACACTATCACCGCCACTATTTTTTTTAGTACCTGCATCTGCGTATGTATTTTGCGGGCGTTCAGATTATCTTTCACATCTACTTTGTATTTATCTTTTATGATATCTTCCAGAATAGAGGTACCTTTAATTAGAACCCAGGCAAAGCAGACAATAAACAGAATGCCAAATACCTGTTGCAGCACTGCAATAACCTGTTGATTAATTTTGGCAAGCGGTAAAATAAGGTAAAAAATTATAACAGGAAAAAAGATTTTAAGAGGGCCTTTTATATGTTTGATAATTATATTGTCAATATTTGTAGTTGTATTCTTGGCAATAAACTTAATAATTAATACAATCAAAGCTTGCAGCAAGATGCCTATAATAAAAGCACCTATAAACATGGCGGCAAAAATAAAATAATTTAGCCAATTATTTATAAATTCTAACATAGCTATGCTCCTTCTCCATAAACTGTTTTGTATAGTGTAAGGTTTATGTATAAAGACATCAAGATTAATAAGCAGAAGGCTATTCTTTTTTTGCTGTCAGGTGAGCCCACGGTATAGGGATTTGGCATATTAAAAATCATAATTGGTCAGATTAAAATAGCTTATATAAACATTGTGAGTTGACGAGAAGGCAATAATAACAAATAATTGAAGCCGTAACAGAAAGGAATGCTTTGAGGTACTGCCTGTACTATCTGGATACGAAAATCAATCTCAAGCAGGACATCGAGTATATCATCGGCAGAGATCCACAGGTTGTGATCCGCATTCCCGGCCAGACCACTTCACGAAAGCATGCCAGGATTATCTTTCGTAACGGCCGTTTTTTAATAGAAGATACCAACAGCACGAACGGGATTTTCGTTAACGGAAAGAAAACCCTTATGCATGTTCTTTTTGATGGTGATCACATCAACATCGGGACATGTTATCTCGTGTATAAGGAATTCGGAAAGGCCGTCTTCGAAGAGGAGTTCGACCGTGAGCTTACCGACACCCTGCTCATCGAACACCAGATGGCCGAGCTTCTGCAGAGCATAAGCGACAAGAAAACTCATAAACAGCTCTTGAACCTGAAACGAAGCATCAACAGGGCCAAAACAAAACTCCACGCACTCGCCAACCGTGACCGGCTTACCCGGCTTTATAACAGGAGGTACCTGGACGAGGAACTTGCCAAGGAGCTCGAACGTGCTAAACGCTACAATTACATACTCTCATTTTTTCTGATTGATATTGACAATTTCAAGCAGGTCAATGACATACATGGCCATCAGAAAGGGGACCAGGTGCTCGCGGCCGTCGCATCTGTCATCCGGGAAAATACCCGTGTAAATGATCTGGTCGCCCGCTATGGTGGCGAGGAGATCGCGGTGGTAGTACCCGAAATGAAATCGGACATGAGCATCAGGATCGCCGAGAAAATCAGGGGCATGATCGAGTCGGGTATGCCGAAGTGTGTGGGGCTCCCGGTTACCGTAAGTATCGGAGTCGGGTTTTACTCCCCGGGGGAAAAACCGGAACAACTCATCACCAAGTCGGACAAGGCTCTCTATGAGGCTAAAAAAAGAGGCAAAAACAGAGTGGTGATTTATAACCACTCTTCTTCATAATATTTTATAGAAATACGTGAAAAGCGGCTGTGATATGATATTAGAATAATCTTAAAAAAAAAATTTCAGGTAACATCTTTATATAGCACAGGTGTTATATAATTAAAGAGAGAAAGGATTATGACTTGGATATTGATGTCGAAGCAATATACAGAAAGTACGGGCCCATGGTATTACGTCGCTGCAACTATTTACTTAAGAATGAACAGAAAGCATTAGATGCCATGCAGGATACTTTTGTAAAAGTCCTAAGATACCAGAATAAACTGAACTCCAAAGCATTGTCCAGCCTGCTCTACCGGATTGCGACTAACACATGCCTTAATATAATAAGATCGGAAACCAGAAGACCAAATATACTGCAGGACGATATCCTTTATCATATAGCTTCCAGCGACGATCAGGAACAGAGATTTTTTCACAGAGATCTTATTAATGCCATTTTTCAATCGGAAAAAGCGTCCACCAAAGTAATGGCTGTATTGCACTACGTCGACGGTTTAACCTTGGAGCAAGTGAGTAGAGAAGTAAAACTTTCCGTATCCGGAGTTCGAAAACGCTTGAAGCTGTTAAAAAGTAAGTTGAAGGAAAAAAGGGAGGTCTACCTATGAGTAAACAACACACTATACCCGACATTATACTGGAGCGTTATCTTCTGGGTGAGGTTGATGAACAAGAAACTCAATATATACAAGCACTTACTGCAGAAAATAAGATAATTCAAAAGCGCATTAAAGAGATTCAATCATCCAATAAGAAGATACTCATTAAGTACCCTGCCAAACAGATGGCTCAACAAATAAAAACCAAACTCGCACAGCAAATTCCTGAAAAACAAAAGAAGACAAGCAGTTTTTTTCTACGCCCTGTTCCCTTAGTCGGATTTGCCAGTGCCTGTGTTGTGCTGCTGGCTGCGGTTTTTATTATTCCGCTGTTTTTAACATCCCAGCCGGGAGTTATCAATCATACGGATGACACTACCCGGATCAAGGGAACTGATATGAAATACGATAAACCTCTCATTGCCATATTCCTTAAAAACGGGGCTCAAGGAGAGAAGCTCAAAGACGGCTCAACCGTATCTGCGCATGATACAATCCAAGTGCAGTATTTCGCAGCCCAGAACAAATACGGAGTAATATTCTCAATTGATGGAAGAGGAAAAATATCTCTCCATTTCCCTTATCAAAAAAGCGCAAATACAATGTTAACCCAACATAAAAAAATATTTTTGGCTGATTCTTTTGAACTTGACGATGCCCCCGATTTTGAGCGTTTCTTTTTTATCTCATCCGACTCTCCCCTAAATACTACGGAAATACTGGCCAAAGCCGGGCAGATTGCAAAAGACAGCGATTTGGCCAGGAAAGAATATCTTGATCTTCCTCAAAAGTTTAATCAAACCACATTTACTCTTATTAAAGGAGAATACTAGTATGGCACTATGCAAGAAGACGACGGCTTTCAGCTTCATTTTCCTTATTTTAGCTTTCTGTGCTTTTGCCGGCAGCAAAAATACCGCCATTATCCGCTATGGACTGATTATTGGTGCCAACGAAGGCGGACCGGACAGAACAAAGCTGCAGTATGCCACAAAAGATGCGGAGTCTTTTAACAGAGTCATGCAGGAAATGGGCGGGCTGTCGCCCGGAAACAATATATTATTACTTAATCCGGATGTAACCCGTATTGAGCACTCGTTTACCGCCATTAAACGCTTAATTGTAAATCAGCAAAAAAGTACCATGCGGCAAGAATTCATTTTTTATTACTCCGGTCACTCGGATGAAGAAGGACTGTTACTCGGTGAGCAAAAATTATCCTATAAACGCCTGCGTTCACTTATTGCCACAATGCCGAGTGATGTGCGTATTGCGGTTATCGATTCCTGCGCATCCGGAGTATTTATAAGAGCAAAAGGCGGAGTAAAAAAGGCACCGTTTATGGTAGACTCCTCAACTGAAATGAAAGGGTATGCCTTTTTAACCTCAAGCTCAGAAACAGAAGCTGCTCAGGAATCGGATAAGATAAAGGCCTCTTTTTTTACCCACTATTTAATTTCCGGTTTGCGCGGTGCCGCTGATGTAACGCAGGATGGGGTGGTAACCCTCAACGAAGCCTACCACTACACATTTAAAGAAACATTGGCACGGACCGAAAAAACCCAGCACGGCCCGCAGCACCCTTCTTATGATATACAACTTTCGGGTACGGGAGACCTTGTGCTCACGGACCTGCGTGAAGTAACCGCGAGTCTGATAATTGAAGAAAATATATTAGGCAGAATCTATATCAGGAATCCAAAAGGAGATTTAATTGTAGAGCTCAATAAGGTTGCACAAAACAAGATGGAAATCGGCCTTTCGCCGGGCAGCTACCTTATTACAATAGATGACAACTCTACTTATTATCAGACGAACGTAACCCTGACTAAAGGGGAAAAAACAAACCTTTATGCAAAAAACCTGAAGCTCATATATTCCGAATCTACGTATTCTCGCGGAGATAAAGATCCTATGCTGGATTTGGACGGCAAATATGATTATGAATACACACCCTTCACTTTTTCTCTGTTTCCCGGTTTTCCGCAAAGCAAAAAAGAAAACACCATAGTTCAGACATCAATTTCTTTAAACCTGAGTGTAAGTGTCAACGATATGATCCAGGGTTGCAGCTTAAGCGTACTGGGGAGCACAGTGCTCTATGACATGTACGGTTTTCAGGGATCGGGACTTTACAATATTGTCTGGGGCGACACGCTCGGTGCGTCTGCCAGCGGCATATTCAATGTGGCATATGGAAACACAAGTTATGTTCAAGCTGCCGGTATTTTTAACTACACCCTAGGCAAACTGGAAGGAGTACAAGTAAGTTTTATTTATAATTATGCGGGCATGGGAGTTTCGGGAGTACAGGCTGCCGGACTGTGTAATATTGGTGAAGATATTTCCGGAGCACAACTCAGCGGAGGTCTGAACCTGGCCAGAAATATCAGCGGAGCCCAGATAGGCTTACTTAACATCGCCCAAAAAGTCGAAGGTGTTCAGGTCGGACTGATTAATATTGCGGAAGAAAATTCCGGAGTTGCCATCGGCCTGTTTAATTATGCAAAAGACGGCATATGTAATTTTGAACTATGGACCGAAATCAACTCTCTTTCCTATGTGGGATTTAAATTCGGTACCAGGCTTTTTTACACCATACTTTTAGCCGGTTACGATCTAATTGCCGACTCCAACAGATGGTCTTTAGGAATCGGCTGGGGCTTACACATTCCCATCCAAGCTGCTTTTATAGATATCGACGTACTAGCCACCTCAATTCACTCCAGTGAAGATAGCGGAAACCGTGTCTTTCACGAAACACTGCTTCCCCAAATGAGGCTTAAAGTCGGTTATACATTTTTCGATTCCTTCGGAATATTTGCAGGTGTTAATCTCCAGCTCTACCACCCGGACCTCTATTATGACGAATCCTATATCGATTACTCTCTGTTGTCATTTCCTGTCCCCCACTCAAATGATGAAGCCGCAATCGTACCCAAATTTTTCTTTGGTGTCCAACTTCTAAAATAATACGGTACAGCAACTTTGAGGTGACAGTTTATAACACCTCCGGTGTTAC
>Ga0307430_1001467_pt1 | contig 17296 bp, 15 predicted proteins | sample SalMarWE160130MG_FD_202159 | JGI IMG/M metagenome (GOLD analysis project Ga0307430, IMG submission 202159) | Salt marsh sediment microbial communities from the Plum Island Ecosystem LTER, Massachusetts, United States - WE1603-130 | ecosystem: Environmental > Aquatic > Marine > Intertidal zone >... | reverse complement strand
ACAGTTTTCAAATTGGTGAGACCTAGGCTTGGGGGGCTTCAGGCGAGTTTCAGTCGCCACCCAAGCTACCGGCTTTAGCCGGTAGTAGTTGACTTTCGCGCCTGGAAAGGGGCAAAAAGGTCTCTCGGACCGTCTCCACGCCGGCAGAGACGACGCGGAAAGGGTCATACCAGGTCTCGCGGAAGAGGCGCGCGACGGGACTGAAGATGCTGCTGAAAACCGCCTCCAGGCCGGGCCAGGAGAAGCGGTCTGTGTCGCGCAGACGATTCTTGATGGCGGCGATGTCGGTCTGCACACGATCGAGCTCCTTGCACGCCCGCTGGCAGGCGAACTGGATCGAGGAAGGGATCTCGAGAGGGTAGAGCGATTCCTCGTCGAGGAATGGCATCTTGGCCAAGACGCGAGCAGAGACACGGTCGGAGGAGGCGTGTCGCTTGAAGTAACGGCGCAGATCATACGTGCGCTGGCCGCTGACGAGGTAGGGGGTGACTCCGAGACTGTGAAGCGCGATGGAGACAGGAAACCAGGCCATGCCGGTGGGTTCCATGACGGCCCACATAGGAACGTCCGGGGGAGCATCCTTGCGAATCCGAGCGACGAGCTGCTGGATGTCGCGCCAGCGAGTGTGGAATGAGAGCAGTGGGGTGACGAACTTCCCGTCTGCTCCCGCTACGATCGCTTTGTGGGCCGCGGTGATAGCCAGGTCAATACCGATAGTGTACATGTCGAAACTCCTTTCAGTCTAGTGCTGAGACAGCACGGCGGATACCTGGAGGGGCAGTGAGTGGCGTATGTGCCCAGGACCAATGGCGCACGCAGCTTTTCCCAAGCTTGCCCTTGATTAGGGGCAACGCCCGAAGGCGATCCCCAATGTTCTTAATCGGGTCTCCTGGGCGGGAGGATGGCAGTCTGAGCCAAGAGGCAGCAAGAGCTCCTCAGCTTTTCTTCCGAGCCACTCCTGCCCTCCCAGGGATAGTATACGACCATTCGCCGCTGTCTGGCAACGCTGTTTGGGGTTGTTAAGACGCCATACTCAATATACAAGCTTTTCCGTTGGGGGACAGCCGACAAGGCTGTGAATCTTATGGGGTGAAAGTCCCTCGTCGTCAATTGCCCGATTCAGACGACTAGCATATCTGGGGCTTGGGGAGGTAACAAACCAAGAGTTGTTCAGATGGAAAAGCCACGGCTGCCCAGAACTACTGGGAGTCCAAGGTTCGGCTAATTGAGGCACTCGCCCGGAAACGGGGAGAAAACGAGCAGGCCAAGAATCTACAGACAAGAGTAGAACTGCGGTAGGGGCGACCGGGGTGGCGAGCAAGCTTGCGGGCCTGAACATAACGGAATGACTGCAGCCTCGAAAAAGAGCTCCGTACTGAAGTCGCTGTACGGGTAATTGCTAAGCGCCGACCCAGTCTAACGGTGGGGAAGGCCGAAGTCTTGTGGGAAGAAACGGGCAAAAGCACCACAGGAGCAGCCGGGGTAGGGGTCCAGGCACGTAAGGAAGGATTCACAGAGATAACGTCGGGAAGGTCCTACTCCCAGCAGGGACTAGCAACAACCTGCAAAGATTCGCTGATCGAGGGAGAACCATAGACAGTGAGAGGGTTTAGGACTGGCGCATGAGCCTGTAGTAGCGATGAGGGAAGGGTAACGCCTTTCCAGGAGATGAGAAACATCTCCCCCAGAGGGTAACACCCAGAAGGGGCGAAGGGGCTCTCGGTAACAGCGGACACCACATAGGAAACACCGTCCAGACAAGGTGGACTGGGTAGCGGTGCCAACCTCAATGGATGTCTAGTCAGAGATCAAACCATACAATCGAGGGGCGTATGTGGACTAGCACTTGAGTTTCGGGTTGTATGGGAAGGGCTTCTGAGGAAATGCTGTGCCGCCAACCGGACTCGGGAGAACCGACCGTCCGGGATGAGAAGGGGGGCTTGCGGAAACGTGAGTTGAAACTCGGAGAACTTTGTGTCTACGAGCAAGACTGCGCGCGCCGCATTTCCATCCCGACGCAGCCTTGTGGTCTTTGGAACTGAGGATCTGATAAGATGGGAACTAGGAAGGGCAAAACGGCCGCTGTTCCTGCGAGTAAAGGGATGAGGCACAATCCTATTCTGTGCGCCCTTTTCGGACTACTTGGTGTTTCTCTGGTCATCCTGCTATGCGAGTTGGTTGGTGGGCTTTGCTTCCTGACTGGTGTCTGGTACACATCCAGCCAGATTCCCGAAAGCCTTACGGTCATCAATCAAGACGATGAAATAGTAGTCGAGATGGCGCGAAGATATGATCTTGCTCAAGCTATCACACGATATGACCAAGTGATCAACGCTATTGAACGATACCATAAAGACCACGGTGCTTATCCTCCTAATTTGGAAGCTTTGGTGCCAGAGTACCTACCCAAGGTACCAGAAATCTACATCACGGGAGGGCGGCGGCTGGAGTACTCGCCTAACCCCGAACAGAAAGGGGGAGCACCTTTTACATTCTATGTATATGGCAATCACACAGGGTTACAGTTTGTGCATGGCTGGGAATTGAAGTACTGTCCAGAGGAATTGAACTTCTGTGGGGAAGTAGAAAGTCATCTGTACCATCCATATCGTATCAACGATCAATGGATATGGGTGAATAGGTCAGCCAACTGGTAAAGCCAGGCTGCCCAACACACGCTGCAGGCGACGCCGCTTCGCGGCCTTGTATCGCGGCACGATTTAGCTTTGTATAGGCAGCCGGGTAGGCTGGGTTGAAGCGGGCGTTCCGCCCGGGGCGAAACCCATCGCCTTGAACCGGGCCGGCTCGCACGGAAGCAACGCCCGCACGCCGCGAAGCACCCATCAAGCGGCCCGTAGGAACGGTTGAACGGCTGGTAGGAACGACAGAACGGCGCGTAGGAACGGTAGAACGACAGGTAGGAACGGTAGAATGGCTGGTAGGAACGACAGAACGACTGGTAGGAGCGATAGAACGGCGCGTAGGAATGAGTGAACGACGCGGAGGAACCATAGAATGGCAGGGAGCAACGGGCGAACGGTGTTGCGAATCGTTCGCCCGCTCACGTCGCGGCGCAGAGGGCACCGCGCATAATCTTTATTTGAGGAGGTAAACCATGGCAAAACCGAAGAGAAGCATCGACGAACGATTGTTGGCGGCGCAGGTGGCCATCGATAACGCGCTGGGCGACGCCGATATCCAGGCGGCGCTGGCCGTCTTTGGCTACGACGCGGCCAAGCTGAGCGCGGGCCGGACGCTGTACGAGGACGCCCTGGCGCTGGTCAACGCCCAGAAGGCCGAGTACGGCGGCCAGTACGAGGCCAGCGCGGCGGTGCGCGCCGCCTGGGACGCCGCCGACGTGGCCTATAGCGCCTCGCTCAAGGTGGCGCGGGTGGCGCTCCAGGACGACCCCAAGGCTCACGCCGCGCTGATGCTGGGCGGGACGCGCAAGCAGAGCCTCTCCGGCTGGATCGAGCAGGCGACGGCGTTCTACACCAACCTGCTGGGCGACGCCACCGAGTTCCGGCGAGTGCCCGGCGGCGCAGCAGTCACGTTGAGCAAGGCGACTCGATAGTTATCGCTGATCAGTTCGCATGTAAGGTAGAAGCCCCGTTCTTGGAAACGGGGCTTCTGTCGTGGCGAGATCGCGCTTGTGGGTGGGCGCGGGCATCTAGTCAATGGTGATGCTGGTTACTTGTGTTTCGGGAAAGTATAGCACGAACTCTTCGTAGCTATCCGGGAATCCGAATGCCAGTTGAAAGGTCCGAGTTTCACCCGCATCCCAGTCGATTATTACGGTTTCTTTATCGAGGCTTTTTGCCCTGCCACCGGCCGTTGCGGCGTACAGGGCCGGTGTCCTGCCCCAACCTGCCAAATCTCCACTTCCCACGTACACCATCACGACGCTCCCTGGCGACCATTCGATGTCCTCTGTACGCAAGTTGGTGCATTCTAGGGTCAAGATTATAAAGCGAAACGGCGAGTCATCCGAATAGTAAAAGTCATCCATTTTCTTGACTGTGTCTATATCTGTCACCGTGACTTCCCAATAGAGGCTGGTGACTGTCTCGCCTGCGACCGGCGTCAATCCTGGCGTAGGCGTGGGGGTGTTGGTGGGCGTGGGGGTATTGGTAGGCGTGGGGGTATTGGTGGGTGTGGGGGTTCTGGTAGGCGTGGGGGTCGGTGTCTTGGTGGGCGTGGGGGTGGCGGTGGGTTCGGGGGTAGGTATGATGCCACAGGCAAAGGACAGAGCCACTAAAATAACGATCGGGATGAGGATGCCCGGTTTGAGGATGGACGTTCTCGTTCTATGCATTTTAGCCTCCTTGCTTAACATTGCTCTTGTACGAAGCCTTTATCGTCTTTGGTCTATGTTAGCCATGTGCTTGCATAAACGCTCCTTATTGTTTTTTCGATCAGCAGCCGGTACTTAGTTTATCATAAAAAGGCGTGGCGGGCAATTCGGCAAGTGTCACTGTCACCCTTCGACTCCGCTCAGGGCGGGCTGTTTGGAATGACGGTGATGCGGCGGTAGGGTGGCGCTTACCCATCGGCACAGTCTGTGGTATACTTGAGGTCGCTGTAAACCGGGGAAACGAATGGAGCATGTGTATGGAGAATAATGTGCTTTTGCAAGTGGATAATGTGTGGGTCGAGCGGCCTGGCGCAGAGGTGTTGCGCGGGGTCAACCTGAACGTCCGGCGGGGCGAGGTACACGCCCTGCTGGGCCTCAACGGCTCGGGCAAGACCAGCCTGGCGCTGACGCTGATGGGGGCCGGCGGTTACGAGCCCCAGCGGGGCCGGATCATCTTCGATGATCGCGACATCACCGCTCTCGGCGTGACCGAGCGGGCGCGGATGGGGCTGACGCTGGCCTGGCAGGAACCGGCCCGCTTCGAGGGGCTGTCGGTGGCCGATTATCTGGCCTTGGGAATGAGGGAGCCGGAGCGGGCGCGAATCGAGGGCGCATTGGAGGCGGTGGCGTTGGCCCCGATGGCTTACATGGGACGCGCTGTCGATACGACCCTCTCCGGTGGGGAGCGGAAGCGGATTGAGCTGGCGGCCGTCTATGCGATGCGGCCTCGCCTGGCCGTCCTCGACGAGCCTGATTCGGGGATCGACGTGCTGTGCCTTGACGACATCATGGTGCTGGTGCGCCGCATGGCGGGCGAGGGAACATCTGTGCTGATGATCACCCATCGCGACGAGATGGCCGAGGTCGCCGATGCGGCCTCGCTGATGTGTGCTGGCGCGATCATCAATACCGGCACGTCGGCCGAAGTGCGCGAATATTTCGCGCAGCGCTGCCTGCCGCACGAGGATCAACTGGGCAGCCAGCCCTGGGGCGAAGAGGCCGGTGGCACCTACCGCCGCGTGGTCTCCGAGGGGGCGGACGATGAGTAGTCATCAACAGCGCGACTCGGCCCTTCGGGCTGAGACTCAGGGCGAAGCCTGGGTACGTGATTTCGAGGCTATGATGGAGGCATACGAAAAGGCCGGAGGCAGGTCCGATCTGCTGCAGGTGCCCAAGATCGCCAGTGCCGTCATCAGCGGCAATCGGGTGCTGGCGGCCAACTCGATCGAGGGCGTGAGCATCGAGGCAGAGGAGCTGGAGAACGGCGTGCGGGCTTTTGTCACCGTCGCGCCGGGCACAAGGTTGGACTATCCGGTGCACCTGTGCTTTGGGGTGATTCCCAAGGAGGGCCTGCAGGAGATCTTTTCCGAGTTCGAAATCGGCGAAGGGGCCGAGGTCGGCTTCCTGGCTCACTGCACCTTTCCCAATGCGGTGGACGTCAGGCACGTGATGGATGCCAAGATTCACGTCGGCAAGGATGCGACGATGCGCTACAGCGAGGGCCACTACCACGGCAACCTGGGCGGCGTCGAGGTGCTGCCCACTACCCGCGCGCAGGTGGACGAGGGTGGGCAGCTGGAGAGCGAGTTCGACCTGGTGCACGGCCGGGTGGGGCGTTTGGCCATTGACTTTGAGGTGGACGTGGCGGCCGGCGGCGTGGTCGAGTTGGTTGCCAAGGCCAATGGATCCGCCGAGGACGAGATCAGCGTGAACGAGGTTGTGCGTCTCAACGGCGAGGGCGCTCGCGGCCTGACCAAGACGCGGGTCGCCGTGCGCGACGAGGCCGTCAGTGAGATCTATACCACCGCCGAGGGAAACGCGCCTGGCGCGGTGGGCCACATGGACTGCACCGAGATCGTGCGTGGGGCGGCGGTGGCGCGCAACGTGCCCACCGTCGTCGTGCGCGACGACCGGGCGCGGGTGACCCACGAGGCGGCCATCGGCAGCGTCAATCGCAAGGAACTGGAGACGCTGATGGCCCGAGGTTTGGGCGAGGACGAGGCAGTGGACATTATCATCAGGGGAATGCTAAGGTGACGGCGAATCGATGATGTTGATCCGGTCAAGCGTTGGCTGTATGATGTAACACCCTGGTTGACAGATTTATGGGGAAAAGCCAGAAAACCCCACCGCTTGCGGTGGGGATGAATGGCAAAGCGGGGGATTTGGGGGCGGCAGCCCCCAGGGGCTTTTCCCTTAAGAAGCCCCGGCGCTTTGCGCCGGGGAGCTTCACTTTGGAGGCTGAGATGAGGAGATCCTTGTTGTTTGTTTGCGTGATCGTCACCCTGCTGGGATTGATGACCTCTTGTTGTGACGGTGATAAAGATGGGTCGGTGGTACACGCCATTTTGTTTTATTCCCCCAATTGCCCCCATTGTCACCAGGTGAGAACCGAGGTTTTGCCGCCCTTGGAGAAGAAGTATGGCAGCCAACTGCAAGTCCTGGACGTAGATACCTCCGCGGCAGAGGGCTACCAGCTTTATCAGTCGGCTGTTGTGCAGTTCAACGTTGGGCAGGATCGCCTTGGCGTGCCGACGTTGGTTATCGACAGTGTGGTGCTGGTTGGCAGCGGAGAGATTCCACAATATCTGCCCAGTTTGATCGAGCGGGGATTGGATCAGGGCGGCGTGGATTGGCCTCCGATTCCCGGTTTCGTTCCTCCCGCCGATTGAGCCCGTTGTGTTTGCAGCGGTGTATAACAGGGAGACCCATGCATAGAATAGTCAAAATAGTCCTGGCGTTTGTTGTCATTGGCTTTGCGATGTTGGCCTGTGTACCTATTCCTGCGTCCAAGCCTACTGCTACGCCGACATCCGTGCCTACGGCTGCCCCCGCTTCGACGCGCATCCCTATCCCCACTTGGACGCCCACACCGTCAGCCACACCGGCCCCTACTGCTACACCGACATCCGTGCCTACGGCTGCCCCCACTTCAACGCGCATCTCTACCTGGACGCCCACGCCGTTGGCCACACCGGCCCCTACAGAAACTCCTGGTGGGCCTACAGCTACCCTCACTGCAACTACTACACTCACCCCCACTGCAACTACTACACTCACCCTCACTTCTACCCCTGTTCTCACGCGATCTGCGGGGTCGGGTGTGGTGCATGCCGTCTTGTTTTATTCACCCGGTTGCCCCTATTGCCGCGAGGTGATGACTGAGGTTCTGTCGCCTCTGCAGGAGGTGTACGGTGACAAATTGCAGATCGCTGAGGTAGACGTCACTACGCCGGAGGGGTCGGAGCTCTACCAGGCCGCTATTGCCTACTTCGACATCCCATCTGGGCGTCGCGGTGTGCCGACGATGATAGTCGGCGATCAAGTCTTGGTGGGATCTCGTGAGATTCCGGCGTACTTGCCTGGTCTGATTGAACAGGGATTGGAAGAGGGAGGCGTGGACTGGCCCGATATACCGGGCTTCGAGCCTCCTGCTTTTTAGGCATCAATCGGTATCAGCATGCGTTACGCAGAGAGACGCCGTGGCTTTGTTGCCACGGCGTTTGCGTGCACCTGAAGGCGTTCGCGGACAACTTATTCCTCACTGCTGGGACAATTACTTCTCGTTTGGAATGTTGTTTCCCACACGACTTCGTATCCTTCTGGGCTCACGTAGTGTCCGCTATCCGTTGTGCAGCAGTCGCCGGGTACGGGAAAGGTGAGCGGACCTGACGTGGTATAGTATTTCCCATAGTGTGGGAATCCCCCGCTGAATTCGTAGTATGGCCCATCCAGTTCGGTCTCGGGAGAGATCGTTCCGCGGAAGTACCGGTATTCGTCACTGGGACCTCCTCCCCGCCCCCATTCCACGCGACCTTTGCTCGTGTTTTCAGGATCGCACCACGCCAACAAGGGCATGGACATCCACAGCGGTTCAGTGGGGGTCGCCGTGAACTTGGGCAGGGGCGTGTTTGTGGGCGTCGGCGTCGGAGCTACCGTGTAGGTGGCCTCTAGGAAGCCTCCAATGGATTCGCCGTCGCCATATTGCAACTGCCACAGGCTGGTGTAGGCATTATAGCTTAAGGGTGCTCGCAGAGTAACCCGGATCTCGGTCGTTTCTCCCGGCGCGAGTTGCCTGACCTCCGATTTTGCCACGATTTCCACTTCGTCCCCCGATACGAACACCAACTGGGTCAGTGGAGGCCATGCACACGTCCCTGTGTTTTCGACCGTCCAGCGTTTGACGAATTGTTGTCCCGGCGCAAGCGCAGGAGGCCAAACCGGCGGGTTGCTGATGATCTTCGCGTCGAACACGCAGGACGCTGTGGTGGTGGCGTCCAGATCTGGCGTGGGGGATGGCGTGAAAGTTGGCGTGGGAGTTGGGTTTGGAGTCAGCGTGGCGTTTAGGGTCGCTTCGAGGGTTTGTACAGCGTCGCGCGTCGCCAGTTGAATGGCGATCTCGGTGGAGACCAGGTTAGGCGTCGGTGTGCCGTTGGCCACAGAGGCGGGAGTGGGTGTGGGGGTGTCCGTCGGCGATAGGCTGATGGCCGCGAGCATGCGTTGTCCCGTTCCGGTGGCGAACAGGGCGATGATGCCGGCGATCACGATGAGTGCAGTGGCGGCTGCCGCTATTATTGCCACGAGGCGGCGCTTGGGATGGGCGGCGATGGCCGCTTTTGCCGAGCGTGGTGTGGCCGGCGTGGGGACAGCTGGCGCGCTGGGCAGGGTCGCCATCGCCCAATCTGACTCGTCTTGCGGGATGGCGCCGGGCATCGCCTGCGCTGCCGCTGCTGCAGCCCCTTCCAGGGGTGCTGCGATGGCCTCGCCTGCCGCCGCCTTTTTCAGTTCGGTGGCGAATTCCTTGGCGGTCTGGTAGCGGTTATCGGGGTCTTTGGTCAACGCCTTGAGGGTGACGGCCTCGATACTGCGTGGCAGGTTGGGGTTGACGACAATGGGGGGCGGTAGTGGGGCATTGATGTGTTTGAGGGCGACCCCCAAGGGTGTGTCGGCGTCAAATGGACGATGGCCGGTGGTCAGTTGGTACAGGATAACGCCCAGGGAATAGATGTCGGATCGTTCGTCTCCGGCCTGGCCCATCCCTTGCTCGGGAGCCATGTACGCTGGCGTGCCGACCATCGCGCCGCTGGCCGTCAGCCCGGCGACGTCTACCATCTTGGCGATGCCAAAGTCGGTGAGGATGGGCTGCCCATCCTCGTTGAACATGATGTTGGCCGGTTTGACATCTCGGTGCACAGTGCCGTGTTGATGGGCATAGTCCAGGGCGTTGGCGATTGCGGTGACGATGCGGACGGATTCCTCCAATGGCATCATCTCGCCTTTTTTGGCCATCTTTTGCAGGCGTGTCTTGAGGCTGACGCCGTTGATGTACTCCATGACCATGTAGTACGAGTTGGATTCCTCGTCGTAGTCAAAATCATAGACCTGGACGATGTTGGGATGACGCAGCATCGCGGCGAACTTGGCCTCGCGTTGGAAGCGGGTCAAAAAGTCCTCTTCCTGCGCCAGAAATGAGTGGAGTACCTTGATGGCAACGTAGCGATCTAGGCCCGGTTGGTAGGCCTTGTAAACTTCGGACATCCCGCCGCTACCCAGGTGCTCAGTGATGCGATACTTGCCCAGGGTTTGACCGATCAACCTCATGATGCGTGTGCTCCAGTCGTCGTTTGTCTCACGAGCCGTCTATCTCGCATTTACGAGACGGACGTCTCGCGTTTGCCCCAAAGATTATTCTACTCTAATTGTCTGTAAAGTCAAAATCGGTCTGCTGTTGTTTGGGTTTTGCAGGCCCTGTGGTATAATTTTGCGCGTTGTTGGGCCAAGATAATGGTATGTGATAGGTATGTGCCTGCAAATGATGCGCACCTTGCGTGATTGGAGCCGTCGGCTTGATTGGGGCCTGGGCTTGGCAGTGGCCTTGGCCCTCGTTGCAGCCGCGCCGTTTCTCACCCGGCCTGGCTTGCCGCACCAGACGGACGCCGAGTTGCACGTCTATCGTGCGGCTGAGTTGGGGCACACGCTGCGTGCGGGGGCTTTCTACCCCCGTTGGGCCCCCGACCTTTATTACGGCTACGGCTACCCGATCTTTAATTACTACGCCCCACTGACGTATTACCTGGCTAACGCCTTTGACCTGCTGCCAGGCGTGGACATCGTGGGCGGCGTCAAGGCCGTGTTTGTCTTGGGGCTCCTCGCCGCCTCGGTGGGGACCTACCTGCTTGGGAGGGAGCTTTTTGGTTCCGTGGCGGGAGTGCTGGCTGCCGCCTTGTTTACGTTTGCCCCTTACGTCGTGTTCATCGACCCGCACGCGCGCGGGGATCTGGCGGAGCATTTTGCCATCTGTCTGCTGCCTCTGAGTTTTTATACCTTCCATCGCCTGATGAGCGGAGTGGGGCGGCGGGGCGCACTGTTGGGAAGCGTATTGACCCTGGCGGCCATCGTCTTCAGCCACAACCTTCTGGGACTGGCGGCGAGCGCGTTGCTGTTGGGCTATTGGCTGTGGCAGGTTGTGTTCGGCGGCGGGCGCCGTCGGGCGGGGTGGGGCGGGCTGGTGTTTATCCTGGCTGCTGTCCTCATCGCTTTTTTCTGGCTCCCGTTTCTTCTGGAGCGCAGCGCGATCAAGCTCGACGTCATCGACAGGGAGGGTGGTCATTTCGACTTTCGCAACCACTTTTTGTCCTTGACAGAGCTGCTGGCCCCCTCGCGCATTCTCGATCTGGGAGCGACGGCTCCCCGCTTCCGCTACAACTTGGGACTGGTACAGTGGTTGCTGGCCCTCTCCGCGCCACTCGCTTTCCTGTCCCTGGCTTTTCGAAAAGCTTCTCGGTCGGCTTGCTCCACGTTGATCTATTTCTTCCTGGCTGCTTTTGGATTGATCCTTCTGATGTTGCCCGCCTCCACGATCATCTGGGAGTACGTCCCCGGCATGCGCTACTTCCAGTTTCCGTGGCGGTTCCTCGCCCCGGCCAACCTGATGCTGGCGATGTGTGCGGCGGGTGGCGTCTCTGGATTGCCGGCCGGCCGGTGGCGCGACTGGATAACGGCAGCGGCCTTGCTCGCGGTTCTGTCGCTCTCCTTGCCGATGCTTTATCCGCCGATGTGGCCGCCCGATTTTGGAGGCGTCGCTCCGCAGGACATCATCGCTTGGGAGGAGGAGTACCACGCTCTCGGCACCACTTCCACGGGAGATTTTCTCCCCGTGAAAGCCGCGCTGGCGCCCATACCCCCGATGCCGTCATTGGTCGAGTCCTACACACGCCCCGGCCCGGTGGACAGGGTCAATCGCGCGGTTTTGCCCCAAGGGGCCACGGTCGAGATTGTCGAGCAGCGGGCGCTCTACGACCGTCTCTCTGTCCACACTCCCAAGGAGTTTGTTCTTCGCCTGTACATCTTTTATTTTCCCGGGTGGCGCGTGTACGTGGATGGCGAGGAGGCCGAGATCGACATCGCCGGGCCGGAGGGATTCATCACGGTTGTGATGCCCGAGGGCGAGCACGACGTGGTGGTGCGCTTTGAGGACACGCCGCCGCGCACTGCCGGGTGGATCATCTCGGCGATTGGCCTTGCGGGGCTGGTGATTGCGGCGATATGGATGCCTCCCCCCAGCTTGAATGATCGTCCTTCAACCTCCAAGCACCAGTCTCTATTCTGGTTGGGTGGCTCGCTTCTGCTGTTCGTGCTCGTCAAGGGCGTCGTGATCGATCCCCAGGACGATTGGCTGCGCTACACCTCGCCGCCGGGGCAGGCGCGGGCCGCCCAGCACGAGTTGCGCGCCAACTTTGGCGGGCAGATCGAGCTCCTTGGATATGACCTGCCCAAGTCGCGCGTGCGTTCCGGGGAGACGCTGCCGCTTGTGCTCTACTGGCGCGCGTTGGCGCCGATGAGCGAGAATTACCAGACCTTTGTGCACGTCGCTCGCCCGCTACACCTGCTGTGGGGACAGGTGGACCGCCCGAACCCTGGCGATTTCCCGACGACGCGATGGCCGCTCGACAAGTACGTGTGGGATGCCTACGAGATCCGCGTCCTGCCCGGGACGCCGCCGGGTGAGTATATGGTCAACGTGGGGATTCCGTCGTGGGGTGGGGGGTACCGGTTGCCACGATACGACGAGGGCGGGCAAGTCGTCGGTGATAGCGTCGTGATTGCAACGGTGGAGGTGCTACCTCCGCGCCGCCAGCCCGCCCCCGCAGACTTGGATATGACGGGTGAGGTAATGGCGGCCTTCACCGAGGGGGGTGTCACGCTTCTTGGCTACGCCCAAGATCGCGAGCAGGTGGCACTGCTGGGCGAATTGCGCGTCACGCTCTTTTGGCGCGCCGATTGCGACAGCCCCTCTGTGCGCGCCCGTGATTTGGTACTGCTCGACGCCGAAGGACAGGAGGTGCAACGGATCTCGGGCGCGTCGGTGGAGAGGGCTTATCCCTCCGAGATGTGGCAATCCGGCGAGGTGGTGCGCGATCCGCTGCGTGTTGTCTTCGCGCAGGCGGCGGGTGTTGAGGCAGGCGTGTATCGGTTTGGCGTGACGGTGAGCGCGGAGGATCTGCTGGTCCCCGATGGAGCTACGGAGGCCTTCGTGCCGCTCGGCACCGTCGAGGTTGTGGCGTCGGAGTAGAGTGGGAGTGGCGCGGCGTTTGCATACACACAAAGGGAGGAATCATGATGGGTGAGATGGGCAAGAGTGATCGGTTGATGGCCGCGATTCGCGGCGAGGCGGTGGACAGGCCCCCGGTGGCGTTGTGGCGGCACTTTCCCGGCGACGACCAGCGCCCGGAGGATCTGGCGCGGGCGACAGTGGCGTTCCAGCGTCGCTACGACTTTGACTTTGTCAAGGTCACGCCGGCCAGCAGTTTCTGCCTGCGCGATTGGGGGGGCGAGGATCGCTGGACGGGCAACATGGAGGGAACGCGCGATTATATCGTGCATCCCATCCAGTCTGCCGATGATTGGCGCGAGCTGCGCCTGCTCGACCCTGCCGAAGGGGCGTTGGGTGCGCAGTTGCAGTGCCTGCATCTCATCGGTGATGAGTTGGCGGGCGAGGTTCCCTTCATCCAGACGATCTTTAACCCGCTGTCGCAGGCCAAGAACTTGGTGGGGCCGGAGCGGCTGCTGGTGCATCTACGTTACCACCCCGATGCGCTGCGGGCCGGCATCGAGATGATCGCTGAGACCACGTGTCGCTTCATCGTCGCCGCGCGCGAGGCGGGCATCGCCGGCGTGTTCTTCGCCGTACAGCACGCGCAGTATGGGTTGCTGAGCGAGGAGGAGTACAACATCTTTGGCCGCCCGTATGACCTGCGGGTGTTGGATGCGGCGCAGGGACTGTGGCTCAACGTGCTGCACCTGCATGGCACGGACGTCATGTTCAACCTGTTGGCGGACTATCCCGTGCAGGTGGTCAACTGGCACGACCGCGAGACGTGGCCGGCGCTGGCCGAGGCCAAGGAGCGCTTCAGCGGTGCGGTCTGCGGCGGGCTCCAGCGCTGGGACGTGATGGTGAGAGGTACGCCAGATCGGGTGCGGGAGCAGGCGGCCAACGCGATTGTCCAGACGGAAGGGGAGCGTTTCATCCTCGGCACCGGATGCGTCACGCCCATCGTCGCACCTACGTCGAACATCCACGCGGCGCGGGCCGCGGTCGAGCCGGGCTAGGGCCTGATGCTACCCTTGCTGAGATTGGGAATGCAGCTTGAGCGTGCGTGCCAGGATATCCTCTCGCTCGGAGAGATCGGGGCGGGATTTTTCGCCGTGATGTGGTTCTTCCTGCGGCTGAGGCTGCTTTTGGGCACGTTGGAGGGCAATTTCCATCGTCGTCATCACCGGCGCCTCTTCTTCGGCTTCGTCCTCGACTATCTCCTCGGTGCCCATCAGCGTCAAGTCGATGCGGCGCTTTTGGCGGTCGATTCCGAGAATGCGGACGTCGATCTCGTCGCCGACCTTGACGATTTCCGATGGATGGCGGACGTAGCCTGTTGCCATTTCTCGGACGTGGAGCAAGCCAGAACGCTCGGCGCCGATGTCGACGAAAGCGCCATAGTTTTCGATCCGCGTCACGATACCGGTGTGTGTTTGGCCTTCTTTTAACTCGTTCCAGCCCTTTTCAGGAGGTTCCATCATCGTCAGGGCAATGCGTCCCTTTCTCGCGTCTACTTTGGTGACCCAGACGGTCACGTCATCGCCTGGCTGCACGACGTCCGTCACTCGGTTGACGCGGGTGGGGGCGAGTTGGGATATGTGAACCAGACCGTCGTATTCAAGGCCGATGTTCACTAACGCACCGTAGAGCTGTGTTTCTTTGACGATGCCTTGGAGACGCATTTTCGGTTGCAGATCGTTGATAGACTGGGGCTGGGTTTTTCTGGGCTCTGATTCTTCCACGCGATACTGCTCCTTCCTCTCTCTAGTTTACGTGAGTGCCGTTCGGCATTATAAACCATGCTGTGAAGGTGTCAAGTCTATCGGTTTTCCAAGCACGATATTTCGCATAGTCATTAAGACTTGAGCTGTAACTTGCACTCATTCCAGCTTTCTCGAACGATGAGACAGGCTACGCGAAACAGGGTGGAGCGATTGCGATGTGACGCTACCGGAATGCGCGAGAGCAAGTAGAGACGCCTGCATGAATGCCTACACGCTTGTACATCTTTACGCCTGTGTACGGCTCGTGGAGAATCCCGTCGTGGATCGCCCAACTGCGACTGCGGACAGTCTGCTCCGCGCCAGGCTGCCGGAATGGGGTGGAGCCGTCGAGGCGCTCGGACAGTGTTCCGCCGGGTGCGAACTCCCGGTCGATCCACCTCATCTTTTCCACTCCAACTTCGTAAGCAAAGCCCAGCCTCTCGAACAGAATGGCATTGTGGTAGGCCAGGGGCTGGATGTGGAAAACGTCGTGATGCAGTGCGGTGACGAACTGTTCCATAGCCTGCGTCAGACGGCGCGTCAGCCCCAAGCCGCGGCGCACCTGTCCTGGCGCGATCCCGGCTTTCATCGCCCGTATTTCCTCTCCGACGTTTCTCGCCAGCGTGCTGAAAAACGTGGCTGTGCCGTCGGGCATGCGGTCGGTGTTGAACCGCTCTGCAAAAGGGTCGTTGACGATGAGAAGCACGACCTCGATCTGGTTGTTGAGTGTATCGGCCAGTTGCACGTATAGCACCGGGTCCTCGGCCTGCCAGGCGTGATACAGGGCAAGTTTCACGTACAGGATGCCGGGGCGACATTCGAACAGGAGACGCCCCTGCTCGTCGGCCAGGGTTTCAGGATCGATGGCAAACCGCTGGAGGATCTCCGGTGGCAGCAGGTAGCGATAGACCTGCTGCATTTGTTCACACGGTAGATTGTTGATCTGGCCGATGGAGAACAGACGCCGGTTTGCAAGAGAAGAAGGTAGGGACTGCGACACCTTATCTCCCCCTATCTCGCTCCTTCAATGCGCGCTCGATGTCCCGCTTGGCGGTCCGCTCGGCGATAGCCTGTCGCTTGTCGTATTTGCGCTTCCCCTTGGCCAACGCGATCTCGATCTTGGCCCGCCCGCCCTTGAGATACAGCCGGGTAGGCACGATCGTGTACCCCCGCTCCGTGACGCGCGAGATGAGGCGGTTGATCTCCCGGCGGTGAAGCAGCAGTTTGCGCGGTCGAAGTGGCTCGTGACCGTAGTATCGCCCCGACGGGTCGTAAGGGGCAATGTGCACGTTGATCAGCCATAGCTCCCCATCCCGCGGCTGTACGTACCCGTCGCTCAGATTCACCCGGCCGGCGCGGATCGACTTGATCTCCGTTCCCTTCAGTACCAGGCCCGCTTCATATTTATCCTCGAGGTGGAAATCCCGGCCAGCCTTGCGATTGGTAGCGACGACCTTGATCCCAGACATTACTCGCCCGTGAGAAAGTACTCGATGGCGCGCTCCAGTTGGGGATCCTCGCCGGGCTCTAGCTCCTCGGGATACGGCACCTCGATATCGGGGGCGAGTCCCTGGCCGTGGATGGGCTGGTTATTGGGTGTGAACCACATCGCGGAGGTAACGATCAATTGAGAGCCATCGCTGAGCGTGTGGACGGTCTGAACAGCGCCCTTGCCAAACGTGTTCTCGCCAATCAATATGGCTCGTCCGTGGTCCTGTAGCGCGCCGGCGACGATTTCCGATGCGCTGGCAGAGCCTCTATCCACCAGCACCACCAACGGGACATCCTCTCCTATGTCGCCTTCGTGGGCTCTGAACACTTCCTCGCTGCCGTCTTTCCATCGCTGTGTGAGGATCACGCCGTCGTCGAGAAAGAGGTCGGCGACTTTCAGCGCCTGGTCCAGCCAGCCGCCCGGATTGTAACGCAGATCAAAAACAATGCCCCGTGGATTCTGAGCCAAAAGCTCCTCCAGACCCGCTTCCATCTTCTCGCTGGCCTTGGAGCCGAATTCCCGCAGCCGGATGTAGCCGATGCCGTCCTCAAGCATCTCCACATCGACGATTTCCAGCTCGAACCGTTCACGGGTAACGGTGGCCTCGAACGGCTCTGCTACCCCCTCGCGCTCGACCAGCAGTATGACTTCGGAGCCTGCCGGGCCGCGGACCAGGCTGATCGCCTCGTGGAGCGACATGCCGATGATGGAAACGCCGTCCACCGCGATGACGCGATCTCCGGCTTGCAGGCCCGCTGCCTCAGCCGGGCTGCCCTCGAAAGGCTCCACGATCACGAGCTTGCCGTCTTCATCCATGTCCACGTACGCGCCGATGCCCTGGTATTCGCCGGTATCATCCTCGGCGCGTATGGCGGCCTCCTCCGGCTCGATAAAGGTGGTAAATGGGTCGTCCAGCGCGCTCAGCATCCCCCGGATGGCTGCGTACGTGACCTCCCGCTCATCTGGAAGCTCGCCGTAATAGTCGCGCTGCACGATTGCCCACGCCTCCCAGAATAGCTGGAAGGCCTCTTCATCTGCGTTTGCCGGCGTCGGGATCGGCAGCGGCGTGGAGGTAGGCGCAGGAGTCGGCGTCG
>Ga0307430_1001466_pt1 | contig 17296 bp, 14 predicted proteins | sample SalMarWE160130MG_FD_202159 | JGI IMG/M metagenome (GOLD analysis project Ga0307430, IMG submission 202159) | Salt marsh sediment microbial communities from the Plum Island Ecosystem LTER, Massachusetts, United States - WE1603-130 | ecosystem: Environmental > Aquatic > Marine > Intertidal zone >... | reverse complement strand
GCTTTAAGAGCGCTTTCTTGGTGAAGTTGCTTACTGCAAATACCGCCGCAGCATTATTATAGATGGTTTTTAAAAGTTTTGATATAAAAGAGTACTCCGGAAAACGCATAAATTCATATCCGTGCGCCATTACAAAATAGGGCACTCTAAAAAATTTATAAAGAATAAAAACCGCAGCACCAATATGAGTGCCGGAGAGACAGTAGATAAAGCGTGGGGAGAAACGGGTGATAATCCAGAGACCCCAAAAAAACAATTTCAGCGTTTTTACAAAATTATTTCTTATAGGAAGGGAATAGCAAAAGGATTGATTCGTCATTGGCGCTAACGGTGCAACGAGATGAACCGTATATCCGTATTCTTTAAACTTGAGGTATTTTTGCGCGGCAACCTTTCCGATACCTCCGGTCAAGCGTGGAGGAAATTCAAACGAGAAGAGAGCCATAGATTTCTTCGAGTTTTTCAATGTAATTCTTCCAATCAAAATAATTTACCATTTTTTGGCGGTTATTTCTGCCAAAACGTTTTCTTAAATTGCTGTCTTTAAGCAGTTGTAGTAACGCATCTGCGATGGCCTGCTCATTATTCGGCGGAACAAGAAGTCCGTTCTGATCTTGTGTTACCAGCTCCGGTATACCCATAACTTCGGTAGATACGACAGGTAGTCCGCAGGACATAGCCTCAAGCAGGGAATTGGGCGAACTATCCATAAGGGAAGGCAGGCAGTATATGTCAGCCGAATGATAGAATTGAAGGCTTTGTTTTCGCCCGACTCGTCCGCAGAGAAAAACCACTTCTGAAAGTCCGAGGGAGTCAATCAAACCCTGAAAATGGTTTTTATCTGCAATTCGTCCTACCATACGGCAGATACAGGACGGATATTTCTTTTTCACAACAGCCATAGCACGAATCAGCACATCCGCGCCTTTATTCTTTCGTACGGCAGCCAGGTAAAGAATAATCTTATGTTCTGAAGTATTTCTCCCTTTATGGGGTTTAAAAGCATGAGTATCAATTGCATTATAAAGAACCGATGTTTTATGATTGAAGCATTTTGGAATACATTTTTTGGCATATTCTACCTCGCATAGAATAGCCGCGGCATTTTCTAGGGTTTTTTCATATAGCCTTTGTTTAAAGCGTTGATAGTGCTTGTTCTCGTTTTTCCCCTGCTCAATACTCCTGTCATATTTTACGGTAACCGGTCCGTAAATAAACGGTACGGGGAGATTGGAAACACTGCTAAAAAAACCAGCATATGCAGGCCGGAGGTGGTGGATCAGATCTATGGGGTGCCTGCGGATTATTTTTTTTATCAGCAGGCGCTCGCACAAAGCAAAACGCAATGCCTTAAACCTGCTTAATATGGGATTTCTCTCACGGCGGATATCACATCCCTTAATGAGATAAGGAATTATGTTGGGATATTCTTTTGTGAGCTCAATGCACGGCCCTACAACAAAACAACGGTGACCTCGCAGGGCAAGACGTGAAATTGTTTCCCAGGCAACCCGTTCTTCACCTCCCATTTGATCCTGTTTGTCGGTAAAGCGGTAAGACGGGTAGGAAAACAAAATGTTCATAATAATACCGCCTTATACAGCTGATGAATTGCCTTGGCCATGGCTTTTACCTGAAAATTTTGTTCTATAAATAAACGGGCATTGCGGATTTTTGCTTTTAACTCCCCCGGCCCGGTAGAAAAAAAAGTTTTTATAGCCTGGCACAACGATCGGCCGTCATTATCCTGAAATATAAATCCCCGCTCCGAGTTTTTTCCTGCCAGGAATTTTATATCCGCTATATCGGAGGCAATCCAGGGAAGCCCTGTTGCCATTGCTTCCAGAAGTACATTAGGAAGGCCCTCCGTACGTGACGGAAGAACAAGGCAGTCCGTCATATTATACACACCCATAATGTCGGCTGTATATGGTTTGGTTTCCGTTATTTTATCCAGCCCGGTCTTTTTCAACAAGCGTTGTATACTATAAAAATAATTTTTCCGTTCCACAGGTCCGCAGAAGAGTATGCGAAAGGCGGATGGAGAAAGTTTTTCTTCATCGAGAAAGCTTGCTAAACTTGAAATAAACAGCAGATGGTTTTTGCTTGGACTCATTCGTCCTATGAGCGTAAAAGTAAATACTTTCTTTCGCGTAGAGAAGTCCCTGTTTCTGAAAGGGAACAACTCCGGTTTGATTCCGTTTCGAATCAGTGATAGCTTTAATTGTGGAACTCTTCTTTTGGTTTTAAGCAGTCTGAACGCGGCAAGGGAATTGGAAACAATTCGATCGCAAAGCGGTACCCACAAATGACAGCCGCGCAAAGCCCACTCACAGCTGGTTCGTATGGAGGATATCTTCTTTTTACCAAGCAAGGTTCCCGCAATTGCAGCCGTAAAATTATCCAATGGGCCGTAGCCGTGCAGGAGGTCAATCTTATGGCGGATGCAAAAGCAAACGAGTTTTAATAGGAACCAAGGGAAAAAAACAAATTTATTAAGTCCTTTTTTTCCTGAACCGTACCAGGATATATACCGGATATTCATGGGCAGGGTGTACTCCCTGTTATCACTTCTGGCCTGATAATATACAAGAAAGAGTTTTACATCCGGTTTTTCCCGGAAAACCTCGGCAGTATACAGAATCTGCCGTTCAACACCGCCGTGGACAATGTCGCCGTTTATCATCAGAATACGCATCAGGTGCTTTTCCCCATTTTTTTTCTTACAAAGCGGGCAATCAGCTTTTCGCTGACTGGATTTTTCAACAGTTTGCCTATGAGAAAGTAACCTAAAAGCATGGCCAAAGAAAGCCCGCCCACTAAAGGAATTTGAACCCAGCGGCTTAAGTTTAGAAAAGGAGAAGAGAAGGGAAAGCCAATTACAAACAGAGGAACGCTTAGTATAACTATACTTATAAAACATTTTACAGCCAGACTCACTATGGGCCTTAAAGCAATATGACGTGCTTTACGTTTTAAAAGCAGCATTAAAATAATACTTGTAAAAAAGCTAATTACAGAAGAAACAGCGCAGAGTCCGATAAGGCCGGCATTCTGGACCATCAGAATTTTGAGCAGTATGGAGGGAAGAAAAAGAATGAGCTGAACAGCTATTACTGTTTTTGTGTCCTTTACGGCATAAAAGCTGTTTGCCAGAAGATCGCTTAAGGGAGAAACTAAGAAGGTACCGCTAAGTCCGATTAATGCAATTGAACTTAATAGGACACTATGGGCATCAAAATTATTTCCTTTAAAAAGGATGGCAATAATGTTTGGCGCAAAGATAACTAAACCCGCAGCAATGGGGAATGCAAAAAAGAGCGCCGCTTGGGTACTTACAAAGAAGTTTTCAGAAAACTGCTTTTTTTCTTTCAAAGCGGCACTCTGCGCGAGTTTGGGGAAAAAAACGCGGATAAGGCCGGATGACGTCACCCGTGCCGATAGGCGAATAATACGCGACGCATAATACATTGCGGAAACGCTTCCTGCAGTGAGAAAGGTTGCAAGATAGCGGTTTATGATGACATTAGACTTGAAAATTATATTTCCAAGCAAAATAGGAATCATTAATTTCAAAGCGTCTTTAAAGGGTTGGGAAAAGAGCACAAATCGGGTTTTTATCCTGTCCCGTAATGCGAAAAATGAGAGCACAAGACATTGCATAAGGCTTCCCAAAAGAATACTTACTGAAGCAGCGAAAATACCAAGCCATCCTTTTAAAATAAATAAAAGTCCAAGACTTACACCTGATTGAATTAAAGGAGTAAGGCTTGTAAGGATAAGTTTTTCATGTGCGTAGAGGTATCCTGTCCATAGGGCGGAAAGGCAGGAAAACAAGATAAACGGTATCAGGATGAACAGATGCACACTGAGGTCATTTCTATATGCTTCCGGTAAGTTCCCCCCCAGCAGCTCTGCAATCTGCCGGCTGAAGCAGGCGGTAACAATATATAGAAAAATAAATATAATACCGAACAGAGTAAGAAAAGAATATATAAGCTGCCATGTTTTTCCTTCTTCTTTTAAAGCAAGGTATGAGGAGAACGCAGGCACTAAGGCAGCCGGAAAAATAAGAATTATTATATTGATAAACCATTCCGGAATGGAAAACGCCAGGAAAAAAGTATCGGTTTCATATCCGGCACCAAAAACACGCGCGATAACAAGCTGAAATATAAAAGTACAAAACGCTGTGAGTAAGGTGAACAGACTGATGATTCCGATGCTGCGGGCGATACTATATCTCATTATTTTTATTCCGTCGTACCCATATGGGCGTGCTCCTTGCGGGTTAAGAACTGCTAAAGAGTATATGCTTTCGTGCTAAAAACTTAAAAATATATCCGAAGACGGCAGATATGCCTCTTGAAATCATATAATACAGAAAGAGGATTTCAGTAAAGAACCAAAGAAAAAATTCATTGAGCCCCATGCCGATAAAACCAATAAGAATAAAAATAAGAAATTCAATAAATTTGTTTTTATATTTTTTCTTTTGAAAAACCCACATAACACTAAATATGTAATTTACAAAGAGGCCCGCGGTATAACCCATTATTCCGGAAATTAAGTAATGTATCTGGAAGCTTTCAGTTAACACGAATAAAATAAGAGAATCCACAAGCAATGAAGCAGCAGCAACAATTATGTAGCGGATGAACTGAATGTAGGTATAATCATCGTTGCCTGTAAAAATGTTTATTAGTTTCCTTTTTATTTTTTCCATTAATCTCCGTTTATTTTTTTGTTTTTTTATTATTCTCAACAATTCGTTTAATGGAGTAGGCTGATTCTTTAATTGTTTCATAATAGTTTTTTGCAACTATATCGGTTAAAAGCCCTGAAAAAAATAATTGCACACCTGTCAATAATAGAAATGCCGTCATAATCGGCCAGGCTGTGTTTGATAAATCCTGATTAAAAATAAATAAATAAAGTGTTACTCCCGAACTTATCATTCCTAGAAAGAAGAAAAAGCCCCCGATAGTTCCCAGCAGATGAAGCGGACGCATGGAATATTTATTCCAAAACCAGATAGAAAGCATATCCAAAAATCCTTTGAATGTTCTTCTCCAGCTATACTTAGTTTTTCCGGATACTCTGGGTCGATGGTTTACTTCGATTTCACCTATGCTAAAACCCTTTATTTTCAACAAAGCCGGAATAAAACGGTGAATCTCACCGTATAATGAAATATTATCAAAACAAATACTACGGTAGATTTTTAAACTGCACCCGCTGTCGTGTATTCCGTCATTAATTATCAGTTTTCTTAAGAAGTGAGCTCCGCCTGAAATGAATCTTTTTAATATCCTATCTTTTCGCTTTTTTCTCCAACCCGATACTATATCGAGGTCATTTTTTTCTAGAAAATTAATCAATTTAGGTATATCATGAGGATCGTTTTGTCTGTCACCATCCATAGTTATGATAAGCGGAAATTTTGCATGCTTGATTCCCGCATCCATGGCGGCTGTCTGACCAAAATTTTTACGGAGCTGGATATACTTCACAGGAATTAGTTTTTGTGCAATGAGGGCTGTTTTATCAGTTGAACCGTCATCAACGAATATAATCTCATAAGTATATGTGTTTTTTTTACAAACATTTACTATCTCTTTATGTAATGCTTCGATATTTCCTTGTTCGTTATAAACAGGTATAACAATAGATATTTTTTTCATATATCAAAATTCCTTTGCTTTTTTTATCAATTCAATGTGTTTTTGCTTAATCGGTATAGAATGTAATAGTTATCTTCATAGATTATTGTAAAGCTCTTACATTGTAAAGGAATTTTTTCTTTATCAATAATGATATGAGTAATGGTATAGTTATACATTATATCCTGTAACTTATTACACGTTTGGTAAGCAGCTGCATTATAAAACGTTTCAGCCAGTTTGTAGCGATTGTACCATTCTATGACCTCTTTATCCTTATATGGGTGTGATTTCCAGGTAACGAAAACAGGAGCACCCGTAAACAACCTAAACCTTTCGAACTCCTCATCATTACTGGGAATAAGATATACATCACCTGAAGCTTTATGTTCTTTAACATAATGCGTCAATTGTGTTGAGTTTCGAGCATGATGTTTGGTACAGTAATAATATTGCAAAAATATACCGCTTAAACATAAACAACCAATCATAACAGCTATAATCATTTTAATGGTTTTATCATACTTTTGAATCGTTGTTTTAAACCTAAAAAAAATAAAACGAATACATTTATAGATAATAATCAGAGTGGCTAAAGGTACTAATAAAACCGAAACCCGCCAGGGTGCAAGAAAAGCAAGGAAATTGCTGTTAAATATAATTTGGATGAGGGAAAACACAAGACCGCCGGCAAAAGGTATAAGGAGTATAAAGAATATTCTTGTTTTTCTCGCTAAAACGAGGGCAAAGCAAATAAATGCAATTTGAATTACATTTGTAAAATCGAACCAAGCAGCGGGCAGAGAGTGATGAGGAATTCGTTCGTATATTATAATATCAATTGCTTTGTTCCATATATCCGGATTTGTAGCTCCCAAATGGATGCGATTATATATTACGGCAGGCAGTACTAATGCTAAAGCGGTAAGCCCTAATAGTATTGGCTGTTTTATCTTTTTTGTTTCTAAAAAAATAATAAGCATATATGAAAAGGTTAATAATCCGGCGGTAAACAGATACGCTGTGTGAAATAAACAACTGATTCCAATACTTATAATCGCGCCATAGTATTTTTTTTTCAGAAAGAGAAAAATAGAAAGAAATAATAAAACACCAAAAATGCTGTTCTGGAAGTAATAACTCGTAATATATTGACCTGCCACGCCCTGGGTAAAAATATAAGAGTGTAAAATTACTTTGGCTGCTTTTGAATGGATGAGAAGTAATACACAGAAAATAGTATATAAAACAAATTTGGACTGCTCATCTTTTTGTATTTCTCCGCTAATTCCCAGCAAGCTATATATGTATATACCCAAAAAAATAATGAAGTACAGATAAATAAAATATTCGTTAAACAGATTGTAGGTAATTCTTATTAATAAAGAAAACAAAGGCAGCGGATCGGCTGTGTTTGCCAGCCAGTCTTCGTGCAGCAGTCCGACTCCGGCATCTTTCATCCCATAGACAAACTTGGTATTTTGGTTCCCGTCATAAAGAGCATTTTGGGTAAACGTAAGGCTGAATATTATTGTAATGAGAATCCAGAAGCAGAGTGAAATGAGCTTCTTTTTTATGGTTTGACTATACTCTGATTGGATTGTTTTCATTTGCAGTTAATGAAATATGATAAGAATGATTTTGTCAATAATATCCTGCATCGGCATCTGCCGAATAGGTTAAAAAAAACTTATAACTCAAGAGGAAATTGCAAAACTTAAAATATATTAAGTTAGTAAAATACTTATTCTTTATACCATAATAATTTAGCAATTTCCATTTTAGGAGCTTCTTGCAAAAATGTTATTTTTGCAAGAAGCTCTCAAGTAAAAAGAATAACCCTCACCCGTCTAAAGTGCAGCCGAAACATGCTCCCTCATACATATGATGAGTATGTGTACAAGAACATTATTGTTCAATCATCGAACAATATACCATGCTATTATAATAATTTCAATGTGCTTTTACAAAAACATGTTCCGTGTGTAAAATACATGGGTAAAATTTTTTAAGAATTTGTATTGTTTAAAGAGGATAGAAAGTGGCGTGCGAATCTGATGGCTGTTCTGTTATGATAAGGATTAGGCAAAAAACCGCTGCCTTTTGATTCAATGAGTTTAGTAAGTTCAAAACAAAAGAAATCTATGCTTTTGCTCTGCAGCGGGAGTTTATTACCGATGAGGATTCCCTCAAGCTCTCTGTTTCTCAGAATGATCGGTTCCACACCCCCAAAAACCATACGCAAATCATTAATACTAGTTTTACTTATCTTTACCGCTGCTGCACACTTTAGTATTGAAGGCACGGGAGAAAGTGTCACGTCCAATTTGAGAAAGCTCTGAACATCCCACTCTTCGAGAGGAATACGAATTATACTTACGACCTCACCTGCTTGCAGAATAGTCTTTCCATTACTTTGTACAAAGCGCAATACAGGGTACCAATGAATTCCTGAACTGCCGCGGATTTCGATTTTCGCATCAAAGAGTACAAGCGGAGTGAGAACATTGGATGTATAAGAGGCTGTGCAGATATTTCCTCCTATAGTAGCAAGATTCCTGATAGAGGGAGGAACTCCTTCGGAAAGGGCGGTATACAAGGCCTTAGGAACAACGTTAGCGCCTAGGCTTAATATTCGAGATAAAGTGACGCAGGAGCCGATTTCAAGATAGTTTTCCTTGCGGCGTATTTTTAAGAGATCTTTAATCTCGTTGAGTGAGATTATATAGCGAGGTAAAGTTCCGCTTGAGCGCATGATATGAGTACCCCCCGCGAAAAGCAGAGCATCGGGGAATTGCATATTGAGCATGCTTAATTCCTTTAAAGATGTGGGAACATAAATATTTGTATGCTCAGGACTTTTTTTCACTCTTTTTTTTACTCCTCAATTCAGTAATATATTGAATGGCATCTACAACCTGATGATATCCGGAGCATAGACAGAAAAAGGAAGAGAGACTTTCAATAATTTCTTCTCTTGTGGGGTGAGGTTTGTTAGAGAGCAGGGCTTCGGTAGCTAAAATCAGGCTGGGAGTACAAAATCCGCAGCCGATAATATTTATTTTTAAAAAAGCCTTTTCTATGGTTTGGAATTCTTTGCTTTGACTAAATCCCTCGATAGTTGTAACACGAGTTCCCGCAAGGCGAAAAGCGGGGATAAGACAGGAATTAACAAGCATGTCGTTTACAAATACCAGACATGAATTGCATTCACCATGAGCACAGCCGTATTTTGTACCGGTGAGTCCAAAATCTTCACGGATTATTGTGAGTAAGCTTTTTAAGGGGGCACTGTCAATATGTGTTTCTTTTCCATTCAAAATAAAATTAATCTTCATTTTTAGCTAAATACTCTTCTATGTTTTCGGGCACTAATGGAAATTTTGTAATATTTATTCCAATAGCTTGTGATACGGCTGCCACATATGCCGGGGCAACACATAAGCTGGGCAGCTCGCCGATGCCCTTGGCCCCTAACGGACCGTGTTTATATGGTTTTTCCAAAAAATTAAGTGAAATAAGCGGTAAGTTTTGTTTTGGTGTGTATTTATGATCTTTAAAAGCCTGTTTAAAGCTAACCGATCTAATTCCGCTTAAAATTTCTTTTTCCACCTGAATACGGATTTTCTCCGGTTCAAGTATGGTTCCTGCTTCAATTGTTAACCAGAAATTTTTGCAGATAATCTCCAGTGTTACAGGTTCGATTTCAATTTCAATTACTGCTGCACACCATGTGAGTGAATCACAATATGTACTGTCATAAATTTTCACTTTTGTATCTTGCGTAGAGGAAATACTGCTTGCTTTTTTTATTGTAATAGGGAATATGCCCTTTTTCTTTTTAGCAAGAATTGAATAACAACCCTGTTCTAAAAGCTTGCCGATATGAGTAATCACTCTGGTTTCGGTTAAGGGCCCTGAATCCGGCGCATTTTGGGTATTTTGGGATACAAATGAGATTTTAGCCGCATTTAATCCCAGTAGTCTTGAAGCGATTGTAGCAAAGAGTTGTTTTAAGCTTTGATCGCTTTCTACTGCAGATGTATAGATTGTCAGGTTATTGTTTTTATGCAATGAGAGTTTTATCGAGTATTTTGTTGTCTTTAAAAGCTCATCCAGAAAATCAAAACCAAAAAAACAGAGGGATATTCCTATACCCCGCATTGGTAAATTAAATTCGTCCGGTTGTTTTTTACGCTTAAGAAATGCTTCATAAGCTGCGTACTTACGTAAAAAATCCGCACGTTTTATAACATCCGTTAGGATTTCTCTAATACTTTCTGTGGAATTTATTTTCTCATTATTCTTTTTCGGTGTTCTTTGTAATAAACTATTTTTTAATGTGTAGGGATCTAATTCGCATATCCGGGCGATATTGGAAGTGTGAAGCTCGATTGCAAAAAATGCTTCCAGTGGCCCGGTGTTGAGAAAACGGGTAAAAGGAATCTTATTCGTACGAATGTAATAAGCGTTAATTTCGAGATTGTCCAATTCGTATGCACCGCACAAAGAAAAGAGTGCTCGTTTGAAAATATTCGGATAGGCGATGTTAAAAGCACCGGCATCTATATAAAATTCAATTTTTGCTCCGATAGGCAGATGATTTTCATCTAATGCCGTTTTATGCCTTATAATGCTAGGATAGCGTTTGACAGTATTATTATAGGAAATAGTAACGGGTTTTTTGGCAACATATGAGAGTAATGCGGCATAGGAGGCAATGAGTGTGGGTAATATTTGCTTTTCTCCCTGATCCTGAACAAAGTCGGGTACTATGACATTGGCATGGTTCTTGGAGATATTGAGGAATTCGGCGATGTTGTTTCTCGTGTAAAAGAGATTTTTTGTAGTGCAATAGACTGTAAGTTTTTTATTTTCCCAATAAGCGATAGCAGTTTGAGGCTCGATAAATTGATATTCTTCAAAATTAGTTTTGTACTCATTTTCGATTATTTTAGCACACTTCATAAAGGTTTGTGCTACGTCACCTTTATGAATATATTCTTTTTGTAGAATATTTATTTCCGATGCTTCGTTAATTGAAAGGCAAGGAGTTTCTTCTTGATATTCTATGTGTATCTGCCCGGCCAAGCGTTCCAGTTCTTCTTTAAGCGGACCGCAGATCAGGCATAAGGGTTCTCCTTCGAAATGTATTTCTTTTTCAGCTAAAAATGGCATATTGTCCAAATACAGAGATAGCTTATTTATTCCGGGAATATCTTTCGAAGTTATAAAATAATATCCATGAGGTAGCTCAGGAACTTTTTTAATTGAAAAAGTTCCTTTATGAATCGGGGAAGTGATAATATGTCCATAATAACAGTTTTTTATCTTTATATCGCTGGCAAACTTAGAGTGACCTTTTAATGTTTGTATCATTTCTTCTTGAAGAGCCATTATCGTCTATTACACAAAAATTTTATCAGAACTCATATGAGTTGCTATTTATGATGAGAGTATCCTATTTTCTTTATGGTTTCAATTACTCTTTTTACATTTGAATCCTTAAGGCCGGGATAAATAGGCAAGCTTATGCTTGTCAGATAGTTTCGCATGGCAATGGGAAAATCTTCAGCCTTAAACCCGTACTGCTTTTTAAAATATGGCATAATATGCAGTGGGATGAAGTGCACCGAAACACCGATTCCCGCTTGCTCTAATTTTTCAATAAACCGGTCACGCTGAATGGTTAATGTATGCGGACGGATTTTAATAATAAAAAGATGCCAGGCATGTGCAGCACTGTTGTGGGGCAGGGAAAGAAAATCACAGTCCGCGAGACCTTCCAAATAGTGCCCTGCGATTTTTTTGCGATTTAACAAGAATTCATGAGCCCGTTTTAATTGTACTCTTCCGATTGCAGCACAGAGGTCGGAGAGATTATATTTAAATCCTTTGGATACGACCTGATAGTACCATGAGTTGGTTTTTGAGGTATAACGTTCCCATACTTCACGATCAATCCCATGGAGCCTTAAGATTTGTATTTGCTTGGCAAGATCATCCCTGTCTGTTACTACCATCCCGCCTTCACCGGTGGTGATTGTCTTATTGGCATAAAAAGAAAATACCCCCAGTTCGGCAAAGGTTCCCACATATTTGCTTTGAAGCTTTATGGGAAAGGCATGGGCAGCATCTTCGACAATCGGTAATGAATATTGCCGGGCCAATGCACAAAGCTCGGACATATCAATGGCCAGACCGCCCATATGAACCGGTAAAATACAGGCAATTTTATTTTTATAGCGTTTTATCGCATTTTCAACCTGAGATAGATTAATATTATAAGTTTCCTCATCTATATCCACAAAAAGAGGATGAGCTCCGAGGTATTCTATAACCTCGGCACTGGCCACAAAGGTATAGGGTGTTGTTATAACAAATTGTTTCGGTTTGATTTGCAGTGCTTCCAGGCTCAGATGCAGACCTGCGGTCGCAGAGTTCACAGCTAGGGCATGCTTTGTCCCGACAAATCCGGCAAATTCTCGCTCAAACTCCAGTGCTACTTTTCCGGTTGTAAGCCAACCGCTTCTTAATACGGAAATTACCGCCTGCTCTTCTTCTTGGTCAAGATACGGTTTGGCAAAGGGAATGAAATCAGTTTGTTTTTTCATATGCTGTCGCTTTAATACCTGGAATATATTCTTCTATGATTGTCTGCATTTTTATCTTATTGCGAAATAAATCTGCTTGCGCGGAGTTAAAATAACAGATGGGATGCAGCCGGGAAAGAAGCTCTGCTAATTTTCCTTGAAATGATTTTCTTTGTGTGACCTTTAAAATTTTTGGATATGTGGTTGGTATGGGTTTTTCATGATCACTATATAATTTTTCTATCAGCTTCTCACCCGGACGTAATCCTACCGTCACTATGGGTATATCGATCTCAGGTTCATATCCGTAGAAACGTATTAATTGTTTAAGCAGTTCCTGTATATGTACCGGTTCGCCCATATCAAGAATATAAAGTTCTCCTCCCAACCCGGTACCGCCTGCTTGCAGCACTAATGATGAAGCCTCCGGGATTGTCATAAAAAATCTTTTTGCTTCAGGATGAGTGAGTGTAACCGGACCTCCGCGGGCGATCTGACTCTGGAACAGGGGAAGAATGCTGCCGCGCGAACCGAGTACATTACCGAAACGCACAACCATATAATGTCCTTTGCCTGAATTCGACTGAGCATCCAGCACAAGCTCTTCGGCAATGTATTTGGAGGCTCCGTATATGCTGGCTGGATCCACGGCCTTATCTGTTGAAATAAAGACAAAGCGTTCGGTTCTGGACTGCAGTGCCGCGTCCACAATATTTTTTGTGCCGAATACATTGTTTTTTATAGCTTCGACACAGTTTTCCTCTAAGAGCGGTACATGTTTATGGGCTGCCGTATGAAAGATAACATCCGTCTTCAGGCGTTTTAACAGATAGAATATGTAGTCACGGTCCTGTAGCTCGCCGATAATGGGCACAACTGTGGCTTTTTCTCCGACACCACCTTCTTGCAGAATCTTTAGTTCCTTCTCAATTTCATAGAGACTATTTTCCCCGTGGCCGAAAATATAGAGCCGGGCGGCTCCCCCCGAGAGCAGCTGACGGGATAGTTCACTTCCGATACTGCCGCCTGCCCCTGTTATTAACACCCGTTTTCCGCGTAGATAGTTAAGGCTCTCCTTGAGACAGACCTTAACCGGTGTTCTTGACAATAGATCTTCCGGATTAATCTCTCTTGTTTGGATAAGATGAGCATCGCCCTCAAGAATTTGCGATATACGCGGGAGAATTCTAATTTTTGCAAAATCTGCTTTTTTCATTGTGGCAAAAATTGCTTTGAGCTGTTCTCTGGTTGCGCTGGGAACAGCAATAATGGCTTCATCCGCCGGAGTAGTTTTTAATATGTCAACCACGGAATGAAGCGGTCCCACAATGGGTATATTGTTAATTGTTTTACCGATCTTTTGCCGATCATCGTCCAGAAAGGCAACAACCTTGCCGAAAATTCGTTTTTCCTGGATTTCTTTGGCAATACTTATACCGGCAATTCCGGCACCGATAATATAGATTCTATTTCTCTTTGTTTTACTGTTCATGACGGTTTTACTTCTTCTTTTATCTTTTCGATAGATTCAAAACTAAAATCAATATAAAAAGAATTCTCATAGAGCTCCAGTTTGAGCTTTATCCGTTTTTTCCGCTTGTTCACTTTTACAATACAGCCTTCGAGTCCTTGCAGTGGTCCTGAAATTATACGCACTTTTTGCTTTTCATCAAAAGCGGCAAGTGAGGATCCGACTACTTCACCTAGTTTAAGAAAATGGATTACTATTTCTTTATCCCTGCCCGACAGGGGCGTAATATGTCTGTTGTCCTTTAAAAAGCGAATAAATCCTGGTATCCTCTTACATATATTGTAAACCTCAGGAGTAATAGAATCTGTCTCTAAAAAAAGATAACCCGGGAAAATCGGCGAAAGCTCGGCTGTCCACTTGCCCTTTCTGCGTATTTTTAAATTTCTTCTGGGCCACAGTATCTTTACCATAGGATCATTGAGCTGTTTTTTTGCCACATCGAGATACTGTCCCATCTTTTGGGACCTTACTTGGATTACATAGAAGGTCATCGGGATTTTTTTCGCTTAAAATACTTAAATATATTAAATGTTTGAATAATTGTCTGCAGCTTTTCATATTCCTTGGGATTACTTTTAACTTTATCAAAGTATTCTTTTATAAAGGCAAGGAAAATAGCAATCGCAAAGAATGCTAATGTGAATATGACGCACATAATCGCACGTTTTGGGCCATCCTTCATCTCTGGTACTTCTATTTCATCCAATAATTGAAATACGGGCATGGTATCCGCTTCTTCGATTTTTGTCTTTTCCAATTCTTTACGCATCATTATATAAAGCTCATTTTGAATGCGTACTTCCAGTTCAATTTGGACATACTGACGCTGTAAATCCGGTATCTCGCTTAGGGGCACCGCTGCTTTGGAGAAAGAACGGAAACCACTTTTCATTTCGTTTATAAGCTGCTTCATCTGTCTGATCTGGTCTCTCAATTGAATAACCTGCGGATCATTTTCAGGCAGGTAGAGAGAGCGGATTAAGAGCTCCTTTTTATAGATTTCCGACTGCAATTGGGCGATGTATTTGGTTTGTTCCTGTGCTACGGACTTTAAATCCGCGCCGTATTCCGATTGAAAATCAATAAGCTCCTGTTGTGCTTTACTATAATCCTTCTCTATCATCTCTATGGCTTCTTGTAAATATTTTTTCTTTTCTCGCACTCTTTCCAATATAATATTTTTAAATTCGGTATCCAATAATATAATAATTCCTTTGAGTACCTTTGTAGCAAATACAGCATCTGTATCTGTATAACTTAAAGTGAGAAGTACCGATGGACTTCCGACTGCTTCAGTGGGGTTATAGTCCATATCAAATGTACGCCCTATTATTTCTCTTATGGCACTTTTTTTCAGCGGATTGTTCGAAAGTTCATATTTTTCTATCAAATTAAATTCTTTAGCTATAGCATCTTTAATTTTATTGCCTTCAATGATTTTTTCTAAAAGACTCACGGTTTGATTTTTTTGAGCACCTCCTATGCCCAGCATAGAGCTTATCGCGGAAGACGAGAGCGACGTAGCTGATTGTGATGTTAATGAGGCGTCGACCAGAATACGCGCTGTCGGTCTGAATACATTAGGTAAAAAATGAAAAAAAGAACCAACCGGTGTTACCATTGATAATATATTAATTATAATAATAAAAACGCCGGCCGCTATGGTCGTGATTATGATAAATTTTATATGCTTTGCAAGTATAGCAAAGATGTCGAGAAATGAGATCTTATCGTCTTTTTTTTGATTGTTCATACTCCTACCTTGGCTGCTAGAATAACAAATTAATCAAGCAACATCAAGTAAATCCAATAAGCAATTTTTGATATTTTCCGATATACATAATATCCTGATAAGCAAAGCGAGGTAGATAATGAAGAACATCATGGTGTGTGCATTATTATGTGCTGTGCTGCTGCCGCTGTCTTCGGAAACTATTTTTATTTATCTGGAAGAAAGCTGTAACGGCGAGAACGGTATATATCTAAGCGAAATCAAGGAAGGAATATTCGATGCACTCTTTGAATCGGGACATATTGTGTTCGATAACAGTAAAGATGACGGCAGCCATTCTTATATCAAACTAAAGAATTTTTCCGTACCGCTTAACGTAGCAGTAAAAGGCGGGGCCAAGTACCTCCTGGCTGTTGCCGTTGAGTCCACAGTGCAAAAAATCAATGAAGCTGAGGAAAGAATTTCCAGTACCGCGCATGTGTATCTCCTGCAGGCACGCACCAGTTCCATCGTCTATTCGGGCAGAGTCATGCTTTCCAATGGTGAGGCTGAAGAACTCATGTCGAAAGAGCAGTTGGGATTTGAGCTGGGGCTTTTAATCGCTCAAATGCTGGATGCAATGTGGAGTGGTGAATCTGATTAGGGGCAGGTAAAAAAGAGTAAATTTTTAGTTAATTTCTATGCTGCGTATTTTTTTAAATCGATAGATTTTCCTTATATCGCGAAGTATATTTAATGATATAAACCAATTTTTTATGATAAAATGAAAAAAATGAGCTATAAAATTAAAGCTAAAGAATTATTCACGCCGATTTTATTAATATGGGGTATCAATTCTCATTTTGAAAAATGAGAATTGATTTATTTAGCAAATTTGCACTGGCGATTCTTAGGTTTGCCCGATTATGAGGCGATTGTATAAATAGCTGTTGTATTTACATAATAAATACGGTCCAAACCTAAGAATCGCTGATAAGGAGATCTCAATGATGAAAAAACTAGTTTTTTTTAGTCTGCTTTTATTTTTGTTTTTTATTAACACCTTGGCTTCCGAACAGATTTGGCAGGGTAATGCAGCTGTTATTCGCAGAGGAGGTTTTGAAACCTCCGGTCTCTATGCAGCCTCAAACTCTTTCCCCAAAAACACCAAAATAGAGGTAATGAACCTGGAAAACGGTAACGTCGTTACGGTAACCGTATTGAAGCGAATCGACGGCGATTCGAATGTTTTTATACTTCTTTCCACGGATGCAGCGGAAAAACTTGAAATGGGTTATAATGACGTAATCAGAGTAAAGACAAAAATCCTTGCCGGTTACGGAACAGATATCGCAGGTCTTCCCGGTGATCTTCCCTATAATCCCGATGAAGATATTAATCCGGCTGCAGGCGCACCTGATGAATATGATGTGAACGGCACAGGTGAAACAAGCACAACCGAGACGGTTACCACAAACGGACATACCACAGATGCACAAGTGATTACCACTCCAGCTAATGGTGATAAAACAAATGAAACCGCGCAGATTGTACCTGAAAACGAGAAAGACGCTATTGCCGACCGTAATCCTCAAAAAGAACTGTTTACCACTCCTCATGAGGATACAAGTGTTATCGTCTATGATCGCGCTACGGCGGATAAAGATGACACAAGTTTAACAGATAAGGATATTGTATTAAAGGATGCGGAAGTAGGAGATGAAGAAAAACCCTCAACTCATGCCATTACTAAACCGCAGGCAGAGCGTGAAGAGGTTACAACGGTATTAGCAGAAGC
>Ga0307430_1001459_pt1 | contig 17342 bp, 18 predicted proteins | sample SalMarWE160130MG_FD_202159 | JGI IMG/M metagenome (GOLD analysis project Ga0307430, IMG submission 202159) | Salt marsh sediment microbial communities from the Plum Island Ecosystem LTER, Massachusetts, United States - WE1603-130 | ecosystem: Environmental > Aquatic > Marine > Intertidal zone >... | reverse complement strand
TATTTAGGCTTATCTTTTTTTTGCAAGCCCTCGGGTTCCTGCCCAAGAATGCGAGCAAAGTAAAGGACATGAAAAAGATGACAAAATTTGGTGGAGTCTGGATAAAGGCAGCGCAGATGGAGCGAAGCGGCAGCATCGAATACCTTGACCATGCCTCTAAAACTGATGAGCACTACTTTAGAATATATGAGAACTCTGACTGTTGGGACTTTGAGAACATCGGCACCACTACAGCTTCGCACCTGCCTCCTGCGATGGCAGGTATCTCAAAAGCATTTGAGAGAAATGGAACGAATTGGAACGCTATTGAGACCAAGTGCATAGGACTTGGAGATCCTTACTGTGAGGTTAAGCTGGTGCCGGGAGAAATCGATGAGCTAAGCTCTTCTTTGGAGAAAGACAATTCAATTCTTGAAAGGATACAGGAACGACTGATGGATCGTCTTATGGGATTTCTGCTTCATAAGAAACCTCTCATAGAGAGGCCCGGCTTGGGAAGTGATGTCCATCTCCATGTGGCTATGCACGCTATGGGTCTTCCCCATGTGGCTGGGGGGAGATATCGAATGGCGCAAAGAATGGGCGGGGCAAAGTCGGGAAAGGAGATCGGCCAACGTCTAATAGATGCGGGTCTGAGTGAGGATGAGGCGATAAGGCGCATTATTGATTTCATGAATTACTGTAAGGTGGGAAAAGTCACTCTGGGTGAGACGATAAGGATAAGAGAGAACTGTGAGGCCTGGCGAACCAAGCTAGTTACCACTATCGAGGAGCCCTCTTGCTTCTTCACCACCGGCTTTCTAAATGGCCTATTCTCTGCGGTCAAGAACCAGCACGTTAGGGAGACAAAGTGCATCGTCGCTGGAGATGCATACTGCGAGTGGGAGATTGTATAGCTATGCCTAATTTAGAGGCGAGGTAGAAAAAAGGAGTGTCTATGTATAGATACCTACTATGTGTCGCTATTTCTGCTGTTGTGTGGATTGTCAACGGCAGGTGGCTAGTTCAGGCAGCGAGAGAACGTATTACCAGTGAAATTTACATTCACACGGGGGTGGGTCTATTTTTCACCCTATTGGTGCTGGAGTTAACTCTTGGCTCTTTCAGATTGTGGCCGCGAATTGATATCCTATGGATTCAGATGCTTGGTTTTGCACTCTACGTTCCCTCAGGTTATTTGGTTGGGGTATCTTTTCATGCCTTGCACTCTAAAGGGAAGTCGGAAAGCGCTGATCCTACTGCCACTACTACTTTTGTTGATAGCGGGATATATGGTATTGTGCGCCAACCCATGACTCTAGGGATGGCAATATGGTCGATTGCTTTGATTTTAGTGTTTCAGTCGTCCCTTGCGATAATCCTGGGGATAATATCAATAGTATGCTTCTGGATCTCGGCCAAAAAAGAAAGTGAATATGACATCAGTAAATTTGGAGAGAAATACAGGGAATATATGAGAAAGACTCCGATGTGGAATGTTTTTAGGCGGCCAGGAAGGTCATAGATTCAGGGGCAAAAGGTATACTCTTCCAATAGATACTCGTGGCCAAGAGGATGCTATTTGTTTTTACCTATTACTATGCGCACTCCAGGCGATAACATGAAGCAGGTAACGACCGATGCATTGGTGGACACAGGAGCAGACATGACGTGCCTTCTAAGAGCGATTATTAACGTCCTCGGTGCTGAGCGTGCAAGTACCTATAATGTCGTCGGTATAAATGGGGTATCGATTGGTCCTGCTAATACCTATTTTCTGGAGTTCGAAATAGCAGCAACGAAAAAACTCGTGGAGGTTATTGCAGTTGGCGATGAGCCTATTCTGGGTCGAAACCTCATTAACGAGTTCATACTTGAGCTTCATGGACCCACTCAGGAATTGAGCATTACGTTGGGCACCGAATAAGGCTAAGAAAATCTTAAGACAATTGACAAGGGGCGAGTAACATGCAACGTCGTATAACACAGCATAAAAGGTTCGTGCCTTACAGCACTCACGCAAATTTTTGCTTCGCAGAAATTTCTCTTATGTTGGAAACGTTATATGAAATACATTGCCGGTTACTGCCGCCCTTCCGTAGGCGACGAATACCTTTGAAAACAAAAGAAACAATACAAAGTCGGTATAAATAATGACTAGAAGACAAACTGAAGGAAGTGAAACGTGGAAGAGATTGCTTGAATGGGACAGAGGTCAAAAGGCATCGGAAAGGATGTCTTTACATATTGTCAGATTCGAAGACTATACTTGCATTGACCCTTCTCATCCGCTTGGTGGCAAGGATGGTAAAAAAGATGCAGTATGCTTAAGAGATAATTCTAAGTGGATTGTAGCATGTTATTTCCCAAGAGGGCAACAAGACTTCAAAACAACTAAAGAAAAATTCAAGTCAGATATGAAAGGAATAACTAAAAACGATGCAATTGGAATTGCTTTTGTTACGAACCAAGAATTAAGAATAAGCGAAAGAGAGGAAATGATTTTGTGCAGTGAAGGCTTTGAAACCGATATATTTCACCTTGAGAGAGTAGCTAATATCCTAGACAATCCTTTTAATTACGGAATTAGGCTTGATTTTCTAGACATAGAAATGACTAAGGAGGAGCAATTATCATACTTTTCTGCTATAAACAAACCGATAGAAGAAATGCGTCAGTTGATATTACGAGCACAAAAGTCAGAACCTATAAAAATTGAATTAGAAAAAATCAGAGATGAAATGAATGCAAATAAAGAAAGTGTAAAAAGTGAGCCTCGTTATGGAATACCGATAGAGCGTAGTATTTATTCGGTAGATCCAAGTCCTTTGCTAATGAGATGCTCATACTGCAATTATGGTTATTTGATACCAGGATATGGCTATAGAAATTCTGCGACAGTAGGATATGGCAGCAATATGTTTGCATGTCCTAAATGTGGCAATGTTGAAAAAAGATTTTAATGCCTTCGCCGTCCTTGGCTTCGGCATTGTGGGCAATGTCCTTCTTATAGCACTGCATTCCCGCAAGGGCTGCGGGTTTTGGATTAAATAAAATAAGTATAACAAGGTATCCCGCGCCATACCATCTCAGAGACTGCAAGCAGCCGCTGCGTTTATTCTTCGATGGCATCGGGAATGCTAAACGTTATATGAAATAATCGCCTTATTAAATAATCTATGAGGAGTGGAAACAAAATGAATGCAATTGAGTATATTCAAACAAAACAACAAATATGGGCTAAGAGTCAAGGAATTAACCTCAGTAAAAGCAAAGGAGATCGTGGGAAAAAAATATACACAAGCGAACTTAATGAAAATTTATTCCTTCCAATAAATTCAACTGTAAAACAAGCTTTTGATGAAGGTGACGGCAACGAACTTAATCAGCACGATGGTTTTCCAGCAAAAATGCAAGCGCTCCATTCATCATCTGCACTCGCAGTAAATGTATTTCAGTATTGGATGACAAAAAAAATTTCCATAATTGCATCTGCCTGCGGATTATGTAAAAAAGATAATACAAGTCCCGAATCAATCTCTTTTGAAAAAAAATTTGAAATCAATGAGAAATTTCAATTCAGTCCCAATATTGATGTGGTCATTGAAAATTCAAGTAATTTCAATTTTAAAGTTTTTGCTATTGAGTGTAAGTTTACAGAACCGTACTCTGATAGAGACCCCACAGACTCCAAAGGATTAAAGGAGAAATACATTTCTCTTGAAAGCATTTGGAACGATATTCCCAATATATATCAGCTAGCACAAAGAATATCTCCAAATGATAATGATTTTGACTTCTTTCATCCAGCTCAATTAATCAAACATATTTTAGGACTAAAAAGGAAATATGGAAAAAATGGATTTAAGCTACTGTATCTTTGGTATGATACTCTTGGGGGAGAAGGTTTAAGACATAAAGAAGAAATTGAAAGATTCATAGAAATCAGTAAAGAAGATGGCGTGAAATTTCAATCAACCAGCTATCAAGAACTTATTTTAAGGTTGAGAAAAGACTATTTGGATGAACACAGTGAATATATAAATTATTTATCAAATAGATATTTCTGACAAAAAATAAGGCGATTACATCACATAACAAGCGGATATGCGGTTCGCTCGTTGCACTTCGCTCACCCAAATTCTGCCTTCGGCGGAACTTTGCATACCCGCCAGCCGTTATATGACATTTTGCTTGGCGGTATATAGCAAAGAGAAGGTTGTTAGGTGGTAAATATGGTAAAAGAATACCAAACTACTGAAGAGATTATAAGCCTTGGTGAAGAAAAAGGGCTTCTCAAGATTAGTGAGAACAAAGTCGAGTACGTTTCAATTAGGAAGACTTACAAAATTACTGATCCTGAAGAACTTGTTAGGGCATCCTACTACACCGAGCTTATAACCAAGTACAAATATCCTAAGGCGAGGATTGACCTTGAAGTAGTAGTTCCTCGTCGAGAACCAAAAGATAAAGCTGATATTATAGTTTATGAAGACGACGAGAACAAGAAGCCTTATATTGTGGTTGAATGCAAGAAGGACGGTATTTTTCAATCTGAGATTAGACAGGCTATAGAGCAAGCTTTTGGAAACACTAATTCATTGGGAGCAAAATATGCAATACTCGTTGCAGGCAATATTCGTATTGCCTTTGATGTGGCTAACTTCCCGCCAATGGAGAGAGAGAAAAATATCATTGCTGACATCCCCATTCGATACGGGAAAGTAATTAAGTTCAAATATAAAAAGGGAGATTCGGATTGGGACTTAAAAGAGGTAAGCAGAGATGAGCTTCTGAATAAATTCCAGCAATGTCATGATACTCTCTGGGAGGGAGGAAAGCGAAACCCGGCGGAGGCATTCGATGAAATGAGTAAGCTTATGTTCTGTAAAATTCACGATGAACGGTTTTTGACGACTAAAGGAAATTATTATGCATTTCAAGTAGGCACTCATGAAACGATTAACGAAGTAGCTGAGAGAGTTATTAAAATTTATAATGATGCTCAAAGTATTGATCCTGACGTTTTTATAGATCCCATTAAGACAAAATATCCTATCATTCACAGTATAATAGAAATATTACAAGGCATTTCCTTATCAAAGACCGATCTCGATGCTAAGGGTATCGCCTTTGAGCATTTCCTTGGAGCAGTTTTTCGTGGGGAGATGGGGCAATATTTCACTCCCAGAACAATTGTTGAATTTATAGTCCAATTTCTTGACCCAAATATTCATGACCTAGTTATTGATCCGGCTTGTGGGTCTGGTGGTTTTCTTATTTATACTTTGGATAGGGTAAAGAAAGATTTAGAAGCGGGGTTAGAACCACAAGACGCGAGGGATAGATGGAAGGACTTTGCTCTCAAGCAAGTTTACGGTATTGAAATCAATAGTCAACTGGCTCGTGTTTCAATGATGAATATGATTATCCACGAAGACGGACATACAAATATTGAAAATTATGACTCTCTTGATTTCCCAGAAAAATGGAGAAGGCAAAAAATAAGAGAGTACTTTGGTAAAAAGTTCAGCCTCCTTTTAACTAATCCCCCATTTGGGGCTTCTGTAAAAGAAAGGGAAAAGGCATATTTTTCCAAATACAATCTTGGAAGCAAAACAAAGAAAAGAAATAGACAAAATACTGAGGTTATATTCATTGAACGTTGTTTGGATTTTCTCAAACCGGGTGGACGTATGGGAATAGTCTTACCTGATGGTATATTAACGAACTCAACACTCCGGTATGCAAGAGACTTCATTACAAAAAGAGCACGAATTTTAGGAGTTGTATCACTACCACAAATCGCTTTCACTCACTACGGATCCGGCGTAAAAGCATCACTTCTATTTTTAGAAAAGAATAGTATCACTTCCAAAAAACCTTACCCGATTTTTATTTCGATAGCAGAACATATTGGATATGACGCTATAGGAAGGCCAGATACAAATGAGTTCCCGAAGATACTAGAAGATTACAAAGATTTTTCTGAAGGTGAAAGGAAACTTAGTTCCAACTCCTTTATAGTTATGAGTAATGAGCTTAAGGGGAGGTTGGATTGTTTCTATTACAAGAAGGAATTTAAGGCTTTAATAGAGAAATTAGAGAAAAGTAAATATCCAGTTCACGAACTTGGTGATTTTATAGTTAATATTAGATATGGTGCTTCAATTAAGATATTTATGTAGAGAAAGGTATACCACTTTTGAGGATTCTTAACCTGAAACCAAACTGGTTAGATTTAACTGATGTGGTACAATTGCCAGAAGAAAAGCGGAGAGAAATTGGTAAGTGTTTTGTCAAAGAACACGATTTACCAATCTCTAGAAGCGGGACAATCGGTGTTGTTGCTGTAGTACCAAAAGAGGCAGAGGAATTTGCTTTCGGCTCCTATATGATAAGCTTTCGAATAGATAAGAAAAAGGTAGATCCTTATTTTGTATCTTTGGTGATGAATAGTGATTTAATTCAAGGACAAATACAAAGAGAACGTATTGGGGCATTACAGGGGAATATAACAATTCCTTCCATTAAATCAATCAAAATCCCTGTACCGTCCCTATCTACCCAAAAAGAAATCGTTAAAAACTACTACAACTCAAAGAGAAAAAGTAATGAGTTGAGAAAGAAAGCAGAAAAGATAGAAACCGAAGCTGTACAAAATATTGAGAAGGTGATAATAAGGGAGAATGGTGGTTAGTGGAATTATCACCAAGCAAAACAGTCGTCTAAAAAGGATATATCTGAAGTACTTCGGATATAACACCAAAATGGAAGGATATCCGAATAAGTTCGGATATAAACGAGTTAGACGAAATGCTCACTTCGGGACAAAAAATAAAAACAGTGGATGATTATTACTTAAGAAAGGAGATGAATAAAAAATGATGAACAAAAAAATGAATAATGAAATGTTAGATTATGCAAATTGGGTTCCAAAGAAAATGTTGATAGCTTTCCTTATGCTAACATTACTTTTCGGCGGGCTTACGTTTTTACCTGTTCACATAATCGTTCGAGTTGTTTTTGGGATTCTTTCAGTAGTTTTCTTGTTATTTTTCTTCTATTTTTATTATTCCTATCACGTGTTCTCCGTAAATGGTGGTGCTTTTCAGAAAACGATACTCAATGTCGTGGTGGACAAGCTGGTATGGGACGGTCAAGGGAATACGCTTGACATTGGCACAGGCGCTGGGGCGTTAGCAATTGGTGTCGCTAAGAAATACCCTAATGCAAAAGTCACGGGAATTGATTACTGGGGAAAGGGTTGGAGTTATTCGCAAAGAATGTGCGAAAAAAACGCGGCCATTGAAGGGGTCGGTGAGCGGACCAACTTCCAAAAAGCGAGTGCCGCTAGCTTGCCGTTCGACGATGGGGAATTCGACGCGGCCGTGAGTAATTTCGTCTTCCACGAGGTGAAAGATGCCAAGGACAAGCGCGACGTAATTTGGGAGGCGTTCCGAGTGGTGCGTAAGGGCGGAGCGTTTTCATTTCAAGATTTATTTCTTAATAAATGGTTTTATGGAGAAATAGATGATCTTCTCGAAACTATTCGTGAATGGGGAGTTGAAGAAGTGCATTTTACCAATACGGCGAATTTGGTTGAGATTCCACGATTACTTCGCGTTCCTTGGATGCTTGGAAAGATTGGAATCATTTATGGAAAAAAGTGAGGATATTGTCCCTTCGTTCGCACTATCGTCTAACAGCGGATATGAGGCTACAGCCTTCGGCTTTCGCCCAAATTCTCGCTTCGCTCGAACTTCTCATATCCGCAAAACGTTAGCTGAAATTTGGCTTGAAGCATTGAGGTGAAATGAAATGAATCTCAACATTAACATTTCGATCCCGGACCTATGGGGTGAACAGAGATTCCAAAAAAATGAATGGGGTAGTATAAACTACTTAGTTGGTCCCAACGCAACTGGAAAAACACGATTTGCCGAACAGTTAAAGCAGCAGTGCCAGAATCAAGGGCTTAAGGTTCGGCATCTGAGTTCGGAACGTTTAGCTGGGCTTGAAAAACAGCAATACGGTCTCTTTGGTTATAGTAACATATTCAGAGGATTAGATACCGGGCAGTTTGCACAGTACATAAATCAAGGAAAGGAATACGGCTTGTCTGCTGATGCTTTCGCTATTCTCAAAGAAAGGCTTGACTTGCGAATAAGGATTGAAGCTATTTTGTCCCAATTGTTCGGCAGACGGATAAGACTGGCAGAAGAAGGCGGATTTCTCAAGCCCAAAATTCAAAAAATTGAGGGAGGAGATGAATATGGTCTAAAAGAAAGCGAATGCCATGGACTTAAGGAACTCATTACCCTTCTGACTTTACTCTATGAAGATGAGTACAATTGTCTGATTATTGATGAGCCAGAGCTACATTTACATCCACAATTTCAAACTTTTTTTCTCCAAGCGATTAGAGAGATTGCTGGCGACCCACGTAGTTGCGCAGGTAAAAAATGCTTTTTTATTATTACCCACTCTCCCTATTTTGTTGATATACGTACACTTGAAGATTTGAAATACTGTATCGTTTTTCAACCCGATAAGCTTCCTGCGTGTATAGATCAGCTGGAAGGTGAAGACGAATGGAGAATAAAACGTCTATTGCCAAGATTGAATACACATCACAAGCAATTCTTCTTTGCTTCTCGCCCAATCTTCGTAGAAGGTTATTTTGACCAACAGATCTTTAGCCTAGTCCAAGAGAAAAGAGGCAAACTTTTAGGAGCATCTGGGTCTTGTATTATTGATGTTGGTGGCAAGGATGAATTAGATCTGTTTTTCAGAATGTGCAAGAAATTTAATATGGATGCCCAATTTATAGCAGATTTAGATACGCTGCTCAAAGGGAAACTGAGACAGTCTGTATCCGAAGATGAACGCTGCCGAGTTTACTTGTAAGAAGAGGGTTTAGGAACAGACCTTATGCATGTGATCGGGGAAGCTGAAAGGGCAATCAATGAGTGTTTGAATGAACTTGAGCCGAAGTTGACGGATACCTCTGAGTCAAATCTCCCATTACAAAAATTCCGGGATGCGCTTTCTAAATCAAGTGAACCAGAGATAAAAAGGTATGTTTTCTTGATTGGATTAAAAAATATTGGGGAGCAAATTAAGAGTGTCATTTCAAGTAATACGGAAAAGTTGAACTTCATTGAAGGGAGACTCCAAAAGATAATTCAGGCTTTTAAACGCTCTGGAGTGTATGTTTTATCTAATGGTGAGCTGGAAAACCATTTACCAGAATACACAGGAGATCCCTACTTACTTTCGGATAGCATCAAGGCAAATACCTTTGAAAAAGAGCGAGATTTTATCTTAGGAAATGATTTAACTGAAGCAGAAATTTGTGCACGATATGGCGAACTTATAACTATTTTAGATGAAGCAATAATTCCAAAGGAAATAGATATGGATTTATACCTCACCTACGCCATCCGCGATTGGATATATAGAGTTCAATCCGCTTATAATCGAGGCGAAGTCAGGGATGAGGATTCTCTTAAAAGAAATGCAATGATAGATTGGCAAACTCATTCTCGGATATTCGATTTGTTAGAGTTCTCTCTGAATCAAGATGGCTTTGTTTGCAGAATCAAACTTAAACCCTTACTTGATCCAAAAGAAAGAGAATTCATGTTCAATAATAGACTCTCTGCTGCAAATTATCAACTAAAAGAGAGCCAAACTTCAGCTAACAGCGGATAAAAGGGAAATCAAAGATTTCCTCAAATTGCCTTCGTCGGCAACTTCTTTTATCCGCAAATCGTTATGCGAAATAGCACCGAAAACGAGTGAGGTCATGTGCAAAATAGATATTGGTGTTTTGGGAGGAGAAAATGAAAGCAGCAATTATGTACTGGACAAAATCTGGTAATACAGAAAAGGTAGCGACAGCTATAAGAGATTCCATAGAATCAATTTGTGATGAAATTGCTTACCTGAGGGTAGAAGATGCTCAGGATTTAGATTATTTTGATTATGAACTTATCTGTCTGGGCTTTCCTTCGTATTATTGGCGGCCTCCTAAACAAGTAGATGATTTATTAGTGAATCATCACAACAGATACCGAAAAGAAAAGCGCATAAAAATTGGCTCGCCAAAGCTATCAGGAAAAAATGTAATCATTTTTTGCACATATTCTGGACCTCATACAGGAATAAACGAGGCAATTCCAGCAGCCAAGTATGCTTCCCAGTATTTTGAGCATTTGGGCTTTACAATTTTGGATGAGCTCTATGTCGTCGGTGAGTTTCATGGTTCGGAAAAGGCTAGCACAAAGGGAAGGCTTGGAGATATCAGAGGGCGACCAGACGAAAAAGACCTAGCCGATGTCAGACAAAGAGTCAGGGAGCTATTGGAGCAAATATGATCGCTGTGGTTAGCACTGGCTGTTGCATATTACTGAAGCTATTTTTCCAATGTTATTCGGCGCTACTTCGCATAATTACGGGTTGGCAGCTCCGTTCGCTGCGCTCACTCCGCCCAAATCCAGGGCAAGGTAATTCCAACGGAATGGTGGTAAAGCGAACCGACGCGTGTAATCAGAGAGAGTTGTTAAAACCTACTTCCTCCCTGGACTTCGCCAACCCGAGTCCCGTTATACGAAATGCTCACTACGGAGCAAAAATATAAAAGCAAGAACAATAATTTATGAGGAGGTGATTAGAAAATGAAGATGGAAGAATCTATTGACATTGCTGCGCCGCCAGAGAATATCTGGGTATTACTAACCAAGCGAGAGAATGTTTTTGCAATTGATCGGCTGATTAGTCGGTTCGATTTCGTAGGAGAGCAACACAGCGGTATGGGGACAACGTTTTATATGGTGAAAAAAACTGATGGTAGAGTTATAAGGTCTCTTTGTACATTCACCGAATGGGAGGAGAATAAGAGACTCGCCTTTCATCAATTCATGGGCGATGTAAAGAGGATGTATGTAGTGTATACGATTGAAGCTACCGAAAAGGGCAGCAGGCTTACATTAGTGCATGAGGTTGCAATGCCCTACTGGATTATTAGCAAAATTATAGAGCTGATAGTTGTTCGACCTATAATGAAAAAAGTAGGGCCGGAAGTCGTGGCTAATATAAAGAGGCTGGCAGAAGAAAAGAGGTGAAACTAAATGAATGATCAAAAGAAGAAAGCCCCACAGTTCGTATTGCCCAGAGGATTTGCTGGAAGGGTTACGGTCATATTTATGAACAGGGGTCACAAGTCCATATACGAAAATGTGGCTAAAGTTTTGAAACTTCAGCCGGAAGATGACCTTCTTGAAGTTGCTTGCGGAAATGGTTACTTCTTAAAGAAATACGCCTCACATGTCCATAGTGTTGCCGGTTTAGACCTCTCTCAGCTTTCGGTCAAGTTGGCAGCTAGGAAGAATAAAGGTCGTGTCGCTGGAGGAACGGCGAAATTCGTGCAGGGTGAAGCATCACAGCTCCATTGGGAAGACAACAAGTTCAGTGTTGCCGCAGTAATGGGTAGTTTCCCTGTGTTTCCTAAGCCTTTAGAGTCATTGAAGGAAATGTATCGAGTGCTCCGTCCTGGAGGAAGGGTGGTCGTCAGTATGGAGTGGAACGCTGAAGATGGAAAAGATCATTCGAAGGAGGTCGAGAAGTATGGGTATCGGATCTGGGCAGAAGATGGGGTACGAGCCATAATGAAAGAAGCCGGATTCTCAGAGATTTCCATCACCTACGCAAAAGGACTCATGATGCCCAAAATGATGCTCGCACGCGGGGTTAAACAGTAGCAAATGCCCACTTCGGGGCAAAATAAAAATAGAAGCAACCCATCTATGAATGGAGGAATTAGAAAATGAACAAAAAGGAGAAAAGATGTCACTTATACCAGCCTTTGAAATAGAGATATGGAATGCCTGGATTCTTATCATTGGCCTTGCCCTGATAAATTACGGTCTGGGTTTCTTAATTGCTAAGGAATCAATGCTGTCCACGTGGCCCCCCTATAATCAAAAAGAGAAAAAACTCTTGGGTATTTTAATGGTGGATTTCGTGGCTCCATGGATCTATAGCATTTTCTTGCCGTTGAAGCTGGGCATGGCCTGGTTTTATGTGGGATTCTTAATTTATTTGCTAGGTATGGTTTTTCTCACTATAGCAGTGGTAAATCATGCTACTACTCCAGTGGATAAACCAGTTACTAAAGGGCTTTATCGCATTTCGAGACACCCTATAAACCTTAGCTGGTTCTTGGTATACATCGGCATAGGCATAGCCTGTGCTTCCTGGATTTTTTTGCTATGTGGGATAGTATTTATAATCTTTGGACAGATTCTGGCAATTGCTGAAGAACGCGGCTGCCTTGAGAAGTTTGGGGGTGCCTATCGTGAATACATGAACAGGACCCCGAGATGGATAGGGATATCTAAATCCCTGGGTAAGTGACAGATCTTTGCTCCGGTTTACATTATGGCCTCATAGTGCGTCGTCGCTGGAGATCCATACTGCGAGTGGGAAATCGTTTAGTTAGGGTGTGGTAATAATGGAAGGTAAGAAAATGGAAGAAAGAGGATTGTCATTAGCTGAGATACAGGAGGTGCCGAACAATAGCCTGATCTTGCTGTCAGGGCCGCCAGGAACAGGAAAATCCACCTTCTGTCACCAGATGGTGCTCAATAGTATAGCTGCGGACAAGCCGATAATATTCGTAACCACTGAGCAAAATCCCTCTGCTATCCTGGGGCGCTTAAGAGAAAAGGGTATGGGAGAGCCTATACCTGGAGCCTTAAGCTTTGTTGATGCCTTTACAAAGACAGTGGGGTTGGCAGCGCCGGAGCGGGCCGACACCCTGGACGCCAACTGCGTAGATTTGAACAGCATAAGCATGGCCGCCACAAGGCTACAGGAGAAAATAGGGCAAAAAGGAATATTACTCGCTTTTGATTCACTTACTTCACCATACCTCTTTAGCGGCGCTGAGGTTACCAAGTTCATGAGGCTCTTTCTCTCCAAGTTCGCTGCTGAGGGAAACTCCGTGGTGGCTTTAATAGATGAAGGCTGTGGCAAGGAAGAAGACCTGGTAGCCATGATGAGCGCCGCCGATAATGTCATCAGGATAGAGATAAAAGAAAAATCAAGGGTTATAAGTGTGGTGAAACATCCCAAATTGCCACCAACCAAGATTGAAACCCCGATAACCTGGAGTAGAGTGCTTCTCCACAAGAAATTCGATCCCCGGATACTAAGAGGTATGCTGCGTGCCACGTTATCAGCACGTGGAAAACCTGTAAGGAGAGAGAGTGGAGATTTGGTTAATGTATTCTGGAAGAACCTTGCCTCCTGGAGCGGGATGCTCTGGGACCCCAAAAGGTTTCCCACAATGGCCTACGAAATTGACAAGGAGGCTGAATCCACAGTAAGAGAGGTAATGAAGCTCTTTCCCTGGTATATGAAGCTCTTTTTCAAATTAATTCAGCCTAAGAGCTTCAGCGAGGTCAAAGCCATAAAAAAATTCGCACCGCGCTTCATATATAACCAGAAACGAGTAGGGATGTGGATTTGGGAATATATGGAAGAAGCATCCAGGAAGGATGAGCACTATATCAGGGTATACGAAAGCTCCTCGTGTTGGGGGTTGGGTAATGTCGGAGCTCGATTAGCTTTCCACCATTGTGGAGAGCTAGCAGGATGCTTGAAAGGACTGGCAAAGGAAGAGAGAGACTGGAACGTGGTGGAGACCAAGTGTATTGGGATGGGTTCACCGTATTGTGAGTTTAAAGCAGTACCGGGAGAGATCAGTGAGCTAAAGGATTATCTGGAAGCCATAGATAGCTCAGTGGTGCAAAAGGTTCACAACCATCTAATGGGTCAGCTTACCGGGTTTCTGATTAATGACAAGCCTCTGGCCGAGAGGCCCAGATTGGGAAGTGGGATCTGGTTCCATGAGATGCACCACGTTACCGGCGTTGCAGCTTTGTTCAGCGAAAGATACCAGATGGCGCTTAGAATGGGAGGTGCTAAGGTCGGAAAAGAGGTCGGCGAACACTTGATGGAAGCCGGAGTAATAGGAAACGAAGCAATAGAGCGCGTTATCAACTTCATGGAGTATTGCAAGGTAGGGAAGATTGATTTGGGTAAGACTGTAAAGATAAGGGAGAATTGTGAGACCTTTGGATTGGAAACTGGCCAGCTCTCATGTTTCTTTACTACGGGTTTCTTAAACGGCCTCTTCTCGGCAGTCAAGAACCAGCACGTCAGGGAAATAAGATGTATCGCTGCCGGAGACCCATTCTGTGAATGGGAAATCAGCTAGTCGGGACAAATTTAAGAGCCGAAATGGGAAAATAGCCATGAGTAAATTGACAGATAGAGAAAAAGAAGCGCTCATTAACACGGTGAAGGAAATCTATACTTACAAGCTTATGCAAGCAAAAGGATACGAAAAGCTGGTCAGAAAGGCCAAGGAGCAAAGGGCTAAACAACTTTTAGGTCACATCAGCACAAATGAGGCAAAAGACTGCGAACATTGGCGGAAAAATATTGAAGAGTTAGGAGTAATAGGCAGGAGGTCCAGCGGAATATTCTTTATGGAGCTTAAGATTACTCTTATGATGCGTATCTTAGGTACAAGGGGATTCTTCGAATGGGCCATAATTGCCGAGGATGAGAGTATCGAGGAGCTGGCTATTCAAGCGGGAAATATAAATGATGCGGCTACTTCGGAAAAATGGACCAGAATAGCTTCCGATGAACGCTTGCATGTTGAGAGAATAAAGAGAGAAGTGCTAGGCATGGAAGGCTGGGAGATGGGAGGTGGCGGTGGTGTAAGAGATGTTATTTTGGGAGCCAACGACGGTCTGGTTTCCATACTGGCACTGATGGCGGGTGTCTATGGGGCAACAACAGAAACTCATCCGATTCTTATAGCCGGCGTAGCAGGGGCAGTTGCTGGAGCGATATCCATGGGCACTGGCGCTTACCTTTCTTCAAAGTCCGAGAAAGAGGTAACGGAGAAAGAAAACGAGAGAAAGGGGATAAGGAAAAAGAGGACCCCTGAGGAGGAGAAGGAGAAGCTGGTGAAGCTTTACCGGGCAAAGGGGTTCAAGGAACAGGAGGCTGAAGCTATTGCTGAGAGAGTAAGTTCCAGAATGGAATTGATGGCAGAGCTCACCGTTGGAGAGGAAGTTGGACTGACATCAGAGGAATCCTGGCCTCCCATTAAGGCCGCTGTGCTAACAGGGTCATCATTTGCCGTTGCATCTCTTATTCCCATCCTGCCCTTTATCTTCATGGATATAAGTCTAGCAGTAATAACTGCAGTAATCGCTAGCATAGCTACCCTCTTCGCAGTTGGTGCCAGCAAAACTCTCTTTTCACGAAAGAGCTGGCTGCGCAGCGGATTGGAGATGATGGTTATTGGAACATTAGCTGCGGTCACAACTTACGCCATAGGATTGGCATTTCATGTGTAGTCTGAGTTCATGAACTCTTCCGCCTTTTTGTCAAGGTCATTCAATTTCACGGAAATTGTGGGAAATAATCAGTGCTTTCTCTGACCTAAATCTCAAAGATATTTTTTGGCTTTACCAATTGTGTGTAAGATACGAATTTGAGCCCACACATATCTTTCTTTGGGATATATAAGTCTATGAGCGGTCCATGGCCACAATATTGGGCTACCTCCTCTCATATTTACAAGCTCTTGTGGCAGTTTTCCTATTGATGTGTAAACTTCTGGCTATTTGTTGATAGGACATCCCTAACAAACGCAATTGGATTGCTTTTTGGGATAGTTTCTGATATAAATAGGGCTGCTGAATAGGCAGGATTCTGATATGGGCGGATATTTCGCCGGAGGTTCGAATTGGTTGCAATTGCGTCCGCCATAATTCCGTTGCTCGTTGCTGGTTGCTAGTCGCTCGTGAGAAAAGAGACAGAGAGAAAAGAACGTGGGACTCGAAGCCGACCCGATACTCGTTAGGCGATATTGCTTGTCGATTCACGAGATATTCATTATAAATCGTTTCACAAGAATAGAAAATGATTTAGAGGAGAGATGGTTGACAATACACAAAAAATAGTGTATAATTAAACAAGAGTCAGAATGTATGAAGTAATCTTTTACTTAGATAAACGAGAAAGATGTCCTGCAGAGGAGTTCTTAGACGAGCTGGAATTGAGAATAAGGGCAAGGGTTGAAAAATGGATGGGAAAACTGGGAGAGGAGAGGCCGAATTTACCAAGACCATTTGCGGACGTTCTAAGAGGTAAAATTCGGGAGCTGAAAATTAGCTTTGGCTCAAACCACTATCGGTTTTTGTATTTTTTCTTTGGTAAAAAGATTATTATTACGCACGGTTTTTTAAAGAAAAGCAATATAATTCCTGTACGAGAGATTGAAAGAGCAGAGCGAAGTATGCGAGACTTCTTGCGAAGATATGAAAGGGGTGAGATTGAATTATGAAAGGCGTAAGACGATTTAAAGATAGGTTGAAAAAGGATTTAAGAGATTCGGAATTTCGCAAAGCGTTTGATGAAAAAGAAGTTTATGCCTCTTTGGCTATCCAGATAGCTAAAATCAGGCAAAAGAAAAACTTAACCCAACAGGAATTAGCCAAACGATTACACACTACTCAGCAGAATATATCTCGATTAGAAGATATTAATAATAGAAGTTGTTCTTTGAAAACGTTGATTAAGGTTGCTCGTATGTTAGATAAACAGTTGAAGGTTGAACTTGTTTAGATTGCCTAGAGGTCAAAATTCAATTATTTCTTTCATGTCTAAATGTTAGAGTGGCATTCCACCCATCAATTTTACTTTCCATGCCAAAGATGACAAACAAAATTGGAATTAGATATCTTGCTCAGGCTATCCACCCTTTGTCGTTCTGGGCTGATGCTACATTTTCCTTCACTGTAGCAAACAGCAGGTATTGGAGGACCATTGTATGCAAGAATAGCCAATTCTAGCGATATAGTACAGGATTAGTTTCAGCCTGATAAACTAGAATTACAACTTCTGAACCATAATGTGTTTAATGGAGCCATCGGTTTATGCAAGGGAATTGGAGGAGGAGCCAGAGGAAGACTGCTGCGCCAGATCATGGCCGATATATATGGAAGAAAAATTCTTTGTCTCCTCTTACTAGAGGAAGCTACTTCCCTGGGGGCAGCCATTGCCGGGGGAATAGGCACGGGGATTTTTAAAGATTTTAGAGTAGCAGAGAAGTTAGTAAAGATTGTGAAAGTCCATAGTCCTCGCCCTTCGGCCCAGAAAAGATATGAGAAACTGTATCCCATTTTTAAGAATGCATACAAAGCTCTGCTGCCGATTTATGAGCAAATTGCTTCCTTAAAATAGCAGTTGATAAAGTCTAAAAGTCTATA
>Ga0307430_1001457_pt1 | contig 17369 bp, 13 predicted proteins | sample SalMarWE160130MG_FD_202159 | JGI IMG/M metagenome (GOLD analysis project Ga0307430, IMG submission 202159) | Salt marsh sediment microbial communities from the Plum Island Ecosystem LTER, Massachusetts, United States - WE1603-130 | ecosystem: Environmental > Aquatic > Marine > Intertidal zone >... | reverse complement strand
AGGCGATGATGGCCCAGACAAAGGATGCGCACACCATGTCGATCTTCCCCGCGCGCAAGTCGCTCGATTCGCTTGCGGGATCCCTCCCGTATTATCTTTTCACCAACGAAGGAGGAGGATCAACGATCCATGAGATCGAGGCGCACGGTGGTGACATCGGTCATCCGATTCCGTTCGCTCCCGGTGTCTACCGCTGGTACACATACCGTTTTGTCTTCTCCGCAGATGGATACGAGGTCTATGTCAACGACCAGCTTTACATCTCCGGAAGGCTAACCCAGCCGATCGCTGACGGGGGAGAGTGGTCGATCCTCCTGGGGGATGAGAGCCATACCGAGGCGTGTGACGCCTACTTCGACGAGATCCGGGTGTGGGTCGAGGAGTGACTTCCGGTGTAGATCTTCAAGAGAAGTGATGGGTGGCCCTTGTTCCAATCTACTGTTCTATTGATCTGTGATGATGCCGGTATCGTGGAGAGGCCCATGCTGCGATCGCCCCAACAGATTCTCCACTGCTTGCCGCGTGGGGAGGGAGGGCTGCGCCCCTCGCTTGGTAGTCGCCAGCGCACCAGTAGCAGCGCCCCACCGCACTGCACCTTCCACGGGGAGCCCCTCTGAAAGGGCGGCGGCTAACGCGCCGTTAAAGGCGTCACCCGCCCCGGTAGTGTCGACCGGGGAGACCGTGAATGCCGGAAAGCGCAGGTAGCGATCGGCCTCGACGAGAGCTGCACCATCACTTCCGTCCTTACAGATCACCCGACCGATTCCACGCTCCAGGAGCTTGTGCGCCCCTTCCTCTAGCCCCTCCTCCTCGGTCAAGACGATGAGCTCACCTCGGTTCGGGGTCAGTATATCGACACGCTCAAGAAAGAGAGACGAGAGGTCCTGGGCGGGAGCGGGATCCAGAATCACCAGGGGACGTCTTGCGGGCAACCGTCGCAGCAGGTGATCGATCGTTACAAGGGGGACCTCAAGCTGCAGGAGAAGGACCTCGGCGCGCGCGATCGCAGGAAGGATTCGGTCCACGTAGGCAGAATCTACCAGGGCATTCGCCCCTGGTACGTACGCGATGGCGTTCTCACCGTCCTCGTTCACCCAGATACTAGCGATCCCGGAGGAGGCGCTCCGCTCTCTCTCCACAGCGTTAATATCGATTCCGTTCTTTGCGAGGCCGCGGAGGAGATCCTCACCAAAGGGATCCGTCCCGACCTTCCCGTAGAAGGCAACCTGCGCTCCGAGACGGGCTGCCGCCACGGCCTGGTTCGCTCCCTTCCCCCCTGGGTAACGACCGAATCGGTGGCCAAGGACTGTCTCCCCGGGTCGCGGTAGATGCGGGACCTCGGTGACGAGGTCCATGTTGATGCTTCCCAATACGTTGATCACTTGGTCGAACTCACCTTCCTTTCATGGGGCTCAGCCGCCGCGTACAACCGGTCCGACGATTCGTATTCGTACCGGAATTGCTACTTCAGTATAAGCCAGGAACCAAGCAACAGAAGTCTTTTTCTTAGTTACTGGTTCCAAAGTGACGCTCTGCCGCAGCGAACGCGTGGTCGAAGATCTCGATCGCGCGGTCGATGGTGCTCTTCCGAATGGTCAGGGGAGGAATGAGCTGGAATCTGTTGTGAAAGTATCCTCCTTTCTCGAACACCATTCCCTCGCGCACACATTCGTTGAGGATGAACGTTGCCTCGTCCGCAGCCGGCTCGCGCGTTTCGTGATCCCGTACCAGTTCTAATCCGATGTAGATCCCCTTGGCGTTGATGTGCCCGATCAATGGGTGCCGCTGCTGTAGCTCGGTGAGCGCGGAGACGAAGTGATCGCCTCGTTCCTGAACTTCCTCCAGGAATCCTTTACGTGTGATGATCTCCAGGACCTTGTTTCCCGCGGCACATGCAAGGACGTTTCCCGCTTGAGTGGAGACATGCGCTCCGACCCCCCACGCCTCGAGGATCTCCGCTCCGGCAACGACTGCCGATAGGGGGATCCCGCCGCCCAGTGCCTTCGATGTCACCAGCATGTCGACCTCGACACCATCCCACTGACAGCCCCACAGCTTTCCGGTCCGTCCTAGCCCGGTCTGAATCTCATCAACGATCAACAAGATCCCGTACTTATCGGCTAGCCGTCGAAGTAGACGCAGATAACCTGGAGAAGGGAGAATGTAACCCGCCGAGCTTTGAAACGGCTCGACCAGGAAGGCGGCGACATTGGTGATGTTACTCTTCACCTCTCGATATGGGGATTCCTTGCTCTGGAAGAAGTACTCGAAGTAATCTTCCAACCTCTTCAAGCACCATGTTTCATCTGATTCTCCACTTGGTGGCCGGCCGAACGGGCTCTGATACGGATAAGGGAACGGGAAGTAACCAACACCGGAGTCTTGGGGCAGAATGGGATAGAAGTAGGGCCACATTCCGCCCTTCCCAGTGAGCGCCATCGTGCTGTACGTCACACCGTGGTAGTCACCAAAGGCGGTGAGAATGAACGGCCTCCCCGTGTAGTACCGAGCTGCGCGGACCGCCAGCTCAACGGCATCTGCCCCGGTAACCCCAAAGGCGACCCGTGCTTTCCCGCCGCAGATGGGCACCAGCTCGGTCAGCCGCTCGGCCAGCTTGATTCGCTCTGGATGCGGAAAATCAAAGTAGTGGACGAGCTTTCCCGCCTGTTCTCGGATGACTCGGGTGATTTCCTCGTTGCATCCCCCAAGCGCCGAGACCGAAAATCCAGCGAGGAGATCCACATACTCCTTTCCATCAACGTCAATGAGGATGTCGTGTTCAGCCCGCTCGACAATCGGTGGCAGATTGAACAGGGCGAGACCAACTTGACCGTAGGACTCAACGTCAAGCCACCGGCGGCTCCAAGCCTTTGCCTTCTCGCCGAATGGAGCGGACTCGATCCGTTGGTTGATCTCCTCTTTTGTTAGCTGTAGTCGCTTCCGTTGATCATAGATGTCCTCGAACATAGTCTCTCCTTTTTACTTGATTGAATTCATTCCGACGATATCGCTTCTTTCTTCCCTAATGGTTGTGCGATTTCCAGGGCTCGTGGCACTGCGACGCTGGAACCGTCCGCGCGGCTTCTTCTCCCGCCACTCCCCTTCCTCAACCAGGGGCTCGCCTCGTAACAGCACCGTCCGAACCCGGCCGCGAATGGTTTGACCGTCGAAGGGATTCCAATCGACGTTCATGTGCAGTCTCTGTGGCTCAATCCGCCAGGTTGGACGAGGATCGTAGATCACGATATCCGCGTCGGAACCGGGCTGGAGAGTCCCTTTCCGTGGGAAGAGACCGAAGCGTTTCGCCGGATTGGTACTGATCACCTCAACCAGTCGTTCCAGTGGAAGGGCCCGCTCCTGCCACGCGGTGAATAGAAGCGAAAGCGTCGTTTCAACTCCGGGCAGCCCTGTCGGTATCCGGCGAAAATCCGTGGCGTACTTCATCTTCTGCTCGCTGTTGAACGGACAATGATCTGTCGCAACTGTGTCAATCCCGTCTTCGGCCAATGCTCGCCATAACGCGTGACGATCCGTATCGGTCTTGATTGCGGGCGAGACCATGTACAACGTGCCTTTGGGGGTTTTGTACACCTCACAGGTGTGAAGGAGATAGTGCGGACAGGTTTCCGCCGTGACAGGGCGTCTGGATTGCTTCGCCGCTTGGATGTGTTGGACGCTCTTCTCCGCAGAAATGTGCACAAAATGGAGCGGGCAGTGTGTTTCCTCCTGGAGGGCCAGAACGCGCTGTACTGCCTCGGCCTCCACAAGCGCGGAGCGACTCAGGTAGTGGGAGTACGGCCTCAGCTTTCCCTCCCCAGCTAAGCGTGCTTGATTGGCCTCGATGAGGGCGGCATTCTCGGCGTGAACCATCACGAGGCCTCCGATCGTATGGATCGACTTCATCAAGTTGTAGAGGGTCCCATCGTCGAGTGCTAGCCCCTCATAGACCGTGAAGACTTTGAAGTCCGGTGCGCCGAGGGTGATACACCGTTGGATCTCCTCATCGATCGTCTCTGAAACCCGGTTGATGACCGCGTGAACACCGAAGTCCACATAACTGTGATCTTGTGCTTCTTTGATACGCCGTTGCAGGGCGGCAGAGCTTGTCTCTTCCCCTAAGGGCACGGCGAAGTCGATGAGCGTGGTCACCCCCCCGTATGCCGCTGCCCGAGTCCCAGTATCAAAGTCGTCCGTTGAAGTGAATTCTCCAATCACAAAACCCATATGCACATGCGCGTCGATCGCACCGGGAAAGACGTAGCATCCTGTCGCATTGATTATCCGATCAACTGTCCAGTCACAGTCTCTCCCGATTCCAACTATTGTCTCACCGGAGACGAGAACGTCGGCCTGGAAGAGCCCACCCGGGGTAACCAACGTTCCGCCGCGAACCAGAAGCTTCATGGCGATACTTCCCCTTCCTGCTTGCGTAAGATCGCCTTACGGACAAGCGCAGGCGTTGCCGGCAGGGTGTGGATTCGAACTCCAACGGCATCATGCACGGCATTGAGGATCGCTGGAGCAACAGCAACCATTGCCACCTCCCCGATCCCCTTGGAGCCGTATGGCCCCAGAGAATCCTCCGCTTCGATGAATCGAGAAACGACCGTTGGAACGCTGGTAATTCGTGGTAGGCCGCACTGGGCAAGGGTCGTTGTGCAGTCGGGACCGTAGGTGACGAATCGCTCTGACAGGGCGTAGCCCATTCCCATCACCGCACCTCCTTCAAGCTGTCCTTCAGCAGTCAGACGGTTGAGCGCCTTGCCGACATCGTAGGCCGATACAATCTGTTCCGTGCGGACACGACCGGACTCGGGATCTACCCGTACAAGGGCAAGATTTGAGAAGAACGCATACGTGAAGTAGTTCTTTGCAGCACCTTCAACAGTAAGATTCTCTGTTAGGGAGCCGAGCGGGACTGTCTTTGGCGCCGTGTATCGTGCCCTGGAGACTAATTGCTCTCCGTTCTTTTCCAGTATGCTTGCTAACTCGAAGAGGTCAATCCCATGTCCGCGGTTGTCGCAGATCGCCCCCGCTTCGAGAACGAGCGGAGGAATCCAGTCAGGGTACAGATCAGCCGTGACTTTAAGGACTCGTTTCCTCAATCCCCTAACCGCTTCTAAGACCGCGTTCCCAGAAACGACGGTTTGACGCGAGGCGTTCGTCTCTCGCCCATCCGGGCTCTCCGCGGTATCGCCCCAGACAACGCGAACCCGGTCGAATGGGATACCGAATTCGTGCGACACTATCTGCGCGGTAACCGTCGCTGATCCCTGTCCAAGGTCTACTGCACCAACACGGAGGTCAACCCAACCCGCCGGCTTAACGGTAACCCAAGCCTCAGCGTAGTCGTCCTCTCCGAGGCCGAGGCCGATGTTCTTGTACCCACAAGCGATACCGACACCGACGTGATCCTCGCGGTTATCCTCCTTTAGACGGACGTATTCACCCTCGATTGCATCGAGGGTCTCGATAAGGTGGGTATCTTCACCCATCGTCTGGCCTGTTGGGGAACGATCACCGGGTAGGAGTGCATTCCGCCGCCGAATCTCGATCGGAGATATCTTCAACCGCTCTGCGGCTTCATCGATGAGACTTTCGATCGCGAATGTCGGTTGTGGAATACCGAAACCACGGAACGCAGAGGACGGCGGTGTGTTGGTGAACACTCCACGGACGATGACGTCAACGTTCGGCACGCGGTATGGACCGGTGGAAAAGGCCGTCGTCTGTTCCAGTAACGGGATGCTGAGAGTATAGTACGACCCGGCGTTCGCCAGGATCCGTCCTTTAACCCCAACGATCCGCCCCTCTGCATCGAACCCAATCTGGTATTTGAGACGCATTGGATGGCGTTTCACGCTGGCACGAAGAGACTCCTCTCGCGACCACGTTAGCTTGACCCGTCGTTTGCTGTGAGCGGCTGCAAGAGCGAGGAGGGCATGAACTGAAATGCCTGTCTTCCCTCCGAAGGCTCCGCCGGTAGGGTGCGAGATGACCCTGACCTCTTCCTCTCGGACCCCAAGAATCTTGGCTAGCTGCTTCTGGATCGTTTGTGGATACTGGCAGGCAGCACGCACCGTCACCTTCCCATCGTTCCATTCTGCGACCCCTGCTTCTGGTTCCAGGTAGGCATGCTCCACTGCCTGCGTCGTGAAGTCACCGGAGACAATCAGTGATGCGTCGCTCATTGCTGAGAGGATCTCACCGTGCTGTAGTTTAAACTCGCATGCGAGGTTTCCCGATTCGAAGAGTGGCGATGCTCCTTCCGTGAGAGCCTCAGCCGGTTCAAACACCGGGGGAAGAGGCTGGTAGTCTACCTCAACCGCCGCCGCGCCTGCTTCTGCCGCTGCCACCGTTTCAGCGAGGACCAGGGCTACTGGATCACCACGATATCGAACACGATCGGCGCACAGGACCGGCTGATCGTCACGGATCAAACCATATACATTCTGTCCGGGCACATCATCGGCAGTAAGGACGGCGGTCACCCCCGGCACAGCAAGAGCCCGTTCCGTTCTTATGGAGAGAATCTGCGCGTGATCATGTACAGACCAAACAACCCGTGCGATGAGTGCCCCCTTGGAAGGGATGTCATCGGCAAACTTCAGTCTCCCTGTTGCCTTCTCGATCGCTCCCTTTGGAGGGAGGGGCGCTCCGATCCATGCAGGTTCGGAACGAGAAGGTGTCCATCTCCTCTCTTCTCCGAAGGCCAGCGACTTCGCTGCTGCCTCCACGGCGTCAATGATCTTGACGTATCCGGTGCAGCGGCAGAGGTTCCCGCTGAGGGCCTGTGCGATCTCCTTCCGCGTTGGATGGGGATTGCGATCGAGGAGGGCCTTTGAAGCCATGATCATCCCAGGGGTGCAGTACCCGCACTGGATTGCGCCGTGACGGATGAACGCCTCCTGAAGGGGGTGCAATCCACCGGCACTCAACCCCTCGATCGTGAGGATCTCTGCGTTAGAGAGTGAGGAGAGCAGAACCTGGCACGATTTCACCGCACGTCCAGGCGCGATGAGAACCGTACAGGCACCGCACGTCCCCTTTCCATCGCACCCGTTCTTCGCCCCAGTCAGCCCAAGATCGCGGCGGAGAAAGTCGAGGAGGGTTCGGCTGGGGTCATCTACTGGTACTTGGAAGCGTTCCCCGTTGACGGTCAGTGTTATCGTAGCTTTCTCAACCATGTTATCTCCCTATCTGCTTCCGGAATGCACGAAAGCCCTCCTCAAACGCATCGCGAATCTCCACGAGATCCATCGTCACTAACGTGCCATCTCTAACCACGGGCTGACCATTGACGAACACCCATCGCACCTGTTCCGGGCCCGCGTAATAAAGGATCGTTGTGTATGGATCCTCTGTGGAGAGGGTCTCGATCGTCGTCCCATCGATAGCAATCACATCGGCCAGCTTCCCTGTCTCAAGCGATCCGATCTGTTCTCCAAGCCCGACGGCAAGAGCGCCACTGCGTGTGGCCCATGAGAGTACGTCGTAGGCAGGACAGACGGCTCCGTCTTCAGCGTGCACGCGATGCAGACACGCAGCGAACCGCGCCGCCTCGAGAATATCCATCCGGAAAGCGTCCGTCCCCAATCCGATCGTTACCCCTGCTTCCTGGAACTTGATTGCCGGGGCGATCAACCCTGCATCCTTAGCGTTGGCGATAGGGTTGTGTGCCACGGCAGCCCCATGATCAACGAGGAGCTGAACCTCGTTTGGGGCCAGGAAGATTGCATGAGCTCCGAGGAAGGGAACGTCGAGTAATCCACACTCGGCAAGTAGTTCGACACAACCGAGGCTATCCCTCTCTCGGACCGTTTCGACCTCGCTTCGCATCTGCGCAAGGTGCATGTGGACGAGAAACGAACCCGCTCTTGCCTCCTTGGCTACATCTCGAAGCATTTCTGCGGTCAACGTGTTGGTCGCGTGTGGAGCCAGCGCGGTCGTGATCCGTCCATCTCCCTCTCCTGCCCACTGTTCAGCAAATCCGACCGCTTGATCAAGCTGCGTTGCAAACGCGCGCTGATCGAACCGGTAATCAACACCGGAGGGTATCGCTTGGGGCGGTCGATCCAGGGAGAAGCCCAAGATCTTTTGCCCAAGACGCGCACGAATCCCAATCCCCTGCACAGCCCGTGCTGTTGCGGCTGCATGGTGGTACATGTCTGCCACAGTAGTCACCCCGCACCGAAGGGCTTCCGCCATAGCAGCTAAGCTCGCCGTGTAGATCAAGTCAGGAGTTAACGCGCTCTCCCAGGAAAAGAGGTGGGAGTAGAAGAGCCCCTCGAAGTTGACCTCGTCCATCCACCCCCTGAGCAAATGCTCTCCTAGGTGAACATGCGCATTGACGAACCCTGGGAGGATGTACTTCCCGCTACAGTCGATGATCTCGTCGGGGACAAAGTCTCTGGGAGCAGCTGGACCGACAAAGGCGATTCGATTCGCATCAATCCCCAGTGCTCCGGGCGACCACGTTGTTCCTTCACCGTCGAACGTGCAGATCGTCCCACCGGTCAGGAGGTACCTCATTCCTCTTCCTCCCCGACAAACGCGATTGCAGAGACGGGGCAGATCGAAACGCAGAGGCCGCACCCTTGGCAACGGTCGGAAACGATGTTGTATGCCTCCCCTGGCCGTTCGATGGCGTGGTATGGACATACCTGGAAGCAACGGTCACAACGCTTGCAGACCTCGGGACTGATCTTCGCGGTGCGCGTTGTCCCCTCCCAAACTCGCTTTTCGTACTCGCGCCGTTCGTCGGCATCCTCCGTGAAATCGATGAACGAGAGGGTTCTGCCGCGCACATCTGCGACTGACGAAGCCCCAACCTCCAATAGCAATTTCTCCAGTTCGTCATTGATTTTTCTCACGTGTGCTGGTCCCTCGACAATCAGTGAAGTACAGAGTCCAACAGCCTGCGCCCCGCAGTAGAGCATCTCCAAGGCGTCCGTTGCGGTCATAACCCCACCGGTACCGACGATAGGAAGATCCACGTAGTGAGCCAGTTGGGCCACGTGATAGAGCGCGATGGACTTGATCGCCTCCCCCGATACTCGACCGAACCCTTGTTCGAGCACGGCTGGCCTCCCTGTTCGAGGATCCACCACCAAGCCAGCCTTGAGGGCATCGATAGCGGAAATCGCGTCGGCCCCTGCCCCTTTCAGTCTGCGCGCGAACTCCACTGGATCGTGCACGTTGCAGCTCAGCTTGACAAGAATCGGAACCGAGACCGTTGACTTGACGCGCTGGATCGCTTCGAGCATCGGGGATGGATCGTCATACGACGTGAAGATGGAAAGCTCCAGCATGTCTGCCCCGGCATCAACGACCGGCTTGGCAAGCGCCTCGACATCCTCCGGGGTCATCCCGATGCTCGCGATGATCGGAATCGGTAGTTTCGCTAGACCCGGAAGCTGTTCGTCAATCCATGTTGACAGCGGAAGCGTCGAACACCGCTCGGTGTTAAGGAAAAGGCGTTCACCGCGGAACATACACGGTCGCGGGTTGGTTGACGGCTCGAGGAGGATCGTCTTTGTGATCGCAGCGCCGATGCCAGCATCCACCAACTGCCCGATGGAATCGAGGTCCCTTGTGGGTGGCCCAGATGCCGCAACCAGAGGGCTTCGCAACTCGAAACCGAGAAACTTCGTCGTCAAGACCACATCAACCATCCTTTCAAGCAACGCGCGTTCCCCAAGGTGTGGCAACATGTATTCATAGTTCATGCCTCGAGAAGTATGCCTGTATCGGCGGGCCACGCAACCCCCACCCTGTCACCGTTCTTCCACCCACGTATAGGCTTGCCATACTCAACCGTCGTCACAACAGGACCTGCATTCAGATGGACGTAGTAGTAGACCATCTCTCCCAGGTACTCAGTGTGTTCGATCACGCCGGGAAGCACATTCCCTTCCTGAGGGAGGACGGTCGGTCCAACAAGGTCAAGCTGTTCAGGACGGAGCACCAGAACGGCTTCCCCTTTGATGCGGCCGTCTGAGCGCACGCGCACGCGCTCCCCGCACTCGAGGATGAACACTTCACTTCGGTCGGCAACGTCTATGCGCCCATGGAGGAAGTTTGACTTACCAATGAAGTCAGCGACAAAGGTGCAGTTTGGCTTATTGTAAACCTCGTGTGGGAAGCCAACCTGGATCACCTGGCCCTGGTGCATGATGGCGATCCGATCGGCCATCGTCAGAGCTTCTACCTGATCGTGAGTGACGAAAATAGCCGTGATGCCCACGCTTCGCTGGATGTCCTTGAGGTGCGCTCGCATCTCCACACGAAGCTTCGCATCAAGGTTGCTCAATGGCTCATCGAGTAGCAGTACGGCGGGGCTGACTACAAGTGCCCTGGCCAAGGCAACACGTTGTTGTTGGCCGCCAGACAACTGCTGCACCCAGCGCTGCTCCATGCTGGTCATTCCAACAAGCTGCAGGGTCTCCTGCACCACCCTTCGGATCTCCCGCATCGGCCAGCGTTTTACCTTCAATCCGAATGCAATATTGTCAAAGACAGTCATGTGTGGGAATAGAGCATAGTTCTGGAACACCAGGGCAGTATTCCGTCGCTCTGGGGGAACGTTGGTCATGTCCTTGCCGTTCATGACCACGTGTCCAGCCGTCGGCTTTTCGAAGCCCGCCACGGTTCTAAGGAGGGTGGTCTTGCCGCACCCGCTGGGTCCAAGCAGACACAGCATCTCGCCCTCTCGAACAGCAAGGGTGATGCCGTCCAGAGCGCGCACCTTCCTACCGAATACCTTCACGATGCTCCGCAACTCCACTATGGCCACGAACAAACCTCCTTTGCCGTGGATTGGCCAGGCGTGTCCCCGGTCATCTCATCCCCGAGAACTTCTCGAGCCCCAACACCCTGTCAATCAGCAGCAGCACGAGAACCGCCAGAACAATCATGAGACCTGAGATAGCGGTTATCGTTGGATCCACTCCGTACTCCAGTTGGGAAAACAAACGCACTGGAAGTGTGATCGCACCGGGGCCTGTAGTGAAGACGCTGACTGTGGTCTCGTCAAACGAGACAAGGAACGCGAAAACAGCACCAGCGATAAGTCCTGGCTTGATCAAGGGAAGGGTAACCCGACGGAAGGTATAGATGGCCCCGGCGCCCAAATCGTGGGCGGCCTCCTCCAAGGAGCGATCGAACCCCACCAAGCTGGCTGACACTGTCCTTGTCACATACGCGCTCACCAATACCATATGCCCTAGCAATACACCCCCAAACGTCGCTGACCATCCCATCATGGCGAGGAAACGAAGAAGCGCGATCCCCACGATCACCGCCGGTACCATAAGAGGGGAGAGGAAGAGGGACCGTACGACTTCCTTCCCTGGAAACCGGTAGCGAACCAACCCAAGTGCAGCCAATGTGCCGGTCGAGACGCCGATTACAACGCACGTAAGAGCGATCTGCAAGCTGAGGAGGAACGATCGTATGTACTCCGGTCGATTGAGAAGCCCGGCGTACCACTGCATCGAGAAACCACCCCGGGGGGGAAACGTGATCAAGCTTGACCCAGAGAAGGAGCAGATAATGACAATTGGTAGCGGAGCCAGGATGAAAGCAATGATGAGCGCCTTGAGCGTCCACCCTCCGATCCTAGTCACCAGTCCCACGCTGTGGAGTGACAGGCGCATCCCTTCCCAGCGCCGAACGAACGAGCCCCACCGCTGCCCCACCGCTGCAATTCTGTCGTAATACCAATCCTGTGCGAGGCGGATAGCCCTAGACCAGCATGCGCATCGGCGATGTCCTTGTGGCACCACCTTCCCTCGCTCGGTCCCACTCAAGGCACGCGTATACATGGTCACTAACACAAGGCTTATCAGTAAAAGAACGAGCCCAATTGCAGCCGTGAACGGCCAGTCCAGGATAAGCATGGCCTGCTGATAGATCAGCGTGGTCATCACCATAATCTTGCCGCCTCCCAGGATCCGGGGAGTAACAAACGCGCTGAAGCTGAGAAGGAACACGAACAGGCTCCCAGCCACCACTCCAGGGAGACTGAGCGGAAACACCACCTTCCAGAACGCACGAAATCGGCTGCTTCCCAGACTGCGGGCAGCCTCGACCAGTGAGTCGTCGATGTTCTGTAGTACGCTGCTCACGGACAGCACGAAATATGGCATGAACACTTGAGTGAGGCCAATCACGATGCCCGGAACGTTAGGCACGAGTGTGACGCGGAACCCCCCGAGGAGCGCCAATAAGTTGTTAATTGGACCGTGCCGTCCCAGCAGGATCATCAACCCTAGGGTGCGCGCCACGACGTTGGTGAGAAGAGGGGTGAGAACCACGGCGAAGAGGATTGTCTTCGCCTTGCCTTTGCTCCGCGCGAGCATCATAGCCATGGGGTACCCCAACACGAATGAGAGTAGTGTAGCGTAGAGCGCAATACGAAAAGTCCTCGCGAAGATCTTAAAGTAATAGACATCCCCTAGGAGTCGGGTGTAGTTACCCGTGGTCAACGTCTTTGTTACTAAGCCGCTTCCTGGAGCGCCCTGGTACCAGCTAAGCTGGAACAGCAGAATCAGCGGGACAAAGAACCCCAGAACCAGGATGCACAGACCGGGTGCTATTAGCACTGTTGGTATGCGCCTTTTCTTCATAGATTGCCACCTTTTTGACTCACCAATCCTCCTATAACCGCCACGGAGGCTTAGCTAAGCCTCCGTGGCGGTTGAAGCACATGATCCTGCTAATGCTAATCCTCCAGGATCTCCCTGTTCCAACGATCAGCCCACTCAGACTGATTCTCGATGATCATGTTCCATTGGAGCATTAGAAGCTTGGAAACCTCCTCCTCCCCATATGGCATCATGCTCGCCAGCTCATCATCGAGGACGACTGTGCGGTTGGTGGGGGCGTAGTACAACTCCCGCGCGAACGCTTCTTGTGCCGGCTGGGCCAGTTGGTAGTTGATGAAAATTTCTGCCAGATCCACATTCTGAGAGTTGGTTGTGATCACAGCGGAGTTCATAGCCAGGGGTGCTCCCTCCTTTGGGATCGCAAAGTCCACCGGCCCACCTTCTGCCTTGAACAGATAGGTGTAGCCATGGATCTGGGGGGTGAACCACACATCGCCCTCCATAAAGGCCAGATTCGTCTCGGGAATCCCGGACAGAATGGCCGGGTACGGCTTGAGCTGTTTTAGCGCCTCGAAGCCAGGGCCTATGTTGCACTCGTAGCCTCCGTGTACTCGCGCAGCCATGACCAGGAATGCGCTGCCCTGCGTGCCTGGGAACACAAATGGGGCAACCTTACCGCGGTACTCGGGCTTCCAAAGATCAAGCCACGAGGTGGGTTTCTCCACGTAGTCCGTGTTGTACTGGATGCCAATGGCCATGAATGACACTCCGTACCCAAATTCCTGTGCCTGAGGATAGAGGTTATTGAACTCCGGTACTCCCTCGGGGTTGGGTGGCAGGACCACACCGTCCGCGAGTGCCTGTGGGGTCTGACCCAAATTCAGGTACACCACGTCCATAGTAGGGTGGTCCTTCTCGGCGTAAATACGCGCAAAACGCCCGGAACTTCCTCCCAGAATAAGTTCGACCTTGGCGCCGGTCTCCTCCTCAAAGGGCTTGATTACATACTCACGGATAATGTCCTCCTGGGGTCCTCCCCAGGCACCCACGACGAGGGTGCGCCCTTCACCGATTTTCTCGGCGAGGCAGGGCACCACAAACGCCGCCGCCAACATCGTAGCTAAGCTGATCAACACAAGCACACGCAATATCGTTCTCATAGTTGCACCTCCTGATGCAAAACACTTCTAGCTGTTAAAACCCTTCCCACTCGGGCCATCTTCGCCACCGAGTGCCTCACTGCACTGCTATGCCCAGTTATCACCTCCCTTCCATCTGGCGCAAGGGTACGCCCCTTCGCTTCGTGCTTGAACTGCCCGTGGTCGAGGGCGATGACGACCGCCCGTCCATCCGCACGGAAGATCCGGCTCAGCCGAACCAGCTTTCCACTCATTTATTCTCCTCCTTGATCACTTGTTGTTGACAGGTGGCGCCGGGGATGAGTTTGACCGGCAGGGTGATGTCCTCGCCCTTCCCATCGAAGAGTTGTCGGCATACCTCCTCTCCGAAGCGGTATGCCGGGACCTTCACGGTGGTCAGCTTCGGCCTCACAAGAGCCAGGAGCGGCGTGTGGTCGAACCCGGTCACTCCGAGGTCCTCCGGAAGACTGAGGCCCATATCCTCGGCAGCCTGGATCACCCCGATTGCGATGAGGTCGTTCCCCGCCATGATGGCGTCCACACGGTATTTTTTTAGAATTTTCTGGGCGTGCTCGTATCCGGATTCATAGGTGAACTTCCCGTGGCAGACCGCTACTGGAGAGAGGTTGGCCACGGCCATCGTCTGACGAAAGCCAGCCAAGCGATCCTGAGCCGTGCTCACCTCTTGCGGCCCTGCTATGTACGCAATCCTCTGGTAACCGAGTCGAAGGAGGTGCTTCGTCAACTCGCAGCTTCCTCCCTTATTATCCGCCCCAACAGCGGGCAACCCCTCCACACGGCGATCCGCAACGACGATCTTGATCCCCTGGTGCAACAGGCGCTTCACCCGTGCCATATCCGGACGTCCCACTGGGATGAAGACGATCCCCTCCACCCCTTCCGCGAGGAGGATGTCCAAGTAGTGCGATTCCTTCTCCACGGAGTGGTTGCTGTCACAGACCAGGGTGGAGAACCCCTTCTCAAACGCGACCGATCCTACACCGCGCACGATACGGGAGAAGAAGGAGTTGGAGATATCGGGTACAAGAATGCCGATCACCTGAGTTCGCTGCCGACGGAGTGTCTGCGCCGCTTTGACCGGGGTGTAGTCCAGTTCTTCGATCGCCAACAAAACACGATCTTTCGTCTCCGGCCGCATATGATCGGCATCAAGCCCGTTCAACACGCGGGAGACGGTGCTCGGCGAGACCCCGGCTCGTGCGGCTACTTCTCTGATGGTCGCCTGTTTCGTCATAGGAAATCGTTTTCCGAAATCGTTACCCCACCATAGCACGACTTTTACAAAATGTCAAGAGGAGGGCCGCGGGGAGGGTTCGATCATGGCGCACACGCGCTGGATCGTCACCGTATTGCTATAGGGGTTCGATCTCTTCCGACCGGTAGTCGACTCGCTCGTGGAGATCGGTGATCAAATCGGGATCCCGTTCGACCTGACACCGCTGGGAAGCCCATGAAGTAGCATACCGGGAACCGGTTGATGCCATTTAACGGGTTCTTTTCGCGGTTCCCTGTCGTTTCGAGTGTAGGGGCGGTTCGCGAACCGCCCCTACTTCTAATTTCGGTTCGCACGGGGCGGATGCCGGTTGCAAAGCAAGACCGGAGGTCGAAGAGAATTCACCACGAAGAGCACGAAGGACACGAAGAATGGGATTCAAGCGCTTCGTCCTCTAATTCCTTCGTGGTGAAACAAATTTGTGCCTTCTCAAGATGCTCAAGGTATCTCACCAGATCACGGCGTTTGACCGACATCTATACCTCGATTGCAACCTGCTCGAAGAGACCCCACCGAGCGGGATTTCTCTGTGTTGCTGGCGATAAGCCAAGATCATTTCGTGTAGCGCGTCCTTGAGTAGTTCCCGACATTCTTCTAGGGCCTGGCCTTCAGTGACCACTTCGGGCCACTCGACCAATTGCCCCATGTAACCGGAGCTAATCTTCGTGTACTTGGCGGTATAGGTGTTAGGCATGCTCATTTTCACCCTCCTCACGCTACGACCTATCTATGATTATAGCACGACTGGTTTGCTATTGAGTAGACTGTTCAAGTAGTTGAGCCAACCGGTTCGGGATTCCTTTCCAACGAGTGGATTTACCGTGCCGTTCACGTTCACAAGCATAGGCTCAAAGAGGTGGCTGACTTCGTGGGGCTGGACTGTTCCACCATTAGCATCATGGCGAACCGCGCCGCTGAGGCGAAAAAAGCCCCAAGAGTGAAGACCTTGAGCGCACTACTCCCGCGACTTGCTCTCTAGGCTCAAATAGTTCATATAGCGCAATCATTTGACAGTCTCCAATGTATGCCATAAAATATCGACGATAAACAGTGATGATACTCCTTGGCGCATATTGGAGGACCTCCAATGAATACCGATCAAGAGCCAAAAAAGTCCCACGTCGGAATTGAGCTCGTCCGGGTCTTGGCCTCCGAGGGGGACCGAATCTTCTCGACGGAACGTGCTCGTGAGCTCAGTCCTCGCGTTGGCCTCAGAGCTTCGTACTTGTTGGAGGCGCTCTATCACCTTCGCCGAAACGGATGGATCGTCTCTCTACGCAAGGGGCTCTACGCTCTTTCGTCCTCGGTTCCCGGCGTCACGGCAGCCCACGAGTTCGAAATTGCCATGGCGTTAGTCAACCCGGCTGCCATCTGCCACTGGTCCGCCCTGCATTACCACGGTCTGACGGAACAAATCCCAAGGAGGGTCTTTGTCCTTACGACCACGGAGGTTTCCGTTCCCCGAGTGCGGGGCGCCAAAGGACAAGACCGCGGCTATCCGATAGGCGATACGATCTATCAGTTCCTCCAGACCAAGCCGGAGCGCTTCTTCGGCACGGAGAAGGTCTGGATCGGGGAAGCTCGTGTGACGATCACCGATTCCGAGCGCACGTTGCTCGACGGATTGTCCAGGCCGCAATACTGCGGCGACTTTGGCGAAGTTCTCCACGCATTCGAAGTGATGGGAAAGCATATCGATCTTGAACGGATCATCGACTACGCTCGGAAGCTGGATGCGGCGACTTCCAAGCGGCTAGGCTGGGTGCTCGAAAAGCAGGGCATTGGTTCGGGTAGTCTTGAAGCTCTTGCACGGCTTCCGATCAAGGGCTATCGAAAGCTCGATCCGACCGGCCCACGCAAGGGCCCCTGCAACCGTCGTTGGATGATCCAGGAGAACCTTCCCGGAAGGGTGAAGATGTGAAACCTCTCCGCACGCGTCTTCAAGAGGCGCGGAATCGACTCGGCATCCCATGGGAAGTCCTTGTATTGCTAGTAGGGTCAGACCTTCATTTTTAGGATTTCAGAGAGCGTTACTTACCCTCACTACGAGCTGCGAGAATGCACACGAGAACCTCTTTCCCCATGACAAGACATCAGTTGATCCGAAGGCTAAGAAATAAGAACAGTTCATAGCTCGGGGGCTACCTGGGGTTGCATTTCTCTACAGTCAGGGTGATCGCATGACGGATTACGGAAACGATAGAATCCTAAGAATGAAGGTCTCGTACCTTAGCCAGTGGGTTAAGGAAGCTGTTCTCTAGATCAATCCATATACTGTTTGGCGGATGGAGACAATTGTTGGGTGGGCAGGTTGGTAAAGGTCGGAAC
>Ga0307430_1001454_pt1 | contig 17385 bp, 16 predicted proteins | sample SalMarWE160130MG_FD_202159 | JGI IMG/M metagenome (GOLD analysis project Ga0307430, IMG submission 202159) | Salt marsh sediment microbial communities from the Plum Island Ecosystem LTER, Massachusetts, United States - WE1603-130 | ecosystem: Environmental > Aquatic > Marine > Intertidal zone >... | reverse complement strand
CGTACAGGAAGGGCTGAACAACGTGCGCAAGCACACCAACGCCAGCGACGTGGAGATCTCTCTCAAGCACACGTCGCCGCGCACGTTACTGCTCTCGATTGCCGATAACGGCGCGGGCCTGGCCGAGGACTTTGAGCTTTCCGATCTTCCGACCGAGGGGCACTATGGCCTGCTGGGCATCAGCGAGCGGGTGGCGCTGCTGGGGGGACGCGTCCAGTTCCAGAACCAGGCCAAGGGTGGGCTGCTCATCCAGGCGGAAATTCCTCACCCGCGCGTGGCGCAGACCGGCAGCGATCAGTCGTAAGTTACATCCACCTGTTTCCTCGATGCAGCCGATTCCAGAATCGCGTCGCAGATGACGGCGGCGCGGTACCCGTCCTCAAAGGTCGCCCCGTAAGGTCCCACGTCTCTATCGTTGACGATGCAATCCAATAAATGGGTCAACTCGTGCACGAAGGTGTGCTCCCAGCCGATGATGTGGCCGTGGGGCCACCAGTTCTCCCACCAGGGATGGTAGCCCTCGGTGACCAGCACGTCGTGAAAGCCCTGGGTCTCCCGGGGCTCCTCCCCCACCCAGAACACCCGCAACTCATTCATGCGCTCCATGTTGAAGCGGATGCTGGCCTTCTCCGCGTTAATCTCGATCACCTGGCGGTTCTTGGACCCGGCGGCAAAGCGGGTCGCCTCCAGCGTGCCGATGGCCCCGTTCTCGAACGCGACCACCGAGACGAAGGCGTCGTCCACGTCCACCCTGGCGGTGCCGCTGCCGTCGGGCAGGGGGCGCTCGCCGACGAAGGTGCGCGTCAGGGCGCCCACGCTCACCACCTCGCCCACCAGGAAGCGAGCCAGGTCGATGATGTGCGCGCCCAGGTCGCCCAGCGCGCCGCTGCCGGCCACTGCTTTGTCCAGCCGCCAGATCCTGGGCAGGTCGTAGTGGGGCATGACCCACTCCTGCTGGTAGGTCGCGCGGAAGTGGTAGATGCGTCCCAGCGCGCCGCTTTCGATCAGCTCCCGCGCCTGGCGGAGGGCGGGCACAAAACGATAGTTGAAGGCCACCATGTGCTTGACGCCCGCCTTCTCGACGGCGTCGAGCATGCCTTTGGCCTCCTCAGCCGAGCGCGCCAGCGGCTTTTCGCACAGGACGTGCTTGCCCGCCTGCGCGGCGGCGATGCACGGTTCGGCGTGGACGTTGTTGGGGCCGCCGTTGTCAAAGAGCTGCACCCCGTCGTCCGCCAGCATCTCGCGCCAATCGGTGTAGACGCTCTCATAGCCATACCGGCGCGCCGCCTCGGCCACGGCCTCCTCATCCCGCCCGCAGATGGCCGCCAACCGGGGGATCGCCGGCGGCGGATACATCATGTAGGGGATCTTTTTGTAAGCGTTGGTGTGCGCCTTGCCCATAAAGGCATAACCCAGCATACCGACGCCGATCTGCGGGGCTTCCCTATCGGCCTTGGGGCTGGCCATGGCGGTGAAACCAGTTTCCTTGGACATACCTCCCCTCTCCTATCACCTCTGATACTACTCCGCCAAGCTGCGAGTCTCCACGCGCGCCCACCATCTGGCGTCTATGCCCACCTGCTGGAAATACCGTTTACCCGCCCGACTTCCCTCTACGTAAAGAGCGGGGTCACACCACGCTCCCGCACCATCTCGCGCATCTCCTCGTCAGAGGGCGCCACCTTGAAGCGGGACGCCGCATCCAGCACCTTGGGCAACAGGTTAACGTCGCCTGCGGTGTTCAGAAAAACGCCCTCGTGGCCCAGCACCCAATGCACCGCCTTGTCGATGGCTTTCTGGTCCTCCAGAGGCTCGTACCAGACCGTGCGCGTGTGCGTCTTTTTACCCCACTCTCCCTTGGCGATGGACTTGATGGTCTGTACGGCCACGTTGCGCTCCCGGCAAAGACTCAGCAGATCCTTGAAATCGGCCGCATACTGCGCGTTCTGCATCATCGCATAATTGAGCGGCAGCAGCACCGAGTCAAAGTCGAAGCGCTCCAGGCTGCGCAGGTGCATCGCCGGGACAGTGACGCCGTGCCCGGTCACGCCGATGAAGCGCGTCAGCCCCTGGTCGCGCGCCTCGATGAGCGCCTTCAGCGCGCCATCCGACCCCATCGCTACCTCCCACTCCTTGGGATCGACCAGGTTGTGCAACTGCAGCAGGTCCACCTGATCCACCTGCAGCCGCTCCAGCGACTGGCGAATCTGCTCCCAGGCCTCCTGGTAAGTGCGCTTGTCCACCTTGGTGGCGAGGAAAAACTCGTGCCGGTGCTGGCTCATCCAAGGCCCGATGCGCAGCTCGGCCTCGCCATAGCTGGGCGCCGTGTCGATGTGATTGACGTCATAGTACTTGAGCACACCAAGGATGCGATCCGCCTTGCTCTGAGAGAGCACCCACAGCGCCGCAGAGCCAAAGATCGCGCGCGTGCTCATGTGGCCGGTACGTCCAAAAGGTTGCTTGTCGATCATTACATTCCTCCTACAAAAGTCCCACTCAACGCTGTCCGTGACAATGCTTGAACTTGAGCCCGCTGCCGCATGGACAGGGATCGTTGCGATTGGCCTGAGCGAAACGGCGCTCCAGCTCCGCCTCCTGCTGCACCAGGTGGCGCATGACGTTGGCCGGCGGCCGCCGCGCCTTTAACTCCGCCGCCATAAAGCGCATCGGCCCGTCGATGTGTGCAAAGAAGGCCCTGTATCCCTGGCAGAGATAGTTCACGCCCTGAAGGCGATTCTTGGGACAGCCGCCGTTGCACACGAAGCGCACCTCGCACGTCCGGCAGATGTCGGGCAGCGTGTCCCGCTTATCCAGCCCGAACCGCCGCTGCTGCTCCGATCCTACCAGCTCGACCAGCGGCGTCTCCAGGATGTTGCCCAGCCGGTATTGCGGCTCGACGAAATGGTCACACGCGTACAGGTCGCCGTTGTGCTCCAGAACCAGCGCTTGGCCGCACGTCTCCTCGAAAACGCACAGCCCGGGCCGCGCTCCCACCCAGGCTGCCAGCGCCACGTCAAAAATCTGCACAAAGACGCGTCCCACGTCCCACCGCACCCACTCGTCAAAGACGGCGATGAGAAAATCGCCATATTGCTCCGCGATCACAGATCGCGCGGTCACAGACCGCGCCGAGACTCCCTCGCCCTCGCGCTGGACGATGGGGATGAACTGGATGAAGCGCGCGCCCACCTCGTCCCGCAGGAAGCGATAGGTCTCCAGCGGACGGTCGGCGTTGGCGGCGTGGACGGTAGCCAGGATGTTGAACTCGACTGCGTGTTCCTTGAGCAGCGCCAGCCCGGCCATCACCCGGTCGAACGTGGGCTTGCCGCCCTTGTCCACGCGGTAGGCATCGTGCGCCTGGCGCGGCCCGTCGAGACTGAGACCGACCAGAAAGTCGTGTTCTCGGAAGAAGCGGCACCCGTCGTCGTCCAGCAGCGTGCCGTTGGTCTGCAGCGCGTTGACGACGCGCATCCCCGGCCTGCGGTACCTTTCCTGCAGCGCCACCGCCCGCCGGAAAAAGTCCAGCCCCATCAGCAGCGGCTCCCCACCCTGCCAGCCAAAGGTCACTTCGGGCACACGCTGGGCCGCGATGTATTGACGGGTGAACGATTCCAGCACCTCATCCGTCATGCAAAAGTCGCTGCCGGGGTAAAGCTGCGCTTTCGAAAGATAGTAGCAGTAGGCGCAGTCCAGGTTGCAGACCGGGCCGCGCGGCTTGAGCATGACGTGAAAGGCGGGAGCAAATTCTTGACAGGAAGTCATTGATCTGGTATAATTAGCTAAATTAGCTATTCTGGGTAACAAGCGATGGCGACCAAAAGTGTAAGCTCGACAAGAGCACAGAACAACTTTGGACGGGTCCTAGATGACGTGACTCACAATCACACGCGTTACATCGTTGAGCGTCGTGGAGTTCCCCAAGTTATCATCCTCAGCTTTGATGACTTTGCCCACCTATTGAGCGACGAAGAAGAGCGCCAACAGATGGACACCGTTCTGAAAGAACTTCGCCCTGAATATCACCTTGGAAAAGTTGTCAGTTCCGCTCCCCACCCAAAATAGTTTCTGGCGAATAGAGGTTTTCGGCAATGACAACCCTTGCAAATCTATCAGATCACCAGTTGGAGCAACTGAAGCTTTTCGAACCTGAAGGCTCTGTGACGCCAGATAACGGCGGTTCTTACTTTAGCGACCCCTCTTTTGCAAACAACAAAACACAACCTATACACCGATGGGTGCCGTGGATCGCGGGCTTTTCGAGCAGCTTTGTCCAAGATGTTCTCCAAAAGTACCTGGAGGGTCAAGGAACTGTTCTAGATCCATTTTGCGGTGTAGGCACCACTTTGATAGAGGCACTCCTGTGTGGACACAATGCCGTCGGGTTCGAGATCAATCCATACGCCGCCCACGCCTCCCGCACAAAGGTCAACGCTCACCAGATCACAACTTCCGAGCTTGAAGACGAAACCTCGAGATTCCAGGCTTTCTACAAGAGCAAGACCTCAGACGGCTACGTGCCAAAAAGCACACCTCCCAAAGGATTCAAGACCCGATCCGAGTTCTATAGTCCAAAAGTCTTGCACAAGGTACTTATACTTCAAGATTTTATCAATACGATTACCGACCCAAACTTGCGAGAGTTATTTCGGTTGGCCTTTGCCTCAACAATGGTTCGCTACTCGAACTATTCCTACGAGCCAAGTTTGGGGAGACGGGTAAGTGCGGGCAAGCAAGAAATCCTTGATTTTCCAGTCGGGCAAACGATAGTAGACAAGCTGCTGGAAATGCTGGAAGATATCTCCTGGTTTCAAAAGCGCTTACCAGTCAAGTCACTTGGCGCTCAAGTCCTCAATGACTCATTCTTCCATTACCAAAAATACCTGGCCCCCGCATCTATCGACTTGATCGTTACATCACCGCCTTACCTGAACAACTACCACTATAATCGAAACACGCGCCCACAACTATACTGGCTGGGCTACGCAGAGTGTCCCAAAGACATAAAACCTCTCGAACACTCAAATTTCGGCAAGTATTGGCAAACCGTTCGTGAACGAGATAGACTGGATTTAACATTTGCGCTGCCAAGTACTGATCTAGAAGAGCGGCTACAAACACTCAGACAACTCAAGCCCGAAAAAGGCATCTATGGTGGCAATGGGTGGGCGAATTACGCCGCTGCATATTTTAACGACTGCTACGCTTTTGCAAAAGCCATCAAATGCACTCTAAAACCCCATGCAACAGCACTAGTCGTCATCGGAAACAGTATATTGCAAGGGCTAATGATACCAACTGATCAATACTTTGGAAAAATCGCCGAGTCCATCGGACTGGAACTAATCAGAATTGATGTACCACGTGCGACGCGCGTTGGAAACAGCATCATCCAATCGGACGTTCGCGTGGTCAAAGCCAAGAAATCACATCGACTGTACGAAGCCATAGTAGAACTACGAAATACTGGCGTCACTTAAATGCTGACGAACACTTGCTATTACGTTCTCCAAGCGCGGAGACTCCCCCGTTAACCGTTCAGCCCACAATCTACCAGGGTGCAAAACGTCCCATTCTGACTTGGCCTGATTATAGCGGCCCTTACCGGGATCGTGATTTCCAAAACCATCCACAACCGAGTTCCACAGCGGCTTGTATCGTCGAATCAGATCGGCCTCCACAGGCACCACCAAATCACTCTCGACGCCGCGCAAGATCACGAACCGGCACAAGAAATCATTAACCAGCAAACCACCAGCTTGTTGTATACTTCTGGCGTGCTCCTGCAACCGTCTGTAGAGAACCGGCGCCTCTGTCTCCTGTGATCGCGCCGTCCGCCATCCCGGCGGTACAGCCTTTCCCACATAGATCGGCTGTACGCAGCCTCTCTGGTTGGTACGCGAAATCTCGGTGTACAGTTCGTAATCACCAGCATAGTATAACCCGTAGACCCCTGTACCAGCAAAAGTATCAGGTGGCATCAAATCGTGCACGGGTGTGTTGTTGAAAAACTCGATTGCCTCGTCCACGACGCTGTGAAACTGAGGGGAGTGGAAAACGTGTCGCCGGAAGTCAAAGCTCATCGGTTACTCCTGTGACTTGTAATGTACCTCCGGCAGCGCGCGCAGCCGCTCGGCGGCCTGCTCCGCCGTCAGGTCGCGCTGCGCCTCAGCCAGCATCTCGTAGCCCACCATGAACTTTTTCACCGTGGCGGAGCGCAGCAGCGGCGGGTAAAAGTGGGCGTGGAGCTGCCAATGATCCCCCTCATCCCCGCTCTCTCCCCCCAGGGGGGAGGGGGCACCGTGCCAGCCCATCGAGTAGGGAAACGAGGTCTCAAAGAGATTGTCGTAGCGGGTCAACAAGCGCTTAAGGATACTCGCCAGCGCATCCCGCTCGGCATCCGTCAAATCGGGCAGACGCAGCACGTGTCGGCGGGGCAGCAGCATCGTCTCGAAGGGCCACACCGCCCAGTAGGGCACCACGGCCATCCAGTGCGCGTTCTCCACCACGATGCGTTCTCCCAGCTCAGTCTCCAGCCTGGCATAGGCCACCAACAACGGTTCGCCGTATTCATCGAAATAGACCCGCTGCTGGTGCTCCTCCTTCGCTGGCTCGTTGGGCAGCGCGCTCCCGGCCCAGATCTGGCAGTGGGGATGCGGGTTGGAGCAGCCCATCACCGCGCCCTTGTTCTCGAATATCTGCACCCAAGCGTACCGCTGGCCCAGTTCCGCCATCTGCTCGGCCCACACGTCCACCACGCAGCGGACGTCCTCCACCGCCATCTCCGGCAGGGTGAGATCATGGCGCGGCGAGAAGCAAATCACACGACAGGTGCCCTGCTGGCCCTCGGCGCGCAGGAGAGAATGGGACGAAACAGACGTATCGGGCGTATCGGGCAGCAGCGCGGCAAAGTCGTTGGTAAAGACATAGGTGAATTCGTACTGTGGATTTCGATCGCCGCCAGCCCGCTCGTTGCCCGGGCAGAGGTAGCAATTAGGATCGTACTGTGGACGGACCTCCGGCGACGGCTTTTCCACCTGCCCCTTCCAGGGACGCTTGGTACGCTGGGGCGAAACCAGAATCCAATCGCCGGAGAGCGGATTGTAACGACGATGAGGATGCTCGGTGGGATCGAATTGCATAGAATTGATCTCCTCGTACCTGTTGAATGTCATCATACACCAGTTTTCTCGATATGCCAAACGAACAGAAATAGACGAATAGCAAACTGGCCGCTTGCATACTTGCACACTTGCCACATCCGCCAACTGTGCTAAACTCTAGGCTGATGTCCACATTCACCATCGGCCTGCTCTCCGACACCCACATCCCCCATCGGATGAAGCAACTACCTCAGGCGGTGCTGGATATGCTGGATGGCGTGGACGTGATTTTGCACGCCGGCGACGTGGACGATCCGGCGGCGCTGGAGCCGCTGTGCGAAATCGCGCCGGTGCACGCGGTGCGCGGGAACTTGCACATTCTGGATCTCTCTGACGGCGGCGCATCACTGCCAGCTGTGATTGAACTTGAGTTGAGAGGCAAGCGCATCGTGCTCACCCATGGCCATCAACCGGGGCTGATGGGCTTGGTTATCAAGGGCATCCGTTTCATCGTCAACTGGGCGGGTCTGCTGGATAACGGATGGCTCAACCGGCGCAACGCCCGCCGCCTGGCACAAATCTATCTCGATGCGGACATCATCGTTTTCGGCCACGCCCACCGGGCGCACGTCGAATGGATGGGCGACAAGCTGCTGGTCAATCCCGGCGCAGTCGCTGAATCAGGCAAGCACGAACAACCCTCAGTAGCGCGCTTGCGCCTGGGGAAAGGAAAACCAGAAGTAGAGATCATACCTTTGTCAGGGAGGTAAACTATGACCGACGAAAAGTCCCCGCTGGATGCTCAAGACGAAGTGGAACAGATCATCAAGACGGCCAAGGCGTTGGGGGTCGAGGTGGACGAGACCGACGTCGCCCAGTGGCTGGCGGCGATGGCGGCCTCCGGCACGATGGAGTGGAAGGTGGACGAGGAGGCTGGCATCTACGGCCACGAGATCACTCTACTCGATTTCGACAAGGCCACCCTCGACCGCTACCGCCTCATCGCTGACCTCGTCCAACTGCCCGACCTGCCCAACATCGAGACCGCCGTCAGCCTGGCCGGCAGTGCGGCTCAGGGCATGATCCAACGCTACCCCGGCGACTGCGACTATTTTGAGCGGGTCAACATCAAGGCCGAGACGCGGGAGGAAGCCAGCCACATGCTGGCCAAGCTGATGCGCGACAAGGCGCTGGACAAGTTCGAGGGACCCGGCTACCAACTGATCGAGGTCAAGTTCGGCACCTGGAAGACCGATGTGGTCAAGGATGGCGAGCGCATCACAGTCGGCTCCCCCATCTCCTGGAACCCCGACGAGATCAAGGCGGGCAAGATGCTCGTCTTCCGCACCTCGGGCGAGCCGTGGGAGGTGGCCTGGGAGTACGGGTGCTTCGACCCCGGCTGGTGCAAGATGGACTGGGTCATCGCCGAGCCAGAGAAGGGACGCGTGGTCAATGCCAGCAACATGCTCGACGTGACGTGGGAAGCGCCCGATGGCTCCATCACCCCACTGGATGGCTTCATCGACCCCTACTTCCAGGAGGTCTACCTGGAGGCGGATTCGGTGCCGCTGTTCTCCAAGCTGGCGCAGCAGGTCTCGCCCCAGTCGCTGGACGAGTACGTGCAGGCGATCACGGACCAGGTCTACCGGTACACGCACAAGCACGTCAACTATGGTAAGGCGGCCAAGCGCATGTACAACATCTTCCGGCTGACCGGGCGTCACCAGGCCGCCGCGCTGATCCGCGAGCTGTTCGATGAACCCGCCGCGCTGCTCTACCAGGTGTGGTCGCTGCTGGATACCATCGACGACGCCGGCCAGGACGACTCGACCATCGACCGCGAGACGCTGGTGCAGCAGACCGACGCGCTGATGCGCGACGTGATGGATACAACCGAGGGACCGATGGAATCCGAGATCGTGATGGCGCTGATCCGGCTGCGGGATGACCTCACCGGGCGGAAAGACCTGGGCGATGGCTGGAGCGAGTTGATCGCAGATTCGCGGGACAAGGTGGAGAGCCTGGTCAACGAGTTCTTCAAGGCCAAGCTGATGGGGATTCCGGAGGTGAAAGAGTTCCTGGATTCGTTGGAAGAGAAAGAAACGTAGTCTTCAAGAGAGGCATACGTTGCAAAACAGCCTGGCAGGTTAAACTGCCGGGCTGTTTTCGTACCCTTCGGCAACCGGCAACTTGATGGTAAACGTACTGCCCTTGCCCACCCCGCTCTCGACGCTGATGGCGCCACCATGCGCCTCAACAATCTCATTCACCAGCGTCAGTCCCAGCCCAAAGCCACTGTGCCGCCGCTTGGCAGGGCCGCCCACCTGGTAGAATCGCTCAAAGATTCGCTCTTGCTCGTCGGGCGGAATGCCGATGCCCGAATCCGCCACTCGCAACACAATCCATGGGCCCTCTTGATACGCGCACACGGTGATCGTGCCGCCAGCAGGCGTGAACTTGATCGCGTTGCCGACCAGGTTATCCAGCAGCCGGCGCAGATAGACCGGCGCGCCGTCCACGGGGGACAAACCAGAGGCAATCTCTGCCCTCAAAGTCAGACCGGCCTGATCGGCAGCTAAGTGAAAATCCTCCACCGACGCACGAACCAGCTCGTCGATTGCCAGAGGCTCCTTTATGATGGCATGCGCCTCCGCCGTCAGGAGCAGCGTGATATCCTGCACCATGTCGCCCATCATCCGTGCCCGCCTGGCGATGATCTCCACAGGCCCCTGCTGCTCGGGAGCCAACTCCCCCAACTCGCCAGAGTCCAGCAATTCTGCATACCCACGGATCAACGCCAGAGGCGAACGTAGCTCGTGCGAGACGCCCTGGATGAACTCGTCCTTGAGGCGATCCAACACCTTCAACTCGGTCACTGCGTTCGCTAGCTCACCGGCGTAGCGATACACCTCCTTGTACAGCCGGGCGTTCTCTAGCGCCACGCCTAACTGTCCTGCAATGGCGGTGTAAAAGGCCAAATCCTCCTCACCGAAGGCGTTGAGGCGGCAACTCTCCAGGTTGAGAACGCCAATGACCTCCCCGCCAGCACGGACTGGAATGGCCAGTTCTGAACGGACTTGCGGGTGTCCTTCAAAATAATAGGGTACCTGCCTCACATCCCCTATTACCTCCGGCTCCCCGGTCTGGAAAACGTGTCCACAGACACTCCCATTCAGCGGTATCCGAAAACCCCCCATCTTCAAATCGAAACCAGCCTGAGATGGGCAGAGCCTAAGCCCATCGCCATCCTCAGCAGGCATGACAAAACCGATAAACTCCCCCCCCAGCATCTTCCACAGCGCTTCTATGGTTCGCTCCAGCACTTGGTCGAACTCTAAAGTGGAAGCAGCAGCCAACATCACCTCGCGCATCGCCTGGGTCCGGGCCAGGTGACGGGCAATCTCCTGCTCCGCCCGCTTGCGTTCCGTGATGTCGTGCAGGACAACTACACGGCTCACCAATCGGTCACGCTGATCCAACACGGAGGAGGCGCCCACGCTATAGATTCTCGCCCCCCCCTCCCCATCCAGCGTCAACTCCTCCTCCGTCGCATCGTCCGTCGGTACGGTCCAATCGGGCCACACGTGCTCCACGGGTTGCCCAATGACCTTTGACTCCTTATGACCCATCAAGCACCGAGCGGCGGAGTTCAAGTCGATTACACAGTTATGAGCATCCAACACAATAACAGCATCGTTCAGGCTTTGGAAAATGGCTCCGTACGACACCGACATGATGTCGCCTCGCCGCAGGCGAGTGAGGCTCCAAACCACGACCAGGCAGCCTGTGGCAAACCCCAGCACGATGAAATCCGGGGGAGAAGCACTGAACGCTTCGACAGCAGCGCCCAGCAGAGAAACGGCTATGGCGAACACCAATGCGATGGATTGCCAGCGATAGAGGTAAATTGAGCGGACGAGCATATAGATCAGCAGGGAGGCAGCAATCACAGCAATGACCAACGAGTGCACGGTAAAGACCCAGTACCCTATACCGAACGTTTTGTCTGAATCCAGATACCCCCCCATAGCACCGGGCACGACCCGATTCCAGACCCTGGTCCAGATCAAGCCGTGAGCCTCGTTGGTGACGACCAGGAGTAACGTGGCGAGAGGGACAATACTAGATAGCAGGATAGCGGGCTTTAACCACTTTCGATGGCCGGTGTATTGAAGCGCGAAAGCCAGTCCACCCGTTGGGACAACGACGATGCCGACGTACTGCACCTTGGCCCAGAATATCTTGGTTGCCAGGGAGACGCTCGCCAGCTCCAACGTGTACCCGAGCGTCCATATTGCACCGGCCAGCACCAGCAGCGCCCCCGTCTTGGCCCAGGGAACCCTCCTGCGCCACCACACGTAGAGCGCCGATACGACCAAGACGGTCGCCAAAGCAGCTAACGACGCTGTGTAGGGTGTCTCCTGCCAGACCACAGTTGCTCTCTCGCCTATCACTCACACAAAAGCATGTGACACCGTAACAAGGGGTGGGCTTGATAGATGAACGTAGGCTGCCAAGACGCACCAACTACCTCGGCCACGGGTCGAGTCACTTCCTGCCTTGAGGGATACCGAGTACAGTATAATCCACCCCGGCGAGGAAGTCAAAGCTACGCCAACCGTGCCCCACTGGCAAATCCTCGCCCTTGCTCTGGATGAGGGGCCGGTTGCCGTTTCGTGCCGGGCAGTTAGTGCAGATTCGAGAAGATGTCAAGCGGAATCGCGCTTCCGGGCCAGAACCTGAAAAGCCCTGGCCGGGTTCCTGTTCATCGTCGTCACCTCCGGGTACGCCACGTCCAGCACCTCGAGTCCCGCCAGCAGCGACGCAATCCAGTCCATCGAATGGTGCCGGAAAACCGCCCCCTCCGGCAACCGAAACACGCCATACGTGCCGAACTCGTCCGCATACTGCACGTACCGCCGTCGGTTGCGCTCGTCCTCTTGCAGGACGTAATCGACGGCGTACAGCACCCCACCCGGTCGCAGAACGCGCTCCAGTGCGCCGATCAGACTCCGCTGTCCCTCGTCGGAGGGGATGCACGTCAACACGGCGACCAGCAGCACTGCATCGAAGGAGCCGTCTGCGTAGGGCAGGCCCGATTCGGCCAGCACGTCGAACTGCAGGCCAGGGTGCACCCGCCGGGCACGCTGGACCATCTCCACCGAGGAATCGACCCCCACGACTTGCGGGTAACCGCACGCGGCAAGCTCACTACAAACCCGCCCATAGCCGCAGCCATAGTCGAGAATCTTGCTATCCAGGGAAAGATGGGCCTGAAGCCAGGCCAGGTCGATGGGGAGCATAAAGGTCTTGTCCCACGCCACTTTATCCCAGTAACCAACTTGATTATCGAGTTCGGGCACACGATGCCTCCAAAGCACTTGAAAACCTATCCGAAAAATCCTGTAGCATAGGGCCTTGTGCCCGCCCACAAGGGGCTAGGCTACATTTCTCGGATAGACTATAAACCCAGATGACCTGTCGAGTTGCGTAATACAAATCGTAATATTACTTTGGTATAATACTAATGGACCAACCTCAGGGCTTGGTTTAAAAAGGGGCGGGACATGACCAAACCATTTGCTCTAATCGTCGAGGATGAATACGACTTGTCTTTTCTCTTGGCCCAGATAGTCGAGTTAGCGGGCTACGAGACTGAGATCATCCACTCCGGCGACATAGCGCTCGACCGGCTTTCCGAGATAATTCCAGACCTGATACTACTCGATCTGAACCTGCCCAAGGTATTGGGCACGGACGTCTTGCGACACATCCGCAGCGAGCAACGCTTGCTCGAAATTCACGTCATCGTCGTAACCGCCTACAAGCACCTGGCCGAAGCTGTCTACGAGCAGGCCGACCACGTCCTAAACAAGCCCTTCGAATTTGACCAGCTTAACCACCTGATCACTAGAGCGAAGGCCAGGGTGCCGACAGGTAACCAAATCACAGAAGAGCGCCCTCAATATTTGGGCGAGCTCAACCCCTGACGATCCTCAGCACGATAACGACAATCAAGGCTGCAAGCAGGAGCCAGATGGCGACGATCACAGCGGCGGCCACCCAACTCGTCGGCTTATCCTGGCCTACCGCCGACCGGGCCTCTTCCCGGCACTCGGCCAGGACGGCAGGGGGGATCATCTTTATGGCCAGTGCAATACCCAAGGGCGTCACGACGAGATCGTCCAGATACCCCAGTACGGGAATAAAGTCGGGGATCAGGTCAATAGGGCTGAAGGTGTGGGCAACGACAAAGGCGATGAGCACCTTGGCGTACCAGGGAACCCTAGGGTCCTTATAGGCCAGGTAAATGGCGTAGGTTTCCGTCTTGAGTTGCTTAACTCGTTGTTTCCATCTCTCAAGGGCGCCCATCGTCGAGCGTTTCTCCCAGTCGAAAATCGAACCTTGGCGACAGTATACTGAAAAAGGGGAAATGACTCTTTCGTGCCATTTCCCCCAGTCTGGCGGAGAGGGCGGGATTTGAACCCGCGGAGCATTTCTGCTCACGCGCTCTCCAGGCGCGCGCATTAGGCCGGACTATGCTACCTCTCCCGGCTTACTACGAGGACGCATTATACCATCCGGGGGCACGGTTGACAAGAAGAAACCCGATTTCTCCAAGAAATCGGGTTTCTGACTGGATTAGTAAAACTCCCCCGCCAGGTAGGCGCGCGTCCTATCCTCCTTGGGATTGGAAAAGACCTTCTTCGCCGACCCGTGCTCCACCAGCTCACCCATATACATAAAGATCACATAGTCGGCCAGCCGCCGCGCCTGGCGCAGCACGTGGGTCACCAACACGATGGTGTAATCCGCCTTCAACTCCAACAAGCGATCCTCAATGCGCCGCGCCGAGATGGGGTCCAGCGCCGAGGTCGCCTCGTCGCACAGCAGCACCTCCGGCTCCACCGCCAGCCCGCGGGCCAGGCACAGCCGCTGCTGCTGGCCGATGGAGAGCCCGGAGGCCGGCTCGCGCAAGCGATCCTTGACCTCCTCCCACAGCCCGGCTGCCCGCAACTCCTTCTCCACGAGTGCCTCCAGCGCCTTTCGTTCTCGCAGCCCGTGGACGCGCGGCCCGTAGGCCACGTTGTCATAGATCGACATAGGCAGCGGAAAAGGCTGTTGCGCCAGCAGTCCGACGCGTTTGCGGATCTCGGTCACGTCCACGCGGGGATCGTAGATATTCTGGCCGTGGAAGAGCACCTGCCCCTCCACGCGCACCCCCTCGACCAGGTCGAGCAGCCGGCTCATCGAGCGCAGCAGCGTCGTCTTGCCGCAGCCGGAGGGGCCGATGATGGCCGTGATCTGCCGGGCGGGGATGTCCACGCTGACGCCGCGCACCGCCGGGCCGTTGCCGTAGGTCACGTTCAACCCGCGAACTTGAACCACTGAATCAGTCATCATCACATCCTCCTCTAGCGCACAACGTACCGGCTCAACCGGCGCACCAGCAGCCGCGTGAGCAGGCTGATACCCAGGACGATCACCACCAGCACCAGGGCCGCCGCATACGCCCGCTGCTGCACCTCGGGCAGCGGCGTGCCCAACTGGAAAAAGACGGCCAGTGGCAGCGACGCCACGGGCCGCAGCAGAGAGCTTGGCATGCGGTCGGTGTAGCCCGCGGTAAAGAGCACCGAGGCCGCGTCGCCGATGCCCCGCCCGAAGGCCAGCAGTATCACGGTGACGATGCCCGGTGCCGCTTGACGCACAAAGACACGCAGCGCCGTCTCCAATCGCGTCGCGCCCAGCGCGGAGGAGGCCTCCTTCAGCCCGAAGGGCACCATGCCCATCACCTCCTCCATCCCCCGCACCATGATGGGCAGCTCCAGCAGCGCCAGGGCGATGATCCCGCCAAGCAGCGAGGCCCGCATCTTGAGCAGCAGCAACAGCGTGAAACCGAACGCCCCGTAGACGATGGAGGGCACACCCCAAAGCACATCTAGCGCGAGCCGCACAAGGTGCGCAAAGCGGCTGGACTGGCGCACGAAAAGCTGCAGGTAGAGCGCAACTCCCAGGCCGAGGACAAAGCTCAGCGCGGTCGCTCCGCTCGCCATGGCCAGCGAGCCGGCGATGGCATTGAGGATACCGCCCTCCTTCCCCAGGTAGTACCCCCCTTTGGGCACCTGCGTCAGCATCGCCAGGTTCAGAGCGGGCAGCCCTTTCACGAGCACGGTAGCCAGTATGAGGAGCAAACTGCCAATGACGAGGACCATCGATCCGATCATCAAGCCCAGCATAACGCGTTCTTCCAGGTGCTTTCCCATCAAGCTGCCCTCCTGACGGCGTGCAGCAGGATGACGCGCGCCATGATGGTAAAAGCCAACACGATCAGCAGCAGCACTAGCGCCGCGGCCAGCAGCGCCGAGTCGTAGAGCGGGATCGACATCATCTCGCCATAGTTGTTGGCGATGAGCGCCGGCAGCGGGTAGGCGGCGTCGAAGAGGGATCGCGGGATCTGGGGCACGTTGCCCACCACCATCATCACCGCCATCGTCTCGCCAAAGGCGCGCGAGAACCCCAGGACGACGGCGGCGATGATGCCCGGCAGTGCGCGGCGCAGCGCTACCCCCTTAATCATCTGCCAGCGCGTGGCCCCCAGCGCCAGTGCCGCCTCCCGCATCCCGTCGGGCACGGCGCGGATCACCTCCTCGGTCACGGAGATGATAACGGGAAAGACCATCACCGCCAGCACCACGCCGCTGGATAGGATGCCGTAGCCCGTGGGGTTATCGGCGCGTAGCAGCGGGATTGCGCCCAAATGCCGGGCGGCCAGGGGTGTAACCACGTCGCGGACGAAGGGCACCACCATCAGGATGCCCCACAGCCCATAGACCACCGACGGGATGCCCGCCAGGAGGTCCACCACCGGCTTGATCGTCCCCCGCAGACGGCGCGGCGCGTACTCGGCCAGGTAGATGGCGCACAGCAGGCAGGGAGGCACGGCCAGCACCATCGCCAAGACGGTCACCCACACGGTACCCACGATGAACGTCAGGAAGCCAAACTTGCCCTGCCGCGGGTGCCATTCCGATGATGTCAGCAGCACGACCGGCGACTGGATATCCAGCAGCGGGCGGGCGCGGGTGGCCAGAGCGACGACGATGAAAAAGACCAGCATCGCCACCAGGAACGCCAGTGCGCCCATCACACGACCAGCCAAGCGGTCTTTTAACCGCCGCCAGCGCCCGGCGCTCATTCCCCACCCGCCTGCAGTTTTTCCATCCCTTCCTGTAACTGCGCCTGTGAGAGCTGAATGTAGCCCACCTCACCCACAAAGGCCTGCCCGTCGGTCAGCGCCCACTCGATGAAGGCCTTCGTCAACCCATCTGGAGCACCCAGGGTCACCAAGTAAAGATCGCGTGCCGGCGGTGCGGAATACCGTCCGTCGGCGATGGCCGCCGTCAGGTCCGTCTTTGTGGCGTAAAAGCTTTCGTCCTCATCCACCTGACCATTCCCGTTGCGATCTACGGGCATGATCTGGATCTTGGCCACAGGCCGGCCGGTGTCGGCGTCGTAGGCAAAGTTCAGATTGTTGTAGCCAACGCCCAGCGGATCGTCGGAGACCGCCGTCGCCAGCCCAGGGTCGCCGTAGACAGCCACGCCCTGCAGGTCCTCCTGCTCGTAATCCCCCAGATAGGCCGCCCACGTCGCCGCCGCGCCACAGGCATCGGAGCGGGTGTAGACGTGAATCTCGTCGGTCACAGTGGGATCGCCGAGGACCTCGCCCCACGTCCTGACCCGGCCCATCCAGATGGCCTCGAGCGTCTCGCGGGTGAGGCCCTGCGCCTGTACTCGGGCCAGGTGCGGGTTATCGCCGTTCATCGTCGGCACGACGGCATCCATCGTCACCGCCACCCACCAGGCACCCTGGTCGATCTCTTCCGCGTGGATCTCGCGCGACACCATGCCGATATCGACCGCGCCCCCCAAGACGTCGGCCATGCCCTTGCCCGCGCCACCCGCCGAGATATCGAACTGGACGTCGGGGTGTTGAGTCTGGAACTCTTCGCCCCAGCGCACCACCATCGGATAGAGGTCCCACGCGCCGGAAATGGTCAGCGTTCTCTCTGAGCGGCACCCGCCGAGAACCAGGCCGACCAGCACCACGATAGCGAGAACCAAACCCAGGTAACGATTTTTCTTCATCGAGTGATCTCCCTTGTTCAAAAGATTCTGACCAGCGTGAAAAGCCCCAACACCGTGATGGCAATTCCAATCACCCAGCGCATCTTGCCCACGGGTATCTTTTTCACCGTGAGAGTCGCCAGCGGCACCGAGAGCACGG
>Ga0307430_1001451_pt1 | contig 17438 bp, 16 predicted proteins | sample SalMarWE160130MG_FD_202159 | JGI IMG/M metagenome (GOLD analysis project Ga0307430, IMG submission 202159) | Salt marsh sediment microbial communities from the Plum Island Ecosystem LTER, Massachusetts, United States - WE1603-130 | ecosystem: Environmental > Aquatic > Marine > Intertidal zone >... | reverse complement strand
GGCATATGCACTGCTGCTACCGGCTGTCTTGCTTATACTTTCGACATGCATTGCGCAGGAAAAAGCGGTAAGGCTTGATGAACTCAACTCATTAAGCCATTTACATGAATTGGTTTCAGCCCAGTTGCTGAGGATCGATAATCCCGGTCACGGGTATAGCAATGTGTATCTTGCTACAAAGGATAGCTCTCTGCTTAGCGGCCAGGAACCTGTCTTTGATATAGTAGTTAAAGGCGAGATAAATCAGGTAAAAAAGATGTGGATACAGAACTTTGTCATAAATGATTTTTCTTTACTGCTGCTTAAGGGTAATGTATTCAAAGTAAAGAGGAGCGTAAAATCACAGATACCGGTGGTTACCATAGCCATGGTAGGTGAAGGAACCATAACGGGTTTAAGATCCGATATTATGCCCATCCCCAAACCGCCCTATACCATTGCCCGCCTGCAGTTTTCGAATAGCACCCTGCCCAATTTTTCCTTTCTCAGTTACGGTACGAATTTCTATGTACGAGGGACGTACCAAGCTAACCTGGGCGTGCCTGAGGATCTAGGAAAAGCGGAGCATAGAATACCTACGACTGAAGTTTTAAAGCTGTTGTTTGACGTAGAATATCCCGAAGGCAAAACCGGTACGCTTTCAGGCAAGCTGTATCTCTTGAACTATGAAGTAAAACAGGTGCAGGCGCAAAAAATAAGCTTCAACTGCCTTTATTTTATATCGTTTGAATAGAGTGTATGGACAGGCATCAGAGTCACACGCATCATGATCACACGCACGGCAGCAGTGTTAGAAATTTAAAAACCGTTTTTTTCCTCAACCTCATCTTTACCTGCATAGAGGTTGTTGGAGGCATTCTTACGGGCAGCATAGCCATTATATCCGATGCGCTTCATGATTTGGGTGACAGTGTGGCCCTTGGACTTTCCTGGGCCTTGGAGAAGCTTTCTTTTAAGAAAAGAACCAGACGCTATACATACGGATACAAACGTTTCTCATTACTTGGCGGCCTCATTACTGCGGTCATACTGATTATTGGTTCGGTATTTATCATCTCCGAAGCCGTAAAAAGAATTTTCCAGCCGGTCTCAGTCTATGTGCCCGGCATGATAGCTTTGGCTGTATTAGGTGTTGCGGTCAATACCATAGCAGTGCTTAAAATTAAGCGCGGTAAAAAGATCACCGAACGCATAGTGATGATCCACCTGCTGGAAGATGTCTTGGGCTGGGCGGCGGTATTGGTAGTCAGTATTATTATGCAGTTTAGCGATCTGCCCGTGCTCGATCCGCTGCTGTCGCTGTGCATTGCCGTGTTTGTGCTTTCCAAGATTTATCCTCAGCTCAAAGCTACGCTGAATATCTTTTTACAGCATGCCCCTGCGGATTTTAATGATTCTAAAATTATCACATTGTTAAAACAGATTAAGCATGTACGCGCAGTACACGACCTCCATGTCTGGACCATGGACGGAGAGTACCATGTGGCAACCCTGCATGTGGTTGTGGAAAAAAAACTGCCTGTCAAAAAGAGTACGGATATCAAAGCAAAAGTGCGCACACTTTTGAGCACACAGGGGATCGATCATATAACCGTGGAAATAGAGAGGGAAGATGAGGAGTGCTTCAATTGTGATATTTGAGGAGCGTCCGTTCTTATTTTTTCTACATATTGGCTGAAATGTCCGTACGCTCTAAGAGGTAGCTTACAATAGCTTTGTTTTTATACTTGTAATCCGTGGTAATAGTAAGCTTTACCCGGTCAATTTTTTTTGATATGCTTTTACTTTCACCCAAAGCGCAGATATCCTCGATTTCCTGTTCCGTCTCATTCTGATTAATTTTAGCTTTTATAGTGACTTTATCGCCTTCCATACTGCCTGTCACGTGGGCTGTCAGGTTTACTTCTTTCCCCTGGCGGTCTAAAAACACAACCTCATGCGATCTATTGTAATTTTCCTTTCCCGCTGCAAGTGAAAGATCCGCTTTTTCCGATACCAGTTCGATTAAGTTGGTGAGTAAATAACTAAAGTGCTCGATATTGGCTTTGGCTACGTAGTGTTTGCCGGGGGTTATTTCAATCTCCTGCTGCCAGTCATGAAAGGTTACTTCGGGCAGTTTGATTACTCCGAATTCCGGAAGGTAGACCCGCAGTACATACATGCCCGGGTTGAGGTTTTCAATTTTAAAGGGTGTGTGAAGCAGGCCGGTTGTAATACCCACGAGCTCGTCGTTTAAGAATACTTCAGCATCCTTAAGAGTTGTGTGCAGGGAGATACTGCCGGCTTTTTCATCAATCAGTGAAATCAAAGAGCGCTCATAGAGTTCGGACTGAAACTCCTCCATTTTTCCGGTCAGGCGAAAGACTATCTGCTCGGCAATGGCATGAATAAGATTTTCACTTCTCCCCTGTTCGATATAGTTTACCGGCTGCTGTGTTTTTACTTCGTAGAGAGAGATAGTAATCTCTAACTCGTCAGCGACCATCACGTACTTGCCGGTTATCAGATATTCGGCCTCCAGGCTGACAGCAAGATTTAAGGCTTCGTCTAATTTCAACTTGCACTGCAGCAGCTCCTGCTCCTGCAGTGCTTTTTCTACAGCAGTCTTGTCTATAAGCTTAAGCTGCTTGACGGTGGCAAAGTCAAACTGCAGAATTGCTTTAACGAGGTTTTCCATATAATCGTATTGCGTATCTTTGCTTTGGTTTTTGATTTCCAGCATAATAATACTGACACTGCTTTTCAGGGCAGATGTGTTTAAAATGATCGGCAGCAGAAAACATACTGTAAAAATAAGACGTAAACTGATTTTTATCTGCAGATAACACTCCTCATATAAACGTTAGACCATAAAATTTTAAAAATCCAGGAAATTGCAGAAATCAAAAAATTCATATTTTTTTTACTATAACAAGTTAGCAATTTCCTTATATGATTCGTGACATAGTATTTAAAATGGTGTATATATATGATCAGGGAGGATCAGCAATTCTCATTTTAACAAATGAGAATTGAGGTGTTTTGGGAATTGGCGCCGGCGATTCTAAATTTGCCCGATTATCAGGCAAATTTATAGGTAAATGTTCATTACATTTGATAAAGATGGTGCAAATTTAGAATCGCTTTAGGAGGATTAATCATGCGGCTTGCCATAACCGGTATTTGTATCTTGTTTTTGTGTATAGGTATGCCTGCGCTTTTTGCACAGCAGGGAGGTAATGCGCAGTCGGTTCCCGATTGGGTAATCAGCCGCTATGATGCGAGTACGGGGATTAGCTGGTATAGACCGGAACCTGAGTACTCGGAATACACCAACACCTTTGCGCTGCATATCGGCAAAAAACACTCTGGTAAACCCTGGTTGGTGCTGCGGATCGCTCATACCTACGGCTGGGATAGAGATATTTTACTCATCTATAAATTTTCAATTAGAACCGCTAACAAGAGCTTTGTAGTGCGCACCAGTTTTAACAGTGTAAACCGCAGTATTAACCATATCCAGCGTAATTACTCGGAATGGTACGATAACTATCTGTATCCCGAACTGTACTCCATAATAAAACAGGTTATCGCTTCCGAGACTGTGGTAATCGGATTTCACGGTATCAACGGTTATGCCGAGCGCCGTTTGGAAAAATTGGAAAAACAGCGATTGCAGTCAATGCTGGATCTTTATGAACAGTTGGGCGGAGATTTTCAATTTAATTAAAGAATTAAAAAATACGTAAGGTTAAAGGAGGGTTTTATGGCAAAAACCACAAAAGCAGCGAAATCGCGTACAACTCAAAGCGACGAAAAGGCTGCCAAAGGCAGTTCACAGCAAGAGCTTTTGGCAAAGAAATTAAAGAGCCTGATCAAAAAGATTGACACCGAGGGGCTAGTTTTCCTGCTTAAACAGGCTCATGTTATAATTCACAACCAGCAGGTTGACAGAATAAATCAGGAGATGAGCAAGCTTACCGATGTAAGCAAGCGTGCGGGGGAAACAAAAGCCAAAATTCGTGCTCCATATCCGGTGGATATCGAAGAAGGAGCAGATGCCAAGCATTTTGTGCTGGTTGTTGCCGGTAAACGGAAGATGCTGGCCCGCGACGAGATGAGAAAGCTTGTTGCCATCTGTCAGACAGCAAGCAGTGCGGAGAATGCCTGTACCATGATGTTCAACTGGCTTAAAACAAATAGAAGCGACGTGCTGCTCGATACGGGTATAACTAATGTACGCAGTGCAACCCTTTTATCGCTTTATAACATTATAAAAAAACGCTATAAAGTTAAAAGCTGATGTATTGGTTTTAACTTAAGAGCACTAAGATATGAGATACTGGCTTAAATAATCAACAAGCACACGTGCGATCATGTCCAAGGATTCCATACACATAGCTTGCGGCAGGTCTGCGTGCGTATGCCATTCCGGGTAATCAATATCGATCAATACAAAAGACGGGATTCCCAATTTGAGAAACGGTATATGATCGCAGACAATGTAGGTATGCTGACGCGGTTTGTTTTGAATAAACGGTGCAAATCCCCGCTTTGTCCCCAGGCCTATAATATGTTGAGCCAACTTTAAGCTCTGCTTGTGGGCAAACAGATGGAGGTCGATATTCAGCACCATATTTTTCCCGCCCACCATATCCAGAATGAGCACTTCACCCGGTAATTGCGGCAGGGGATGTTGGGTAAAATAGCGCGCACCCATAGCAAAATCATACCCCCCGATATTGCCCACGTCTTCGGCATCAAAAAGCACACAATAAATATCCCGCCTGAACTTTTTACCCGCCAGTTCAGCGACAAGAGCCAAAAGAATAGCTGTTCCGGAACCGCCGTCGTTGGCGCCGATTATGGGCTTATGCCTCAGGGAATTGTCCTGTTCGTTGTCGGCCAGCAGGCGTGTGTCAAAATGAGTGCCGACAAGCAGAGGTTTTCCCTGTGCAGGCCCATGAGCCTTTATTACTCCGATAAGGTTACCGCACTGGACAATATTTCCCCTTAACACAATTTCAAACTCCTGCTTGTGAAAGTCGGAGAAATGAGGTTTAAAGCGTTTTTCCAATTCCGCAGAAAAACATTTATGTGATTCCGAACCCGGATAGCGCGGTCCGAAGGATGTCTGCCATTCAACAAGCTCAAATAATGTGTGAGGAGCAGGAGGTTTAAGAGAGTTCAAACGCAACCTCATCGTTTTTAATGAGGAGCTGCACGCATTTCACCTCGGCATTTGAGTATGCTTTGTAGGCCGCTTTTTCCAGATACTTTATAAAACTTGCTTCCAGGCCGCGCGCTCCGGTTTCTTTTTTTAAACTCTCCTCGATAATGGTATCTAAAACCGGATTGGAAATTTTTAATTCAATTCCTTCAAGCTCAAATTCATGGGTGTACTGGGCAAGTACTCTGCCATGTAGAATTGATTTAAGCTGCTCCCGGGAAAGGGCATGGAAGGGTATGTGACGTTTGAATCTACCTATAAGTTCGGGCAGAAACCCGTAAGCCATGAAATTTTTAGCCAGATCCACGTCTTCCGTGGTATAGCTTACGGCTATCCTGTTCCATGAAGCGGCGATGGCCTGTCTGCCAAAGCCGATGTGTTCGCTGTTACCCTGTTCGATAATACCTTTCAATCCGGAAAAAGCACCGCAGGCGATAAAAGCCATATGAGTGGATGAGATTAAGGTTTTGGGTGCATAATCGGCATGGTTGAGCTCGAGCGGAATGACCAGCTGGTTGGACTCAACAATTTTGAGCAGTTCCCTTTGCACTCCAAGTCCTGAGACATCCTTGGTTGTTCCGGCACCGGCAAAGACCGCATTGTTCTGTCCCGATGCTATCTTATCGAACTCATCGAGACAGACAACACCGAAACTGGCTTTGATGGGATTCAGCTCGGAAGCATAGAGTAAACGGGTTATGATGGAGCTTACATCCTGACCCACATAACCGGTTTCCGAATAGTTGGTCATGTCAACAATTACCGTGGGTAGTTTGAAGATATCTTTAAACAGAATTTCAACCAGATATGTCTTGCCGCAGCCCGTGGGACCCACAAATAACATGTTTGTTTTCGGCGGCAGCTTCGCGGGATTTATATTTTTAATAAAGATGTTGCGCAGTCTGGTAACATGCCGGTAAGCCATAAGACTTGCTGCCGTAACAGCCTGCTCCTGGCCTACGTATTTGGACTTTCTTATTCTCTTTGTAATCTCTTCCGGATTATAGAGAGGAATGGTCTCCAGAATATTAAGCGCTTCTCTGTAAAAGCTTTCATCGAGGCAAAAATCACTTTTAGGGAGTGCCATCGCTCTGCTCCTTGGTCTCTTTATACTATATATTATAACGTCGGGAATAATTATTCCACACAGAATTCTTAATAAAATATTATTGACATACAGCTGCTTTGTCTTTAGCATAGCTATATGAAGCTCAACGGAAAGATTTTGGAAGCCGAGGGCATAATGGCAGTTGCCCGCCTGATGTGTATGGCAGCCCGCACTGCCCCAAAGGGCAGGGGAAGAGACAATCTTGCGACCATGCTTTTAAGCGAACAGGATATGAAACCTCTCATCACCGAGATGGAGCGTCTGTATACCGAAACATCTGCCGGGGTGTTTAAGCGGGATGCCGAGACCTTACAACAAGTTCCCGCTATCCTGCTTCTCGGAACAAAGATCGAGCAGTTGGGGCTGACGGGTTGCGGTTTTTGCGGTTTTGCGGACTGTGATGAAAACAGAGCACAAAACGGAATTTGTGCCTTTAATACGGGAGACTTAGGCATCGCACTGGGATCGGCGGTGAGTGTAGCGGCCGATCATAGAGTAGATACCCGTATTCTGTTCTCAGCGGGCAGAGCGGCACTAAACCTTAAGTTACTGGGCCCGGAAGTCAGGGTAGCTTACGGCATTCCCCTGAGTGTAAGCGCAAAAAATCCTTTTTTTGACCGAAAGAAATAAAAGGACGTTATGGATCCACATCTGCTGCCGGTTTATGAGCAAAAACATAAAATAATCGCTGCTTTAAAAGAGCACCAGGTTGTAGTGGTGGAAAGCCCCACCGGCTCCGGAAAAACAACACAAATTCCACAAATTCTCTTTCATGAGTGGTGCAAGGGTAAAGGCATGGTCGGAGTGACTCAGCCAAGACGTATTGCCGCGGTATCGGTTACCGAGTACATAGCACAGCAGTTAAACAAGCAGATCCCCGATACCATCGGTTACAAGATGCGTTTTGAAGATCGAACAGATTCAAGCACCAAAATAAAAATTATGACCGACGGCACCCTGCTTCAGGAGATAAAAAACGATTATGATCTTTCACAGTACAGCGTCATCATGGTGGATGAGGCTCATGAGCGCAGTTTAAATATAGATTTCATTCTGGGACTGCTTAAAAATGTTTTAGAACGCAGAGCGGATTTCAGAGTGGTGATTTCTTCGGCAACCATTAATCCGGAAAGCTTCTCCGTATATTTCGATGACTGTCCCATAGTAAAAATAGATTCTTTCATACATCCGGTAGAGATCATGTATGATCCGCCGGAGCCGGAAAATAATTACGATGCCCTTTTGCTAAAATTGCATGAGAAGGTCGCGTATTATATTGAAAAAAACGCGCAAGGAGATATTCTGATATTTCTTTCCGGCGAAAAGGCCATTAAGGACTGCATAAGCAGCTTATCCACGCTTCCCGCTCAGGAGAAATTGCAGCTGCTCCCTCTTTATGCCCGTCTCTCCAGCCAGGAACAGGAAAGGGTGTTTTCCACCTACCCGGGGAAGCGAAAAATAATCGTGGCCACCAATATTGCCGAGACAAGTGTGACCATAGACGGGATAACCGCGGTTATTGATTCGGGTTTTGTGAAAATTAACTATTACAATCCCAAAACATTTACCTCATCTCTCATAGAAACCGTTATTTCCAAGGCCTCGGCCCAGCAGCGTAAGGGCAGGGCGGGCAGAACAAGACCGGGTATCTGCTATCGCCTCTATGGTAAAAAGGATTATGAGCACAGGGCTCTCTATACCACAGAGGAAATATTCAGAACCGATCTTTCCGAAGTTGTTATGCGTATGGCAGAGATCGGTATTAAGGATTTCGAAAACTTTGAATTTATAGCACCACCAGGCCGCTCCGGTATCGTAAGTGCCATTGAAACGCTTTACCTATTGGACGCTTTAAATAGTGAGCGGGAGTTAACCGAGATCGGCAGAATGATGGCCAGGTTTCCCATGCTTCCCCGCCACTCGAGGATAATTATAGAAGCAGTCTATCGCTACCCCGCGGTGCTTGAGGAGGTATTGATAGCGGCTTCCTTTTTAACAACGAATAATCCCTTTGTATTGCCGCCGGGCGAAGAAATGGAAGCTCGTAAAGGCCACCATGCGTTTTCACACCCGTTCGGTGATTTTTTATCATATCTCAAACTTTACCGCATGTATAAAAACAGTAAAGATAAAGAGAGCTTCTGTAAGCAGTATTATCTTGATAAAAAGGTGATGGATGAGATCTGTAATGTTAAAGTTCAGCTGGAAGAAATAGTAGGTGAGCTTGGCATCCCCATGCAGAGCGGCGGCAGTATGGCCGATTATCTGACTGCGATCTCCCGGGGTCTTATTCAGTTTGTGTGCATCAAAAATAAGCAGGGGATGTACAGAAGCCTTACGGCCGGAAGTATTCAGATTCATCCGGGTTCGGTAATGTTTAAGACCAGACCGGAGTATATTGTGGCCGGTGAGGTTGTAAAGACATCAAGAGTGTATGCGCGTTCCGTTTCTTCCCTAAAGCCCGAATGGATAAAGCGTATCTCGCCCAACCTCCTGGATGAATTAAAAGGAAGAAGCAGGGGCGAACATGTCAAGCATGCGGAACGGGATTTTACCAATCAGATAAAAATCGGCCGGGAGAACTTCAAAATTGTCATGCATAAAGGTAAAAAAACAGTACTCCTTCCCTGGGACCGTTTAAAAGGAATTCTTGAGCATATTAATGTAAATTATCTGCCGAATTATAAACGTCTGCGCGGGAAAATACTTTTTGAACACTACGAAATACTTTCCGGCATGCGCCTGAATACCATCTTAAAGGCAGCGGGCTGGCTTAAGCCCGAAGACGGGATTATTTACAGGTGGCCCGTGCAAAAGAACTTCAATTTTCAAACGCAGAGTAATGAATTATGCAGGTTTATAGATTGCATACTCTGTCTTTGCAGAAAGCAGAAGAAACAGAGACGATTGGGATTCTTAGCACTGAACACAAACGGCGCAGGGATTTACTGGTACTCGAGTGAATTGGATATTCATAAGGCATTATTGGAGAGCCTATCCAGTTTGGAGAGTATAATTGACGAGCCTGCGGATATGATCAGGAAGGAAAACATCCTGCAGATCAAACATCTGTACAGAAAACTGTCACAAATGATTGAACAGTAGCTGTCCGGTTATCTTTTGTGTATAATTACTTCATGTTTGCCCAAAGCGGATACTTTTATTAATTTTCTCTTTTCAAGAGAATCAAGAATGGAGTTTGTCTCTTGCGGGGGAATACCCAGATGATCCGCGGCCCATTCCACAAACTGTTCTATGTTTACTCGATAGCCCTTATAGGTGGACGTACCGTGAGCCTCGGCATACTGGTAAAGTCCCATGTGAATTTGGTTTTGTTTGTTGGTACTCATAATATTTTTTATTATGGCATTTGTTTTTCGCAGGCGCTCTGCCAGCATCTTTATAATTTTTCCTGCGAAATCACTGTTTTTTTTAAGTACGGATTCAAAGAGATCCTCGTTCATACAGAGTAATTTGGTAGGCATTGTGGTAATCGCGGTGGCCGAACGCGGTTTATTCTCGATGATACTCATTTCACCGAAAATATCGCCTTTTTGTAAAACAATGAGAGTCTTAGTAGTTGAAACGGTTGTGCTTTTTCGTATTTCCACGGAACCTTGGATGATAATATACATTTCGTCACCGCTGTCGCCTTCGGAAAAAATCGTCTGGCCGGCTTTAAATTCTTTCAGGTACTTGGTATACATCAGTTTATCAATTTTCATCTCTGTTAAGCCTCCGGTAAATATCTAAAATAGACCCTATGTCATGAAGCTTTCTTTATATAAGCTTTTTTGTCTATAAATTCCAGTATACCTGTTCTTGATTGGTAAATCAACATGAGGCAATGGCAAAATTATTATAATAAAACTCTAATTATTCTTTACCGATAAGGACTAGGTAAACAAACTAGTTTTTGCAATTTCCTTAAGAAAAAGGGAGATTTAGTGCTATATTTTAGGTTGTCTGGTGTTAATATCGTAAGATACGTCAAGCAGAAATCGATCTACTTGACGTATTATAATGAAATATATAATATGCGACCATGATGAAGCGAATAATATTTTTTATATTTTGTATAGTGCTGGTATGCTCTTCTGTTTTTTCTCAAGAAGATGATAGAAAACTGGGGTTCGGACAGCAGTTCTCTCTTAGGGATATTCCCAAGGATATCAATCCGTTGGATCTGTTCAATCCTATTGATTATGAATGCACTCCCGGTGATCTGTATAAATTGGAGATCATTGTTGATTTTCAACGGAACTATAGTTATCCCCTTTTTTTGGAGGATACCTATAAATTAAATGTACCTTACATCGGAATCATAGACGTAAAGGGAATGACCTTTGCTGAAATGCGCAAGAAGGTGGTCAATGGTATCCGCGCCCGTGTTCCTCTGCAGTATGTGGATATTGTACTCAAAGTACCCGCCCATTATGATGTGTTTGTCTACGGCGGAGTAAACAGACCGGGTTTTGTAACTGTAATCCCCATTAATCGTGTAGCAGACGCCATTGTATTGGCCGGAGGATTAAAGAAGGGAGCCAGTTTTCGTCAGGTTCAGCTTTTAAGAGGTGAAGAGGCTATAAAACTGGATCTTTCCCGATATGTGGTGAATGCGGACCTGTCCCAAAACCCGTATTTGAAGAGGGGGGACAAGCTCTATATTCCGCATGCGGAGATAATAGTCAATCTTAAAGGAGCAGTGACATACGCCGGGTTTTATGAGTTAGTGCCCGGAGAAACACTGCAAGATCTGATAGATTACGCAGGCGGACCCCTGCCCAATGCCCTGGTATCCAAAATCGAGCTGCTGCGTGTGGCCGAAGAGGGTAAGTATGAAATCGAGACCGTAAATATCAATCAGGCTCAATCAGTTGTCTTAAGCCATGGAGATCTAATATCCATCCATTCGTCTTACGAAAGCAGCGAAATGATTATGGCCGAAGGCGCCTTGTTCGGTCTGCCCATCAAAGAGGGTGAGCCCATAAATATTATGGTAAAGCCGATTTTAGTAAACATCCCCTATTTCCCGGGGATTACCATACTCACCCTGCTGGATAATTTGGGAGGACCCACACCCTTTGCCAAAGGTAAAGACAGTTATATAATCCGAAAAACTCAGGATGAAAAGATCCCTATTGACGTGGAAAAGCTGTGGAGAACCAGAGATCCGTCCTTCGATCTGGCCCTGCAGCCGGGAGATCATCTGGTTATTCCTATGATCATACTCAAGGTCTTTGTGGCCGGAGAGGTAAACAGCTCGGGCGAGAAGACTTATCTTTCCGGTTATACGGTTTCCGACTATTTATTGGCTTCAGGCGGAATTTCGGAAACTGGTGATCCCAACGGAGTTTATCTTTTGTTTCGTGACGGTTCTAAACAAAAACTGTCTATGACTCAGGAAGTGGGACCCGGTGCGGTTATCTTTGTGGATAAAAACGGCTGGACAAAAACAGAGGAAACACTTTTAAAACTTGGAATTATTATTGGTTTTGTCTCAAGTGTGGTGATTTTAACCGACCGTCTATGGGAACTCATTGATAGAGGTATAGAATAAGTTTGTTATTTGCTAAGTACATCTCCCTTAAGCATATTTTTTATTACATCCATGATTGAGCCTAAATCGGAGAGGTCTAAAGGTAAAATGAGTTGAGTGCTCTTTTTTGCCAGTTTTTTAAGCTCGGCAATATAACCTTCTGCAATCCGTAATGTTACAGCATCTTCACCACCTTGCTTTGTTATGGCATCAGCCACCTTCTCTATGCCATAGGCAGTGGCATGGGAGATTGCCAGGATTTCTTTGGCTTTTCCTTCCGCTTCATTAATAAACCGCTCCTTTTCACCCTCACTCCTGTTGATACGCTCACTCATAACACCTGAGGACTTATTTATCTGGGCCTGCATCTTGCCCTCACTCTCGGCAATCTTAGCACGCTTTATACGTTCCGATTCCATCTGCACTTCCATGACATGCAGGATATCTTTGGGCACGGTGATGTTTTGAATCTCGTAGCGTGTTACCTTAACCCCCCAGGGATCCGAAGCTTCATCCACGCTTTTTACAACCTGGGCATTTATTGTGTCGCGTTCTTCAAAGGTTGTATCCAGATCTATCTTGCCTATTACAGAGCGCATTGTGGTCTGTGCCAGCTGGATTGCTCCGACCTGGAAGTTTTCAATTCCGTAACTGGCTTTCCTGGGATCTACTACTTTAAAGTACAAGACCCCGTTTACTTCCACACGTACGTTATCCTTGGTAATACAGCGCTGAGCCGGTACGTCAATAGCGCGCTCTTTAAGGTTATGCTTATATCTTTCTCTATCGATAAAAGGTACAAGAATATGGAATCCTGCGCCCAGAGTTTTTGAATATTTACCCAGGCGTTCTATTACCAGGGCGGTCTGGTTGGGTACGATGCGAATGCTTCTCATTAATGCGATGAGCACAATCGCTCCTAAGAACGAACTGATAAAAATTGCGAATGCATCAAATAACATGGCTATTCCTCCCTGCCTTTTTTCTTGATTTGGACGTCCGCATTCCTTACGACAGCGGGCTTTGTTGATTTCTGATCGGAGCTGCCCATAATCAAAGAGCGCAGGAATGCTTTAAGCTGGGCAATATCGGCCGGTAAAATAGAGGTTGTGGCATTCTCGATGATTGTGCCGAACTCATTGATAAACTGTTCCGCAATACGCATGGAAACAGCCGCACCGCCCTTTGGACGCTGTATGGATTTTGCGATTTCGGTGATTCCCGTAGAAGTAGCTTCAGCTACCAATTCTATGGCTCTGGCTCTGCCTGCGGATTCGTTTACACGTTTCTGGCGCTCGCCTTTGCTTAAATTTATGGCCTCCTGTCTCTGACCTTTGGAAATATTTATAACGGATTCTTTTTCTCCCTCGCTTATCAGAATTTCCGCTCGTTTTTCGCGTTCGGCGCGTACCTGTTTTTCCATAGCTTCCTGTACGGTTAAGGATGGAGTGATATCCCGTATCTCATATCTCGTTACCTTTATTCCCCAAGGATCCGAAGCCTCATCAACGGCCTCCACGATTGAACTGTTGAGTGTATCCCTTTCCGAAAAACTGCGGTCAAGCTCGATTTTGCCCATGGCCGAGCGCATTGTTGTCTGGGCCAGCTGGCTGGTGGCAAACCTGTAGTTTTCAATTCCATAGCTGGCTTTATAAGCGTCCACAACCATCAAATAGAGAATTCCGTCCACCTCCACCTGAACATTATCATTGGTGATGCAGAGCTGGGGGGAAACATCGATAACCTGCTCCTTGAGGGTATGTTTGTAAGCAATGCGCTGAATGAGCGGAATTACAATATGGAATCCCGCCTCCAGTGTTTTATGATATTTCCCGAACTGCTCAACGATGTAGGCTGATTTTTCAGGCACTATATAGATGATCTTTGAAAAGATAAATGCAGTTATACCCAAAGTCAGGGCAGCGACAAGCGCGCCCAGCAAGGTCTGTTCCATATACGCTCCTTTCAGTTTTTAAATACTCGCCGATTTTTAAAGGCGGTATATTCATTGCTCACTCTCGTTTGGAAACGATGAGGGTGAGATTTTCTTTTTTCATTATTTCAACCGTATCTCCCGGCTGTGCCGGTTGGTCGAAGGTAACAGCCTTCCAGGTAGTACCCTGAAAGGTTACGCGTCCCGGGTGGTTTTCGCTCACCGGTTCAACAACGGTGGCCAGCTTTCCCCGAAATTCTTCTTCATCTTCTGTTTCTATTAATTTTCCGCGGAATGTGTTGCGGAAAAATCTTCTAAAAAATCCCAGTGTCATGATGCTTGTGGCAAGCCAGATAATGATTTGTAGGGGGATATGAACAGATAAGCCTGGAATGAGTCCTGTAAGGACAGCCATGATGACGGCTCCCGCCCCAAAGAAAAAAATCACAAAACCGGGTATAAAAAACTCAAGACCGATAAAAATCAAGCCCAGGATGAGCCATATGTAAGGCAAGTAGGAATAAAAGTCCATTGTTTTCCTATTTTTTATATTAGCTTATTGTTTTCTGCTTATTCTTGTCAAGCTTCTTTAGTTAAATCCTCTATTAATATGTTGATATTCTAAGGCGCCGATTTTCACTTAGATTTACATGTAGTGTAAATGGTGCTGCTTTCTTCATAATTTCTACTATGAGTCAACGGCATATCACGCCCTCAAGAATAATTATTTTTTTGAAACATAACTTATTTTGTGATATTATAATATACAAAAGTGATGAGATAGCCTGTTACGGCGGCATTTTGTCCGTATTAAGAGAAGGGGCGACTTTTGTTTAATGGAATGAGACCTCATTTAAAATAATAAAACAGTTGTTTTATGAATTCTTGATTATATATAAATATTGAGGAAATTGCAAAACTCAAAATATATTAAGTTAGTAAAATACTTATTCTTTATACCATAATAATTTAGCAATTTCCATTTTAGGAGCTTCTTGCAAAAATAACATTTTTGCAAGAAGCTCTATTAATTAAATTATGTGGGAATTAATTTTGTCGAGCGGGCTTGTAATTTTTAAAAAATCCCTTTTAGCAACATGGGTGTAGATCTCAGTAGTTCTGCTACTTGCATGCCCCAATAACTCCTGAATATAACGAATGTCCGTGCCATTTTCCAGCAGGTGGGTAGCAAAACTATGACGAAGGCAGTGGATTGAGACCTTTTTTTTAATACCTGCAATTTTACAGGCATTTTCAAAAACCTTTTCTGCTGTACGAATACTCAAAGGCTTTATGGGATTTTGACCTTCGAATAGCCATTTTTCCGGTTTTAATCTGGTTACCTAGCTAACTCTAAGTCCACCTGAGTAAACAAGAGCAAGAATAACCCGGTGCTTTATATTTATTGAAGCGTTCAATAGGTGAACAATTTCTTCAGTATTAAGTACATTTGGAAGATGTTTATCTTTTTTAGGCCTTTTTTTCTCTATTATAAAGGGTTTATGTAATATTTTACCATAGAAGAATTTTAATGCACTTATGGCGATATTTAAACTGGCTACACTATAATTATGATGCGTTGAAAGATGCGACAAATAATCCAAAATATCCTGTCGATTTATTTCGGAAACTGATTTATTACAGAAAGAAATAAAGTTTTCATTGTAATATAGATATGCTTTAATTGTTTTTCTACTATATTTTAAACTTTGCAGCTCCTTTAATAAGATTTCATATTCTTTGGAATTGATGAAGGGATTAACTTCAATATATTATGTCCGGTGAATACATGTTTGATTTTTTGTTTAATATACGGCTTGTCCAGGAAAAACCATAATTTTTTCTTTGGATCCCATCTTCTTGTAGGTATTGCATGTATAGCTTCTACTATAGATTTATCATATTTAAATGAGACTGCGATAGTGCCATGTTCTTTTTTGAAAATTCTTACTTCTTCCATATATTTATTCTCCATATATCAGTTACTGAACAAAAGTAAATATTTCTTGAAATAATCAAAAAAAAGGGTTATTTAATTTATATAAAGCGAAATACGTTTTTTACCTGAAAGGTGGGATAGATGTGAACTTCAATTTTTAGTATTACGTTTGATACTTTATTGAAATACAGATTTTTTATAATTAAAATGTAAAAAGCTAAATTTCGACTATAAAACGTTGGCTGCAATATGTTTTTGCCTAATAGGTAGCAAGAAATTGATTATAGGCGGGGCGAGGAAAAAGACTAAAAATGAAAAACCATTTTCCAACTGAACTACATGCTAAAACTGCAAAAGAAATTACTGAATATTTCTCTAAAATAGATAATGTCAATGCTGTTCTACTAACCTGTTCGTGCGCAAGAGGTAAAGCAACTAAAGATAGCTGTCTTGACATTGCAATATTATTCCTGCCCGAACTTGAACAGAACAAAAGAACTGACATTATTGAATTGTGGAATAAAGAGCATGAAACTAATATGATATATAAGGAATTTAGAAAAGTAGGAAAGTTTTCTCATGTCGATTTAGAATTTATAGATGGAGATTTTAAAGAGGATTACCATGAATGGACTTCAGGAGCTGATGAATTTGAGCTGGCAATTGGAAATTTTATTGCTTATTCTGTGCCTCTTTATAAAAGTGATGATTATTATGACAAATTAAAATCAATTTGGCTGCCCTATTATAGTGAGTCACAAAGATCAAAACGGCTTGAAATGGTGAAAATGTATTGTTTGAACAATTTACACCACATACCCCTTTATGTTGAAAGAGGACTATACTTTCAGTCTTTTAATAGACTTTATGATGCAATTGGCGAGTTTTTGCAAGCCCTATTTATTACAAATCGAAAATATCCAATTGCGTATGATAAATGGATAAAGGAACAATTGATTGAAATACTCAGGATGCCAAATCTATACAATGAATTAATAAAAATGATGGAATACAAAAAGTTCGAAAGCATAGAACACAAAGAGAAGGCAGAGCAACTTGAGATTCTTTTATCTCAATATTGTAAAGATTAAAAAAATAAATCGCCCCGCAGAGACAATGAAACGAAGGACGGCAAAAACATACAGACAGCCAACACGGTCTAAAAGCGGCGTCGCTCCGCTCCTTGGCCTGACGGCACATTTTCTCTCCCATTCGGTCGAGCAAACGTCTTTTAAACCGGGGACGTTAGGCGAAAGTCGTAAAAAATTATATGAAATAAGGGGGATAACATGTCATCAAAAAAATATTTTAGTAATGCGGAAGCTGAATCTATTGGAAATAAACTTGGGATAAATTGGAATAAATTTGATGTTGAACAATTCAGAATGGGGATGGATGTTGAACTTGAACATGGAAATATTAATGAGCTGACAAATGTAACAAATAATGATCCACTCTTGACTGGTAAGATCGCTCTTGCGCATCTTAATGAATTTCCAGATTATTATGACAGATTAGAGAATATGGAAAAGGAAGCAGAAAAATATTGGGATGATCAAAAATAAAGAATATATCTTTACGACCTTCGCACAACTTATAGGATTCTTTCCGAAATCAATCACACAAGAAGCTCTCGCACCGGCAAATACCTTAACGCATTAGATAAAACTATGTTGATTTATTTTGGAAAGAATCTGTTGAAGGAAACCG